>Ga0209415_10009066_pt1 | contig 17128 bp, 9 predicted proteins | sample PeaSoiSIISIP2007_FD_187696 | JGI IMG/M metagenome (GOLD analysis project Ga0209415, IMG submission 187696) | Peat soil microbial communities from Weissenstadt, Germany - SII-SIP-2007 (SPAdes) (version 2) | ecosystem: Environmental > Terrestrial > Soil > Wetlands > Peat | place: Germany... | reverse complement strand
CGGGCCCCTGCCGCTCCTCGCAAACTCCGACGACTTCCTCTTCGACAACCAGATGCTGGTCCAGTGCCACTGGTGGGGGTTCAGGATCGGCGAGATCTCGTGCCCGACCAAGTACTTCGCCGAGGCGTCCTCGATTGGGTTTCGCCGGAGCCTGAAGTACGGGATTGGGACGCTCGGCGTGAGCTTGGACTGCCTTCTCTGCAGGGTGGGCCGGAGGCCCCCGGTATACCTGGACCGCGGTTCCGCGCCGGCATCCGCGCTCTCGGTCGATTCGGTGCGGGAGCGGATCTCAGAGACCAACATCAGCGCCTGATGCCCGGCGCGCCAAGTGCGCGGGCCCGTTCGGGCGGGTCAGGATTTTGAATTCGGATAGTCCGCTGTTGCCGTGAACACGATGGGCACCTGCATGTGTGTGTTCACCTTCCTGCCGGCCACCTGCCCCGGCTCGAATTTCCACTGGCTGACCGCCTCGACCGCCGATTTTGCGAATTCAGGACGGGAGGATTTCAGCGCGTAGGCGTTTCGCACGGCGCCGGCCGGATCGACAATGAAGTCGACGGTCACCTCGGCACTGACGCCCTGGGCGTGCATGTCGGCGGGATAGACCGGCCTCACCTGCAGGAGCACCTTGGGCAGCACGTCGAGCTTGTTTATGTCGAATGTCTGGCCGGACGGCGCCTCGGGCCTCGAGGGAGCCGCGGCATCGGGGGAGGGGCCCGCGAAGCCGCTCAGCACGGCGACGAGGCAGGCTGCGGACAGGGCGATCGTTTTCATGGCGGGGGACTCGGTCTTTGATTGGGGACTGAGGATGGATCTGATTCGGGAGGAGATCGAATGGCCGGTCGCGCCTGTGAGGCTGGCGTCCAGCGGGCCGAGCGAAAGGCGTACGGTCTTGAGAATGCCGTCCGCGTAGTCCTGCGGCGCCCCGGTGAGGCGGATGACCTCCTCGTCGCAGGCCCTCTCGGTCTCCAGTGCGACCGAGCGGCAGAGAAGCCAGACGACGGGATTGTGCCAGAAGATGGCGAGGAGGCAGGTGCGGAGAGCGCCCCAGAGATGGTCCCGCCGCCTCAGGTGGACGAGTTCGTGGACGAGGATCGATTCGAGCTCTCCCGGCGTCAGGCTGGCCTCGAGAGAGCTCGGAAGCACGAGCAGCGGTGCGAATAGCCCGAGGATGCCCGGCCCCTCCGAATCCGAGGGGACAACCACGGCGGGAGTGGAATCCACGCCGGCCACCGCCGCCGCCGCCGACAGGCGGCGTGACAGGCCCTCGGGCACGGGCCGGGCGTGCGCCACCAGTTCCCTGCGGAAGGCAACGGCCTTGAGGGCCCACCGGACGAGCAGGATGGAGCTCACGACCACCCAGATGCCTAGGAGGCCGTCCACGAGGACGGCCGGGAGCGGATGATGCGTCGAAGTCGCCATCGAGAGGAAACGGTAACCGGGAAGCGCGCCGACGAGGGCGCCCGGCGGTCTTGCGGCAAGCCGCTCGACCATCCTCTCGACTCCGCCAAGCAGCGGCGCGAGCGCCGCTGCAGGGACCGCGAACTTTAGCAGGCCGACCCACCCGAGCGCGCGGCGCAAATCTGCCGAGGCAGCCCGGCACGCGAGGATGATCCCAAGCACGGCCAGTCCGACCAGGCTCGACTCCCAGACATGGGCGAGGGTCCCGCGAAACAGCGCGTTTGCCGAGAAGGCGAGGATCGACGGGACCATGGATTCAGGGCGCGGGGTCGGCCCGCCCAGCCTTGGACTGCCTCTCAAGCTCCTTCAGGTCGCGCAGCGAGAGCCTTCCGGACTCGAACAGATGGGCGACCAAGGCCTCCGGGGACCCGCCAAATGTGCCAAGAAAATCATCAATCAGGTTCCCGACCGTGGCCTTTCGGCTGACAATCGGCCGGAATATGTGGGCGTTTCCGATCTTCTTCACCCTCTCGACGGCGCCCTTCTCCTCCAGGCGGTAGACGATCGTCTGGACCGTCGTGTATTCGGGGCGCCGGTCCTCCGGCAGGCTTTCCTGGATCTCGCGGATCGAGGCCGAGCCAAGCCTCCAGAGCGCTTCGAGCAGCTCCATTTCCAGGCGGGTCGGCTTTACCGGCTTCTTCACGCTCTTCGCAGTAGGTTGTAGTAATATCTACTACAGGCGTAGTAGATAGCAAGCGGAAAAGTGCGGACGCCCGGAGCAGGCGGATCGGCCGCCTTGCCCCGCGGGCCGGAAGCCGCCCGTCCGGCGCAGGCCGGCAGGGTGAATATTCTCGCATCTTCTTTTTGCCCTTCCGAACCTAGTGTCGCCTGCGGCGGCCGCCGTGCGTGTGATCACGAATACCCGGCTCTTCTCCCCACGGCTGCGAAGAATCGCAGCGGTCGCCTGCGCCGTCCTGACGGTTACCCGGCTGGACGCCGTCGACCTCCCCGCGCGGCCGGGGCTGCCCGCCCCCCTTCGCGGCGTCGATCCGCGCCGGATCTCGGGCGGGGTGTACGCCACCCTGGTGGGCTCGGGGGCGTACGGGCCGGTCGCCCCGGCTGCAGGGGCGGACCTCGCGGGGCTTGCGCCCTCTTCCGGGATCAAGGGCACCCCACCTGCGACCCTGGACGCCCGGGTTGCCCCAAGCCTGCGCCTCGGGGTCAGCCCGCCGGCCGTCGCGCCGGACAGCGACCAGCAGGCCGAGCCCTTTGTTTTTCGTAGCGTCGGCAATCCGGACCTCGTCCTGGCGACGTTCCAGCAGGGGCGGTTCGGGGGCTCCGAGGGCGGCGCCGCGGACGGCAGCTACGCGCTCTCGACGGACGGGGGATTCACATGGACGCGGGCGCTGACCCCCGGGCTCTCGCAGCTTTCAGGGGGGGCCTACTACCGCTCCACCGACCCGGTCTCCGCGATAGACCTCCAGGGCAACCTGTTCCTCTCGACTCTCGACGCCCGCGACAGCCTCTTCACGCTGGACGACCTCGTCGTCAGCCGCTCGCTGGACGGGGGGGCAACCTGGACCAACCACGTCGCGTACTCGACGCCGAATGCGCAGCTGTTTGCCGACAAGGACTGGCTCGCCGTGAACGACTTCGCCGGAACCCCGAACGCGGGGCGCCTGGTCGCGACGTTCACCGGATTCTCAAGCAACGGCGCGGGAGAAACGACAGGCGACACGCTGTTTTCCGTCGTGAGCGACGACCAGGGGACAACGTGGGCCCAGGCGACCGCGATGACGCCCTCGGGAGGCAACTACCAGGGGACGCAGCCCTTATTCCTGCCGGACGGGAAACTGGTCTGCATCTACCAGGACTACGCCTCGGGCACGGGCCTGGCCTTCCAGCTCGAATGCCGCAGGTCCCCGGACGGGGGCAGGACGTGGCCCTCGGTCCCCGTCGTCGTGGCGCCCGGCCTCACCGAGTTCGACGATCCGGTGGCTAGGACGGGAGGAGGCCTGCCGGCGGTCGCCGTAGCCCGGCAAACCGGAGCGATCTTCACCGTGTGGCAGGCCGTGGCAGCGGACGGCTCGGCCAGGATCTTCGTCACCAAGTCCACGGACGAGGGCGCGACGTGGGCGCCGGCGCGGATCGTGAGCGACAACCCTCCCAATGTCTCGGTATTCAACCCTGCCGTGGCGGTGACGCCGGACGGGAACACCTTGTCGGTCGTCTTCTACGACAAGCGCCTCGCGCCCGACCTGCTGAACTATGTGGATCTCTTTGCGGCCCAGTCTTTCGACGGCGGGGCCACGTGGCAGCCGGAAATCCGCGTCAGCGACTTCACGACGGACCTGCGGCTGGCGCAGCTCAGCGACACGGGCTACATGCTTGGCGACTACCTCGGGCTGGCCCCGGCGCTCACCCAAAGCGAGGGCACGATCCCGATCTGGTGCGACACCCGGTTCGGGTTCTCGGAGCCGTTCGTCGCGCGGGTCGCCCCCGCGCCGACGCCGGATTTCCAGGCGTGGCAGACGGTCCGGTTCACCAGCCAGGAGCAAGCCGACCCGGCCGAGAGCGGGCCGTCCGCCGATTTCGACGGGGACGGCTACTCGAACTTCGCCGAGTACGCGCTGGGGACCGACCCCCGCGTCGCCGAAAGCGGCGCGACCCTTGCCGCCTCGTCCTCGCCGCAGGGCGCCGATACCGGCATTTCCGTGAGCTGGACGCAAAGGACCACGGCTGACTTCGCGGCCCGGCTCGAGGCGTCGGCCGACGGCGGGCTCACGTGGCAGGCGCAGCCCGGAATCATCGCTACGACGGGCTCCGGAGAAACGCAGACCGCCAGCGGGACGCTCTCGATTCCTGCCGCGGTCCCCGCGCAGGTGCGCCTCGTGATTCAGCAGACCAGCACGGGCTCCGACAGCGTCGTTCCCGACAGCGTCGCCGCGAATGGGGCCTCCCGCCTCGCCAACCTGTCGTGCCGCGGCCCCGTGGGGTCCGGCGCCTCGCAGCTCATCGCGGGATTCGTGACCAACGGCGGACCGAAGAGTCTCCTCATCAGGGCGGCGGGCCCCGCCCTTGCGGCATTCGGGGTGGCCGACCCGCTCTCGGACCCGGTCCTGACGCTGCAGGCCGCGAGTTCAGGAACGGTCGTGGCCGTCGACGACAACTGGCAGGACAAGGGCGCAGGTCCGGCTGTCCAGCAGGCGGAAGCCATGGTGGGGGCGTTTCCGTTCACCCAGGGGAGCCTGGACTCCGCCCTCGTGTCCACGCTGGGCGCGGGGGCCTACACAGCGGCGGTCTCCGGAGCGGCCGGCAGCACGGGGAGCATAACACTGGCTGAGATCTACGACCTGGACCCCCCGGGATCGGCGGGAAAGATGATCAATGTCTCGACGCGCGGATCCGTGGGGACGGGAAGCTCGGTGATGATAGCCGGGTTTGCCATCGCGGGTCCGCAGCCGAAGCGGGTGCTCGTGCGCGCCTCCGGCCCCGCCCTGGCGGGATTCGGAGTCGCGGGAACGCTTTCCGACCCGCAATTAACGATCTACAACAGCGACGGGACTGCGGTCGCCTCGAACGACGACTGGATGATCGCCCGGGATCCGACCGTGACCGAGGCGACGGCCGCCCGCGTGGGGGCGTTCGCTTTTGGCGCGGGCAGCCTCGATGCGGCCGTCGTGGTGACCCTGCCTCCCGGCGCGTACACGGCCGTGGTCTCCGGGGTGGCCTCGGGCGCCGGCAACGCGCTCGTGGAGGTGTACGACGCCGATTGAAGTGCGCCCAATGCACCGAGGGCATTCCGGCGGAGGCCCATATGGGTGCCCGCGACCAAGGCGGACTTATGCCGGAATCCCACGCCGGGTTTGAATATTGCCCGGGCAAAGACATTGAGGGAGACTGCCCCGAAACGGTGTTATGCCGTGTCGTCAGCCGGTCATCGTCGACAATTGGGATCTCGGCCAGCAGCAACAGGAACCACATGAGACTATCGCCCGCCCTCCGAAGCGCGGCCTGGGCCCTGCTTGGGTGGGCGGCCGTCTTTGCGTCCCCGCTCCACCCGTCCGGTGGCGACGAGGTTGCCGCCGTGTCCTCACGGGTGAGCAGCGACTACGTCCGCCCGCGGCTGGCAGACGGGTCGTTCGCGCCGGAAGCCTACGTCTTCGCGCAGGGCGGCGCCTGGAAGGGCGCAAGGCAGGATCCCACCATAGACAAGCTGAGCTTCCTGGACGTCGCCCATGTGATCGCGGTCCCGCTCGCGGAACAGAACTACCTCCCGGCCAGGGACCCCAGGACCACCAGGCTGCTGATCATGGTTTACTGGGGCACGACCCGCGGTCCGGAGAATTCCAATGAATCGGCCGAATACGCGAATCTTCAGGCGGCGGAGGATGAGCTGAGCGCTAGGCAGATGGACGCGCACCCTCCCCCGGCGCGGCGAGGCGCCGGGAGCCTGCGGCCACAGGAGCCCGCCGAGGAGGCACAGGTGTCCGACGCCCAGGCCGCGGTCGAGGCGGAGGACAGGATGCGCGAGCAGGACGACTTCATCAATGTGAAGATGCTGGGCTACGACTCATGGTGGGAGGCGTCGGCGGGAGACAAGAGGGGCACGGCGCTTGAGCGCGACAGGCAGGATCTGCTCAGCGAGATCGAGCAGGACCGCTATTTCGTTGTCCTGATGGCCTACGACTTCCAGCTCCTGTACAAGAAGCAGCACAAGCTGCTTTGGGAGACGCGCTTCAGCATGCGCCAGCAGAACCATGAATTCGACAAGGACCTCGCGGCGATGGCGCGGTATGCCTCTCAGTACTTCGGCCAGGACAGCCACGGCCTGGTCCACAGGGAGATTCCGCTGGGCCGCGTCGACGTCGGAGAGATGAGGTCCCTGGGCGAGGTGACGCAGAAGCCCGGCGCCGGCGCGGAGCAGGGGCCTGCTAAGCCGCAGTAGGCCGCGGCCGGGATCGCCGGCGCCGAGACGGGGCTCGTGCGCCGATTCAGGGCCGGGGGCGCCGCTCCCTCGGGGCTGGCCTCAGGCCCGCCCGGATTGGAGTGAGACCTCGCGAAGGCGGCGGGTCGCCTCGAGGCCGGTCCGGGCGTTGTGATAGGGACATTTCCAGAAGCCGACCTTGAGCTCGTTCTCGAGCACGCGTCCGTCGCGGGTGACTGCCCGGAACCATTCGCCCCGCCTGTGATCGATGATCTTCGCATCGATGAAGTCCCACGTGCGCAGGGCCGCCGCCAGGAAGCGCTCCTCGCGGGATATCTGGTAGGCGTTCAGGAACCCGATGACGGCCTCGGCCTGGGGCCACCATTCCTTGTTCGTGTCCGTGGGGCCTGCCGGCCCCGCGTGGTAGTAGACCCCTCCGTCGCCATCGACGCCCTCGTCGAGGGTCGTCCCGGCAATCCTGACGGCCAGCGCCCGAATGCGCTTCGCCAGCTTCGCATCCCCGAGAGCGTCGGCCGCCAGCGTCAGGAGCCAGGCCGCCTCGATGTCATGGCCGTAGGCGATCAGGTCCGAGCGCGGCGTCCAGTCCTCCGCGAAGAACTGGCCCAGGTGGCCGGTCGCGGCGTTGAAGATGCGGGTGGTCATGACGTCAACCGCCTTCGCGAGCGCGGAGCGCAGGGCCGGATCCGGCCACGCCGCGAGGAGGCGGGTGTAGGCCTCGACGACATGAAGGTGGCTGTCCTGCGATTTCGGCGCGTCCAGGCCGGGCCCGCTCAGGCGCCCCTCCGGTGTGGGCTCCCAGGCCCTCCCCACGGCGTCGACATAGCCCCCGTGGCGCGCCGCGGCGTGATCCTCGACGAGCCGGTAGGTAGCGATCGCCGCGTCGAGGGGCTCGCGGCGGCCGGTGGCCGAGTGGTACTCGGCGAGCGCATAGATCGCGAAGGCCTGCCCCAGCACCTGCTTGCGGCCGCCAAGGACTGCGCCGTCGGCCGCGATCGACCACCAGTAGCCCCCGTGCTCAAGGTCGTGGAAATGCGACTGCAGGTCGCCGTAGGCGAAGTCCGCCATCGCGAGAAAGGCCGGGTCGCGGTACCGCGCGTACGCGGCCGAGTAGGCCCACAGGATCCGCGAGGTGAGGACGGACCCGCGCTCCGCCCCGGTGTCGACAACAAGGTCGTTTGTCAGCGAGCCGAAGAAGCTCCGGCCGTCGCGATTGACGACCCGCTCGATCCAGAAGGGAAGGATGTTCTTGCGAAGGTCGTTCTCAATGCGGCGGGCGTAGTCTTCGAGGATGGCTGGGTTCATCGCTGGCGTTGCGGGTTCGAGGGGTCGCTCTTCGGCCCACCCTGCAGATAGTGGCGAACCGGTTTCACCGTCAATCGGCCCCTGAGCGCCGCCGTTGGTTAATTAGGCGCAACGGCAGGTCGCCCCATTTTTCTTATGGAAGACGGGAAGGGCGCACCCGTTGCCTGTGGAGACGATCACCTAGGTCTTTAAACGAAATCGCCCGAGTTCTTAAAGAATTCGCACCGAATCTTGGGGCGCAAAATCCCAACTAGATCGAAAAGGCTCAAGACCGTCTCAATCGGAGCGCAGGGCGACCATGGGATCGACCTTGGTCGCGCGCCGGGCCGGAAGGAGGCTGGCCGCGCACGCGACCAGGGCGATCAGCAGCGCGACGCTCGCAAGAGCGGGCGGGTTGTTCGCCTCGACGCCAAATAGGAAGGATGAGAGGTACCGCCCCAGCAGAAGGGAGAAGAGCATCCCGGCCGCGAGCCCGATCGCGGCGAGCCGGATCCCCTCCACGAACACAAGCCGCAGAACGTCCGCGTCCCGTGCGCCGAGGGCGATCCGGACGCCGAACTCGCGCGTCCGCTGGGCCACGGCATATGCCATCACGCCGTAAAGCCCGATGGTCGCGAGAAGCAGCGCCGATGCCGCGAAGATCCCGGCCATCAGCGCGGGCGACCGGCGGGTCGAGAGGCTGTCGCTCACACGGACCTCCATGGAGCGGAGGTCCGTGAGAGACACGTCCGGGTCCGCCTCGCGCACCGCGCGGACGAGGGTGTTTGCGACGGATTCGGGGGGAAGACTCGTCCGGGCCACCAGCGAAAAGTTGCGAAAATACTGCCGGCTATAGGGAAAGTAGACCGCGCCCCGGCCCCGGCCCTCGGTCAGGCCGGTCTGCTTGACCGTGCCGACCCCGCCGACGATCGTATAGAGCTTCATGTAGTCGCCCGTGCCCGTTCCCGGGTAGATCTGCTTGCCCACTGCGCCGGCGCCGGGCCAGTAATGCCGCGCGAAGGTCTCGTCGACCACGCACGTCAGCGTGTCGGATTCGCCGTCCGCGGCCGTCAGGAACCTGCCGCTTCGCAGCGGAATCCCCATGGCGGAAAAATAGTCTCCCGCTATGCCTATCACATCGTGCACAAGGACGGTCGATTCCCCGTTCTCCGGCTTGTAACCGGGAACCGTCAGGGCGCTGCCGGGAGCGGGTCCGGCCACAGGAATGCAGGAAGTCGCGCCAACAAACGAAATCGCGGGCAGTGCGCGCGTCTTCTCAAACAGGCGGTCGAAGAAGGTGTGGAACGAGTCCAGCGTGTGGTAGCCGTTCCACGTCAGGTTGAATTGCCCCGTGATCACGTGATCGGGCCGAAAGCCGGGCGGGACGGCCATTGCGCGCCGCAGGCTCATCCCGAGGAGCCCCGCGCCGGTCAGGAGCACAAAGGCCAGCGCGATCTGCACCACGATGAAACTGCGGCGAAGGCGGAGAGTGGCGTGGCCGGCGGTCCCGCCGCGTGACTCGGTCTTGAGCGCGGGCGCGATCCCGCCCCGCAGGTTGAACCAGGCGATCGGGAGGGCGACGCAGGCGCCGAGAACCAGGGCACAAAGCAGGGCGGCGGCGGCCAGGCGCCCGTTGAACGCGACCTCGGCTCCCAAGGGAAGCTGATCCACGCCAAGCCTGCCGAGTAGCCTGATGCCTGCGGCGCCGACCAGCAGCCCCAGCGCGGCCCCGACCACCGCCAGCAGCATCGTTTCCGCCATCACGCTGCCCACGATGTGACGCCGGCCCGCGCCGAGCGCCTGGCGGATGGCGACCTCCCTGGCGCGGTTGCTGGCGCGGATGAGCAGGAGATTGACCAGGTTGACGCACCCGATCAGGAGGAGAAACAGCGCCGCGGCCTGCAGGAGAACGAGGGTCGGCCGGACCGACGCCACATAGTCGGCATGCAGCGTCGCGACGACGGTGCGGCATCCGGTTTCGGCGACGACCTTCGCCTCGGGGAATTCCGGGGCCAGGAGGGCGTCGCGGGCGTCCACCTGCGCCTGGACCTCCGCGAGCTTGGCCCCGTCGGCCATGCGGCCGATCTGGATCTTGCCGACGCTGTGGCGTGCGCCAACGTTGCGCTCCCCGTCCTCCGAGGATAGCGGCAGGTAGATCGGCGCCTGGAATGAGAGAAATTGGAAATTCGGCGGCAGAACGCCGACAATGATGCGCTGCAGGCCGTCCGTGCGGATGGACATTCCCAGCACGCTCGGATCCCCGCTGTAGCGCGCCTGCCAGCACTCATAGCTGAGCATGGCTACATGGTCCGTCTGGTAGGTCATTTCGGCTTCGGTGAACACGCGTCCGATCAGCGGCGCGACCCCAAGGGTGCTGAAGAATTCCGGCGTGACCCTGCCGAGCTTTTCAATCGACGTGGAGCCGCTCTCCCCGACGACCGAGGTCGCCTCGTCAATCTCAGCCAGCGAAGCCAGGGCGGGAATCTTCCCGCGACGCTCGTAATAGTTCGTCAGCGAGGCGCCGGGTGTCGCGCTGGGGAGCCTCGGGTAAACATAGTACAGCCTGACCAGTCGATCCGCCCTGGGAAACGGGAGTGAGCGGATGAGGATGGCGTCGACCACCGCGAAGATGACCAGGTTGGCCCCGACGCAGACCGCGAGCGTTGCCAATGCCGTCGCCGTGAATCCGGGAGAGATGATAAGGCGGCGGATGGCGATTCGGAGGGCTGTTAGCAAGGGGATCGGGGATTAGACTGCCGTGGAGCCTGGAGGAGCAGCCATGCGGTTGCAGCTAACGTGCCAAGACCGAAGTAGTTACTTATCCTTATACAAAACAACAGATTATATGTCATAAAATGGCGTCAGAATCCTGGGCTGTCCGGAAGTGGAACCGGCTGTTCCCACGGATGGGACGCTTCTCCCCAGACCCGGTAGATCCTCCGAAGCTGTCGTTGCCTGGAGCCTTTTCGATTTGGTTGGGCCCGGTATCTTCAGGCCATTCCAGCTCCTGAATGAAGCTCAGGTGGCTTTCTCCACCTGCGCCCTCCGCCTACCTCGCGAATACGTCCAGCACGACCGACGGCGTCAAGAGCTCGGGTAGGATGACCGGTTCGGCGCGCCCCGGGAACCAGATGAGGTTGAAGGGCACCGCCCCGCGGTGGTACTTGGCGAGCTCGGCCGTGATCCGGGGGTCCTTGTTGGTCCAGTCCCCCCGCAGCGTCGCCACGTGCCTGTCGCGGAGCACTCGCAGGACCTCGCCGGAGTGGAAGACCAGCCTCTTGTTCGCCTGGCATGTCGCGCACCAGCGCGCCGTGAAGTCGACGTAGACGACCCGGTTCTCCGAGCGAAGCGCGGCAACCGCCTCCGGGCTCCACTTGTCCCAGACGATGTCGGTGGGCGCCGCGGGCGAAGGCCATCCCGTCCACGCCCCGAGCGCGATCAGGGCCAGGCAGGCGCACATCCCGAAGCGGGCGCGGCCGGCCGAGGCCCCGGGGGCGTTCCACCGCCCGTAGGCCCAGACGCCCATCGCCACGAGGACGAGCCCGAAGAGGGCCGACAGGAAGCCCGCCTCCTGAAGCTGGCCGGCCAGGACCCAGACCAGGTAGGCGACGGTGGCATAGAGGGGGAAGGCCATCGCCTGCTTGAACGTCTCCATCCACGCCCCCGGCCTGGGCAGGACCCGGACCGCCCCGGGGAATGCCGACAGGAGCAGGTAGGGGGCGGAGAGGCCGACCGCTATGGCGGTGAAGATGGCGAACGACTGCGCCGTCGAGAGGGCGAGGGCGGCGCCGAGCGCCGGCGCCAGGAAGGGAGCGCTGCAGGGCGTGGCGGCGACCGTCGCCAGCACGCCTGTCAGGAACGAACCGGTCAGGCCCGACTTCGACTGGAGCTGCGACCCGATCCCCGTAGCCGTCAGGCCGAACTCGAACACGCCGCTCATGTTGAGCGCGAACGCGAGCATGGCCGCTGCGAGCCCGAACACGAAGGCGGGCGACTGGAGCTGGAATCCCCACCCGAGCTGGCTCCCGCCCGCGCGCAGGACGGCGAGCAGGCCCGCGAGGACCCAGAAGGAGAGCAGCACGCCGGCGGCGAACACGATTCCGTGGAGGGTGACCTTGCGGCGGTCGGCGCCGGCCTGGTTGACGAAGCCCAGGATCTTTATCCCGAGCACGGGGAACACGCACGGCATGAGGTTGAGGATCATCCCCCCGACGAACGCGAGGAGCAGCGTTCCCAGGATTCCTGCCGCCGCGGGAGCCGCCGGAATGGCCTCTGCCTGCGTCGCGCCGCTGGCGGACGCGACCCTGAACGCCACGTCGACCGCCAGGCCCGGGAGCGACCCGTCGGGGTGCCAGCCCTCCATCGAGGTCAGGACGCCGACCAGGCGCGCCGGGTCCTTCGGCCCGTCGGGGGAGATCGGAAGCGCGAGCGCGTACCCGCCGCGGCCGTCTGGCGTCATGGGCTGCGGGAGGTCGTAGGCGATGAAGCCGTCGCGCGAGAAGAAGTGGAGGCCCTTCGGCGACCACGCTGGGATCACCGCGGCGCCGTTTGGCCTCACCCCAAGGGTGACGGTCGTCGGGGAGCGCGACGCGGAAACGGACCACGCCGGATCCGCGGCGGGAAGGTGGGAGACAGCCGCGCGTATCCTGGCGCCCCAGTCGGGATCGGGCTGGGGCTCGTCCGCAGCGACCGGGAGCGCGATCGAGAGCTTCGCGTTGCCCGGCACGCACTCGTCTTGGCACATCAGCCAGTCGGCGGCGACCTGGAGCTCCACGTTGACGCCCGGCTTCAGGTCCTCCGGCGGGTTGATCGTGACCGGCAGGAGTAGGTCGCCGTCATAGCCGTTGCCGACGATGTTGCCCCGGCTGTCCGAGAGCAGCATGGGCGCCGGCCACTGGATCTCGCCGGCCTTCCAGCCGAGCGGCAGCGTCCACCTGAGCGTCGTCGGGAGCCCCGTTCCCGGGTTCTCCCAGTAGGTGTGCCAGTGCGGCTGGTGCACGAGGCGCAGCGCCACCAGGAACGGCCTTCCGGGCTGGATCGACTGCTCCGCCGCCACGAGCGAGGCCGCGACCTGAGCCCGGGCCGCCGGGGGCAGGGCGCAGGCGAGCGCGAGGGCTGCGGACAGGGCGGTTGCGAGGACGCGCTTCATGGAGGGGGGCGGATCGGTTGGTGCAGTGTGGCCCGGGCGGGGTTTCCCGCAAGTGCTCAGCCGTTTCTTGCCCCGGCTGCGATCCACCGCTCGATCATCTGGATCTCCTCCGGGGCGAGGGGCTTGTCGCCGTCGCTCGGCATGGAGTCGTCGTCGCTCGGCGCAAGGCGGAGCCTGCGCAGGATGTCGCTCGCCTTGGGGTTGCCCGGGACGACAACGGGGCCGTCGTCCCCGCCGCGCATCAGCTGCTCATACGAGTCGAGCCTGAGACCGCCCTTGTGCTTGGCGGGCCTGTGGCACGGGGCGCAGCTGCGGTCGAACAGCGGCGCGACGTGCAGGCGGTAGAACGCCGGATTCGAGGGCTCGACGCTTCCGGGTCCTCCGCGGGCCGCCGGGCCCGAGGGAGACGGGGCGGGCGTGGCTGAAGCGGCCGCCTGAACGGGCGCGGGCAGGCCGAGCCAGGCCCTCACCCGCGCGGGCATCTTCTCTGTCAGGAAGCCGTCGCCGTGCGAGATCGCGCCCCCGCCGTGTCCCGTCCAGACCATGAGTCCCACGGCGAGCGCGAGAAGGACGGGGTACGCCATCGGGCCACCCCGGCCGCCTGCGCCTGCCGCGCGGGCCCGGGCGGCAACGAGGCAGGCCCCGGCGAGCCACACCCCGCCCCACATGTGGCGCGTGACATCCCGGCCGCGGAAGCCCCCGCTCCAGGCGAGGAGCCAGCCGTCGAAGGCCGCGCAGAAGGCCGCGGCCGCGGCGATGGCGAGGATCCATCCGGCGGCGGCCCGCAGGTGGGGGCGCGCCGGCGACAGGCCCGCGAGTTCCAGGAGCGGGACCAGCGCCAGGAGCGCGACGGGACCGTGGACCAGCAGCGGGTGAAACCGCCCGAGGAACTGCCCGAGGTTGCCGTGCTCGCGCCCGTCCGGGGGCAGCCGCAGGGCCAGCCAGAAGAGGACCGCCCAGAGGCACAGGCCGACAAGCAGCGCCTGGACGCCCGCCCGGCGCGGGCTCGTTTGAACGGAGTTTGGGGCCATCAGAATTCGAGCGGGGGATCGCCGCGAACGGCGCCCACGATGGGCGACAGCTGTCCGGGGATGCAAACCAACAAGTAAATCGGCGAGCCCGGTCTTGCGGGGAGCCCGCCCTTGCACCAACTTTGCGCGCCTTCAAGACCCCCCCATGGCCACCGTGCCGCCGAGCGCCCCAGTGAAGATCGTCCGCGCCGCCGCCTGGACGTGCGTCTGCGCGGCGGGCGCCGCGAGCCTCGCGGTCCTGGCGTGGTCCCGGGGCGAGCCGGTGAGCGCGCTCTGGATGGTGGTCGCCGCGGCCTGCGTGTTCGCGGTCGCCTACAGGTTCCACTCCGCCTGGCTCATGGCCCGGGTGCTGACTATCGACGAGATGCGGGCGACGCCGGCGCACGTCCGCGCCGACGGGAAGGACTTCGTGAAGACGAACCGGTGGGTCGTCTTCGGGCACCATTTCGCGGCGATCGCCGGGCCCGGCCCCTTGGTCGGCCCCGTCCTCGCCGCCCAGTTCGGCTACCTGCCGGGGCTGCTCTGGATCCTGGTCGGCGCGGTCTTCGGCGGCGCCGTCCACGACAGCATCGTCCTGTTCTGCTCCGTGAGGCGCGGGGGCAGGTCGCTCGGCCAGATGGTCCGCGACGAGGTTGGGCCCTTCGCGGGGCTGGTCGCCCTGGTGAGCGTCACGGCCATCAGCGTCATCCTCCTCGCCGTCCTCGCCCTGGTCGTGGTGAACGCGCTGGCGGAGTCCCCGTGGGGACTCTTCACGATCGCCGCGACGATGCCGATCGCCCTCGCGATGGGCGTCGCCCTGCGGCCGGGCGGCTACGGCCGGGGGAGGCTGCGCTGGGTGACCGCCGCCGGCGTCGCCTGCCTGCTTGGCGCCGTCTGGGCGGGCCGGCTCGTCGGCGGGACGCCCCTCGAGGGCCTGCTGACGCTCAGGGGCACGACGCTCGCGTGGTGGATAATGGGCTACGGGATGATCGCCTCGATCGTGCCGGTCTGGCTCCTGCTCGCGCCCCGGGACTACCTCTCCACGTTCCTGAAGATCGGCACGATCCTCGCCCTCGGCGTCGCGATCGTCATCCTCGGGCCGCACCTGAGGATGCCGGCCGTGACCCGCTTCATCGACGGCTCGGGCCCCGTCTTCGCGGGCCCCGTGTTCCCCTTCTGCTTCATCACGATCGCCTGCGGGGCCGTCTCCGGCTTCCACGCGATCGTCGCCTCGGGCACGACGCCGAAGCTGCTCGCCCGCGAGGGGGACATCAGGACCATAGGCTACGGCGCCATGCTGGCCGAGATGTGCGTCGGGGTGATGGCGGTCGTCGCGGCGTGCTCGATGCAGCCCGGGGAGTACTTCGCGATCAACATGAAGGGCGACGCCGCGGAGGTGACGCGCCATGTCACGGCCCTGGGGTTCGCGGTGACGCCGGCGGACATGGCGGCCGTCGCGGCAAGCGTCGGCGAGAAGACGATGGTGGGCCGCGCGGGCGGGGCGCCCACGTTCGCCCTGGGGATGGCCCAGATGTTCTCCGGGGCGTTCCGCGGCGGGGCGGCGCTCGCGGTCTGGTACCACTTCGCGATCATGTTCGAGGCGCTGTTCATCCTGACGACCATCGACGCCGGGACCCGGGTCGGCCGCTTCCTTGTCCAGGACCTCCTCGGGCTCGCCTGGCGGCCGCTCGGCGACACCCGCTCGGCCGCCGGAAACGTGGGCGCCACCGCGCTTTTCGTCGGCGCCTGGGGATGGTTCCTCTACCAGGGGGTCGTGGACCCCCTGGGGGGCATAAACTCGCTCTGGCCGATCTTCGGGGTCGCCAACCAGCTCCTCGCCGTGATCGCGCTGGCGCTCGGGACGACCGTGCTGATCAAGATGGGGCGCGCGCGCCACCTTTGGGTCACGCTTCTCCCGTTGGCCTGGCTCCTCGCCGTGACCATGACGGCGGGCTGGATGAAGGTCTTCAGCCCCGACCCGAGGCTCGGGTTCCTGAGCGCGGCCGCGGCCTCCCCGCGGCAGGCCGTGAACGCGCGCGTGGACGCCGCCGTCACGGCCGCGTTCCTCGTCCTCGTCGCGCTGGTCGTCCTCTCGAGCGCGCGGGTCTGGTGGCTGCTCCTCGCGCGCAGGAGGGCGCCCGACCTGCGCGAGGAGCCGTTCGTCGCCGCCGGCCCCGCCGATCAGACCTCGTAGGCCGGCAGGAGCTTCTCCACGCGGACCTTGTCGAGCCGGGCGTAGTTCGGGACGCCGTTCTCGTACGGCACCGCCACCTCGCCCTGGATCAGCGGCTGCGCGTAGCGCAGGAACTGGAAGTTCATGCTCACCATGTCCTCGTTGATCCACTCGCGCGGGAGCTTCTTTATCCCGTTCGCGATCTCGGCGAGCGGCGCGAGGCCGGTCTCAACGGTGTAGTGCTCGGTCTCCCCGCGGACGAGGGTGACCATCTTGTCGGTCTCGCCGGCGATTGCCGCGCGCACCGCGGCCTGGCCGGCGAGGAACGCCTCGTCGGAATCCGTCTTCGAAGATGCGTGCGCCGCCGCGCGCTGGATGAGTCCCGGCCGAGCCACGCGCACCTTCGCGTTCGGGATGCCTGCCTCGATGATCTCGCCCAGGGCCTCGCCGGCGCCGCCGAGCCTCGCGTGGCCGAAGGCGTCGGTCGCGGAGTCGGCCGCCAGGTAGTTGCCGTCCGCGTCGACCAGCCCCTCGGCGACGACGATCAGGCAGTAGCGCTCGCGCTTGAGGACGCGCCGGACGTCCTCGAGCACCTTCTCCTGGTCGAAGGGGACCTCGGGCAGGAGGATCAGGTGCGGGGGATCGTGCGGGTGGTCGCGGCGCTTCGCGAGCGCGGTGCCCGCGGCGATCCAGCCGGCGCTGCGCCCCATCACCTCGACGATCGAGACCAGGTCGCCCTGGCCCATCGCCTCGTTGTCGCAGGCGGTCTCGCGCACGGTCATCGCGAGGTACTTGATCACGCTCCCGTAGCCGGGGCAGTGGTCCGTGCCGGTCAGGTCGTTGTCGATCGTCTTCGGCACGCCGACCACGCGCAGCTCGTAGCCCTGCTCCTTCGCGAGCTTGGAGATCTTGTCGGCCGTGTCCTGCGAGTCGTTCCCGCCGATGTAGAAGAAATACCGGATGTTGTGGGCCTTGAAGACCTCGAGCACCCGCTCGAAGTCCTGCTGCTTCTTCAGCTTGTAGCGGCAGGTGCCCAGGGCCGCGCCGGGGGTGTGGCGCAGGGCCCGGATCTGCTGCTGGGACTCGGACGCCAGGTCCACGAGGTCCTCCTGCAGGATGCCGAGCACGCCGTTCAGGCCCCCGTAGATCTCCTCGATGGCGACATG
>Ga0209415_10009065_pt1 | contig 17128 bp, 20 predicted proteins | sample PeaSoiSIISIP2007_FD_187696 | JGI IMG/M metagenome (GOLD analysis project Ga0209415, IMG submission 187696) | Peat soil microbial communities from Weissenstadt, Germany - SII-SIP-2007 (SPAdes) (version 2) | ecosystem: Environmental > Terrestrial > Soil > Wetlands > Peat | place: Germany... | reverse complement strand
GCTGAGGGCGCCGCGAAAGCGCGCGCCCCGCTGATCACGATTGGCCGGGCGCGGACGATAGGGTAATTGAGCGCTTGGTTACCGGGCCGGGGGGCCCGCCGAGGAAGAGAACTCCATGAACTTCACTCAGGTCGCCGCCGCTGCTGCGCTTCTGGCGGCTGCTGGTCTTTCCGGCTGCGACTCCGCGTCGAGGGCGTTCGGCCTCGCCAAGGTGACGCCGGACGAGTTCCGGGTCGTGACCAAGGCCCCGCTGACCCTGCCGCCGGACTACTCGCTGCGCCCGCCGGCCCCTGGCGAGCCGCGCCCGCAGGAGCTCCAGCCCGAGAGCGCCGCACGCCAGGCCCTGGTCGGCCAGCGCGCCGGGGACGTGCGCTCCGATGGCGAGCGCATGTTCGTCACCCGCGCCGGGGCCGACCACGCCGACCCGCTGGTGCGCTATGTGGTCGACGACGAGTTCGGCAACCTCGCCCACAAGGACAAGAGCTTCGCCGACTATGTGATGTTCTGGAAGAAGGGCGAGCCGGTCGCGGCCCCGCAAAGCGAACTCGGCGATCCCAACCAGCCGCAGCCGATCGACCCCGCCGTCGAAGAAAAGCGCCTCCAGGCACTCACCGGCGGCAAAACCATCGTCATCGCCCGCAAAGGCGACTCCCGGGTGAAACTGCCGGGGCTGTAGCAGAAGAAGTTTGAACGCAGAGGACGCGGAGGACCGCAGAGTTCGCGGAGGTCAGAGTTCGTTCGCGATGCGGTGGATGCCATCCTTCATGAGGGTTACGTTGAAATTGAGCAGATAGCCGAGCCGAAACCCACCAAGTCGCAGGTAGCTCAGCAGCTGCGCTCGATGGACGGCCCCGACAGTCTCGATGGCCTTGACCTCAATCACCACGCGCTTGAGCACCAGCAGGTCCAGGCGGTAGGCCATCTCCATCACTAGTCCGTCGTAAGTGACCGGCAGCGAGAGCTGCCGGTCGAAAGCCAGACCTGCTTTGCCAAGTTCATGCGCGAGGCACGTCTCGTAGACACTCTCCAGCAGACCAGGACCCAAGGCGCGATGAACCGTCAGGGCGCAGCCGAGAACGCGCTGCCCGATCTCATTCTCGTTCAACTCTGCGTCCTCTGCGCTTCTCCGCGTTCTCTGCGTTCAAACTTTTGGTTGTGCAAGCCGCGATGTCAGGTGGCTTGTGCGTCCCGCCGCGGAATCGGCCTATATTCCCCCCACCGCCCATGACCATTCGCCGCCTCCCGCCCGAGCTTGTCAGCCGTATCGCCGCCGGGGAGGTGGTGGAGCGGCCGGCGAGTGCGGTGAAGGAGCTGGTCGAGAACGCGGTCGACGCCGGCGCCCGGCTGATCGAGATCCAGGCCGACGGCGGCGGGCTGACCCGGATCCTGGTCGCCGACGACGGCCAGGGGCTGGGCCCGGAGGAGCTGCCGCTGGCGGTCGAGCGCCACGCCACCTCCAAGCTCTCGGCCGGCGCCGACGGCGCGTGGGACCTGCTGCGCATCGCCACCCTCGGCTTCCGCGGCGAGGCGCTGCCCTCAATCGGCTCGGTGGCGCGCCTCTCGATCGCCGCCCGAAAGCCCGGCGCCTCAGCTCATTCGATCCTGGTCGAGGGTGGCGATGTCCGACCGGTCGCCCCCGCCGCCTTCCCGGGCCCGCACGGCGCCCGCGTCGAGGTGCGTGACCTGTTCTACGCCACGCCGGCGCGGCTGAAGTTCATGAAGTCCGAGCGCGCCGAGGCGATGGCCATCGCCGATGAGGTCAAGCGCCAGGCGATGGCCCACGCCGAGGTGGCGTTCAGCCTCGACCTCGACGGGCGCCGCGCGCTGCGGTTGCCGGCCGAAGCGCCGGGCGAAGCCGGCCGGCTCGCGCGCCTCGCCGCCATCCTGGGCGCCGACTTCGCCGACAATGCGCTGGCGATCGACCAGCTGCGCGACGAGGTGCGCCTCGTCGGCCACGCCGGCGTGCCGACCTTCAACCGCGGCAACGCCGCGCACCAGTACCTGTTCGTCAACGGCCGGCCGGTGCGCGACCGGCTGCTGCAGGGCGCGCTGCGCGCCGCCTACGCCGACTTCCTCGCCCGCGACCGCCATCCGGTCGCCGCGCTCTACCTCGAGCTCGACCCGACCCTGGTCGACGTCAACGTGCACCCGGCCAAGGCTGAGGTGCGCTTCCGCGACCCGGCCCTGGTGCGCGGCCTGATCGTCGGGGCCCTGCGCCACGCCCTGGCCGGCGCGGGGCACCGCGCCTCGACCACCGTTGCCGCCGATGCGCTGGCGGGCTTCAGGACTGGCTATCAGCCGGGACCGTCCGCCGCCGGCTTTTCGGCCTGGCAGGCCGGCGGCTGGACGCCGTCGACTCGGAATGGACTCGACAACGGCCTGCTGGCGGGGGTCGCGGAGATCTCGGCCCGGTTCGAGCCGGCGCCGGCGGCGAACGGCTTCACCGATCCCGGCGCGCCGGCCGCGTTCGACCCGATCGACTTCCCGCTCGGCGCCGCCCGAGCCCAGCTGCACGAGACCTACATCGTCGCCCAGACCCGCGACGGCGTGGTCATCGTCGACCAGCACGCCGCGCACGAGCGGCTGGTCTACGAGGGGATGAAGGCGGCCGTCGGCGCTGTGCCGTCCCAGGCGCTGCTGATGCCTCAGGTGATCGAGCTCGACCCGGCCGAGGCGGAGCGGGTCGCCGGCCGCGCGGGCGAGCTGGCCGATCTCGGCCTAGTGCTGGAGCCGTTTGGCCCCGGCGCAGTGCTGGTGCGCGAGACCCCGGCGGCGCTCGGCGAGACCGACGTGGCCGGCCTGGTGCGCGACATCGCCGACGACCTGGCCGAGAACGCCGCGGCGCTGGCGCTGAAGGAGCGGCTGGAGCACGTCGCCGGGACCATGGCCTGCCACGGCTCGGTCCGCGCCGGCCGCCGCCTCACCGCCGCGGAGATGAATGCGCTGCTGCGGCAGATGGAGGCGACGCCCCACTCTGGCCAGTGCAACCACGGCCGCCCGACCTACGTCGAACTGAAGCTGGCCGACATCGAGCGCCTGTTCGGGCGCCGCTGACGCGCGCCGATGCCGCTGTCACGCCGCCTGACGTTAGACCTCGACGTCGATCGGGTCCGGCCCATCGTCTCCGACCTCGACCGCTCGCTGCGGCCGACCGGGGTTTCGCGCCTGGCCGGCGGCTTGACGGAGGTCTACCGCCTCGACTTCGCCGCCGGCGCGCCGGCGCTCGTGCTCAAGCTCTACGCGGACGAGCCGGCCTGGTTCGCGGCGAAGGAAGCGCTGGTGGCCGGCCGGATCGCCAAGGCGTGCGACCTGCCGGTTCCGCAATGGTTCGTCGTGGACGAAAGCCGCACGCGCCTGCCGCTGCGTTTCGCGATCACCAGCCTGCTGCCCGGGACGCCGATGCGGCGCTTCCGCGGCGACGCGCACGCGGCTGCGGCCTATCGCCAGATGGGCGCGATGCTGCGTCGCCTGCATATCATCGCGATGCCGGCGTTCGGCTACGTCATGGGAAGCGGGATCGAGCCGCCGCACCCATCCAACGGCGCCCACATGGCCGACGCGTTCGAACAGGCCTTCCGCAGGTTCCGCGACCACAGCGGCGATGCGGCCTCGACGCGCAGGCTGGAGGAAGCCGTCAGCGTCCGCTTCGACCTGCTGACGGTGTGCGAACGTCCGGTGCTGCTGCATCAGGACTTCCAGCCCGGCAACGTCCTTGCCGAACGGCGCCGCGATGGCGGCCTTTCGCTCACCGGCGTGATCGACTTCGCCAACGCCAGGGCCGGCGATCCGTTGATGGACCTCGCCACCGCGCTGTCATGTTGCGCCCACGAGGACCCATCCAGCCGCGCGCCCTTGCTGGAAGGCTACGGCGCGGCCGATCACCCGGACGTCGCCGGCGCGCTCAAGCTCTACGAGTTCTACCACCAGCTCACGCTATGGGGCTGGTTCATGCAGATCGGCGAGCCGGGCGAGGCGGGGCCGGCGAGCGCGTTGAGCGACTTCGCTAGCGGGCCCTGACCTCCGTTTCTGCGCCACGTGGAGATCGGCGCTGAGCGGAATTCGCCGTCAATCGCTTGGCGGAGCGTGATTCCGAGATCGGCTCCGGGTCAAGGACGGCGCGCCGCGCCGCCGCTTCGCGGTCGCCGGAGGCGATCCTTGACGCGGAGCCGACTTCGGAAAGACTGCCATCCAAGCGTTCGACGCCGCGCTTTGATTGGTCGGCGGACCTGGCCCGACCACCCTTGTCATCCCGGACAAGCCGCGCAGCGGCGCAGATCCGGGATCTCCCGGCAGCAAGATCCCGGATAACTCGCTTCGCTCGTTTCCGGGATGACACCGACGGGGACGAAAGGCTAAGCAACAACCGTTGCAGCGCCGCGCAGTTGAGGCGCGTCGGAGGCTTGATGTTAGAGATTGTGGTCGAGGCCAGGGCCTAGCAGCTCGCCTCACGCCGGTTCCCACGGCGCCGACCCGAACCTGAAGGCCCTTGATCGCCCGTCCGCTGCCCAGCGGGCGCGTCTTTGTACGCCTTTCTCGGACCTCTCCCTTGAACATCTCAAAGCCGCAGCAACGCACGCTGCACGCGCTCGCCCAGGGCGGGCGCATCGTGCTCGAACGCGACCCCACCGGCCGGCTCGTCGCCGCCGAGTGCCTGACCCGGGAGGGCTGGCGCCTCAGCGACTGCACGCTCGAACTCTTTAGATTGCTGAAGCGCCACCGCCTCGTCGCCAGCCGCGAGGGTGGCCCCTACCGCATCACCCGCGAGGGGCTGGAGCGGCTCCGGCCGCAGCTCGACAACCGCACCTCAGGGCGCAAGTGGTGAGAGGAAGCTCACCCGCGCCGCGCCCCAGGTTCGCTCGTCGAGCAACTGAAAGCCATCCGGCGTCGGCGCCGGGTCGGCGATCCCGCGCTCGAGCACCACCAGCGCGCCCGCCGCCAGCCAGCCGCCGGCCGCCAGTCGCCCCAGAGCCGCCTCGCCGAGACCCTGGCCGTAGGGCGGATCGAGGAAGGCGAGGTCGAACGGCGCGCCGTCACCGGCCGTCCGTATACCGAGTGTCGCGGCGTCGCGGCGGTCGATCCGTATGCGGTCGATCAGGTTCAGCGCGCCGACGTTGGCGCCGATCGCCTCGCGCGCGGCGGCGTTCCGATCAAGGAACAGACAGTAGGCGGCGCCGCGCGACATCGCCTCCAGACCCAGCGCGCCGGAACCGGCGAAGACGTCCAGCACCCGGCATCCGTCGAGCGCCTGCGCCCAGGCCGCGTGTTCGAGCACATTGAACAGCGCCTGGCGCGCGCGGTCGGCGGTCGGGCGCGTCGACTGTCCCTTCGGCGCCACAAGCGAGCGGCCGCGAAACGTCCCGGCAACGATCCGCATGGGAAAGTCCTTCCAATAGCGGCGGTCTCTAGCGGATGAAGGGACGGCTGATCAAATGAGAGGGGAGATGACCCTAGCGCCGCCGCCACCGCTGTCGGAAGCGAGCTTCACCGCGGACCTGAGTCCGCGCGAGCGCAGCCTGTGGCGTATCGTCGTGACCTTGTTGGCCGGCGCGGTCGGCGGGGTGATCGTGGCGCTGGTGACGGGCGTGGTGGCGCTGCTGGTGGTCGCGGCGGCGACCGGCGGCTTCAGCGGCGAGCTGACCGGCTTGCCGGGCCGGATCGGCGAGCTGATCCGCGCCGACGGGACCACCATCCAGAGCGCGCTTGGCTTGCTGACCTTGGCCACTTTCACCAACGGGCCGATGGCGGCGACCTTCATCGGCGTCGCCGCACTGATGGCCGGTCGCCATCCCCGCCGCTACATCACCGCGGCGGCGAAAATCCGCTGGCGGCTGCTGGGCAGCGGCCTCTTGCTGTCGATCCTGATCATCGGGCCGCTGGTGCTGGCCAGCCAGTTCCTCGATCCGCACGCGCCGCCGGCGCCGCTGCTGAACCTGGCCAAGGATTGGCCGACCCGGACCGGCTACGCCGTCGCCTGCGTGGTGCTGCTGATCCCCGCCGCGGCGGCCGAGGAGGTCGTGTTCCGGGGCTGGCTGCTGCGCGAGAGCGCGGCGGTGACGCGCAACCCCGTGTTCCTGATGGCGGTGAACGGCGTGCTGTTCTCGGCGCTGCACAACGACTTCGCCCCCGACGCCTTTCTGATGCGCGCGCTGATGGGCGCCGGGTTCGTCTACATGACGCTTCGCCTGGGCGGCATAGAGTTCTCTACCGGCGCCCATGCGGCCAACAACATCCTGATCGTGCTGTTCATCCAGCCGCTGTCCTTGAAGCCGACGCCGTCGAACGGACTCGGCGCCGACACCCTGTTCCAGGCCCTGTTCCTGTTCGTCAGCTATCTGGTGATGGCCGAGCTGGTGGCGCGCTGGCCGTTGCTGCGGCGCTGGTCGGGGGCGGATCAGGTTCCGGATCTGACAGCCACCGCTGCGGTGGAGCATTTTTCCTGAGGTCTTCGAGGCGCTCGCGCAGCGCCTCCATGAAGCGCGCGGGCTCGCCCGCCCATCGGATCGCTTCGCCGACCAGTACGGTGCAGTTCATCGGCGCGGGCAGCATCGCGCCCTTCGGCAGCACGCGTCCGGCGCCCTCGATCCAGACCGGAATCACTGGCGCATCGGGAAATGCCTCCGCCAGGCGCGCGACGCCGGCCTTCATCGGTCCAAGTTCGTCGGTGGCGGCGCCTCGCGTGCCTTCCGGGAAGATGATGACGATGTCGCCGGCGGCCAGCGCCGCCCGCGCCGGCGCCAACACGTCCTCGCGGCCACCACCGTGGCGAGCGATCGGGACGATGCCGACCAGGGTGCGCGAAAACCAGCCGATCAGCGGCCCGCGCAGGAAGTAGTCCGCCGCCGCGACCGGCCGCAACCGTCCCATCAGCCGCGCGGGGAAGATCGTCAGCAGCAGCAGGGTGTCGACGTGGCTGTTGTGGTTGGCGGCGATGATCGCCGGCCCGTCGCGGGGCAGGTGCTCGCGCCCAACCACGTCGGCGCCGGTGAACAGCACCGCCAGCGGCCGCGCCACCAGGCGCAGGAAGGCCTGCCTTGCGAGATTCATCGGTGCAGGGCGAAGAAGGTCATCAGGTGAAAGTACAGCGGCGTGGTGAAGGTCAGGCTGTCGATGCGGTCGAGGATGCCGCCGTGCCCCGGGATCAGGTGCGAAGAGTCCTTCACGCCGATGTCGCGTTTCACCGCCGACAGCGTCACGTCGCCGGCGAAGCCCGCCAAGGGCAGCAGCACCGCCATGATCGCCAGGTTCAGGCCCGCCAGCGGCGCGTAGATCGGTCCGATCAGCCAGATCAGCGCCGCCGTCGTCGCCCAGCCGCCGAGGAAGCCCTCCCAGGTCTTGTTGGGGCTGACGGTGGGCATGATCTTGTGGCGGCCGGCGAGCTTGCCCCAGCAGTATTGCGCGACGTCGTTGGCCTCGGTCGCGACCAGCAGCAGGAACACCAGCCCCGCCGGCCCGGCCGGCATCGGCAGATGCGCCGGGGTGCGCATCAGCCAGACCACGAAGCCGATCGCGTAGACGCAGGCCACCTCGCCCCAGTGGAACCCGGCCGCGCGCTGCAGGTAGTTGCGGGTCTGGCCGATGATCGCCATCAGGAACGGGGTGATCAGGAACACCCAGACCGGGATGAAGACGAGGTAGATGCCGTACTCGTTGATGGCGATCCAGCCGTAGCTGATCGGCACCACCAGGTAGGACGCCAGGATGATCAGCCGGTCCTCGCGCCGGGCCGGCGCCAGCGACAGGAACTCGCGCAGCGCCAGGAACGAGATCAGCGCGAACAGCCCCAGCGTCGCCTGCCAGCCGGACAACAACGCTGCGCAAAGCAGCGCGACCATCACCCACCACGAGGCCACTCGCTGCTGCAGGTTGCGATAGTCGCGGCCGGGCCGGAGCCTTGGCAACAGCATCGCCGCCAGCGCCCCCAGGGTCAGGATCGCCAGCACGCCGGCCAGGCCCCAGACCAGCGGCCACGCGATCGGCGGCAGGGCGTAACCCAGGAGATCGAGTCGGAGCGGGGCCGGCATCGCGGCGGAGCTTGTCCCGGCCCGGCTTGCCGGCGCAAGCGCCGTTCGCTTGGTGTCGCGCGATCGTCTGTGCCAACGTCCGATGGCGAGGGACCCGTGGCCGAAATCGACAACCGCCGCCCGATCAAGTCGCGCGAGGCCGGCTGGGCCCAGCGGGCGGCGGCGGCGCTGGCTGACGCCAACGCCAGCCCTGATCTGATCTCCGCCGCCAGCTTCGCTTTCTCCGCCTTCGGGTCGGCGATGTTGCTCGGCGCGGGTATGATCGAGTTGTGGCCCGTGCGGGCGGCGTTGCTGCTCGCGGCGGCCGCCGCCATCCAGCTGCGCCTGATCTGCAACCTGCTCGACGGCATGGTTGCGGTCGAGCATCGCCTCAGCTCGCCGGCCGGGGCGATCTGGAACGAGCTGCCGGACCGCTTCTCCGACGTTGTGCTGCTCGCCGCGGCCGGCTACTGCGCCGCGGGCGGCGGCATGATGTTCGCGGTCGAGCTTGGCTGGACCTGCGCCGCCTTCGCGCTGCTGACCGCCTACCTGCGCGAACTCGGACGGGGCCTCGGCTTCGCCGCCGACTTTTCCGGACCGATGGCCAAGCCGCAGCGCATGGCCGCGCTCACCATCGCCTGCCTCGTCAGCGCGCTGGAGCCGCTCTGGGGCTGGCGCGGCCAGACCCTGATGATCGCGCTCGCGATTGTCGCCCTGGGAACCGCGTTCACCGCCTTTCGCCGCACGCGCACCCTGGCCCGGCGGCTCGCCGAGAAGGACACCGAAGGAGGAAACCCATGACGCTCGTCACCACCGCGGACCGCGGCGCCGTCCGCATCATCACCTATGCCAACCCGCCGTTCGGCACGATGACGGCCGCGGGATCGACCGAAACCTACGAGGCGATGAGCGCGGCGATCGCCGACGCCGGCGTGCGGGTGATCGTGATCACCGGCGGTCTGCCTGGCGTCTTCATCCGCCACTACGACGTCGGCGAGCTCTCGGTCATGTCCGATAACCTCGGGGGCTCTACGCCGCCGCCCCAGCCGGCCCAACCCGCGGCGCGGCGGCCGGGTTTCCTCGAACTGACCGACCTGATCGTCGCGGCAGACAAGCCGGTGATCGCGGCCATCAACGGGCTGTGCATGGGCGGCGGCTTCGAGCTCTCGCTAGCCTGCGATCTGCGCATCGCCGGCAAGGATGTCGCCGCGATCGGCCTGCCCGAGACCCGGGTCGGCATCTTCCCCGGCGGCGGCGGCACCCAGCGGCTGCCGCGGGTGATCGGCGAGGCCAAGGCGCTGGAGATGATCCTGCGCGGCCTGACCGTCGATGGACCCGGCGCCGGGACGCTCGGCATCGTGCACGAGGTGGTGGGCGATCCGCTGGCCCGCGCGCTGGAGATCGCCGCAGAACTGGCGAGCCGTGGGGCCGAGGGCCTGGCCTTCGCCAAGCGCCTCACCCGCGCCGCTTTGGACCGCCCCCTGTCCGAGGGCCTGGCGGACGAGCGGGCGAGCTTCCTGGCCGTGATGCGGACCGCTTCGGCCCGCGAGGCGCTGCGGGCCGCGCGCCAGCCGGTCGAGATCCAGAAGGCCTGACCTTCGCCTTCGCCCAGCCGGGCTTATACTTTTTCCCTTCCCCCCTGAGGGGAAGGGCCAGGGATGGGGGGTTCTCGACACTTCTCGGTGCAGGCGGATTTGCTTTGAAGCGGCGGCCAGCTTTTCCGGCGACCAGCCCCCCACCCCCGACCCCTCCCCTCAAGGGGGAGGGGAGTTCCTGAACCTCGCCTTTTTCCAACGATCCCAGCTCGTACGGCCCGTACGCCACCCGGATCAGCCGGTTCACCGTCAGGCCCAGCGCCTCAAGCACCTTGCGCACCTCGCGGTTCTTGCCCTCGGTGAGGCTGACGCTGATCCACTGGTTCGCCGCCCCGTCGCGGCCGGGCTCTGCCTCCGCGTCGATCGGCCCGTAGTGGACGCCGTCGACGGTGATCCCGTTCGCCAGCCGCGCCAGCTTAGCCGCATCGATCCGCCCTCTGGCGCGGGCGCGGTAGCGGCGCTGCAGCCCCGTCGCGGGCAACTCCAGCATCCGCGCCAACTCACCATCGTTGGTGAGCAGCAGCAGGCCCTCGGAGTTGAGGTCGAGCCGCCCGATCGAGATCAGCCGCGGCAGGCCAGGCGGCAGCGCCTCGAACACCGTCGGTCGGCCTTGCGGATCGCTGTGCGTGGTCACCAGGCCGGGCGGCTTGTGGTAGCGGAACAGCCGCGTCGGCTCGGCTGCGGCCACCAGTTTGCCATCGAGGGTCACCACGTCTTTCGCCGAGACCTTCACCGCCGGCGAGCGCAGCGTCTCGCCGTTCAGCGCCACCCGGCCGGCCTCGATCAGCCGCTCGACTTCACGCCGCGAGGCGACGCCGGCGCGCGCCAGCACCTTGGCGATCCGTTCGCCCTCTCCGGCTTGAGGTTGGGCGGCTTCAGCTTGACCTTCCCCGCCGCCGGCGCTTGCGTCGTCCCGATGATCCATGACGAGCCGACCATGCGCATCGCCCTCGAAGAGGCGCAAGCCGCCGCCGCCCGCGGCGAAGCGCCGATCGGCGCGGTGGTGGTCGATCCCGCCACCGGCGAGGTCATCGCCCGCGCCGGCAACAGCCCGATCGGCCTCGCCGACCCCACCGCCCACGCCGAGATCCTGGCTCTGCGCGCCGCGGCGGCCAGGCTCGGCAACTACCGCCTAACCGGCCTGACGCTGTTCGTCAGCCTCGAGCCCTGCGCCATGTGCGCCGGCGCCATCAGCCACGCCCGCATCGGCCGCTTGGTGTTCGGCGCCACCGACGAGAAGGGCGGCGCAGTGGTCAGCGGCCCCCGCTTCTTCGACCAGCCCACCTGCCACTGGCGGCCGGAAGTCGAGGGGGGAGTGCTGGGCGAGGAGAGCGCGATGATGCTGCGGGAGTTTTTTCGCCCGCGTCGGAAATGACAGTTGTGATATCCATTTATAGTAGGTATATATACTTTTATGGATGGATATCAGCCGGCCGAGAGGTGAGAGCAATGAGCAGATATGAGCCGTTAACCCGTTTTTTGGAGAGCCGTCGCGATAGCCAGGCGCCCCTGCGGTTCTCCGAAATCGAAGACATTCTCGACCGCCCATTGCCGATGTCAGCACGACAGCATCAGCCCTGGTGGTCGAACACAGCGACACACAGCCACGCCGACGCCTGGATGCGCATTGGTTGGAAGACTAGCCGAGTGAATCTCGCCGAGGAAAAGGTCGTGTTCGTGCGAGACGATCGGTCGCCAGAAATCTCTGACGTCGCGACGTCCATGGCGACCCCGCCCAGCGAAACCATCACGATCGATCGCGCAGCACTGGCCGGCGGCGCCATCCACCTGTTGGAAGAATATTCCAAGGAGCGCGGCTGCAGCCTCTCCGAAGCGGCGACCGGCGTACTGAACGCGTTAGCGCTTGAGCGCCGTCGGCAACTCATTGAGTGGTTCCGCGCGAACTCGCCGCGCGTTCCAGGAGACAGCACGGACATCATTCGCGAAGCGCGCGATGCCCGATGAGGTCGTTCTTGACGCCTCCGTCGCCGCCAAGGTCTTCATTGAGGAAGAGGGCTCCCGTGCCGCGGAGGCGTTTGTGCTTTCTGGCGTTCGCCTCGTCGCCCCCGAATTCGTCCTCGTGGAGCTGGCCAACGTCGCCGTGAAACGCCTCCGAAGGGGCCATTTCCCGCGCGTAGCGGCCGAACACATGATCGCCACCTCGCAGACGATGTTCGATGAACTTGTACCGTCGAACGATCTGTTCCAGCGCGCTTTCACCTTGGCGAGCGACCACGGTCTCTCGACTTACGAAGCCATGTATGTCGCCCTCGCCGAGGCGCGTGGTTGCGAAATGGTGAGCGCCGATCTGCGCCTCATTTCGCGGGCCGCCCAGGCTGGCCTCCCCGTGACGATCCGTGCACCGTGACTTGCCGGCGAGCTCCCACGGCAGGATGATCGGCCCATTGCAACAATGGGAGGATTTCAGATGGGATTGCTCGATGGGAAGGTCGCCATCGTCACCGGCGGCGGTAACGGCCTCGGCGAGGCCTACTGCAAGCTGTTCGCCCAGGAAGGCGCGTCAGTCGTCGTCAACGACCTCGGCGGCGCGCGGGACGGGACCGGCGGCAGCCTCAGCGCCGCGCAGACGGTGGTCGAGGCGATCAGGGCGGCCGGCGGCAAGGCGGTGGCCAACGGCGACGACGTCTCCACCATGCAGGGCGGCCAGAACATCTTCCAGGCCGCGATCGACAACTTCGGCCGCGTCGACATCCTGGTGAACAACGCCGGCATCCTGCGCGACAAGACTTTCACCAACATGTCCGAGGCCGACTGGGACGCGGTGATCAAGGTGCACCTGAAGGGCGCCTACTGCTGCACCATGCCCGTCTGGCATTGGATGAAGGACAACGCCGTCAAGGGCGTCATCGTCATGACCTCGTCGGGCTCGGGCCTGTTCGGCAACTTCGGCCAGTCGAACTACGGCGCCGCCAAGGCCGGGCTCTACGGCTTCATGCGCGTGCTCTCGATCGAGGGGCGCAAGTACGGCATCCGGCTCTGGGCGCTGGCGCCCGGCGCCTACACCCGGATGACCTCCGACCTGCCCGGCCGCAAGGACCGCGAGCCCGACCCGATGAGCCTGCCGGAACGCATAGCCCCTGGCGTGCTCTACATGGTCTCCGACCTCTCGGGCGAGCAGACCGGCAAGGTGCTCAGCGTCTCCTCGCGCGGCGTGCGCGAGATCAAGATGGTGCTGGCCAAGGGCATCACCCCAACCCAGCCCTGGACCGCCCAGGACGTGGCCGACAACGCCGAGGCGATCTTCTTCCCGGAAGACAAGGAGCGCCAGTTCGCCTGACGGGAGATGCGCGCCGCAGGCGCGCCCGAAAGTTTGAACGCTGAGATCGCGGAGGATACGCAGAGGACGCGGAGCCGCACAGTCTCTCTGCGACCTCTGCGTATCCTCCGCGACCTCCGCGTTGAATCTTTTTTGCCTGCGGCCTGTCGGGCCTGCTAGGCGGCCACCCAGCGGTCGGGGTCGAGGGCGATCGGGTCGTCGATGGCCATCTCGTCCCAGTCGAGATCCGGTGGGGGACTGGAAGCGGCGGCGATCACCGCCGCGAGCTCGGCCGCCGACGAGGCGCCCACGATCACCGCATCCGCTTCCGGGCGGGACAAAGCGAAGCCGAGTGCGGCCTGTAGCGGGTCGGAGCGCCCTTCGGCGATCATGCGGCGCGCGCGCGACAGGCGTCCGGCGGCGCCCTTGAGCTGCGCCGGCACGCGGTCGGGCGGCAGGAACAACAGGCCGTTGAGGAAGATCGAGCGCAGGTGCACCTCGATCCCCATCTCGCGCACCGCCATCAGGCTGCCGTCGAGCAGCAGGCGCTGGTCGAGCAGCGAGGCCGGCGCTTGCATCAGATCGGGCTTGAAACGGCGAGCGACGCCGACCGGGTCGTCGGAGGCGTAGGCGCAGACGCCGACCTGATCGAACAGGCCCTCGTCGCGCAGCCGCTTCAGCCGGTCCCACAGCGCCTGGCCGGACGGTGCGAAGAGGTCGCTGGCGCTCTGCACCACCACCGCGCGGGCCTTGGTCAGCCGCAGCCGCGTCAGGCTCGCGCGCACCTCGGTCTCGACCACGTCCGGACCGCGCTCGCCGCGGATCGAGCGGATCAGCACACCCATCGGGACCGGGCGGGGTAAGTGTTCGCCCAGCATCAGTTCGCACGACGCCGCCGCGCCGCCGGCGTCGAGGAAGCCGAGATCGGCGCGTGCAGAGGCGATCAGCATGTCGCGCACCTCCACCTCGGGGGGCCTGCCGCGCAGGGCCGCGCCGGTCGGGAACTGCGACGCGCCCAGCCCCAGCTTACGAAGCGAGGGTCTCATGCTGCGCCCACCATCTCTTTGCGCTTGATGCACATTGGGCTGAAGATGGCCCACCGACCTTTAAGAAGCGGTATCGAGGCGGTTGATCAAAGGTTAAGGGCCCGGATGGATGTGACTGTGCGATGAGCGTGATTTTGCCCGACTGGCCGCTGTTCGGCCTTGGCGACGACGCCCGGCCGGCGCTGGAAGCGGCGCGGGCGGCCGGCAAGCCCTGCGCCGTCGCCACCATCGTCGCCCTCGACGGCGGCGGACCGAGGCCGGTGGGCACCCAGATGGTGATCGGCGAGGGCCTGCTTTCCGGCTTCCTCTCGGGCGGCTGCCTCGAGGCGGACGTCGTCGGCCATGCCGAGGCTTGCCTGGCGGACGGCGAGCCACGCCAGCTGGTCTACGGAACCGGCAGCCCCTGGCCGGACATCCGCCTGCTCTGCGGCGCGCGGATCGACCTGCTGGTCGAGCGCATCGCGCCGGACGACGAAGCCGTGGGGCGCCTGCTGGCGCTGCGCGACGCCCGTGCGCCGGCGGTCTGGATCACCGACGGGCGCCGCCGCCTCTGCGCCCCGCCAACCGAGGCGCCGCTGGCCTGGGACGGCGGCTTCCGCCGCGCGTTCGAGCCGGTCCCGCGGCTGGTGGTGCTGGGCGGCGATCCCACCGCGCTGGCGATCGCCCAGTTGGGCGCGCTGGCCGGGTTCGAGACCACGCTCGTGCGCCCGAAAGGGCCCGAGACCCCGCCGCCGTTCGAGGTCGCCTATAACCGCGGCGAGCCAGCCGAGGCGCTGGCGGCGATCGGGCTCGATCCCTGGACCGCCGTCGCGGTGGCGACGCACGAGGCCGAGGCCGACCACGCCGCCCTAACCTACGCACTGCCGTCGAAGGCGTTCTACGTCGGCGCGCTCGGGGCCCGGCGCCGCGCGGCCGACCGGCTCGCGTGGCTGCGGGACTCAGGGGTCAGCGAGTCCGATATCGCGCGGCTGCGCACGCCGATCGGCCTTTCGATCGGCGGCAAGGCGCCCTGGGAAGTGGCGATCTCGGTGCTCGGCGAGATCACCCAGCTCCGCTACGCCCGCTCCAGCAGCAGCGCGTCGACCAGTCCGCCGGACTCAAGCGCCGCGGCGCCCGCCGGCCGCCGCACCAGGGCGTCGGCGCTGGCGAACACCGACACCAACGACGAATCCTGATCGGCGAACGCCTCGGCGCTGAGCACCCCATCCGCGCCGGTGCTGACCTTCGCCCGCATCCAGTGCTCGCGCGAACCGTTGGCGGGGAAGGCGTCCGCCGCCCTGGCCTGGACCAGCGGCACGGCGGGGTCCGCGCCCTGCATCGCCCGCAACAGCGGGTGCAGGAACAGCTCCGCGCACACCAGCGCCGACGACGGGTTGCCCGGTAGGCCCAGCACGCGGCGCCCATCGGCGAGGCGGCCGAACCAGGTCGGCTTGCCTGGGCGGACATTGACGCTTTCCACCGCCAGCTCCAGGCCCAACTGCGCCAGGGCCGGCTTGACCAGATCGTGGTCGCCGACCGAGGCGCCGCCGACGGTGACGATCAGCTCGCAGTCGGCCTCGCGCACGGCTGCGGCGGTGGCGGCGATGTCGTCGCCCACGGGTTTCAGCCGCCTCGCCGCCGCGCCCCAGCGACCGGCCAGCGCCACCAGGGCGACCGTCCCGGCGTCGAAGATCTGGTAGGGGCCAGGCTCGCTGCCCGGATCGATGATCTCCTCGCCGGTGGAGAGGAAGCTCACCCTCGGACGCTGCGCCACCGCCAGCTCGCCGCGGCCGCCGGCCGCCGCCAGCGACAGCCGCCAGGCGTCGAGTTTCATGCCGCGGGTCAGCAACCGTTCGCCGCCGTGAAAGTCGCAGCCGGCCGGGCGAACGTGCTGGCCTTTGGGCGTCGCCGGCAGTTCGACCAGTTCGCCGTCGCGGCGGCGGGCGACCTCTTGGATCACCACCGTGTCGGCGCCCGGCGGCAGGGCCGCGCCGGTGAAGATGCGCACCGCCTCGCCCCGCCCCAGCGCCGCCGCATAGGGCGTCCCGGCCGCACTCTCGCCGGCGATCCGCAGGCGGCCGGGGATGTCCGCGGCGGCCGCCGCCCAGCCGTCCATTGCCGAGGCCGGATAAGGTGGTTGGTCGCGGATCGCGTGGATGTCTTCAGCGAGCGTGCGGCCCACCGCGTCGGCCAGCGCGACGGTCTCCGCCGGCAGCGCCACCGCCCACGCCATCATCGCCGCGCGGGCGTCCTCGACCGACAGCAAGGTCATGTCCGCCGCCAGTCGCCCGACGCGCCGCCGGTCTTCTCCAGCAGGCGCACGGCCTCGATGGTCATGCCGCGCTCGACCGCCTTCAACATGTCGTAGAGCGTGAGGCAGGCGACGCTCACGGCCGTCAGCGCCTCCATCTCGACGCCGGTCGGTCCGGTGGTCGCGACGCGCGCCGTCACCGCCAGGCCCTCGTCGGTCGGCGCGATGCGCACCTCGGCCTTGGAGAGCGGCAGCGGGTGGCAGAGCGGGATCAGCTCGGCGGTCTTCTTCGCCGCCATGATCCCGGCGATCTCAGCCGCTGCGATCACGTCGCCCTTGCGCGCGCCGCCAGTCAACGCCAGGTCCCGCGTCTGCGGCGTCATCCGCACCAGGCCAGCCGCCACCGCCTCGCGCGCCGTCGCGGCCTTGCCCGACACGTCGACCATCCGCGCCCGGCCATCGGCGTCGAGATGGGTGAGCTGGCTCATCGGCGGGTCCTCGCGAGACTCAAGTTTGGTTTTCATACCCCCAGGCGCTAGGAGCGGCCATGGCGGACGACTATCAGCGGCGCCTCGCCGGCCTGCACGCGAAACCTGCTGAAGCCCTATCACCGGCTGGAGATGCGGGCGGCGCTTCTGGGTCTGTTCGCACACGCCACGAAGGCGGCGTAACTGGATCGGCGCCAGCCGGGTCCAGATCGCTGGCGACCCGGACCCGCGCCGTAGTCTCGCTGCCTGCGATCAGCGCGTGGCGAGGCCGCGCATGTCGGCGTACTTGGTCTCGGCGGCGGCGACGGCCGCGCGGATGCAGTCCGGCTGCGTATAGCTGCGCACGAGGCTCGACTGATCGGCCAGTTCCGTGCGGCAGGCGACCTGGGCGGCCTCGAGGATGACGGCGTGAGCCGCCTTGGCGTCCAGCCCCGCGACCTTCACGGTGACGGTGGTTTCCGCGGCGGCCGGAATGGCGATGGCCGCGAACGC
>Ga0209415_10009063_pt1 | contig 17130 bp, 9 predicted proteins | sample PeaSoiSIISIP2007_FD_187696 | JGI IMG/M metagenome (GOLD analysis project Ga0209415, IMG submission 187696) | Peat soil microbial communities from Weissenstadt, Germany - SII-SIP-2007 (SPAdes) (version 2) | ecosystem: Environmental > Terrestrial > Soil > Wetlands > Peat | place: Germany... | reverse complement strand
CGGGACCCCGCGCTTCTTGTGAAGTCGACGTCGTACTTAATGATTATCCTGGATTCGATCATCGGACAGAAGAACCGCGACGGACGTGAATCTACTCGCTTGGGACAAGCTCTATATAACGGTCCAGGTACAACCGCTCCGCCCGTCGGCTTCGCCGTAAATACCGGCTGGCCTGGACCAATTGCTCCGTGTGAAATTGTCTCGGATCCTCAGGGCTGCCGCGGTGCTCGGCTCGGCGATCCCCCCGCAGAAGCCACCGCCCCGGCCACGGTCCGTTCATTACCGGCGGAGAGTTGTTAAATGTATTTGTGCGGCCCGCCGTTCGACTCTTGGACTCAGAGCGACCCCCACGGATTGAAGACAGATGCGCCGATGCCTTCGAAGTCCAGAAAGTTGCGCGTGACGATGGCGAGATCATAGGCGAGCGCCGTCGCGGCAATCAACGAATCGACGACCGGCAGAGGTCTTCCAGTCCGCGCGCCCTTCGCCACCAGCGACGCCCCGCGCGAGGCGACCTGACGATCGATCTAAAGAACCCGGCCGGAAAACCATGCCTCCAGGTCTTGCGTCAGCCACTGTTCCAGTCGAACGCGCCGCCTGCCCTCAACAAGCAACTCGATTCCTTTCTGAATTTCCGCCAGCGTGATGACGCTGACAGACTGGGATTGGCGGTCTGTAGTCTCAAGCCAGCGTTTCACTCCGGCGTCGGGAACGCCCGGCCGGTTGTACTCGGACAGGACATTGGTGTCGATCAGGAAGCCGCTCATTCAATCTCAACCGCGCGTGGATAGTCTTTGCATCGCTCCAGGTCGAGATCGGCTCCGGAGAACGGAGAGTTCAGCAAAAGATCCGAGAGGTTGTCGAACCGCTCGTGAGCCGGAAGTGCTGCCGGTAACCCGGCCTCCCTGGCCACGATCTCCTGAAGATAGTCGCCCAGCGACACGCCACGCGCATGGGCTCGTGCCAACAGACTTTTTTCTACGTCGGAGTTTACGGTTAGCGTAACGTCCATCGCGGCTGCTCCTCCTTCTCCCACCGTACCGGATCTGGAGCCGTCTGTCACGAACTCCAACGGAATGCGCCTAAACCCATTGCTTTGTTGTATCTGTGTTCATCCGTGTTCATCCGTGGCCAATTTCTTTCAACCGAGCCGAATGTCAGTCACAAGCTTTGAAAATAAATTTTGACAATCTCTAACAATCCCTAATCAACTGATCCCGAACAGCTTACCTAGCTGCCAAACCCCTCCACCCCACCCCTTTTTCCGCGTCTCCGCCATGTTTGTCTGCTAACGTAAGATTAGGAAGAGATTAAGCGGTTCTACTCCGTTGCACGGAGCGACTCCGTTGCACGGAGCGACAGCTCCCAGGTTCTTCCGAAGCTGTTTTAGCTGATGCCCCCATTTGGGGGTGTCGACGCATGATGCGTCGCCAAGACGCTGTTAAGTCCCTTCTTTTCAGTAAATCGACTCCCTTAGGCGACGCATCGTGCGTCGCCTGAGTTCCCGGGGGCGCAAATTGTAAAAAAGGCCCTGTATTTGCGCCCCCCGATTTCTACCAATCGCCGCAACCAACAGAAATCGAAGGGCTTACAACGCGATGAAAAATAAACTGACATACGCGCCAAACCTGCGCCCCCGGTGGGGCAGGCGCCTCCGCCCGCCAACCCCGAAACCGAGATTTTCCCCTCGGCCCTGGGTTACCATTCATGATATTAGGATGGTAAAATCCTTCATTCCCGCCCTCGTCCTTACCGCCGCCCTGGCCGGCGCTGCCACCGACCGGCCCTTCGTATCCCCCTTCGAAACCGGCGCCGCGCCCGTCCCCCACGGCAAAATCGACGAGCTGGTCTTCGCCCAGTGGTCTCGCCTCGGCATCCAGCCCGCCTATCCCGCGTCCGACAGCGTGTTCCTCCGGCGCGTCTACCTGGATGTCATCGGCACGCTGCCCACGCCCGAGGAGGCCGCCCAATTCCTCAAGGATCCGGACCCCCACAAACGCGCCGCCCTCATCGACCGCCTCCTCGATCGCCCCGAGCTTTTTGCACCGGGGCGAGCCGACGCCTTCGCCGACTACTGGGCCATGAAGTGGAGCGAACTGCTGCGCGTCAAATCGGAGTTCCCCATCAACCTGTGGCCCAATGCCGTCCAGGCGTATTACCGCTTCATCCACACCTCCATCCGCGACAACCTGCCCTACGACCGCTTCGTGCGCCAACTGCTGCTCTCGAGCGGCAGCAATTTCCGCGTGCCCGAAGTCAATTTCTACCGCGCCGTCCAGAGCAAGGAGCCGCAAGGCCTGGCGCAAGCCGTGGCCCTGACCTTCATGGGAACTCGATCCGAGAAATGGCCGAAGGCGCGGCTCGACGGCATGGCCGCCTTCTTTTCGCAAGTCGCTTACAAGTCCACCTCCGAATGGAAGGAGGAGATCGTCTATTTCGATCCGGCCAAGCCTATGACTCCGGCGTTGGCCGTCTTCCCCGATGGCAAGCCGGCGCGCCTGTCTCCGTCAGACGACCCTCGCGAAGCCTTCGCCAACTGGCTCCTGGCCCCCGAAAACCCCTGGTTCTCGCGCAACATCGTGAACCGTATCTGGTACTGGCTGCTGGGCCGCGGCATCGTCCACGAACCCGACGATATCCGCCCCGATAACTCGCCCGCCAATCCCGAGCTCCTCGCCTTCCTGGAGCGCGAGCTGGCCGCCTCTCACTACGACCTCAAACCCATCTATCGGCTGATTCTCAATTCGCAAACATACCAGCTTTCCTCCATTCCCCGCACCGCACATGCGGACGCCGCCGCCCAATTCGCGTCCTATCCGCTGCGCCGCCTCGACGCCGAAGTCCTCATCGACGCCGTCTGCCAGATCACCGGCGCCACCGAGGACTACTCCAGCCCCATCCCCGAGCCCTTCACCTTCCTTCCCGAAGGCCAGCGCTCCATCGCCATCCCCGATGGCAGCATCACCAGCGCCTTCCTCGATATGTTCGGCCGCCCCACGCGCGACACCGGCCGCGAATCCGACCGCAACAACCAGATCACCGCCGAGCAGCGCCTGCACCTGCTGAACTCCAGCCACATTCAACTCAAGATCCAGCAGAGCGCCAGGCTGCGGTCGCTGATGCAAGCCGGCGGACAGCCGCGCGACCCCATCGACCGGCTCTACCTGGCGATCCTGTCGCGCTATCCCACCGACCAAGAGCTGAAGGTCGTCGGACCCTATTTTCAAGCCACGCAGGGCAACAAATGGCCGGCAACCGTCGACCTTGCGTGGGCGCTCATCAACAGCGCGGAGTTTCTGTATCGTCACTGAGGGAACCGATACGACAAAGGCGGAACCGATATGACAAAGGCGGAACCTATGAGCAAACCCACCATCCAGTTTTCCCGCCGCGATGCCCTGCGCCTTCTGGGCACGGGCGGCCTGCTGATGACCGGAGCCTCGCCTCCGCTCCGCGCGGGCGTCCTTACCGCCAAGGCCCGGTCCGTAATCCAGATCTGGATGTGGGGTGGCCCCGCGCACCTCGACACCTTCGATCCCAAGCCCGCGGCCGGCTACGATTACTGCGGCCCCTTCGACAAGCCCATCGCCACCAAAACCGCCGGCCTCCAGATCAACGAGCTGCTTCCCCTGCTCGCGCAACAGTCCGGCAAATACTCCATCATCCGCAGCATGACCCACGGGATCTACGCCCACGAAACGGCATCCTACTCCGTCCAGACCGGTAGGAAGCCCGGCGAGCGGCTGGTGTACCCGTGCACCGGCGCCGTGGTCTCGCTCTTCAAAGGCCGCGATGCGCCATCCGGCGGATTGATCCCGCCCTACATCGTGCTCACCCAGCCCCAGGGCCGCTTCTCCGAGAACGGATTTCTGCCCGAGCGCTACCGTCCCTTCGCCACCGGCGGCGACCCGGCGCAGGCGCGTTTCGCCGTCGAAGGCGTGGTCGCTCAGGGCATCACCGACCAGCGCCAAAAGAACCGGCGAGATCTGCTCCACCGCCTGAACACGCTCGAGAGCGCACTACAGGACAACACCGAACTGAAGGCCCTCGACCAGGCCGAGCAGCAGGCCTATGAGTTGATCCTGGGAGACGCCGGCAAGGTATTCGATCTCTCGCAGGAAAAGGACGAAATGCGCGACCGCTACGGCCGCAACACTTTCGGCCAGTCCTGCCTTGCCGCGCGGCGCCTGGTCGAGAAGGGCGTGCCCTACATCACCATCAACTATGGCGGCTGGGATACCCACCGGCAGAATTTCCAGGTGATGCGCCAGAAGCTGCCGCAAATGGACAAGGGCATGGCCACCCTCTTTCAGGATCTGTCGGAGCGCGGCCTGCTCGCGAGCACCGTCATCTGGTGGAGCGGCGAATTCGGCCGCACGCCCAAGGTGCAGTGGGAGGCCCCCTGGAACGGTGGGCGCAATCATTGGGGCGACTGCTTCTGCGCGCTGGTCGCCGGCGGTGGTTTCAAGGGCGGCCAGGTGGTCGGAGAATCCGACGCGCACGGCGAGACGGTCAAGGATCGCCCCGTCTACCCCGCCGACCTCATCGGCAGCATCTACGAGCTGCTCGGTATCGACCCCCAGGCCACGCTGCCCAATCCGCTCGGTCTCGATGTCCGCGCGACTCCCAGTACCGCCGGCCGCCTGAAGGAGGTTATGTAGCACAGGCATTCCTGCCTGTGTTCTTACTTGTTTTCTTACCGGATGCCTATGAACACCTCCCGCATACTCGCCGCCCTTCTCCTGGCCATCCCCGCCCTCGCCCAAAACGTCCCCCACCTGGCATACGTCCTGCCCGCCGGAGGCCAACAGGGAACCACCATCCAGATAACGCTCGGCGGCCAGTTCCTCCCCAACATCAACGCCATTCACCTCTCCGGCGCGGGCCTCCAAGCCACCGTAGTCGCACACCCCACGCGCATGAATGCAAACCAGGCCACCGCACTGCGCGACCGCATGCAGGAGCTGCAAAAGAAGCCAATGGATGCCGCCGTCCAGAAGGAAATGACCGGCATCCGGGTGAAGCTTCTCAAGTTCAATGCCGACCGTTTCATCACTCCGGTCCTCGCCGAAACCGTCACTCTGCGCGTCACCATCGCCCCCGACGCCGCTCCCGGCAAGCGCGAGCTGCGCGTGGCATCGCCCGCCGGCCTCTCCAATCCCCTCGTCTTCTGCGTCGGCCAACTGCCCGAATTCTCCGAGCAGGAAGCCATCGACGTCCTTCCGCTGCCCGCCAATCAGCCGTTCAACATTGGCCAGGTGCAGATCCACCAGCCGCCCACCGACATGCGCGTCACCCTGCCGGCGGTGATCAATGGCCGCATCAAGCCGCGCCTCGGAACTCCGCAGCAGCAGGGGCGCGCGGTGCAGCCGTTCACGCCCGGCGAAGTTGACCGTTACCGCTTCCAGGCGCGCCAGGGCCAGGAACTGGTCTTCGCCGCCAGCGCCCGCGAGCTGATTCCCTATCTGGCCGACGCCGTTCCCGGCTGGTTCCAGGCCGTGCTGACCCTCTACGATGCCGCCGGCAAGGAGGTCGCCTACAACGACGACTACCGCTTCCATCCCGATCCCGTCATTCATTTCACCGTCCCCAAGGACGGCGAATACGTCGTCGAGATCAAGGACGCGCTCTATCGCGGCCGCGAGGATTTCGTCTACCGCATCACCGCCGGCGAGCTGCCCTTCGTGACCGGCATCTTCCCGCTGGGCGGCCGCGCCGGCGCCAAGACCACCGTCGCGCTCACCGGCTGGAATCTCCCGGCGAACAGGACAACCGCAAGATATCAAGAGCCCGGAATCCACACGCTCGGCACGCGCCCCTTTCTGGTAGACAATCTACCAGAGATCTTACAGAAAGGTTCCACCCAGCGAATCAAGCTCCCCATCATCGTCAACGGCCGCATCGACCGGCCGGGCGAGTGGGACGTGTTCCGCTTCGAGGGCCGCGCCGGACAAGCCATCGTGGCCGAAGTCTACGCGCGACGCCTCGATTCCCCTCTCGATTCCGTCCTCAAACTGACCGACGCCAAGGGCAAGCAACTGGCCTTCAACGACGACTTCGACGACGCCAGCCAGGGCCTCGAAACTCACCACGCCGATTCCCGAATCCTCACCACCCTGCCCGCCAACGGAACTTACTATCTCCACCTGGGCGACGTCCAGCAGAAGGGCGGCCCCGAGTACGCCTACCGCCTGCGCATCGGCGCGCCGCGGCCCGATTTCGACCTGCGCGTGACCCCCGCCGCCATCAACACCGCCGGAGGCATCACCGTTCCCGTCACCGTCGAAGCCGTGCGCAAGGACGGATTCTCCGGCGCCATTCGCCTGGCCCTCAGGAACGCCCCGCCGGGATTTCTCCTGGCCGGCGCCGTAGTCCCCGCCGGCGAGGATCGCGTGCGCCTCACCCTCACAGTCCCGCCCCAAGCCCGCCAGGAGCCCATCGCTTTGGTCATGGAAGGCCGCGCCACGATCGATGGCCGCGAAGTCACTCGCCAGGCCGTCCCGGCAGAGAACATGATGCAGGCGTTCTTCTACTGGCACCTCGTACCTACCAGCGATTTGACCGTCACGGTCCGCCGAGGCGCTCTTCTGCGCGCTCCCATCAAAGTTGCGGGCGCGCAGCCCCTGCGCATTCCCGCCGGCGGCGCCGTCCGCTTTCGCGTGCAGATCCCCGTCCCTGTCACTTACTCACTGAATGACCCGCCGCCCGGAGTGGAGCTGAAAAGTGCGACACCTGTCGCGGACGGCGCCGAGATCGAGCTGCAGTGCGATGCCGCCAAAGCCAAACCGGGCACCAAGGGCAACCTGATCTTCGACATCTCGACGGAACGAACGCCGCCCGCCGCCGCCGGAAGGCCGCCAGCCAACCGCCAGCGCGTCGCCATGGGGACGCTCCCCGCCGTGCCCTTCGAAATCGTAAGACCTTAGCCCGCCGAGGTGGCGCAGGCACTCGTGCCTGCCGCGTCCCGACTCTTCGGGACGCTTGTCCTCCGTCACCCGGTCAGTTTGTGGTAGCATAAATTCCAAGTAGGTGCGCATGAAAATCTCTGTCGCTATTTGTCTCTCGGTTCGGTAACGGAAAAGCCCTTCCGGCGCCAACGCGCCGCTTGAGTTTCCTCCGATACTCGAACTCCGTCTGCACTGCAATCTGTTCAGAATCTTCGAGGCAAAGTTTATGCAAGCGGCAGCTCAAGAAACTTCCCCAACCAAATGGAAAGTCCTGCGCGAAGCGTTGGCGGGCACCGAACAGGACTTCACCGAAGGCAGCCTGACCCGCGGTATCGCCCTGCTGGCCATTCCCACCATGCTGGAAATGACCATGGAATCCACCTTCGGACTGGTGGACGCCTTCTGGGTGGCGCGCCTGGGGGCCGACGCCATGGCCGCGGTGGGACTCACCGAATCGCTGATCGTGCTGGTCTTCAGCGTTGCCATGGGACTCAGCGTGGCGGCCACCGCGACCGTCGCGCGGCGCATCGGCGAGAAGGATCGCGAGGGCGCGTCGATTGCGGCGGTCCATGCCATCGGCTGCGGGCTCGCCATAGCGGTGCTCAACGGAATTGCGGGCGCGCTGTTTGCTCCCCAGTTGCTGGCCCTGATGCACGCCGAGCCGGGCGTGATCCGGGTAGGCACGGGCTATACCCGGGTGTTGCTGGGCGGAGACGTCAGCATCATCCTCATCTTTCTGATCAACGGCGTATTCCGCGGATCGGGTGACGCCGCCACGGCCATGCGAACCTTGTGGCTGGCGAACCTGATCAACATCGCGCTCGATCCCTGCTTCATCTACGGGTTCGCGGGATTCCCCAAACTGGGCGTCATGGGCGCGGCGGTGGCCACCACTACGGGCCGCAGCATCGGGGTGCTCTACCAGCTTGCCATGCTGACGCGCGGCCGCGGCCGTGTGGCTATCGCCCGGCGGCACTTGCGGTGGGATGGGCCGGTGTTCTGGCGGCTGGTGCGCCTCGCGCGGACCTCCTCCATACAGTACTTCATCGGCATTGCGAGTTGGGTGAGCCTGGCGCGCATCAACGCCATGTTCGGCAGCGCGGCCGTCGCCGGGTACACCATCGCCATCCGCATCATCATGTTTGCGCTGATGCCGTCGTGGGGGATTTGCACGGCCGCCGCGACGCTGGTCGGACAGAACCTGGGCGCCAAACGGCCGGAGCGGTCGGAGCAGGCCGTCTGGCTCGGCGGCATATACAACATGACGTTCCTGACGCTCGTGGGAATCGTCTTCTTCGTGGGGGCGCGCTTCCTGGTGAGCTTCTTCACCAGCGACCCGACCGTCGTACCGATCGCCGTCGAGTGCTTGAAATGTGTCAGCCTGGGCTACCCGTTCTACGCCTGGGGGATGATCATGGAGCAGTCCTTCAACGGCGCCGGCGATACGGCCACGCCTACGTGGATCAACCTGTTCTGCTACTGGATGCTGCAGATCCCGCTGGCGTGGTCGCTGGCGCAAATCGCAGGACTGGGACCGCGCGGCGTGTACCTGGCGATCTGCGGCGCGGAATCGGTCCTGGCGGTGGTTTCGGTGCTTTTGTTCCGGCGCGGCAAATGGAAGACCGTGAAGGTGTAAGCTGAGTACCTCACCGATGTTGGGGAAACTGAGCCTGGCCAACACACCCGCAACGGAGCCGCGACCCAGCCGCAACGGAGCCGCGACCGTCACTCGCCCTTGGCGAGCAAGGGAGCGGTTTCCTGGACCGGGCCGCGAAATCCCCACATCGGTTAAGCGCCCGGTGTAAGCTCAGCCATTGCAGACGGGCCGCGTTTCGTGCAGAATAACAAGAATCACCTGACCTTCGGGGATTCGGATGCCACGCCACATGCCACTCACTCTGAAGACGGTCGCGCTGCTCCTGCTCTTAGGCGGATTCGCGCTTGCCCAGACCACCCAAGGGCTCATCTCCGGACGCGTGCTCGACACGCTCTCCGGGCGGCCCATCGTAGCAGCCGATATCCGCTGCGAAAGCAATACGGGCGGCGTTGCCATCCTGGCCCACAGCGGGACCAGCGGCTACTTCGTGCTCCCGCTGCTCTCGCCAACCCAGTACCGCATTCGCGTGGAAGCCGCCTCTTACCAGGCGCAGGAGATCCATGAGGTGGATCTGCCGGTCGCCGGGCGGCTGGATTTCCAGTTCCGCCTCCGCCCGCTCAACGACGTCTGGGAGGCCGGCGAATACAAGAGCGTCTTCCTTCCCAACAGCGAGGCCATCCTGACCTTCTACGGACCGGACGTGGACACCAGCCGCTCCGCATCCTTTGAAGCCGCCCGCCCTGGCACCGGGGCGCTCGCGTCCTCCGTCTCGCAGGTGGTGGACCCGTCCGAGGTGCGCGACCTGCCGCTCGCCGGCCGCGACGTGTACACTACGCTGGTGCTGCAGCCCGGAGTCACCGCCGGGACCGCGGATGCGCGCGGACTGGGCCTCGCGGTGGCCGGCCAGCGCCCCACCTCGTCCAACTTCCTGATGGACGGAGTGGAGAACAACAACTACCTGGTCAGCGGACCGCTCACCGCCGTGGCGCCGGAGGCGGTGCAGGAGTACCGCATTTCGACCAACAACTTCTCCGCGGAGTACGGGGGCACCGGCGGAGTGCTGGCCAATGCGGTGACCCGCGCGGGCGGCAGCCAGTGGCACGGCCTGGCTTACTTTTACGCCAAGAACAGCGCGCTCAACGGCAACGATTTCCAGCGCAATCTGATTGGGCTGCCGCAGTCTCCCCTGCACGAAGCGGAGCCCGGCTTTCAAGTGGGCGGACCCATTCTGAAGAACCGCCTCTTCACCTCCACCTCATTCGAATACCTGCGCAGCCGCGGCTATGGCGATCCCGTGACCATCCAATTGCCCACCACCGGCTTTCTCTCGTATCTCAACAGCGTGGCGCCTTTCAATCCGGGCTCGGCGTATGCCATCCAGTTGCTGCAGCAGCATCCATTTCCCACGCCGGTGAGCACCGCACTCTCCGCTCCCGTGAATGTCACGGTGCCGAGCTTCGCGGACCGCTTCCTGGGGCTCGAACGGCTCGACTACTCGTTTCCCGGCGGCAAGCACCGGCTGATGGCGCGAGTGGCGGAGGCCAACCTTGCCCGCCCCGATTTCATCTGGTCGCCGTACCAGGGATTCGACGCGCCCCTCAATCAGAACACGCTGGGGATCGTGGCGTCGCTGACCAGCGCGCTCAGCCCCACCGCGACCAACGAAGCGCGCTTCGGCTTCAGCAACGACAACCTGTACTGGAACCGGCCGCAATCCCAGATCCCGACGTTGAGATCCTCGGATGGGACGCTTCTGCCGGGAAGCCTGGCGCTCTACGCCTACCGCAACCGCAGCCGCACCGGCGAGTTTGACGACGACCTGATCTGGACGCGCGGCCGGCACCTCATTCAGTTCGGCGGCGGCGTGCTATTGCGCGGCATCCAGGGCTACCTGACGGACGGCCGCGACGGGCAATACACCTTCGATACGGTGCTGGAATTCGCGACGTCGTCTCCCTCGGAAATCTCCACCGTGCTGGACAGCACCGCGCTCCCCCGCTACCAGTTGCCGCAGTACGATCGCAGCTACCGCTACAATCAGTTTCATTTCTTCGCCCAGGACACGTTGCGAGCGACCTCCCGGCTGACCGTGAATTACGGCGTGCGCTACGAGAATTTCGGAGCGCCCACGAATACCGGCGCGGCGCAGGATCTGCTGTTTGTACCCGGCGCCGGAGCCACGCTCGACCAGAGGATTGCGGGCGGCGCACTGCACACTCCGGGGTCGGGCAGCGAGCAGGTCTACGGCAGTGACAATCGCGGCTGGGCGGTGCGGTCGGGGGCTTCCTACGATTTGACCGGCAAAGGCAAGTCCGTGGTGCGCGGGGGCTACGGCATTTTCTACGACCGGCCGTTCGACAACCTGTGGACCAACGTGCGGCTGAACGGATCGGCGTTGACGAATTTCGATATCTCCGCGGCGAGCGTCAACATCCTGGCGCCGTACCTGCCTCAACTCTCCAGCTTCTCGCTCCAGCCCGGCAACCAGGGTTTCCCGTCAGTCACCTGGGTTGACCCGAGCCTGCGCAACGCTTACGTGCAGAGCTTCTTCCTGGGCGTGCGCCAGGAGATCACCCGCAATCTGTCGCTCGACGTGAACGGCGCCGGCTCGCTGGGCCGCAAGCTGATCACCACCGACATCCTGAACCGGGGCCAGGCGGACAATCCCCAACTCGCGCAGATTCTCTACCGCGCCAACCAGGGCGCATCGAATTACAATGCACTGACTGCGCTGGCGCAATACCGCACTCCGCGGGCATACTTCCAGGCGGCCTACACCTGGAGCCACAGCATCGATAACCAGAGCTCCCCGATCGCCGGAGACTTCTTCGACGTGGAGTTCGTGCGCCTCACTTCCAGCCAGGGCTTCGAAGCCCCGGCGGCGTTTACGCAGCAGCAGAACAGCCGCGGCGACCGTGGCAACTCGGATTTCGACCAGCGCCAGAACCTGGTGATCTCGGCAATCGTGAACCTACCTTCGCCGGGCGGGAATTCGCCGCTCACCTGGCTGACGCGCGACTGGCGGTTTGCCACGCTGGCGTCCTTCCGCAGCGGCTTCCCCTACACGGTGTATGGCGCGTCTCCGGCCGGCATCGTCAACGGCCGGGCGAACCTGGTGAATCCATCGGCGGCGACACTATCGACGCCCGGGCCCGGTGGGCAATACCTTCTCAACCCCGCGGCTTTTGCGGACGCGACTACCGGCGCCGGCAACCTGGGACGGAATTCCTTCGCGGGGCCGGGGCTGTTCAATATCGATCTCTCGCTCAACCGCGCCTTTCACGTGAAGTGGCTGGGTGAGGCGGGACGTCTGAATGTGCGCGCCGACGCGTACAACTTCCTGAATCACGCGAACCTCAACAATCCCGACCCGGAGATGTCCTCCTCCACGTTCGGCCTGGCGACGTATGGCCGCGTATCCCAGCCTACCGGCTTTCCAGGGCTGCTGCCGTTGAACGAAACGGCGCGGCAGATCCAGTTGATGGTGCGGGTGGAGTGGTAAATCCAGGCGGTTCAAATGCGATTGTTCGTGTTTCTATCGTTTCTTTCCAGCGCCTCAGCACAAGGGGTCATCACCACGGTCGCCGGCACCGACTACATCTTCCCCGACGACGGCAAACCTGCCCTCCAGGCACAACTCACGGGCGCCAATGGAATGGCGTTCGATCGCCAGGGCAACCTCTACTTCGCCGTGCCCGACCTGAACATGATCATGAAGCTGGACTCGGCGGGCGTGGTCTCCGTGGTGGCCGGAAACGGGCTCCTGCGGTTCGCCGGTGACGGAGGTCCCGCCCGCGCCGCTTCGCTGTCGTATCCCTGGGGCATAGCATTCGATGCCTCCGGCAATCTGTACATCGCAGAGTACCAGGGCAGCCGCGTGCGGCGGGTCGACCCTTCCGGCACGATCACCACCGCCGCCGGCGGCGGATCAGCCCCTGCCGCCAATGGCAGTCAAGTCAAGCAAGTGAACCTGAACGGACCTACGGGCGTCGCCTTTGACCCCTCCGGCAACCTGCTCATTGTGGAGCGGAACGGGCAACGGGTGTGGAAGGTCAATGCGGCCGGGATCATGACCTCCTTTGCCGGCAATGGGCAACCCGGCTTTACCGGCGATGGCGGCCCCGCTACCGGCGCCGAGCTATATACACCGGAGGGAATTGCGGCAGGCCCCGACGGCACGGTCTACATTGCCGACACGAGTAACGGCCGCGTCCGTAGAGTCCACCCAGACGGCACGATCGATTCCCTGGCTCAAGGATTCAGGAACGGTCCCACAGCCCTCGCCTTGGATTCCGGAGGAAATCTCCTGTTGGCCCAGTTCTACCTGAATGTCATCCAGCGTGTCACGCCGGCTGGTGTTGTGACCACCATCGCCGGCACCGGACAGAGCGGCTTTTCGGGCGATGGCGGCCTGCCCCTTGCCGCTCAACTCTCTTCACCCTTTGGAGTCGCGATTGATGCATCCGGAAGCATCTATGTGGCCGACCACGCCAACAACCGCATCCGCCGGATTGACAGCCTCGGGAGCACCATCGCCACCGTGGCCGGACAGGGTGCTTTTGTGGGCGATGGCGGCCCGGCCGTGGCGGCGCGGCTGTCCGAGCCCCAGGACATCGCATTGGACGCGCAGGGAAATCTGTACATCGTGGACCAGACGGCCAACCGCATCCGCATGGTCACTCCAGGCGGGCAGATCAGCACCGTGGCGGGCACCGGCCTCAGCGGCACCAGCCCCGATGGCACACTCGCCACCAGTGCCTTATTGCAAGCGCCGAATGGAGTGGCGGTCGATCCGCAGGGCAATCTGATCATCGCCGATTCCGGCAATCACCTGATCCGTAAAGTGGACCTGAAAGGGGTCATCAGCACGGTTCCGGGGTCGGCCAATCAACCTTACACGCAGCACCTGGCAATCGATCCGCAAGGCAACATCTACTTCGGTCTCAGCTATCCCGCGTTCGCCATGGTGAGTAAACTCGGGGCCAACGGCAGCGTCACCACGGTCGCCGGAACCGGCCAGGTTGGGTTTAGCGGCGATGGCGGCCCGGCCACCAGCGCCACCCTCGGTGTGGTGAATGGCCTGGCCGTGGATGGAGCGAACAATCTTTACATTGCGGATACCACGCGAGTCCGGCGCGTTGATTCGCGAGGCATCATCACCACCTTCGCGGGCACCGGCCAGCTCGCCGACACTGGCGATGGCGGACCCGCCACGAGCGCCGCGCTCCTGGCCCCCACCGGCTTGGCGCTGGATGCCTCGGGGAACCTGTACATCGCCACGTATGCCCGCGTGAGGCGTGTGACGCCGGACGGCATCATCCACCCGTGGGCGGGTAGCGGGCTCTCCGGTTTCTCGGGAGATGGCGGGCCGGCGCTCACGGCCGCACTGGCTGGCCGAAGCTTTTTGGCGATCTCGCCGCAGGGCAACCTCTATGTTACGGATTCCGCCAACACACGCGTCCGCGTGGTGCAGGCCGCCGCCGGCCCTTCCGTCGTTCTGTCGCAAAGCGGCCTGACCTTCGTCGCCTCAGCGGCCGGCATCGGGTCACCCGCCGGCGCGCCCGCTCCTCAATCTTTCACCATCGTCAACGGCGGTCAGGGCACGCTCAATTGGGGAGTCACTGCCTCCACCGCCTCTGGCGGCAATTGGCTTTCGGTCACTCCCGCCAGCGGTTCGAGCCCCGCGGGTGGCGCCGGTCCGCCCGTGCAGGTCAGCGCCAATCCCTCCGGCCTGGCTGCGGGCGATTACTACGGGCAGATTCAGATCCTCGGCACTGGAGCGCCCAACTCGCCGCAGTCCATTACCGTGGTCCTGAGCGTGCGCACCTTGGGCAACGGAACCGGCAGTATCGTGCAGCCTTCGGGACTGCTGTTCACGGCCGCCGCCGGCGGCGCCAATCCCGCCAGCCAGTCGCTCACACTCACCACTCTGTCCAATGCCGCTGTCTCGTTCAGCGGTACCGCCTCGTTCGGCGCTCAGACGTTTTTCACGCTGCAGCCTGCTACCGGTTCGATCACCGCCAGCAAGCCGGCCACCGTGCAGATTGTTCCCAACATCGCCGGCTTGCCCGCGGGCGTCTACAACGGCAACATCACTTTCGCCTTCTCGGACAACTCCGTGCAGTCGGTGCAACTGCTGCTCGTGGTCTCCTCTTCCGGCGCGGCGCAGTCGGCCAAAGGAGCACACGACACCAACACCTGCGTCGCGAGCAAGCTGCTGCCGCTGTTCACCTCCCTGGGCTCCGGATTCACTCTCTTCACTGGCTGGCCTTCGCCGGTGGAATTGAAGGTCGTGGACGACTGCGCCTCCCCCCTGACCGCCGGTTCGGTGCTGGTGACTTTTTCAAACGGCGACGCGCCGCTGAAACTCACCTCTCTCGGCGATGGCCGCTGGACCGGCACCTGGCAGGCGCAGACCGCTACTGCCGGTGTCAACGTCACGGCCAATGCGCAGAGCGCCGATCAACAGCTCACCGGGACGGCCACCGTAAAGGGCGGTCTCCAGCAGAATGCCAATCCGCCGCCGGTGATCGCGCCGGGCGGAGTACTGAACGCGGCCAGCTACAGCCGGAATGGCTCGCTGGCGCCGGGCAGTCTGGTTTCGATCTTCGGTTCGCTGCTGGCGCAAAGCGACGCCCAGGCCTCGGCGCTGCCGCTGCCCACCACGCTGGGGCAGACCAGCATCCTGATCGCCGGCCGCATGGTGCCATTGCTGTATGCCGGCGCCAATCAGGCGAACGCTATGATCCCCTACGACCTGCCGATCAACGCCACGCAACAGGTGGTGGCGCAGCGGGGCACAGCGATCTCGGTGCCGGTACCGATCGGAGTGCTCTCGTCGCAATCGGGGATCTTCACCAAAGACGCGACGGGGCAAGGACTAGGAATCGTGGTGAGGGTGGCTCCGGACGGGACGCAGTCGGTGGTGGCGACGGACAATCCGGCGCAGGCCGGCGACGCGCTGGTGATCTACTGCGATGGCCTGGGAGACGTGGACCCGCGGCAGGTGGCGGGCGCGGAAGTTCCGGTGACGCCGCTGACGCAGACGCTGGAGCCGGTGACGGTGACGATCGGTGGGGTGCCGGCGACGGTCTTCTTTTCGGGCCTGACGCCGGGCTTCACGGGTCTGTACCAAGTGAATGCGTTCGTCCCGGCTGGCGTGACGCCCGGCGATAACGTACCGCTGGTGATCACCCAATCGGGGAGGCCGAGCCCCACGGTCTCAATTTCAGTAAGGTAAACACAACGCTGGAAATCGTTGCCTGCGCGCATTTGCTATCAATAGGACCTTCTGTAGACAAAATGTGGGGCCGGATGGCATCCGGCGCGGCGGTTGGCAACCGCCGCGCGAGCCGACTGCCAGTCGGCTCGCAGGTTGCCTGCGGCCAACCTGCCCCACATCCTAAAGTCACAGGCTATTCAATCCGGCGGCCCGCCGGGGGCAGAGCTGGCTTCTGGCTCCTGACTTCTGTCTCCTTATTTATTGACACCAGCGCTACTGCTTGATCTTCAGCGGCACTTCCACCAGAACCCCGGTGCCGGGCTTTACGTTCAACTTGTACAGGGTTTGGGGCAGCGGATCGTCCTGGGTCAACGCGGGTCCGCTGCCGGCGCCCGCTTGATTCTCCTTGTCGGTCATCACTGGGCTCTGGTCACCCACTAACTCGAATTGCTGCGCTTCGACAGCCCACTTCTTCTCCCAGCCGGCGTACACCGCCGCGCTCAACTCGAGTGGGTCGTGCCCGATCTTCAGACCCGCGATGGGTTCGGGAGAGACCAGCAGCGAGAGCACTTCCGACACCTGGTTGGCCTTGGGCTGCAGCGTGAACACATTGACTTCGTCGCGGCGGCCCGGGATTTCGAGAACGCGGCCAGGAGCAACCACGTTGTCGCCGGTAGGGGTTTGCCAGTTCGGATAGATGAGGTACGGAGCGCCCATAGCGCCGTCTTTGAACTTCTCACGGTCAATCACGTACAGATATCCGCTGGACGGCACTTCGACGCTGAGGCGGAACTGGTCGCCGTCCGACAGCTCCGACTTGGGATCGACGCGTTCCGGAACCTCCTCGGTAGCTTTCGCGCCCGGCCGGACCAGCACCAGCAGGCGCGCGCCCTTGGGATCGGCCGCCTTTGCGGGGCGAATCCTCCAGAGCGTGACGCCCACCTTGGTCTCATTCCCCGGCGCGCCATTCGGCGCGGCCTTCGGAGGGCCCAGAGGCTTGTAAGTCACGGCGGGGGGCTTAGACGCCTTCTTAGTCTCCGTCTTCGCCGGCGGCCTGTTCCAGATTTGCCGTGTATTTTCTTCCTGCGCCAAACCCGCCACGGCAGCGAGAACCGCCAGGAAAGTGAGCATCTTGGTCATCGCCTACTCCTTTCATTAAGAAATACGCTAGTCGTGCTGCAATTGGATGAGGTGCACCAGGACCTCCTTGTCCGAGGTCAGAATCGTCTTCTTCTCGTTGTCGTTCGCGCTGATCTGCGCGCCCTCGACCTGGTAATTCGTCAGCTTTGTTCTTAACGCCGCGATTTGATCCGGGTCGCGAACCACGACATCGTCACTCATCAGCAGGTCCTTCCTGTCTTTCA
>Ga0209415_10009061_pt1 | contig 17134 bp, 14 predicted proteins | sample PeaSoiSIISIP2007_FD_187696 | JGI IMG/M metagenome (GOLD analysis project Ga0209415, IMG submission 187696) | Peat soil microbial communities from Weissenstadt, Germany - SII-SIP-2007 (SPAdes) (version 2) | ecosystem: Environmental > Terrestrial > Soil > Wetlands > Peat | place: Germany... | reverse complement strand
CTACGGTCTCCGCGACCAGCTTGCGGCAGTCCTCTCGCTTCACTGCATCGAACAGGAATGGTTCCGACGCGCCGCCGTCGTCGCGAATCTGCCGCGACGTCTCTTCGAGGCCTGGCATGGACCGACCGGCAGCGACGACCGTGGCTCCGGCTTGCGCGAGCGCCAAGGCCATGCCGCGGCCCAGGCCTCGCCCGGCACCTGTTACGATCGCGACCCTGCCGGCTAGATCAAAGGCCTTATAGGGCATTCCTATTCCCCCAATCGATGGTGCGCAGGTATCGGTCCGAATTTGCTTGCAACGGAGTTCCGGGATCTCGGCTCTAGGCTTCAGCGGCGATGGCGACTGCGACTTGGTTGGCCGTGCATGACGACATGTCGACCTCGTCGTAGCCGGCGCCCGCACGTCCGATCAGGGTCAGCCGTCGAGACGTGAACTCATTCGCGAAGGCGGTTTGAAGCTTGTCCATGACATCGACCCCCCGCTACCTCCTGTTCCGCCGCAGCCGCGGCGGGGATGCTCTGCCTCTTATCCGCTCTTTGCCCGGCGATAGCTCCCCCCTCGGCTCGCCTGGCGCTTGGCTTTGCTCGGCTTGTTGGCCAGACCGTTAAGCACACTCTGCATGGCTTGTCCCCGGGTCTGCCAGTAGCTGTGAAGGATGTCGACGTCCCAGCCTATGCAAAAGTGTTTCACCCCCATCTCGACATAGCGGCTCGCTTCGGAGGGCTCGGATATTTCGGCGCGTGGGTGAATGCCCTTCTTCAGGGCAGTCTCGATCATCTTCTGCTCTGCCTTGCGAACATCAGGATGCGAATATTCCCCCGCTCTGCCGATGCTCATGGAGTAGTCCGCCGGGCCAAACTGAACCATATCGATTCCCGGAACGGAAAGGATGGCGTCGAGATCTTCGACGCATTGACGCTTTTCCACCATGATCGCGACCACGGCATTGTCGAGAGCTTCGACATAGGCTGGCGTGCCCGCTTCACGGATGGTGCCGACATCGCGCCTCATGCCGACACCCAGCAGGCCTTGACCGCGGCGCGGAGCCGGCGTTTCTGCCCGTACGGCCGCCACGCAGGCACGGGCATCCGCAACCGTGCGTACGTCGGCGAAGAGGACGGATTGAAACCCGGAGCCTATGGCCCGCATCGCTTGGTGGGTCCACTGGGTCTGTTCGACCTTGATCATGCCGGCGAGGCCTGCAAGCTCCAGTCCACGACCAAGGTTGTCTAGATCGTGCATGGTGAAGGGGCCGTACTCGGCCGTGAACTCCACGTAGTCGTAGGCATCTGCTTGCCCGACGAGCTCGACCAAGGTGGGCCAACAGGAAAGTATGTGGGTGCCGAGGCTGGGTTGCCCGGCGTCAAGACGCTGACGGAGCCGATTGGGGCGCATGATTGGGCATCCTCGCGATTTCCAGGGTGGCAGGGATCGTCGCCTATCCCATCTCCTCTATAGTAACAGATAGGAAGCGCAATTGCCTTCCGGTGAGGCCTCGGACAGGAGAGACTGCGGCCGTTCGCCGCTCTCCGCGGAGTTCGGGAGGCGGATTGCAACCCATGCGCGTTCGGACCGCAATGTCCTACGTGACCAGCGCGGTCAGGACGCCTAAACACGTTCGGGGGTTACTGAGCCGACCGGCGGCTAGCCCCGATCGTGACCAGTCTAGTCGCGGCGGGGACGGCGCAGCGTGAAAGTCTCGAACGGAGCCAGCTGACCGTCTCGCCCCACCACGTCGTAGTAGGTGACCTTGATCGCGGTGGTCCCGCCGTGAAGCGATCCCGGATCGACGGTGAATGCCGCGAAGCCATAGGAATGGGCAGCGTTCCTTACCGCCGACCAAGGCGCCTGCTCCTTCACGTAGACGGGCGGGCGCTTGCCGGTCGCCGGGTTGGGTTGGCCGACGGCGGTGATCACCCGGCATTGCGGCGGGTTGAAGAACAGCTTGTTCGACGGGACGGAGGTTCCGCCGCCGCCGATGACCATGTGCACCGTTCCCTTGGTGGTGTCGATCACGTCGGTAGCCGTCGCCGCGGCGATCGGCGTCAGGGTGGCGTTCGATTCCCGGCCCCGGATCGGGTGCGAGCGCTCGTAGTGGTGCTCGTGCCCGCACACCACGAGGTCGACGCCGTATTTGTCGAACAACGGCACCCATTGCTCTCGGATCCCAAGGTCCGCGCCATTGAACTTGTCAACCGTCGAAATGGCGACCTGGTGCATGCACACAATAATCCAGTCGACCTCGTGGTTGCCACGCGCGGCGGACAATTCCTTTTCCAACCAGGCCTTCTGGGCGCCGGACGAATAGCCGCGGACGTAGGAGTTGCCGCCGTCCTGGTAAACGACATCGTCGTTGGCAATGCTGATCACCCGCACCGAGCCTGCGGTGAAGGCGTACCAAAGGCCGCGAGTCACATCCGTCTGGCCGGCCGCCGCAGGGACCGAGAAGTAGGTCTGATAGGCGCGATACCCGATCGGTCCATTGCCCAATTCGTTCTCGTGGTTCCCGGCCGAGGGCATCCAGGGACGCTGGCGGGCGCTGCGGCTGTTGTTCTCCCAGAAATCCCACCAGGTCCGCACCCGGTCCTCGGCGAGATTGGCGTAGCAGAGATCGCCATTGAACAGGTGGAACAAAGGCTGCAGCCGCTCCACGCCGAGCGTGGTGTCGCTCGCCGCCGGCGAGCCGAGATTGTCGTTCACGAAGGGCGGATTGGGGATCGTCACGCCCGCCGGCGGCGCGTATTTCTTGCCCAGGGTCGGCGTGCCCTGATCGCCGAAGCTCGTGAAGGTAAAGGGCGCGCGCCCGCGCGGCGCAGTGCGGAAAGTTCCGAAGGCCGCCTCGGCGCCGTCGTGGAGCGCCCCGTAGAGATAGGCCGAATCGGCCAGCAGCCGGCCGATCTTTGCATGCCAGGCGTAGACGACCTGGCCGGACTTCGCGTCGGTGTAGCTGGCCGCCTCGGCCTCAACCGTCCGCTCGAGCCTGCCGTCCAGGCGCCCGAGCAAGACGCGAGGATTGCGGACGGGCTGCAGCGTGTGCCAGGACACCACCATCTCCGCAGACGCATCCGCGCCGAATTGCAGATGCAGCCCGGCGACTGGCGGTGTCGCTACCGGATCGGGCGATGGGCCCGCGGCGGACCCGGCCTCGGCCGCCCCGGTCCCCATCAGCGCCGCCGCCACGGCGGCTCCTCCGCCCACGCCCGCGGCAATGAGCAGCTTGCGGCGACTGAGTTCGAGGTTGAGTTCGGCGTCCAGCGCGGTCATAGCAGTGACATGCTCCACAGCGGCGGTCGGGGGAGCCTATCGCAAGTCGATTACAGTTCGGCAAACCGATGGCAAGCCGGCAGGCATCGGCAACATGGACACCGGTATCACGTCGCAGCACTAGGGCATCGACGGAGGAGCGATGCCCGCGCGCCCCAGAGCGTTTTCTTGCCGGCGGCTTTGTCCTGCCGTTACCAGCCCCAATGATGGTGCCAGTCGCCGTGGCCACCGTAGAAGACACAGCCGGCCAGGGTGGCGAGGACCAGGGAATAGAGGATGATTTTCAGAGCACGCATGTCGTGTATCTCCCGATTGGTGAATCGTGACCAGTACACGGGCATGCAATCCGATTTCCTGCGCGCACCAAGCGGCGCCTGCGGAATACCTTGGTTCGGCCACACCTGCCCATTTTTGGGTATCGACAAGCCGCGGCGTCCGTCGGCCGCCCGGGTTGGTACAGCATGACCAACTGCTAAGCTGAGGGGCCATCATTTTCAGGCAAGGGCCGATGTCCGCTTACGCGCTAACCGGACATCTGCCGAAGGCCCCAGCCAACTCGGCAAATGACCCGTTCCGGAGATCACAGCCTGGCGATCAGCGGCGTAGGTGGCCGTCAGCCGAGCCCTAGCCCAGGCCGGGGGTCATGGATCCTTGCGGTTGCGGCCGCGGTGGATGCTGTCGCGAAGCATGCGAAGCAGCCTGTGCTTCCGCCCGCCAAAGGTCTCAGTCGACAGATTGTCTCCGTGCAGACGCGTGTAGACGAGAACCTCCGGCAGTTTGGCCATCGGGATTCCAATCTCTCTTGCCCGCATGAGCCACTCAGTGTCCTCGCCGGCGGCCAATTCGGTGTTGAAGCCGCCTACGCGGACCCAAGCCTCACGACGCACAACCAGCACTCCTGCGCTCTCGCCGTCCGTCGGAACGCCGATCCATTCCGGTTTGACCCAGCCGGGCGCCGTGTGCCCCGGTTCCAAGAAGAAGATCCTTCTGCCGATCACGTAACCAATCTTCGGCTGCGCCTCAAATAGGGCGATCGCAGCTCTCAAGCCACTCGCGGGCCAGAGATTATCGCTGTCGAGAAATGCCAGGAAACCTCCGGAAGAATGGGCAACGCCCGTGTTCCGTGCGGCGGAAACGCCACGCTGCGGTTGCGGGATGCAAACCACTTGTGGCCAGGCCCGGAGGAGCAGATCCAGTGTCCCGTCAGTGGAGCCGTCGTCCACGACGATCACCTCGATGGGCCGATAGTTCTGCGCAAACGCGCTCTCGAGTGCCTGCGGCAACAAATGCGCTCGATTGAAGGTCGGTATGATTACGCTGACCAGGGGCGCTTCGGCAGTTGGGCGATGCCGCGCGGTTTCGTTCATTTGTGAATTCTAGTGCACCGGTACAGCGCAAGAATAGCGAAGCAGCAATGGACCTTGGACTGATCCGCGCAAGCGCCCCCGAAACCCTTCCCCATTGGTCCGCATGCTCGGAGGGTGCCGCCGAGGCACGCTGCTCCAACTGTTTGCCGTACGGCCCCTCGCCGAAGAAGGTCGCGGCGATGCGCATGGGAATAGAGACCGTGATGAGGCGGACAATCCCGCCACAAACTCCGGACGTCTCGCAAACGTCGCAAGAACAGCTGGCGAGCCGGCACGGTGTCATCGATGTAGAATCGGCGGCGCCAGCCTGGGTATATGCTCTTCGCCAGCTCAACGTTTCGGAGTGCACCCTCGCAATAGAACGGCGCATGCCCGTATAGGCTGAAGCTCACGATCTCGTTCATGGCCATGTACCCTCCCTGGCCGCCCGTTCGGGCCGTGCTCAGCCCCCTATACGCCCCCATTGGTCGCTTGCTTCAACCACACGAGTTGTAGCGGGGTGCGAAACTCTAGAGAATCGTCCGAGCCCGACGGGATCTTGCGGCCGGGGCGGGGCGCTAGGGCCGCAGAATACCCAGCTTGGCGCCGAGCTTGCCCAGCACTGCTCCAGAAATGCGGCGCGGGTTCTCCACATCCCACAATGTTGCGAGAAAGCGAGCAAATCCGGGCGTGAATTCTTCACGCGCCAGCCGCTTCAGCCGAGAATAGAGCAGGAAAGGGCGCAACATGGAAAAGCCGAGGCTCGGCCGCCGCATCTGGCCGGCGAACACGTAGCGATCTACCCACCGCCTTGGCATGGCCTCGAGTAGCCTGAGCGCCTTCGCCCCTTCATCCCCGACGAAGCCTTCGCGGACCAGAAAGGAAAGCCCGCGTGCAATCGGGACCGCCGTCGCCGTCAGCCGCGTCTGCTCCACCAGCCGGCCCCAGTCGAATCCTGGGCTCGCCCGGAGAACTGCCACCGTATCTACGATCCAGCGTAGCGGCGGCACTTCGCTTACCCTGAGCCCGTGAGCCAGAAGGTGGAAGACATGATCCTCCGGGCATAGCGTCAGCCAGGTCTCGCCTGCCATGGGCATGAATTCCGCTCGCCGCCAGAGCGACATGCTCGATCCGGCATAGGCGAGTTCCGGCAGCAGATGCCAGTGAATGTCGTATTCGAAGCCGTCACGGTCGAGGTAGGTATGGGCGTGGAGCGCGCGGTCGCGCAAGCTCATGGCCTGCCTCCCCGTCATCAGAGCCTGAACGCGTGCAGCCGGCGTCCTGTCGGAAAGGAGAAGGTCGAAATCGCCCATCGGCCGTTCGCCGAGATCGGCATAGTAGCGAGGTCCAAGTGCGGCACCCTTGAGCAGCAGGCAGGCAATGCCGTCGCTGGTCAATGCCCTGGCGACGGCGAGCCCGCGATGAAGGAGCAGTCGATTGCGATAGAGCGAGCGCCGGTGGAAGCCTTGCATGACGGGGAGCCAGGGATGATCGATGCCCTCCGCCTTCAGACGCAAATAGAGAGACGGCAGCAGGCGCTGCGAGCCCTGGTCGAGAGTGCGCATGTCCTCGGCTTGGCTCCAGGCCGCCAGCCCAGCGACGTCGAACCTGGGCGAGAGGATCAGGCGGAGCAGCACGAGCTGTGTGGTCGTAGGCAAAGGCGACCAGAGTCTGGACGGGTGGCTCGCCGTCATGACACTGCTTGAGATCGCCGCCTGTCGAGCGTGCGCTTCAGCATCCGGGCATAGTCGCCGAAGAACGGGCGCTGCTTCAGGGTATGATTGGACTCGTGAATTCGCCGCTCGAGCACGACTTGTTCGACCATCACCTGGGCGAGCCCGCAGTCGCGGGCCCGGGCGAACCAACTGATGAACTCGCCCACCCGCAGGTCTTCCTCAAACGACCCGACCCGGAGGAAGTCCTCGCGGCGAATCAGCATGGCCACCGCGGAAAGTCCAGGCGCCGTGCCCGCCGGGCAATGAAGACGGCGCTTGGTCTCTTCCGTGAGGCTGGGGCAGTGGAAGTGGCGCGCCTGGCCGAAGACCATGGCCGGGCACTTGGACTCTGCCAGGGCAGTGATCATCCGCTGGAGCCGGCCGGCCGGCCAGCGGTCATCGGCATCGAGGAAGGCAAGATATTCGCCGCGGGCGGCCGCCACGCCTCGATTGCGCGCAGCACCGATCCCCGCATTCTCCTGGCGGACACCTCGGATCGTCGGGAAGCACGCCTGCGCGATTGCAAGGGAGCCGTCGCTGGAGCCGTCGTCGACAACGATCACGTCCAACGGTTGAGCATTCTGGGCATAGATGCTAGCCAGAGCCTCGGCGATGTAAGCCGCGGCGTTATAAACCGGGATGACCACGCTGACACATCCGGGAGTTTCAGAGGTGATCATGGCTCCGCCTACAATTGTGCGCGACCGCGGGCGCATTGTCGTGCATGAGCCCCGCGAAAGCTCCCTTCCCGCCGCTCCGCAAATTGAACCTGTTATTCACTTAATCTAGCGGTTGGGGTCCAGAGCAACAAGCCGGCATGGCCCTGCCGCCGCGCCATGCCGGGAGCGGCGGATTGGCCATGGGCCGGCCGGATCGACGTCGGTTCCACAAGAGCAAGATCGGGTCAGCTTCTATCAAGCTGACCCGATCTTGCTCTACATGTTCGGATTAGAGCCTGATTCACGGCTCAAGCCGAACAGGCTTGAGACGATCAGGCTCTAGCGACCGGGGTTTGGCGCAGAGCCTGCGTCGCCGATGAAATCGGGCGAGCCTTGCCGATCTTCGCTGCCGGTCCTGGCCGCTGCGGACCGGCGCCGGTCCAGGACCCTCTTCAGGACCCTCAATTCGTTCATCTCGATGTTGCTCCTGCCACGCGTCATGTTGGAATCATGCCGGCGTATCAGGAGCGTCACCTGCTCCTCGCGCCGGAGACTCAAGCCGCATTCCCGGGCCCGGTTGAACCAGTCGCTGTCTTCTCCGAACCGGAGATCCACATCGAACAACCCGACTTTCTCGAAGGCCTCGCGCCGGTACAGCGCCGCCGCGATGCAATCGGCGAAGGACTCCGCCGGATTGCCGACATAATCGTACTTGCCGGTGTTCGCCTTCACTTCCAGCAGCTGACCAAACCCCTGGACGATGTCGCAGGCCGGATCGGCCGACAGAAGCTCGGTCATGACCCGCAAGTTGAACTCAGGCCACATGTCGTCGACGTCGAGGAAAGCGATGAAATCGCCCGAGGCTTCCCGGATACCCCGATTGCGTGCCGCAGCCGGGCCGGAGTGGGGCTGTTTGAAGAATCGCACATCCACCGGCAGACTGCGCACGGCTTCATCGATCTCATCCGTCGACCCGTCGTCGATCACGATGATCTCGATGGCGGCGTAGTTCTGGGCGAGAATGCTGGCGACCGAGTCCGGCAGGAATCGTGCGCCGTTGTGAACCGGAATAATGGCGCTGACGAGCGGCTGGCTTGGCGGACCTGCGCCGTCCGGTCCATCTGACAAGGCGGCAAGCTCGCCGGCGGACCGCTCCAGCAGTTGCTGGATCCCATCTGCTATGCCGTCGAAGTCGGTGCCGAGCGTGATCCGAAGGCCAGGCAGGCTGTCTACCAGACGATTGACGAAATCTTGCGTGCGGCGGCTCGCATGGGGCAGCTGCGACATGGTCGTGAACGCCGCAGCGCGCTGCAGCAGGGATTTAGAGACCCGCCCCAGCTCCGTTTGCGGCCGCCCGCCGATGCAAGGCGTCAGTATCGCCTTGAGAGGAAGCGACTTGGCGATTCGCCCGGCCATCTCGGGAAACAGATACATGACCGCCTTGTCTTCTTCAGGGCTGTCCGGATTCCGGGCGAGGCCGGCGAACTGCGGAAACCTCGCGATCTGGTCCCAGGCGACCTTGCCGGTGTTGTAGAGGCTGTGCACCCTGGGGGTCGGATCCTGCTGCACCACGACATAGTCGTCGCCGAGGTATTGCAGGCCCCTGGCCAGGCATGAGAGGGCGGTCGTCGATTTTCCCAATCCGCCCTTGCCGGTGATCAGCACGGCTTCGTCCCGGTTGCCGACCGCCGCGGCGTGCAACAGCTGGCAGTCTTTCGTCTCCATCCACCAGTGGAAGAGGCTTCGCAACGGAGCAGCCTTGGCCCAGTAGGGCAGCGGGCCAGCTGCCTGGGCCCAGTAGACGCCGGTCGCGGCGACCGCATCGAAGAGGTTCAGCGCATATTCGCTCCACAGATAAGCGCTCTTGAAGCGCTGGCTTCCCATGGTCCAGATGTCGCCGCGATGGGTAAAGCACTCGCGCGTCACAAGGGGTTCGACCATTTGTACGCCCGTCGACTCGCTGTCCCAGACGTGGAAGACAGCATCGGCGCGGCCAACGGCCTTTATCTCCAGGTGGGCCAGCGCGGGCATGAAGCATTCCACCAGCCCGTTGCCGGCGAAGACGACGCGCAGGACGAAGCCCGCCAGCTCGAACCAGCGCTCGACCGTGCCGGCCGCTGCCTCCGCTGCAATGCTGCGCTCCAGGGCCGCGTGAAAGAAGGCGCTTTGCTCGTCTTCCGTTCGATGGGGCAGGTCGGTTTTGTGGGCGACCGGCTTCCGCTTTCGCCGCTCATCCACGGCAGGCTCTCCATCGCCCAACGGAGTCCGCGGCGGGCCCAACGCCGGCGACCTCCGGGAATCGGCATCCGACCGGCAGCTTGCGGCCCATGGCTCAGAGCCACCCGGGCGTGGTGTTTCGCCGGAAATGCCGGGCCAGGACAGGAAGAAGTTCCCTTCTGCCCCTCAATCCCCAACGATGCCTGACAAAATGCGAGAAGTCGGATGGCCGGTTCAACAGTCCGGCCCGGCGGTCGCTGCGAAGGTAGTCGGCGAGCACGTCGCAACGCCAGAGCGCAATTCGCTTCTGCCGCCCGCCTTTGCTGCGCAGGACCAGCGCGTCGATCGATTCGGGGAGGTTGGTCCTGGCTTCCCGCAAAGCCCGAACCGCCGGCTCGGGAACCGGCGCCCCGTAGCCGGACAGGAGCTGCAACTTCCGCTCGAGGCGGACCGCGAGCCTTTGTGCGATGGCGAACCCGATCATGCGACTCCAGTCAAGTCGCTCGGCCGCTCCCCTGATGACGACAAGAGCATCTGCGATCCAAAGGCCGGGCAGTTCCTTTTCCGGGTGGCTGCCGCCGAGGAGGAGATGAAGCAAAAGGCCGGTCGGCGATAGGCGGCGCGCCGACCTGCCATCCAGGGTGAATTCCTCCCCCGCGGCCCAGAATGAACCATCGGCAGCTTCGCTGGATGCCGCTTCGAGAAAATGCCAGTGCAGTGCGAGAACCTGCCCCGCCGGCCCGATCAAGCGCTTGACGTGGTTGTAGGCGACTTCCTCATCGCGTAGCGGACTGCCGGCAGACCAACCGGCGGCGCGGAGCCGGCCCTCGGCGAGCTGGGCCTGTCTTGGCAGGACGACGGCATCGACCCGTCTGATGCTCCGAGCGGACACGCCCTCGTAGTAGGTCAGCGCAATGGGAAGATCGCCAACCAAGAGACACCCCACGCCTGCCTCGGCGAGGCAGGCGACGGCCTCTCGAGCGCTCCGGAGAAGCAGTTGATTTTCGAACCAGCACCGCCGGCAAATGCCCTTGAGCCGGCCCAGGAGGGGGTCGTCCAGTCCGAGCCTCTGGAGGGAGCCATAGAGCAGCGGCATCAATGCCAGGGTCTCGTGGTCGATTGCGGCGTCGAGATCGACACGGGCTCGCCAAGCCTTATAGGCCGCCAGCGCTTCGCCGCCGCTGCCCGTGGCGGCCCGCAGCAGAAATTCCCGTTCCTCGCTCCGTCGCTGAGCGCACTCTGCCCGACCCTGCGCGTTGGTCATGGGCGCAAGATTGGGGACAGCGGAACTGTGCAAGGCTGGCGGCAGTTTACGTGCCGCGGCGCGTTCATGGCTCGGTTCGCGTCCGCTTGGGCGTTGGCCAGCCGCTTTCCTCCACTTCATGGATTGGATCAAGCAGCAGGAGCTCGCGCATGTCCGAATAGGCGTTCAAGATCGGCGGCGCATAATTCGCTCCCAGCTCGATCGACGTCTTTGCTACGGGGCCGGGCGGCGGACTATCGCCTTCGTCGACCTCCAACACGAGCTGATGGGACAGAAGATCGGCCAGAAAGGAATCGACCGTGGACGCAATCTCCGCCGGCTCGCGCGCAAAGCTTTCCTTCAATAGGTCAATCATCTGGTTGCGGCCTCGGCCTTCGCCGATCCACTGCCAGATGAGGCAGCCGATGCCGTCCGCACTGAAGTAATCGCCGGAAACCTGGTGCATCATGATGGCTTCGCCATCGATGACCTCGCTTGCTACCACGGAACCGTTGATACTGAAACGTCGATCCATTGTTTCCGTTGGCCTTATCTTGCGCCTGCCCGGGGCAACCAAGCCTTCCCGGCCGATCGGCAGGCCCTTCTTCTGCCATATTTCTTTCATCTTTGCACCGGCCAAGGAGCGGTGCCATGGCAGCTCTCCAGCCGTCTCCAGGGCTAAGGCCCATCCCGATCACCGGTGATCCTGAGATAGGGAAGTCGTGCTGCTGCGACGAATGCAGAGGACATATTCCTCCATCGAAATGTCGGAATTCACGAGCGGGTTGCTGCAGGCCGCCCATGCCTCTGTCCAGCGCAAGCGCGTAGCCAGGACGCCGGGGTGTTATTCGCAGGCTTCTGAGTTCTGGCTCGCATGTGCGCCAGGATATACATTAATGGCACACAAACAATATTGGGCACTGCTGTGCCGCTGATGAGATAGATCGTCCGGTGAGTTGGCCCAAGCCCGTGAAACAGTCGCCCAGGAAGCCTCTCCGATCGCGCGCAAAGACATTCCTGCGCCAGTGGTGGGGCCCAAACCTGACATGGCGGGATTTCGCCACTTTCGCTGCCATGCCCCCGCGATTCGGCGTGATTCCGGGGGATCCCCTGGTTCGATTAGGAATAGCGGCCGATGAGTTCGAAGATGCAGACGGGCCAGTTCGGTTCCGCGGGACGTGCCGATATCTCAACGCCGCCAACGCGGTGGTATCTCATTCCGTCGACGACACGACCGAATGGCTGCCCGCCTGTCTGGATGCCATGGACCGATATGGCATCAAGTCAACCGCCTTCATCACGACGCAATTCGAGCCGCTCATGTCGCGCCTTTGGCCGCGCCTGCGACAGGCGATTGCCGACGGCCATGAAATCGGGTCGCACTCCCGCACACATCCTTGCCGTGTGCCGGACAGCTTGCCGTTCTGCCTGGGCCGTTTCACGATCGACGAAATCGAAGGCTCCCGGGAGGACATTCTCCGGAACACCGGCCAGCCCCATGTCTGGAGTTGGGCCTATCCATGCGGAAACTGCGCCGACCGCAAATTCGTGCAGCGGAAGATTGCCCGCGCTCACTATGTTGCAGCCCGGGCGTACCCCGACGAATTCCAGAACCGTCATGCGGTCCCGGATCTCCAAGACTACGATTCCAACCCATACGCTGCCCGGTACACGCAGATCGTCCAAAAGGGCTATTCGAAGTTCGCCAGCAAAGGGCGAGAGGTTGCGATCTCGGGAAGAACGGATCTGCCGGCGTTGAACGGCAAGTTCGACGAGGTGGCGGCGACGGGCGGTATCTACAGTTTCGTGTCGCACCCCCAGATGCTGGACTATGGCGCCGACAGCTTCTATGAGCGGCACTTGGCGCATATAGGCGACCGGGCCGACGTGTGGTACGTCCCCATGGGACCGCTCTATGCCTATCGCACTCTGTGCATGGAAACCATGGTTCGCCAGCTGAGGTCAACCGGCGAGAGCGCTCGCTTTGTCGTCTATAACTCGCTTGATCCGAAGATCTACAATGGAAGTGTTACGCTCGAATTCCAGACGCGGATGCCCGTTACTGTCCTTGCCAATGGCAGACAGCTCGCTGAACGCGCTTCTGAACCGGTGACGCGGTGGGACGGCGAGTACCTTCGATCCGCGGGCAAAACCCTACTGGTAACGGTGCGGCCCAATACTCTCCTGGAATTTCGGCAGCCGGCGTAACCATATGCCCGTTGGTGGCTCGGCAGGTCGATGCTACTCCGCCGGCGCGGCCGCTCGCTCCGCCAGGACTTCCGTAATTGCCTGATCGAGAATGGCGATGGCGCGGTCGATCTCCTCGCGGCTGACCGTCAGCGGCGGGGCGATGCGCCAGACGGAGGCCATGGCGCCCACCGAAACGATGTTCATGGAAAGGCCCAGCTCCAGGCAGCGCTTGGTAATGGCGCGCCCGGTCGCGGCGTCGGGCGCGCGGGTTGCACGGTCCTTCACGAGCTCCACGCCCTGCAGCAGGCCGAGGCCGCGGACGTCCCCGATGATCTCGTGCTTGTCCCTGAGGTAGCGAAGGCCATTGGCCAGGTGCTCGCCCATCGCGAGAGAGCGGGCGTTCAAATCCTCTTCCTCCAGCACATCGAGGACGGCGAGCGCCACCTGCGCCGGCAGCGGATCCGACACGTGGGAGGTCACGTGCATGAAGCCCTTGGCGTGGCAATCCGCCTCCATTGCCTCGGAAACGACCGTCGCGGAAAGCGGCAGGCCGCCGCCAAGGGTCTTCGACAGAGTGAGCATGTCCGGCTCGACGCCGAAGTGCTGGAAGGCGAAATCTTGGCCGAGGCGGCCGAAAGCGGTCTGCGCCTCATCGAAGATCAGGAGCATGCCGCGCTTCTCGCAATGTTCCTTGACCTTCTGCCAATAACCCTCCGGCGGCACGATGACGCCGCCCGAGCTTTCCACCGGCTCTGCGATCACCGCGGCGAGCGAGCCCGTCGATAACGCGTCGACCATGTCGAAGCCCACCTCGAGGCAGGTCCCGTCGCAGCTGTCTCGACAGTGCCGCACAGGGCAGTGGTAGGCGTTAGGCGCAGGCAGGGCGAGGGAGCCCGGCATCATCGGACCGTAGCCCTTGCGTCCGGCAACGTAGTTGACGGATTGCGCACCCGAGGTCATGCCGTGCCAGGAGCCGGTATAGCCCACCACCTCGTAATTGCCGGTGTGGAGCTTCGCCATTTTGAGCGCCGCCTCGTTCGACTCGCCGCCGGTGCTGAGGAAGAGCGCCTTGGAGAGGCGCGGCGGCAGCAAGGCGGCGAGACGTTGCGATAGGGCCACGACCGGCGGGCTCAGCATGCCGCTGAAAAGATGCAGCGCGCCTTCGCAGGCTTGGCGGATCGCCTCGACGATGCGCGGGTGATTGTGGCCGAGAGTCGCGCACATCTGGCCGGAAGTGAAATCGAGAATTTCCCGACCCTCGGCGTCCCAGATCAGGGTGCCGCGAGCTTTGGCGATGAGGTGCGGCGAGAACGGCATGCCATAGCGAATGAGATGCTCATCCCAAGGCGCGTTTGTGAGAGGTAGCGTCGGCATCGGCGGCTCCTTGCTCCAGTCCGGCGGCAAGGCTACAACGGTTCGGTCGAATGAGAATTTCTTTATATAGGCGAAAATCGCGCTTCTAGGCCGGATTCTCCGCCAATTGAGAAACCCTGACTCTCGATAGCGAGGTATAGCTTGCGAAGTGAAAAGCCCCCGGAATCGACCCCCGATCCCTTCCTCGACTCCATCGATCGGAGAATCCTGCGGGTATTGCAGCGAGACAGCCTGATCGCGAACCGGGCGCTGGCGGACGAGGTGGGCCTGTCGCCGCCGGCCTGCCTCAAGCGCGTGCGCCGACTCCGGGCCGGCGGCGTCATTCAGCGCACTGCTGCCCTGCTGGCGCCAGAGGCGCTGGGCTATCCGCTGCTAACGGTGGTGCGCATCAAGCTCGACCGACCGAGGGAGAAAGCGATGCGCGACTTCGAGCGGCGCATGCGCGAGCTGCCGCGCGTCGCGCAATGCCTGACCGTCGCTGGAGACATCGACTACGTTGTCCTCGTACGCAGCAGGGACGTGGCGGACTACCAGGAGTTCGCGCGCCACGTCCTGGCGACCGCTCCAGGCATCCGCTCCTACACCAGCGAGATCGTCCTTGAAGTCCCTAAATGGACCACGGAAATTCCGGTGGACGACGGGTGAATTGGCTCAATGGAGATCTTGCGTTGTTCTGCGGCCATCATCAATGCTGGCCCTCTTCCGTCCGTGCTTTCGCGCCGGCTTGGTGTTGCCGTAGCGATATCTATGTCTGAGTGGCCGCGTTCACAGGGCCGGTGTCCGTTCCGGAGAAATGGGCAACAGTTTTGGACCGAAGGGTTTCGAAGCGGCTCGACCTACGATCCAGCCGCCTGGCCGGATAGCCCGGACTTTGCCATCGGCACCACTTGCGCTCCGAGCTCGACGCCAATCATGCGCTTCGGATTCCTGCTGTCGGGACAGGAAGCGGACCGAAGGCGAAGAACCAGGGCCGCGGAGATTGGGCGATCCCAGTTCCACACCGGGCAGCGATCTCCCCGGGCATCCGTGAACACTTCCGATGATAGCGTGGCGGCATAGTTCCCGTGCTGACTACCGAGACCGCCGCCGACCGTGAACGGCAGTTCCCGAACAGGATTTGAAGTGCAGTCCGCAAGGACTGGCAGAGCCAAAATTGCCGCCGCCGTCAAAATGCTCCGCGCTTGAGAACGCGGGCGCTTTTGCGTCACTGGCGTCGCCGCAATCATCTGGTGCATCGTCTGGAACACGCCGTTGATTCATTTCTGACAATCGAACATACGGGACAAGTCCCTGTCGATCATTCGGCATCAAACCTAGGGGGGCCGCTTTCGCTCTCGCAACCGCACGGCAGACAGGAAAGGACCGGTCATGTCCCCACAATGCAAGCATCTAGCCGGAATCCGGAACGTCACACCGAGCGCGCTTGGCTGCGAGGAGTGCTTGAAGAGCGGCGACGAGTGGGTCCATTTGCGGATCTGCCGGACCTGCGGCCATGTCGGCTGCTGCGACGATTCGAAGAACAAGCACGCAACCAAGCATTTTCATGCCACGCGCCATCCGATCATCGAGGGCTATGATCCGCCGGAAGGCTGGGGCTGGTGCTATGTGGACGAGGTCATGTTCGATCTCTCCGACCGGATGACCCCGCATAACGGCCCGATACCGCGCTACGAATAGGCCCGACCCGCAGGCTATGTGCTCATGGCCTCGGTCGGAAAATCGGGCTAGGCTTTCCTTAGGGCCAGCAGTTGCCGGCCCAGGTAGCCAAGAAACGCGAATGCTTCCGGGAGGGACCACATGACATCGTCGGCCGACGCCGCCCATATCTACCAGCAGACCATGAAGATGTTCGGCGCAGTGCCGGAACCCGCCTTCGAGACCAAGGGCGAGATGGAGCGGGTCTGGGGCCGGGCCTGGGGCTGCGACAACGACGTGGGCCAGCTCCGCGTGGTCCTGATGCATCGGCCGGGCAACGAAATGAAGATCGTCGACCCGGCCAAGCGCATTGAGGCCATCGGCTCCTTCGGCGACCCCGCTTCCGGCTGGTATTGGCAGAGCGATACGATCCCGCCGCTTGCCGAGATGCAAGGCCAGCATGACGGCCTGGTGGAAGCGCTGCGCAAGGAAGGCGTGGAGGTCGTCCTGCTCGACGGCGAGATCGGCGGTCGCCTCAAGTCCTGCTACACGCGGGATTCCGTCATTGCGGTCAAGGGCGGCGCGATCGTCTGTCGCATGGCGCCGCGGATCCGGCGGGGCGAGGAGCTGACCGCCAGCAGGACGCTCGCCAAGCATGGCGTTCCGATTCTGCGCACGCTCCACGGCACGGCGACCATGGAAGGCGGGAGCTTCGCCTGGCTGAACGCGAAGACGGCGGTGATCGGCCGTTCCATCCGGGTGAACGAGGAGGGAGCGGCTCAGGTGGGCGAGGTTCTGCGCCACCAGGGCGTCGAGCTCATTTGCGTCGATCTCTACGGCTACCAGATCCATATCGACGGAGCCCTGGTCATGATCGATACCGACCTGGCCCTGGTCGACCCCTCCCAGCTGCCATACTGGTTTCTCGACAGGCTGAAGGCGCTGAAGATCCGGACCATAGAGATAACGCCGGCCGACAGCAGCTGGGTGGTGAATTGCCTCGCCGTCCGGCCGGGGCGGATTCTCATGCCCGTGGGCGCCTCGAACCGAACCCTCGACGAGCTGGCCCGCCACAACGTGGAGACGGTCGTCGTGCCCTATGATCGGATGCAGCTGAACGGCGGAGGCATCCACTGCTCCACCTCGCCGTTGATCCGCGATTCCCTGAACTGAAATTCGCAACGCGGGGCGTCGGCGCGAAAACTTCAATAGGCCCCGCGGGGCCCCTTCGCGACCGGATCGGGCCGCGGCAGCAAGAGAAACGGGGCGGCTTGCCGCCGCCCCGCTTTCGATCAGGCCGACTTCAGATTGCAGGCCGACACCTTACCCGTGCGCTGATCGCGCTCGGTGTCGAAGTTGACCTTCTGGCCTTCCTTCAGATTCCCGATGCCCGAGCGCTCGACGGCCGAGATGTGCACGAACACGTCCTTCGAGCCGTCTTCCGGCTGGATGAAGCCGAAGCCCTTGGTGGGGTTGAACCATTTCACGGT
>Ga0209415_10009060_pt1 | contig 17135 bp, 25 predicted proteins | sample PeaSoiSIISIP2007_FD_187696 | JGI IMG/M metagenome (GOLD analysis project Ga0209415, IMG submission 187696) | Peat soil microbial communities from Weissenstadt, Germany - SII-SIP-2007 (SPAdes) (version 2) | ecosystem: Environmental > Terrestrial > Soil > Wetlands > Peat | place: Germany... | reverse complement strand
GGGGCGGAGAGCGTGCTGCCGATCATCAATCCGCCGCAGGTCGCGATGGTCGGCTTCGGCCGCATCGTCACGCGTCCGTGGGTGGTGGACGGGGCGATCGGCCCACGCCCGGTCATTACGCTGACGCTGGCCGGCGATCACCGCGCCAGCGACGGCCATCGCGGTGGACTGCTGCTTGTCGAGATCGATCGTCTGTTGCAGGAGGCCGAGACGCTATGAACAAGGCCGAAGCCAAGGCGCTGATCTTCGAGGTGCTCCTCGGGATCGCGCCAGAAGCCGAGTTGGACAAGCTGCCGGGCAACGCGCAGTTGCGCGACGAGCTCGATCTGGATTCGATGGACTTCCTCGACTTTGTCGCCGCGGTGCATGAGCGCACCGGTATTGACATTCCCGAAGCGGAATACGGGCGGCTGGCCACGCTGGATGACGCAGTGGCCTATCTGGCGCGCTGAGAAGCTTGCAGGCAGCAACGGTCATCCGGCCGATGCATGTCAGGGTGTCGTCGAGGCTCGCCGCGCCGGTCGAGAATGCGCGATCGATAATGACAGACTGATGTTTGCGGAACTCAAGGACGTGAAAGACTGGTCGCGTCGCGCCGATTACGAAATCGCAGACGTGCTGCCCGTTGGCGTACGGGTTTCAGCGCCGTCTGGCGGCCGACCAGCATGTCGCGCTGGCGCGCAACCTGGCGCGGCTGATGGCGCCGCAACTCGGCGAGGAGCTGGTGCAGGCGATCCTCGACGCGCCGCAGGTGCGTGAATCAGAAATCCGCGCGCAGCGGGTGCGGGTGTCGGTGCTGACGCAGCGCCTGAACGCGATGGGCAACGCGCCCGGGGCGCTGGACCTGCTGTCGGTGGTCGATCACCTGGTGCGGCGCAGCGTGTGGATCGTCGGAGGGGATGGCTGGGCCTATGACATCGGCTATGGCGGGCTCGACCACGTGCTGGCAAGCGCGCGCGACGTCAACGTGCTGGTGCTGGACACCGAAGTTTATTCCAACACCGGCGGCCAGGCATCGAAGGCGACGCCGCTGGGTGCGATGGCAAAATTCGCCGCGGCGGGCAAGCGCGTGGCGCGCAAGGACCTGGCGTTGCAGGCGATCGCCTACGGCAACGTCTATGTGGCGCAGATAGCCATGGACGCCAATCCGCAGCAAACCCTGCAGGCGTTCCGCGAGGCCGAGGCGTATCCGGGGCCGTCATTGATCCTGTCGTATTCGCACTGCATCGCCCTCGGCATCGAGATGCAGCGGGCATGAAGCAGCAGGATTTGGCGGTGGCCTGTGGCTACTGGCCGCTGTTCCGCCACAACCCGGCGCTGCGCGACCGGGGGGAAAGCCCGTTCGTGCTGGACAGCCCGCGGCCGACGATAGCGTTCCGCGACTATGCGTATAACGAAATCCGCTACCGCTCGCTGGCGCAGACCCGCCCGGAGGACGCCGCTCAATTGCTCACCGCGGCGCAGGCGCGGTGCACGAGAAGTATCGCACCTACGAGGAGATGGCCGGCTGGTCGGCGACGCGTTTCCATCCGGTGGGGCTGGACCGTGGTCCACAGGCGAGTGCGGCCTATCCCATCGTGCCGCATCCGGAATGGGAGCAGATCGGGGTGCGGGGGTGAGGCCCGGCGCCGAACAGATTGACGCTTCGGCTGCGCCTGCCCGCATCGTCGTGGCCGGCATAAGGCATGCTCAGGGCAAGCGGATGAATGAAGGCAACGCCAGGGCAGAGCCCTTACGTCTTCGCCGCGACCACGCGGACCAGGTCGCCGACGTTCTGCAGATTGTCCAGTTCGCGCGTGCTGAACTTCATGCCGAACCGTTCCTCGGTCGCCATGATGATCTCGATCTGTTTGAACGAATCCCAACCCTTCACGTCCTTCGCCGACAGTTCCGCTTTCAGCACAAAATCGTCGCGCATGAATACGTCGTGGAAGATCTCGGTCAGGGCGCCATAGATTTCGGGTTCGGTCGGCATATGGTTCAGCCCTCGGTCACGTGGATGAAGGTTTCAGCAGGCTTGAAGCTCACCAGGTCGATGATGTTGCGGTTGCCGCCGGCCTCGTCGCGTTCCATCACGCTGAAGCCCAGCCTGGCGTAGTGGTCCTTCACCATGCCGTTCTTCTTGGTTGGGATGTATTCACCGACCAGGCGGCGCGCACCCAGCTTCACGGCTTCCTGCGCGACCAGGTTCAGCGTTGTCGGCTCCACCTGGCGGCCCAGCACGCGGCAGCTCATCAGCCAGGTGTCGATATACAGGTCCTGGTTCTCCCGCAGGCGGCCGACGATGATGGCGATCACGCCGTTGTCGCCGAAACGATCGAGCAATCGAAGCTGCAGGCCGAAGGCGTTAGAGTCGGCCATGACGGCGAGCACATCCTCGTCCGTGTAGCGCCGCGTCGTCAGGTTGAACTGGTTCGACTTGTTGATCAGTTGCACGATGCGCTGCAACCCTACCCGGTCGAAGCGCTTCCACACGAGCTGCATCTCCAGCCCGCGCAGGTAGCTCGGCAGGTCGGTGACCGAGGCCTTCAGCGCGTCGCGCGCCTTGTTGCCTTGGTATTGCGCGGTGCGCTCGCGATCCTCGTCGGTGACCGACAGGCCCTCGAAATAGCCGGCATCGGCGATGGCGCGCGGGTAGTAGGTGGGGTCGTCCGATACTTCCGGCACCGCAACCATGGGCAGTTCCTGCCGCACCAGATTGCGCTCGAACGGGTTGTCATCGATGAACACCAGCGAATCCAGGCCGATGTTCAGCTCCTCGGCGATGGCGCGGATATTGCCCGCCTTGTCCGACCAGTTGGCGACGAAGCTGGCGATGTCGGGCCGGCGCAGCACCATTTCCGGGTGTTTCTCGAACGGCTCCACCGCGTTTGCCTCGTCGTTCTTGGAACACACCGCGAGGATGACGCCGCGGCGGGTCAGCTCGCGGGCGTAGTCCTGGAAGGCGACATACGCCTCCCCCAGCGCGCTGCCCTGGCCGAGCGTGATGCCCTCCATACCGTCGTCGCCGATGACGCCACCCCACATCGTGTTGTCCAGGTCCATCACCAGGCACTTGAATGAGCGGCCCTGCTTGGCGGCGAGCAATCGGCCGACCAGATCGCCATACAGCGGCGCGGCAACGGGAGAAATCTCTTGCTTGGAGCGGTGCCACAGCGCCGTGTCATGCCAGCGCTCGATGCCGTTGCGTGCGGCGTGTTCATCCACCGCCAGCAGATCGACGCCGTCGGCGTCCGCCATCTCCCGCAACGCCTCGTTCAACCGCGCCAGGAAGCGGGCGCGCGAGCCGGGCAGGCGGTGCTCGTTGTTGCCGAGCACCGAGGGATGCACCGGCAGCGCGGTCTGCTGAATGACGGGGCAGCGGAACGATTCGCGCGCCAGCCGCCAGGTCTCGCGGATGCGGGCCTTGATCTCGTCCAGCGCGGCATCGGCCCCGGCGGCGTCCAGCCCGGAGGTGACGCCGGCCGCGAGGTGGTAGGCGTCCAGCGACAGCAGCACGGCGGTCGGCTTGAATGCGTGAAGTTCCGAGGCCGGGTCGGACAGTTCCTGCGCGTACTGGCCGAAATCGTTTTCGTAGGTGTCGATCCAGATGCCGCGCCGCAACCCGGCGACGCGGATCGCCGGCAAAAGGTGGGTCAGCGTGGCGGACCCGAGCAAGGCAAGCCGCACCGGCTTGGTGGCGAGACCGGCGGGCGGCGCCGGGAAGGCGCGGCGGACCGTCTCGTCCAGGGCGTTGGTCAGCACGAAGTTCAGCCGCGCGTTGGCCAGCGCGACGGCCTCGCTCCCGGCGGTGGTGGGGTCGCCGCCCAGGGCGCGCAGGCGCGCGCGCCAGTCCGGGATGGTGGGCAACCAATGCAGTTCGGTCACGTTGAGTGTTCCTGGCGCAAAAGGGCCGGATATTGCGGCCGGGCAGTGGCTTGCTGGAGCGCTTCCTGGTGGCTGGAGTAACACTGTGCCGCAGCGCGTTCAACAAAAACGCCGCAAGCGATGGCAAATGTTCACGTTTCGTGCCGGATCGGGACTTTCCAAGTGGCTTCCGCTGCGGCACGGATCGGCTAGGCTCGGATGTGCCAGGCAACCGGGGAGGAACGGGCATTATGAGCGACATCCGCGTCGTGGCGGCAGGGCTACGCTTTCCGGAAGGACCGGTGGCGATGCGCGACGGTTCGGTGGTGCTGGTGGAGATTGAGCGCCAGACCGTCAGCCGCGTCGCGCCCGATGGCACTGTGACGGTGCTGGCACATACCGGTGGCGGACCGAACGGGCTGGCGGTCGGGCCGGATGGTGCGTTCTACGTTTGCAACAATGGCGGCTTCCTGTGGCGGACGGAAATGAACATGCTGCGGCCGGCGGGAGTGCCGTCGGACTACACTGGCGGGCGGATCGAGCGGGTGGATCCGCAGACCGGCGCCGTGTCCGTGCTGTACGACCATTGCGGGCCGCACAAACTGCTCGGCCCGAACGACCTGGTGTTCGACGGCGCAGGAGGCTTCTATTTCACCGATCTGGGGAAGGCGCGGGCGCGCGATCGCGACTGGGGCGGGGTGTATTACGCGCTGGCGGACGGATCGAAGATCGTCGAGGTGGCCCATCCGATCCTGACGCCGAACGGCATCGGCCTGTCCCCGGACGGGCGTGTCTTGTACGTGGCGGAGACCGAGACGGCGCGGCTGTGGGCGTTCGACATCGTCGCGCCGGGGGTAGTGCGGAAGGCGCCGTTCCCCTCGCCGCATGGCGGACGGATCGTAGCGGGGCTCGGCGGGTTCCAGCGGTTCGACAGCTTGGCGGTCGATGCGGCAGGGAACGTTTGTGTAGCCACGCTGGTAAACGGCTCGGTCAGCGTGATTGCGCCGGGGGGAAAACTGCTGCGGCAGGTGGTGATGCCGGATATGTTCTGCACCAACATTTGCTTCGGCGGACCGGACCTGCGCACCGCCTACATGACGCTGTCGGGGACCGGGAAGCTGGTGGCGATGGACTGGCCGGAGCCGGGGCTTCGCCTGGCGTATGAGGGGTAACGACCAGACCGCGCGCGGGGGCGGCTGATGCCAGCGAAACTACGCCTACCGTCGCTGCGCGCCGTCGAGATTTTCGTAGTTGCTGGCCGCACCTTGAGCTTCGCCGCCGCAGCCAGGGCAGTGCACCTGTCGCCCTCCGCGGTGAGCCGACGCGTGCGCGGCCTGGAGTGTGAGCTGGGAACGCCGCTGTTCCGCCGATTCAATCGCCGCCTTGAGCTGACCGACGCTGGCACCCGCTATCTCGCGGCGGTCGCAGGGGCAATCGATCTCATAGAGCATGAGAGCAATGCGATCCGTTCGCGTCGCAAACACACCGCGCTGCGGCTTTCCGCGCTGCAATCCCTGACCAGCACCTGGCTATTGCCACGGCTGGCCGCACTCAAGGCCGCGCGACCTGACCTCGACATCCACATTGAAACGTCGGCCGAACTGGTGGATCTGACCGACGACCGCTTCGACGCCGCGATCCGTTTCGGCCACGGCCGCTGGTCAGGGCTGGTTGCCGAACGATTGTTCAGAACATGCAGCTTTCCTGTCGCCGCGCCAGACCTGTTGCCACGTGGCGGTCTTGTCTCTGCGGACGTATTGGACCGCACCGTCGTGCTCGACATCGTGCACACTCCCGACCTATGGGCGCAATATTTCACCGGAGTTGGCCTCGGCGGATATCGCCCGCGCCGCACACAAACCTTCGACAACGTCCTGGTGATGCACGAAGCGGCAGCCAATGGGCTGGGACTCGCACTTACGGCGCGGCAACTGGTCGACGTCCAGCTTGCATCCGGACGATTGGTGCAGCCGTTCAGCAATGCACCTGTGCCGCTGCGGCAGAGCTACTATCTCGTCTATCGCAAGGATCGACAGGACCACGCGGGACTGCGCGCGCTACGGGGTGCATTATTGGCGGACGCGGCGTGCGATCGGTTGCGCTGACGTCTTGCGACGCGACGATATTCGCGTTTGTCCGGCGGCCAGTCAATCCTGTAGCACGAAGATGCAGCCAATGGGGGAGACGCCAATGCGCAACGTCACACTTGCCGTGCTTGTCAATCTTGCCAGCACCAACTTCGCTTCGGCCACCGACCTGGACGCCAATAAATTGCTGGTTCGCAGCTACATCGAGGACGTCTTCAACAAGCGCCAACTGGCGGCCATCGACCGCTATATCTTAGTGGATTATGCAGAGCATAATCCAAACCTGCCACCCGGCCTTGCCGGAAAACGCCAGTTTGTCGCATCGGTGCTTGCCGGGTTCAGCGACTATCACGCCGAGATCCAGGACATTCTGGCGGAGGGTGACAAGGTCGTCGTGCGTACCCGGTGGACCGGGACCCAGGACGGATCGTTTCTCGGCCTGCCGCCTTCCGGCCACCGGGTCAGTTTTTCGACGGCCGACTTTTATCGCATTCAAAACGGCAGGTTGGCCGAACATTGGGATGTGGTGGACAGCCTCCCCCGCGCCGTCGCGCTCGGACTCGTGCCGGCACCGAAGCCACCTGGCCAAACCGCGCTACCGCAGTCTCGGTGAGGCTGAGTATCGTCCCGTTGGTTACGGCGATAGCATCATCACCATTCATGCAAGATTGGCCGAGGTGGCGATAGGTCGGCCGCCACAACCCTCCCGCACACCACGCGTCTGTGCTAGCGATGCGCGACTGTCGTCACCGTCCCTGAGGAGGCCAGGCCATGAAGATCACCAAAATCGGTACCAGGGAATATCGCTGGCCGCGTCACAAGCCGATCGCCAACGGCAAGCACACCTATACCCACGTGAACTTTGCCGTGGTGGAGATCGAGACCGATGACGGCATCGCCGGCATCGGTCTCGGTGGCGCCGGCAGCATCGAGCGTGCAACCATCGAACACCTCACCCCGCTGCTGATCGGCGAAGACCCGATCGATGTCGAGCGCCTGTGGCATAAGCTGTGGGTGCCGAAGCTGGTAGGCCGTCGCGGCCTGACCACGCGCGCCATCGCGGCACTTGACATCGGCCTCTGGGATATCCGCGCCAAATACGCTCGCCTCCCTCTCTACAAACTGCTCGGCGGCTTTCGCGACCGCGTGCCGACCTACATCGCCGGCGGCTATTACGAGGAAGGCAAGGGCCTGCGCGAACTCGCCCAGGAGATGGAGGCCAATCTGCGGATGGGCGCCAAGGCGGTGAAGATGAAGATCGGTGGCGTCTCCATCGCCGAGGACGTGGCACGCGTGTGCCAGGCGCGCGAGGCCATCGGTCCCGACGTGAAGCTGATGGTCGACGCCAACTGCGCCTATCGCGCCTACGAAGCGATCCAGATCGCCAAGCGCATCGAGCAATACGACATCTTCTGGTTCGAGGAACCGGTAATGCCGGACGACTACGATGGCCACCGCCGGCTGGCGCAGGCGACCAGCATTCCCATTGCCACCGGCGAGAACGAATACACCCGCTACGGTTTCCGTGACCTGATCAAGAACGAATGCGCGGCGATCCTCAACGCGGACGCGAAAGTGCTCGGCGGGGTAACGGAATTCATGAAGGTGGCAGCGCTGGCACAGGCCAACGACCTGGACATCGCGCCGCATGGCTCGCAGGACATCCACGTTCATCTCGTCGCGGCAATTAGCAACGGGCTGATCCTGGAGTTCTACCGCGACACGGTCGATCCGATGTGGGGCCGGGTGTATCATCACACGTTGAAGTTGAACGCCGACGGTACGGTGAGCCCGCCGGATGTGGCCGGTATCGGTGCCGATCCGAACCACGAATCGCTGGCCGAGTTCCGCGTGGCGTAAGATGTGAGACTCCCTCTCCTGCCTGTGGCGGAAGAGGGATCCCTTTTTCATAAGGACACAGCAATGCCCAAAATCCTCATCATCCACGGCGCCGGAATGAACATGCGCGGCAAGGTGCAGGTCGACATCTTCGGCCCCATGACCCTGCCCGAATACGACGAGCGCATCCGCGGCTACGCCACCGAACTCGGCGTGGAGATCGAGATCTTCCACTCCAACATAGAAGGCGAGGTGGTCAATAAGCTGTACGAAGCGAACGACCGTGGCTTCGACGCGGCGCTGTTCAACCCGGCGGGATTTTCGCGCGGCTACCCCGCGCTGGTCGCGGCGATCAACCAGGTGCGCTTCCCGGTCATCGAGGTGCACATCTCCAACCCGGTGCGGCGCGGTCCGGTGTCCGACACCGCGACGGTCAGCCAGGGCATGGTCACCGGCTTCGGTCTCGCCGGCTACTATCTCGCCTTGCGTGGCGCGCGCGACCTGCCGGCGAAGTGACGCGGCCGGCGCGCGTCACTCCGGCGGCTCGAACCCCATTGCCACGCCATTCATGCAATAGCGCTGGCCGGTCGGGCGTGGGCCGTCGGGGAACACGTGGCCGAGATGGCCGCCGCAGCGGCTGCAATGCACCTCGGTGCGGGTCATGAACAGGCTGCGGTCCTCGGTGGTGTCCACCGCGCCTTCCAGCGGCGCATAGAAGCTCGGCCAGCCGGTGCCGCTCTCGAATTTTGTGCCCGACGCGAACAGCTTCTGGCCGCAGCCGGCGCAGACGAACACGCCGTCGCGCTTCTCCTGGTTCAGCGGACTGGTGCCGGCGCGTTCCGTGCCGTGCTTGCGCAGCACGGCAAACTGCGCCGGAGTCAGCTTCTGCCGCCATTCCTCCTCGCTGTGCTGCACCGGATAGTTGGTTTCGGCCTCTGTGTGGCCGCCGCCGAATAGCCGCTTCATGCCGGGTCTCTCCTCGGTCCGTCAGTGACCGTCGCATTCTAACCACGGTTTGCGCCGGAGTGACACGGTTTGCCGGCGACGCCCGCCGCGACGGCGCCCTTGCCCGAAGCCGCGACAGACGCCTTGATAGGCGCCGGCAGCGATGCAAGGAGCCAGGGATGAGTACACGTTTCGCAGGTCGCACCGCCGTCGTCACCGGCGGCGTGTCGGGCATCGGCGAAGGCATCGCCCAACGTCTGGCGGCGGAAGGCGCGCGCGTCAGCCTGTGGGATCGCGACGCGGCGGCGCTCGCCGTGGCCGAAGCACCGCACAAGGTGACGCTGGACGTTAGCGATCCCGCTGCCGTGCAGCGCGCCGCCGACGCAACAGCGGCGGCGCTGGGCAAGATCGACATCCTGGTCACCTCGGCCGGGATCACCGGACCGAATCACCCGACCTGGGAATATCCCGTCGTCGAGTGGGACCGGGTGATCGACGTCAACCTGAAGGGCGTCTTCTACTGCAATCGCGCGGTGGTACCGTTCATGCAGCGCGGCGGATACGGCCGCATCGTCAACATCGCCTCGATCGCCGGCAAGGAGGGCAACCCGAATGCCTCGGCGTATTCCGCATCGAAAGCCGGCGTCATTGGGTTGACCAAGGCGCTCGGCAAGGAACTCGCCAACACCGAAATCCGCGTGAACTGCGTCACCCCGGCGGCGGTGAAAACGCCGATCTTTGCGCAGATGACGCAGCAGCAGATCGACTGGATGCTGTCGAAAATTCCCATGGGCCGATTCGGCGGCATCGACGAAGTCGCAGCGTTGGTCTGCTGGCTGGCCAGTGAGGAGTGCAGCTTTTCCACCGGGGCGGTGTTCGACGTCTCGGGCGGCCGCGCCACGTACTAAGCAAGGAACCCGTCATGGATGCCGAAACTCTCGCTTTCACACCGGCGGTTAGCGTCGCCGAGTTGATCCGCACCAAGCAGCTTTCCCCCGTAGAATACCTGCAAGCCTTGCTCGATCGGATCGAACGGCTGGAGCCGCTGGTGAACGCGTTCGTGCATCTCGATGCCGGGCCGGCGATGGAGGCGGCGAAGCGTGCGGAGGCGGTGTTGATGCGTGGCGACCGCATCGGCCGGCTGCACGGCGTCCCGGTCACCATCAAGGACCTGGCGATCACCAAGAACATGCCGACACAGCACGGCAGCAAGATCTTCGCCGGACATCAGCCGACCGAGGACACGCCCTTCGTGCCGCGGCTTCAGAATGAAGGCGCGATCATCCTCGGCAAGACCACGACGTCGGAATTCGGCTGGACCGGCGTCTCGCGCAGCCCGCTGACCGGCATCACGCATAATCCGTGGAAGCACGGCTACAACGCCGGCGCGTCGTCGGCCGGTGCGGGTGCGGCTGCTGCTGCCGGGTTCGGTCCGTTGCACCAAGGCAGCGACGGTGCCGGCTCCATCCGTATGCCGTCGCATTTTTGCGGCGTGTTCGGATTGAAGCCGAGCTTCGGTCGCGTGCCGGCTTATCCGGTGACGACCGGCGATTTCACCTCACATGTCGGGCCGATGACGCGCACGGTGGCGGATAACGCGTTGCTGCTGGAAGCGATGGCGGGGCCGCACACGCTGGACTTCACCTCGCTGGAGGCCGGACCGGCGCATTATCTGTTGCGGCTGCACGAAGGCATCAAAGACAAGCGCATCGCCTACAGCCCCGATCTTGGTCACGCGCGTGTCGATCCCGAAGTCGCTGCACTGGTCCGGGCGGCGGCGCAGCGCTTCACCGAACTCGGCGCGCAGGTCGAGGAAGTGGCAACGCCCTGGGCCACGCCGGGGCCGGAACTGATCCGCTTCTTCTGGGCGGCCCACATGACTCGCCTCGCGCCGCACCTTGCCAAGTGGGAAGCGCAGATGGACCCCGGGCTGGTGGCTTGCATCAAGGCGGCGCAGAACTACTCGGTGGCCGAGTATCAGGCGATGCGCGAACGCAAGATGGCCTATGTCGCCGCGATCCATCGGTGGTTCGACGATTGGGACTTCCTGCTGACGCCATCGGTGTCCGTCGCGGCGTTTCCGGCAGAGCAATTGATGCCGGCGCATTGGCCGCAGCACGACTGGGACTGGCTGAGCTGGGCGGAATTTTCCTACCCGTTCAACATGTCCTGGAACCCGGCTGCCAGCGTGCCATGCGGTTTCACCACGGAGGGCCTGCCGGTGGGCTTGCAGATCGTCGGCCGACGGTTCGATGATCTCGGTGTGTTGCAGGCGTCGGCGGCGTTCGAGCAAGTGCAGCCCTGGGCGGACAAGCGGCCGAAACTCGAGTGAACGGCTGCCTGGCATGCACCAGGCGCTGAACGCGTTTCTGCTCGGCTTTCCGGCGTTGTTCTCCATCGTCAATCCGATCAGCGGCGCCTTCATCTTCCGCGAGGTGACCGCCGACCGCACGCGGGACCGCGCGGGACTCGCCCGGCTGGTTGCGTTCTACTCGCTCGTGGTGATGACGGCAGCGTTGTGGGCCGGCTCGTACGTGCTGGCGTTGTTCGGCATCACCTTGGCGGCGTTGCGCGTCGCCGGCGGCATCGTCGTGGCGTTGAACGCGTGGAGCCTGCTGAATTCGCCGGAACGCCACGAAGTGCAGCAACACGAACAGGCCACGCCCACGGCCGGCGTGGACGACATCGCGCTGTTTCCGCTGACCATCCCGTTCACCGCTGGTCCCGGAACGATCTCGGTCGCCGTTGCGCTCGGCTCCAGCCATCCGCGGGCGTCGGAGCAACTGGTCTGGTTCTTCCTCGGGATGACCGCGGCAACGGTAGCCCTGGCGGCGGTGATCTGGATCACCTACCGTTCGACGGATCGCATCTCGCGCCTGATGGGGCCGCGCGGCAGCCGCTCCGTTACCCGGCTGTCGGCCTTCCTGCTGCTTTGCATCGGCGTGCAGATTCTGATCACCGGGGTGGAGGACGTGCTGGGGCCGCTTTTGGCCCAGCGCTGATCCAACTCGGCGGGGCTGCAACGAAGGAAGGAAACACGACATGGCGTTCTCGATGTTCGATGCCTGCGTGCCGGTGTGCGCGCAGATGCTCAGCGGCCTAGCGGGAGTCATCGACAAGGCGACGACTCAGGCGGAGGCGAAGAAGTTCGACGAGGCGGTGCTGCTGGCCGATCGGCTGTATCCGGACATGTTCACGCTCGCCCGGCAGATTCGCCAGGCGACCGATTTCGCCCGCAACGCGCCGGCCCGGCTGGCCGACGTCCCGCTGCCGGATTTCCCGGCCACCGACGACACCAGCTTCGCTGCCGCCAAGGCGCGCATCGAAAAGTCACTGGCGTTCGTCAAGGACTTTGCCCCCGCGCAGATCGAGGGCACCGAATTCCGGGACATCACCTGGATGGCCGGGCAACGGCAGATGTCCTTCAAGGGCCGCGCGTATCTGCTGCATTTTTGCCTGCCCAACCTGTTCTTCCACACCACCACCGCGTACAACATCCTGCGGCATCGCGGGATCGAGATCGGCAAGCGCGACTTCCTGGGTACCTTCTGAATCGGCGGTGGGGTGACGCGTCACTGCGGCTCGCATCAGTGCGGGCCGCAGCGTTCCTGCCCACCCCCGTGATGGTGGGCGAAGTCCCTGCATCGACGACTTTGCCGCTCCCAAACAGGAAAGTCGCGGATGGTGGGCCTTCGCCCGCCATAACGGTGGATCGGTCCGCCGCCACCTTTTGACCTGAGCGTTGTAACCTCCGGTCCTGCCCGCAAAACGGGCGACCACCCACGCGGAGACCCACCAGTGTCGGATATGGGTCATCTCAACGACTTGCCGCTCACGCTGCCATTCTTCTCTATTTTGGTGGCGGAGCTTGTGGTGCTTGTCGCAGTCGTCGAAATTGGAGCGCTGCGCTATGCCTACCTGCGACTGGCCGTCAACTCCACCTGCTCGCAAGGAATCGCATCTGGTATTGCGGCCTTCTGGCCATCGCCGCCGTGACGGCGCTGTGCCACGTTCTGGCGCATCCCGTTCCCGGGGTCGGCATAGCCATCCCCGTCTTCGTGCTACCGATCTCAGCGGCGGTCGTCGCGTTGCTGCTGTCGCCCCGGCACGCCGCACCGCTGGCTTACATCAGCGGCAGTCTTGGCACGCTGATCGGAGCAGAGTTGCTCAATGTCGGCAAAATCCGAGGCCTCGGCGCTCTGGTCGCCTCGATCGGCGGTGCCGGAACCTTCGATGGAATCTTTCTGATCGGCGTCCTGGCCGTGCTGTTTGCGACTCTTGTTGGCCCATCGGACTCCCGGAGGGGCAAGCCGGAATCCCAACGGGGATCGGTTCCTCCTTGGCCGGTCTAATGCATCGGCCCCGCTTACCTAATCCGATTCTCCAGCAGTTCGGTCACCACCGCCGGGTCGGCCAGCGTGGCGCTCTTGAACCACTTGATCGAAACGTGGCCGGCAAAGCTGGTGTTCTTCAACTTCGTCGGCGCTCGCGTCCAGGCGGTGCGCCGCGCCTGTTCCACCAAGAACCAGTGGGGATCGCGCGCGGCGCGGTCCGTCATGTCGCGACAGTGTACCTCGCTCAAATGCGCCTTCGCGGTGACGTCCGGCCGCACCGGAAAGAGCTGTCCCTCGTCTTGAACGGTGCGTGGCATGGGCGCTGCGTCGCCTTGCCTGACCACTGATTTACAGCCCGGCATCCCTCGGCACGCAGATCGTGCCGTCCCTGATCTCGACCATCACTGGCTCAAGCCGATCGCCGCGGCACGGCCCCCTGATGCACACCCCGTCGGCGATCTGGAACTCGGCGCCATGGGTGGCGCAGACGATACGCCTGCCATCCGCCGACAGGAAGCGGTCCGGCGTCCAGTCCAGCGGCGTGCCGATATGCGGGCAGGAATTGACATAGACGAACACCGCGCCGCCCTGACGCACCGCCAGCAGCCCGGTGAATCCGCCCGGTGCCGGGCCGAATCCCTTGGCGCCGCCGTCCGGAATATCTTCCACGCGGCAGAGGGTCCGGGGTGCACCCAGCTCTGGTAGGTTTGGTCCGGGGGTCATCGTTTCCATCCGCCCATCCGGCAAATCCGGTCCCAATGCGGCCTCGATACCGGCAGCACGGATAGCCGCGACTGCCGCACCAAAGCCAGGTCCGTGAGTTTCGGGTCGGCCTTGATCTCGACCAGGGTGACCGGTTTCGGCATTGGCGCCACCGCTTTCATGTCGACCGAGACCCAGTCGCCCGCCTCCGCGGTCGGGTCTGGATAGGCCTCGCGCACGACCTCGACCACGCCGACGATCTCCTTGCCGACGTTGGAGTGGTAGAAGAACGCCAAGTCACCGCGCCGCATCGCCTTCAGATTGAGCTTGGCCGCGTGGTTGCGTACGCCGGTCCAGGGTTCCACACCGTTGGCGACCTGTTGGTCCCAGGAGAATGCCTCAGGTTCGGACTTTACCAGCCAGTACTGCGTCATGCGCGGGCGCCGGCGGACATGCGTCTCCCCCTCCCCTTGAGGGCTTGGGCCGCGAAGCGGACCAAGCCCTCAAGGGGAGGGGGAGTCACGGATGCCGATTGACCTAGCTCAATGCGGCGCTGTCGGTTGGTGGCGATGATGCCACTCAGCATGAATTTTCCTCCAGGATACTCCCGGGGGCCGGGAAGGGTCCCAACACTAGGGCAATGCCGTCCGCCTTCAAACCGCGGCGGGGATGCGATAGGTTGATCGAGTGGACGCGCATACCGTTGTAGCCTCTTCGCCGGGAGCAGGACGCTCCTTGCACCGCTTCGCCAACCCGGGGCAGTTCCTGCGCCTGTCGGGCGCGGTGCTGCCATGGGTGTCGGTCGGCGCCTTGGTGCTGACCGCGATCGGCTTGGTCTGGGGCCTGTTCTTCGCGCCCGCCGACTGGCAGCAGGGAGACGCGGTGCGCATCATGTATGTCCACGTGCCGGCCGCCTGGCTGGCTTCCGCCGGCTATATGGGCCTGGCGGTGTGTTCGGTGCTGTCGCTGGTCTGGAGGCACCCGCTGGCGGACTTGGCGGCGGTGGAGATCGGACCGGTCGGCGCCGGCTTTACCGCGATGTGCCTCGCCACCGGCAGCCTTTGGGGCAAGCCGATGTGGGGCGCCTGGTGGGTGTGGGACGCCCGGCTCACCTCGGTCCTGGTGCTGTTCTTCTTGTATCTCGGCCATATCGCACTGGTGCGGGCGTTCGACGATCCGGTGCGGGGCTACCGTGCCGGTGCCATCCTGGCGCTGATCGGCGTGGTCAACCTGCCGATCATCAAGTTCAGCGTCGACTGGTGGAACACGCTGCACCAGCCGGCGACGATCAGCTTCACCGGCGCGCCCAGCATGTATCTCGGCATGCTGTGGCCGTTGGCGTTCTCTACCCTGGGCTACACGCTGGCGTTCGCCGCCATCGTGCTGGCGCGCACTCGGGCCGCGGTGATGGAGCGGCGCATTCGCGGGCTGCTGATGGCCCGCGCCGCCGCACAGGAGCCGGCACCATGACCCACCTGCCGTTCATCGTCGGGTCCTACGCGCTTGGCGTCCTCGTTCCGGCCGGCTTTGCGCTGGCCGCGTTCCTGCGGCTCGGGGCGGCGCGTCGCCGCCTGGCCGTCATCGACCCGCGGGCCCGCCCGCGGGCAGGCCCGCGCCCCCGGCCTGGAGGTGCACTATGATGACCCGCAAACGCCGCCGCCTGTGGATCCTGGTCGCCTGCGGCGTCGGCTTCGGCTCCGCCGCCGCGCTGACCCTGTCGGCGTTTAGCAGCAACCTGGTGTTCTTCGTCTCGCCCTCCGACCTGGCGAAGCAGCCGGACAACGGCCGAAGCGTCCGCCTGGGCGGGCTGGTGAAGGCGGGCAGCGTGCACCGCGAGACGGTGGACGGCCATCCGATCGCGACGTTTGGCGTCACCGACGGCAATGCCACGGTCAAGGTCAACTACAGTGGCATCCTGCCCGACCTGTTCCGCGAGGGTCAGGGCGTCGTCGTGCTCGGCAACTTGCAGCCGGGCGGCACGTTCCGCGCCTCCGAGGTGCTGGCCAAGCACGACGAGAACTACATGCCGAAAGAGGTCGCCGACGCACTGAAGCGGTCCGGGCATTGGGATCCGGCGGCCGGCCCGCCGCCTCCCGCCTCAACCTGGGACACGCTGGCCGTCAAACATACCGGGGGATGACCGGGAGGCTGTGCTAGAGCGGCTGCACGGCGCAGCCGGGGACGGTGATGACCGTCAAGGAAAAGCCCGGGGCTTCGGCCCCGCCGATTGCAGCGTGAGACCGCAATGACGACGACACTGGCGGCTAACCCCGTGCTCGTCCGCTTCCGCAAGGCCCTGGACGAGATGTACGGCAAGCAGATCGAGCGTGTGGTGGTGTTCGGCTCACGCGCGCGCGGTGATGCAGGAGCAGATTCCGACTACGACGTGGCGGTGTTCCTGCGCGACGTGGTGGACCGGTTCGCGGAGATGAACCGGCTGGCCGACCTGAGCACCGACATCCTCGACGAAACCGGCGAGTTCGTTCATGCCATGCCCTACCCTGCCGGTTCCTACAACGAGCGCACACCGCTGATGCTCGGGGTTCGCACGGACGGCATCGATCTGTGAAGCCTGAGTCCACCGCGTTTCTGGACAAGGCCCGTGAGTGTCTCGCGAAGGCGGACGGCATGCTGGCCAACTGGCCCGACGAAGCAGGCCGCGCGGCGTATCTCGCGGGCCTACACGCCGCGCAAGCGTTGATCGTTGAACACACCAGCAAGGTCGTTAAGACGCATCGAGGTGTGCAACGCGAATTTGGTCGGCTGACGACGGACGAGCCGCGATTTGACATGAAGCTGCGGGCCTTCCTCGGCCGTGCTTACAATCTCAAGGCCATTGCCGATTACGAAACCGGCCCTGGTTCCAAGGTGTCCCCTGAACTGGCTCGTTCGCCACACCGCTGAAAGCAATCTCGACATTCACGACGTTGGGGTCACGGCGGATGATGGTCTGAACGCCACGCTTCTCCTCCCCTGCATAGTAGTTGGCTGCTCGTTTCAATCGCTCAAGTGAGTCGGGGCTAGTGTATTGGGTCAAGAGAGGGCTGACTTCGTCGGTGAAGAACGTCAGTCCGTCGAATTTGACACGCGTAGAAAGCGTGGGGTCAATCAGGTATTTCGAATGCGTGTGACACTTGAGCCTGCCGCCCTGATCGAACCTGATCTCGAATAGTGACGGGCCTTTGCTGTAGACGCTCAGGTACTCGTCTCGTACGCCCATTATCAGGTCAGGATCCGCCAGCACATCGACCAGCCAGCGGCCCTGGACTGCCTCGGTCTGGAGGGCCTCCATAAATCCCTCACTTATACCAACCGCCCTAAAGATTGACTCTTCGGCGACCGGCCATCTCCTTGAATAGGCGTGATATTCCGGACCGGGCAA
>Ga0209415_10009059_pt1 | contig 17135 bp, 17 predicted proteins | sample PeaSoiSIISIP2007_FD_187696 | JGI IMG/M metagenome (GOLD analysis project Ga0209415, IMG submission 187696) | Peat soil microbial communities from Weissenstadt, Germany - SII-SIP-2007 (SPAdes) (version 2) | ecosystem: Environmental > Terrestrial > Soil > Wetlands > Peat | place: Germany... | reverse complement strand
ATCGCCTCTATCGGCGCGGGGGCTGAGTTGCCGACCACCGACTTGTCGTTGAAGAAGTTGCACATCGCGGCGGCAATCTCTGTGGACGTGCTCGGAGAGGTTATGCTTGGATAGAGCCAGATGGGGTTGCCCCAACCCTCGCACTCCCCGCCCTGGACCTTCTCGGGCGCCTGCTGGAACGCGGGGGAAAGGTCGACCTGCGCGAAGTCGAGGATCAGCGGGATGTGCGCCTGCCCGAACTCTCTTACGACGTTGTCCAGCTCGTCGAGGTAGGCCATGTTCCAGTGGTGCATCCATGTCCCATTAGAGGCGAGCGTGGGTGCGTTCGGCTCGAGGTTGTCCCAAGAGATAGGCACCCTGATCGAGTTGAAGCCCCAAGACGCGACGTCGGTGAAGGAGCCTGGGGGGATGCTCCAGCCCTTTCCGCACGGGTCGGGGCTGCTCGAAGGGTTCCCGGTGCCAAAGTCGAGCCCGTCGACATCGACCCCCAGCAGGGGGACGACGGTCCCGTTGCTATCGTAAACGCCGGTGCTGTTGGGGTCCGTGTGCACCCAGCCGGAGATCAATGGCGCGCACGGCGCTGCGCTGCAGAGCGGGTTCGGACCCGGGCTCGACGCCGACGTTTGAGGGGTAGCCCCTATCGCAAGAGGGATGGGGACGAGGACGGCAAGGGCGACGAACGCGGCGGCCGCACGGAAGAGGGGTGAGCCGTGCTTGGCATTCATGAGCTCCTTCACGATTATTCGGGATGAGAATATTATCTTTCTGAAAGCAAGGTCGCATCGATGCACGAGCAAGAAGGCAGACTTCACAGCGCCCATTCACAAGGAAGAAAGGCGCTAGGAAACCCTAGCTTTTCGATCTGTTGCTTTCTCGTTGAGCGGCCTTGCGACGTCGGTTTAGCTCGGCAATCTTTTCTTTGTATTCCTTTTTCTTCTTCTTGTTTCCCTGCGTGCGCGCTTGGTCGTATAGCCTCCTCAGTTCTTCTTCTTCGGACGCGCCCTCTGACAACTTCGTAGACGATGTCGGAGTGCCATAATTATATCTTTTAGATGAGGGTCGCAACACCTCCAGCGGAAGATTGCGCTAGGTGAAGGGCTTACCTGCCGCACCATGAAGCCCTTCTCGACCGATGAGCTATCGGGACCAGCCAGTTCTTATTTATATACTATATATACTACCGAATCTTCACGCCTCCGTTATGCCTCAAACAAAGGCCATCGTAAGCATCGAGAATGTTGTAGCTTCTGCCTCGATAAACCAGAAGGTCGACTTGAACCTGATAACGAAGAACTTTGTCGATGTGGAGTACCACCCCGACCAGTTCCCTGGACTTGTCTTCAGGCTGAAGAACCCAAAGACAGCGACGCTGATCTTCAGCTCGGGGAAGATGGTCTGTACTGGCGCGAAGTCGGAGGATCAGTCAAGAAAGGCCGTGCAGGAGGTCGTCAGGAGGCTGAAGAAGGGCGGCATCCCAATCAAGAACGAGGCGGAGATTGTGATACAGAACATGGTGGCATCGGCGAACCTTGGCGGCAAGGTTCACCTGGAGGAAGCGGCCAGGCAGTTGCCAAAGTCGATGTACGAGCCTGAGCAGTTCCCCGGTCTGATCCACAGGATGCCTGACCCCAAGACCGTGATACTCCTCTTCGCCTCTGGGAAGCTCGTCTGCACCGGAGCCAAGAGGGAGGCTGACGTTTACAGATCCGTGAACAACCTGCACGTGATGCTCGAGGAAAAGCACCTCATGGTCTACTAGCTTTCCAGCGAGCTAGCACTTCGCAATTCGGCTTTCGGCCTAATCGAAGGGCTAGTCTCTATAGCCGCGGAAGACTTCCACCCTCACGTCCTCCTCGGAGACTCCGTAGCTAGAAAGCAAGCCCAGCATCTCCATGACCATACCGGTCTTTCCGCAGACATAGTAGACAGGCTTGTCGAGCCCTCGTGCGACCTCCTGGAGCAGCGGGGCGCCTATCCTGCCCACCGAGCCCTTCCACCCTTTCGCGGTGCCCTTGCCGGTGAGGGTGTGTGCGACGCTGAAGCGCGGATTCCGCCTTTCTAGCTCCTCGAGTTCCGTCCTATACGCGATCTCTTCCCCGCTGCGATTGCTGTAGACGAGCCTGACTTCGATGGGCAGCGCGTTGTCTGACGCATATTCGGCCATCCCCTTGAGAGGGGTTATCCCGATTCCCCCCGCGAGCAACACTGCAGGCCGGTCCTCCTCTAGGACGAAGTTCCCAAAAGGCCCGTTGACAGTGACAGTTTCCCCCGGTCGCAGGGAGGCGAACGCGCGCTTGAATGCGGAATCGGAGGCTCGCACCGCGTATTCGAGGTTCGGACGCGTAGGCGAGGTCGCGATCGACATGGGCCGGACGGCCACGCCTTCGGCGGTCTTCAGGGAAAGAAAGGTGAACTGAGTCGGACGGAAGGAGAAACCGGGCGGCTTCTTCAGCATGACGGCGTGCGTGCTGGGTGTGAGCCGGCGGGAGGCGACGACGGCCGTCTCGAGCGATTGGCCTCCCCATCCGCGAAATGCTCTTGACTCCATTGCCTGTCACCCCGGAGGACGGCGCTGACGGTATATCTTGACGGGGTTTGCCTGCATTCGGTCACATCAAGCGCTACGGGCCGTCGCGAGTAGAGCCGCTCGCCAGGTTGACCGAGGTGCCGCCGCCCATCCCAGCGGCGCCCCACCTGCTCCTCGCCCTGGAAAGGTAGATCATCTGGACCACGGTCAGGACAATCCAAAGAACGACGAGGCCGACTGTGGCGAGCCTGAGGTATCCGCTCTGCACGAAGAGGAGGTTTGACAGCGCCAGGACCACGGCGGAGAGGCCGATGTCCATCCTGGCGATCCTGAGGGCGAACATGTTTCCCCTGGGCCCCCAACCGCCTCCCATCCCGCCCCCGCGTCCGGCCCCCCGCTGCTGCTGGACCTGCTGCAGCTTGGCCTCGTCCAAGTAGTACTTCCCGCCGAGATCGACGAAGATCCCTGTCGCCCCGAGGCGCCTCTTCATCGCCTCCTCAAACCTGGGCGGCAGCCCTAGCTCCTGGGCCGTCATGGCCTTCTCCGGGCTGGTCGCACCCTTCTCCCGGAATCTGGCGATGACCCCCTGCAGCATCCGCCTCCATCCTCCCTGTTGCCGGAACATCGCCGCCCGGTTGAGCGCGCGGGTCTGCCTTAACGCTTTCCCGCCCATCCGCCCATCCCAAAGTCTAAGTCTCTGCGGCTATCACCCCGAACGCGTGAGGAGGCGATGGGTGGCGGCGGCAATAGCGGCGACACTGCTCATTCTCGTCGGGGCTATCAACTTCGTAGGGCCGACTCTGCTCAACAGCTCCCAGAGCGCGACCACGACGAGCTCTGTCGGACCCACGAGCTCGGTCTCCCTGACCTCGGAGGTCTCGACGAGTCCTCAACGCTCGAGTTCGACCTCGAGCACCATGCTCGATGAGGATTGGACGACGTATCATGGCGACAACGCCCGGACGGGATACCAAGCGGTCTCAAACTTCACTTCGGCGACGAGCGGGTGGACCTCGCCGAAGCTCGACGGGGAGGTCTACGCGGAACCGCTCGTCTTTGGAGGCGACGTTTTTGTTGCGACGGAGAACAACTCCGTTTACGCGCTGAACGCGCAGAACGGCAGCGTTGTGTGGCGGACAAATTTCGGCCCGCCGGTCGACGGCTCCCAGCTGCAGTGCGGCGACATCGACCCCAGCGGGATAACGGGCACCCCCGTCATCGACCCCTCAACAGGGAGGCTCTTCGTGGTGTCATTCAGCTCTCTCCAGCACACGCTGTGGGCCATCGACATCACCACGGGAGCCACCATCTTCCACCGTGCAGCTGACCCACCGGGCTTCGACGAAACGGCGCAGCAGGCGCGGTCAGCGCTCACTCTCGCCAACGGGATGGTCTACATACCCTATGGCGGCCTATATGGCGACTGCGGACAGTATAACGGATGGGTCGTGGGACTTGCAGCCAACGGGACGGGAGGCATGGCTGTCTACCAGGTGCCAACCACCCGGGAGGGTGGCGTCTGGGCGCCTTCAGGAGCCGCCGTCGACCCCTCGGGCAACGTCTATGTCGCGACCGGCAACGGCGCCTCCGTTACGACGTTCGATTACGGGGACAGCGTCATCAAGCTCTCGCCCGGGCTCTCAGTCGAGGGATACTTCGCCCCAACAAACTGGGCGCAGCTCAACGGGGCGGACCTGGACCTTGGCACTGTCGGTCCAGCCATCGTCGGCCCTAACCTGCTCTTCCAGATTGGCAAGGAGGGGACCGGGTACCTCATCAACGCCACCCAGCCTGGCGGGGTGGGAGGACAGCTATTCTCGGCGAGCGTCTGCGGCCAGAGTTACGGAGGGACTGCATATTCCAGCCCTTACATCTTCGTCCCATGCACCAACGGCCTCGTCGAACTCCGGATTGTTAACGGAACGTTCACGACCGCATGGCGCACCTCGAGCTTCGACGCCGGGCCGCCCATCGTCACCGGCGGGGTGGTCTGGACCGTCGACATCTCATCGGCGACTCTGCTGGGCTACAGCGTGAACACGGGCGACCAGGTCTACTCCTTCCCCCTCGGTAGCGTCGTGCACTTCACCGGTCCTGCCGCCGGCGAAGGGCGCGTCTTTGTTCCCGCGGGGGACGGCGTTGCAGCCTTCGTCCTCGGGTAGAGAGGTCGGTGCTAGGAGGCTTCGACGAGCTCGGTGAGGACCCTCTCGGGGTCATTTGATTTCGTGAACGCCGAGGAGACGCCCCACCCGTCGGCACCTAGCTCGAGCGCCTTCCTTACGTCGCCCGCGTTGCTGATCCCAGCCCCGACGAGCCGCCTCACCTTGGGGGTGACCTTGCTCACAAAGTCAGTTATCTGGGAGGGCTTGGCCGTGGATACGGAGATGCCAGTGCCGACGAGCTCGGGCGGCTCGTACGCTATCATCTCGGGCTCGAAGGCCGCGATCCTCAGGCTCTCGTCGATGCTGTCGGCGAAGCAGAGGCTCATGAGGCCGTGCGCCTTCGCTGCCCTGACCCTCTTCCCGACCTCGTCGATGGTGAGCCTCCGCTCGGAGTGGTTGAGCAGGGTGCCCACAGCCCCGGCCTCCTTGACCGCGAGCGGGGAGATCGAGCCCGTGAACTTCCCTATCTCGTCGTCGATGTGCTGGGCGAAGACAGGGGTGGAGGCCGAGGACTCGCTCGATATCCTGTAGATGTCGGTGAACTGCGGGGAGATGATTATCCGTTTTCCGTACTTGATCGCGACGCTGCGGCAGATGCGCGCGAGCTTGACGGCGCGATTCCCTGTGGCTTCCTCATATGTCTTGAAGTTGATGATGATTATCGGGAGGTGCTCCAGAAGAGAGTTGCGGGTGTCGCTCACTGCTGCTTCGGAGCCCGCCCAGCCAGAGGGGCGCTAAATCCGTTTCCAGAATCGACTGGTCTGCTCCTAGGGTGCCGGGGAGCCAGTCACCGTGATGTAGACAGCGTTGGAGGTCGCCGTGCTGTTGTCGGAGAAGGTCACGATCGCGTAGAGATCGTGTTGGCATGGTTGCGGGTTCGGACATGCTGTAAGGACGGTTTGCCCTGCATTTCCGAAGCCTAGGACGTAGGTGCGCCCGGTGGATGTCACGTTCCACGGGTTCGCGTTCTGCGGGTTCCCGTCGACCACGGTTTGTATGCCGGTCGGTGTGAGCGAGTTCAGGACGGTCACTTGGACGTTGATTGGCTGCCCATAGTTGTAGTATAGGATGGTGCCGAGGTGCCCGTCAGCGCACGTGACGCCTGCGGCCACCTTTCCCGTTGTGCCCACGACCACCGGACCGGAGATGATATGGATCGTCTGGCTCGTGCTGCTGCCGGCGCAAGTCTGAGTGGTGGTCGTCGTTGAGTTGGTCGACGAAGTAGGCTGGCTCGAAGTGGTGGTGGACCCCCCTCCACCGACGCTGATGAAGAGGACGACGGCGATTATTATGACGCAGACTACGGCCACCGAGACCCATACGGCCGTCCTTCTGCCCGGTGCGGGTTTCGCCATCGAACTTCGATGAGCTAGAGCAACGACGATTTATTTAATTCTATCCGACGGCGCTCGAGCCAAGCCGCGGGCTCACTTGCCAGGGTTCTGCTCGACGACCCTCGCGACCACGTAGGTCCGGACTAGAGTCGTACCCGCGGAGAGCATGACGAACCCGATCACCGCGGAGAGCAGCGCGGCGACGACCGCCTGGGTCGGGGGAGATATGAGCGTGACCGAGGCTAGGAAGAAGTAGATGGATATCGCAATCAGCGCGATGCCGACCCAGAGCGAGGCGGCGGCGAACCTCTTCGGGATGCCTCCGCCCGTGGTGCTCGTCGCCATCATGCATCGTCCTCGGCACTGAGTTCGAGGTCGCTCAGGCTATAAAAATAGGGCGAGGCCAAATCAACCCCAGAGGAGCTTGATGATTTCGCGGAGGTAGTCCTGCGACTGGGCGAAGAGGATGTTGACTCTCACCAGCGCGTTCTTGATGCTAATCTGGACTACCACCTCGAACTGGGCGGGGGAAGGGGACTGGAGGTTTAGGATGGCGAGGAGGTCACGGGAGAACTGCCCCCGAGGCAGGAAGATGGCGAGGGCGGCGACTAAGCCGGCGCAATAGGCGACCGTCAGGAACAACCACGCGAGCCCTCCCGATGGTCGATAGCGAGCGATCTTCCTGATCGTCTTCGTCGTCGGCTCTATCTCCCCGAGCAGCTCGATCTTCGCGTCAGCCGCGTTGAGCGTGAAGTGGAGCACCAAGGGCTCAAGGAACTGGCGCATGACCCAGATCGCCCCGCCCGCGACTAATAGCGTAGTGAAGACGAGCCCTATGCGAGTCTGGAGGTAGAGGGTGGCCAGGGCCGAGAGCGGCGGGGGGAGCCGCGCGGCCTGGACCCCTAGGTCTCCGACCACCGTCTCCACGAGGAGCACCAGGGCGAGGGCGGCGCCCAGCGGGACGGCGGAGTCGAGTGCGATCCCGAGCAGGTTGTAGCCGGGAGGCCCTGACGACCTGATGTCGAGGCGCCGCCCGGCGAGGAGCTTGAGGCCTCTGCCGTAGTTGAACCCCACCAAGGCAAGGAAGGCCGCGGCGATGACCAGGACGACCGCGTCCCCGAGGTCGAGCGGAGCGCCTAGGAATGTGATCGCGTTCGCGACGCTCGCGGCCACGAAGAAGGAGGCGATGAGGAGGGTGACCAGGAGCGATGGGCGGAAGGAGAAGACCGCATAGAGCGAGGCGGCGAGGAGGGCCCACGGGAGGAGCTGCACCGCGGAGGCCACAACGCCGCTCGACGGGCCTTGGATGAGTAGGTCTCCGGAGGTCGAGGATATGGCTATCGAGAAGGCCAGCTCCGCTGCGATTGCGGGGAGGACGAGGGCGTAGTAGATGAGCGCCCCCTTCGTCGCGTACTTGGAGAGGAGGGACGGCGACTCCGGCTCTTCGAGGGCGGCCAAAGCTAGGAACCTCCCTTCCTGCGCAGCTCCTCCACCTGCAGCACGAGCTTGGGGAAGAGGTCGTCGGGGCCTACGTCGATGACCGGTATGCCGAGCGCCAGCGCCTGGTTCAGGAGCTTCTTCCGGGTCTTGAGCTCGTGGGAGGTCCGGATGGAGTAGATCGTCCGGTCGAGCCCCTTCAGCCCGTGGGCCTCGAAGAGCCTGGTGAGTGGCGAGACCACGATGACCTCGTGGTTGATCTCTAGGAGCTGCTTCAGGGGCTGGAGGTCGCGCTCGAAGTCGAGGTCGGTGATGACGAAGAAGAGCGTCTTCCCCTTTACGCCGCCGAGGGCGAGGCACCTGCCCACGGCGCTCCGCAGCGCGTCAGCGGGGGACGCCTTGGGGGTGAGGCCGCCGAGCGCGCCGAGGAGCCTGTATGCCTGCACCTCCCCCCTCGCGAGAGGGAGGACGGCGGCGGGCTTGTCTCCCTGGATTATGGTCATCCCGATGAAGTCTCCGCGCTTCGAGAGGTAGCTGACGAGCGATGCCACCGCCCTCGCGGCGTAGTCGAGCTTCGTCCTTCCCGCCTCCCCGTAGGCCATGCTCTCCGTTGAGTCGAGGAGGACCATCACGTTGAGCTGCGTCTCCGCGTTCAGCTCCCTCACCATCAGGCGGTTCGTCTTCGCTGTGGCGTGCCACTCTATCCGCTTGTACGGGTCGCCGGGCTCGTATCGCCTGATGTCCGCGAACTCCAGGCCTTCGCCCTTCCTCCTCGAAGTGAGGCTCCCCCCGTAGGTCGACATCGCCACCGCGGTCAGCACCCCCTTCGTGAGCTCCCTCCCGGCGGGCGTGACCTCGACGGTGCTCGGGACGTCCTCTGCGACGCTCCTCTCGTAGAAGAAGAGCCCGGCGATGTCTCTCGTTACCACCCGCAGGGGCCCGAAGGCGTTCGACCCGATGGAGGTCGGCTTGACCCGGTAGCGCACCTCGGCGAAGCCCTTGGCGGGGACGTTGATCACGGCCGCGTTCGCACCGGACTTTATCCTGAAGAACGGGGGGTAGGAGTCCAGGAGCTCGAGCGGGAGCCTCACGAAGGTCTTGTTCACGAACGAGAGCTCGACGTCGAGCTGCGCCGCCTCGTTGATTCTCGGAGAGAACTTCCGCGTGATCTCGAGCCGGTCGAGGGCCTTGACCTTCAGCTGGAGCAGGAGCTTGGACGCGTAGTAGAAGAGGAAGAGCCCCACTCCGGCGTAGAGGAGGAACGCCTGCGACTCGAGCGCGCCGACTATCCCGAGGGCGATGAGCACGGCGGAGAGCAGGAGGAGCGTGTTCCCCCTCGGGGTCCTCCGAAAGACGGTCAATCGCTACGGGACCTTCGTCGACTGGACCACCTGGCTCACCACCGTCGACTGCGTGACGCCGTCCAGGATGGCCTCCTGCCTGAGGACGAGCCTGTGCGAGAGGACATAGGGGGCGACCCTCTTCACGTCGTCGGGGATCAGGTAGCTTCTCCCCTCGACCAGGGCTATGCCCGCGGAGCCCACCTGGAGGGAGGTCGCGGCCCTGGGAGACCCGCCGAGCCTGACGGCGGGGTGCGACCTGCTCGCCTCGACGATGTCCGCGATGTATCCCCGGATGGAGTCGTCGATGTTCACGCCCCAGATCGCCGACGGGATGAGGCTCTGGAGCGACTTCTCGTCCGCGACGGGCTTGACCTTTGTCTCCATGATGCCCCTGAGGTTCTTGAGCATGAGCATCGTCTCCGCCCTCGTTGGATAGCCGATCTCCACCCTCATCAGGAACCTGTCGATCTGCGCCTCGGGCAGGGGGTAGGTGCCCTCGAACTCAATCGGATTCTGGGTGGCGAGGACGATGAAGGGCGCCGGGAGGGGCATTGTAGTCCCCTCGATGGTGACCTGCCTCTCCTGCATGGCCTCGAGGAGTGCAGACTGCGTCTTGGGGGAAGCGCGGTTTATCTCGTCCGCGAGGATAATGTTGCCGAATATAGGCCCCTTCCTGATCTTGAAGTCGGAGACCTTCTGGTCGAAGACATAGGTCCCGATGATGTCGGACGGTAGGAGGTCTGGCGTGAACTGCAGGCGGTCGAACTGGAGGCCGAGCGAGCCCGCGAGCGCCTTCGCCATGCTCGTCTTTGCGACTCCGGGGACGCCCTCGAGGAGGGCGTGGCCCCCGGCGAAGAGGCAGGCCTCGATGAGCTTGAGCTCCTCCGTCTTGCCGACGATGACCTTCGAGACCTCCGCGAGGATTCTGTCTGAGAGGTCCTTGACCTGCGCGGCCTGGCTCATCGTCAACTAGATGACGCTCCGCCATCGAGGCTCGTCCGCAATTAAGCTCTCACCCTTTCTCTGATGAGGGGCTCCATCCTCTGGCCGGACCGCTCCTCCTCGCCGGCGATGGTGATCCCGAGCCTGTTGAGGAAGGCCTCTGCGTCGCTGGTCATCCGCGAGGTCAAAGCCCTCCATCGAAGCACGGGCGGGAAGAGGTACCTCCTGTCCCCCGAGGCGTACTCGTGGAGCCTCGAGAGCGAGAGGAAGAGCCTCTTCGCCCGCCTCGCGTCGTCTGCCCCAATCCTTTCGGCGAGCGCGCTCTCCTTGACAGTGGAGATCCCCTCCCCGAACTCCCCGGCCACGATGGAGTCGAGCAACTCGTAGAGCTGCGAGAGTGTGGCGACGTAGCCCCCCTTGGAGCGAGAGGTCTGGAGGAAGTCGGTCCTCTCCCTGGACTGGGCCACGATCGTCCGCTCCACGCTCGGCAGAGGCTGGTCGTCTTTGCCCTTCTTCTCGGGGGCGAACCACCTTGTCACGGCCCCGTAGACTGAGACTAGGAGAATGAGGGCGACCAGGGCGGTCGCGACGCCGTCGGAGACGTGGACCCCGAAGCCCCCGAGGAACCCGCTGACCTGTGACGGGAAGCTGGCGTAGTAGCTGTTGAGCCCCGAGAGCGATTGCTCGATGCTGTAGGCGACGAGCGGCCCGATGGGGAGGCCGGCCTCGAACTTCGGGGGCTTTGGCCCGACGTAGTGCGAGCTGTCGAACACGATTGTGGTGTTCTTCCCCGGGTCGACCCAGTTCACCATCGCCGCGACGAAGCTCTTCTCGTCGACGCCTCCTTGAGGCTGAGTGTAGTTGAACAGGAAGTTCGTGAAGGGAGCAGAGTCTGTCAAGACGATTGCTCTTGCGGCTACCAGGGATCCCGCGGCGACGACGGTCCGCGGCCCGATGGTAGAGTTGAGCAGATCGTATGACAATCTTGAGGTCTGGGCTGCGGCTTGAAGATATGGGGACGAGGAGAGCAGGATCGGCGAGGCGATGTCGATCAGGCCTGTTGCGGTAGCGGAGCCTAGCGACAGGTCGACTGTGAAGACCCGCTTGTCTTGGAAGGAGGAGGTCGGATCAACTATCGGGGCTCCGCTCACCGCTGCTCCGAGAACATCGAGCAAAGCCCCGTTGGTGGTGTTTCCTTCGGCGATGAGCGCGGAGATCCTACCGCTCTGATATCCATCTCTGAAGGCCTGGAGCTCTGGACCGCTCAGGGCGAGGTCAGGCCCGATGAGGATGTAGACTGCCTTCTCCTTACCTGTCAGACTTAGGCTCGTCATCAGTTGCTGCGAGTCGTTGGCAACCGTGACGTGATATCCGGCCCCGCGAAGGTAGGAGAGGAACATCGATGTCCCCGAGGACGATGTGTCTGTCGGGCCTGTCCCCCCGTCGCCTCCGGGGGAGGCAGAGAACCCGATTGTGGAGGGGGAGTAGATGACGGCAACGAGAGCCACCACGCCTAGTATCGACAGGAACTGGCTGAGCTTCATCTGTCTTCCTTCTCCATGGCGATGAAGGACGCAGCGGCGAGGTAGGCGTCGGGGGGGCCCACATCCTGCCCTGAGAACTTCGCCTTCTCGTAGAGCGAGGAGATCGTGCTGACGTGCTCCCTCTCCGGCAGGCCCTCGCACTTCGACGAGAACTCGCGGTGGGTCTCTGAATCGAGCTTGGGGACGCCCCTCCGCGCCATCAGCCTCACCGCCCTGCCGAAGTAGAACTCTATCCTCTTCCGCGGGTCGGCAGGCGCATCCCCGCCCTCGTCCCGGCCTCCCCTCAGGAGGGGCGTGCCTGGAAGGCTCTGCGTGCCGACCAGCCCGACTATCCTGCCCCTGGAGAAGAAGAGGGCGGCCACGAAAGCGACCGCGAGGAGCGGCAGCGCGAACGCGGCAAGAGGGATCGCCGGAAGGCCGGCCGAGGGTGCGCCTACAGAAAACGACGGCGCGCCGATGGACGGGACCGAGAATCCTGGGATCCCGGATATCCTGGGGAGCGTGATGGGCGCGCCTCCCGTCAGGCCGCTGCCCCCCGCGAAGGCGCCCTGGCTGAGGAGGCTTGAGTTCTGGAGCAGCTCGCTCGCCATCGTCGCGTTAGCGTATTGCATGAGGTTCGCGAGGCTCTGCATGTCCACGGAGAGCGTCTGCTTCGACTGGCTGGAGGCCCCCGCCTGGGACCCGGAGCTCTGGCTGAGCAGGCTGGCCAACGTGTTCGCGTTGACCGAGGCGCCGTTGCTCCCGACCGAGAGGCTCTGCAGGAGGGCGCTGAGCGACTGCGAGGCTCCGCCGTTCTGGCTGGCAGACAACCCTTGAAGCTGGGCGAGCGTCGAGGCCGCGTCGTTGTAGTTCCCGCTATTCAGCTGCGACTGGAACTGCGAGAGGAGCTGCTGGAGCTGGGTGTTGTTCGTCCCCTGAGAGAGGGCGCTGAGGGCCGAGCTCAGCTGCTGGGGGCTGACGGTCGGGACCTGGGTGAGCTGCCCCGAGTTCGAGTCGTCGGCTGCGTGGACAGGGACCGCGAGGATTGAGACAAGAGCGAGAAGCAGGAGAGCCGCCGCGAGCGACAGGACGGCCCCCCGGCGTCCAATATCAGCGTCTTTAGTTGCGGCTGGCAACGGACTTCAAGCGACTGCCGAATCATTTAACCTTACAAGGAGTCCCGCTCCACTTTCGCCGAGTCGGGAGCGGCCGGCTAGCCGAGCGCCTGGTCTAGGTCGGCCTGGAGGTCTGTCAGGTCCTCGAGCCCGAGCGCGAGCCTGAGGAGGTTCTCGCCTATCCCCAGCTCCTTCCGGACGGCTGGCGATATGGTCTTCGAGGCGCTGGTCAGAGGGTAGTTGAGGAGTGACTCGGTCCCGCCGAGGCTGGGCGAGGGCTTGACCAGACGAATCCTCTTGAGGACCTCGATGGCCTCCGCCTTCCCTCCCTTGACCTTGAAGCTCAGGACACCCCCGTAGAGGCCACGCTCTAGGAAGAGCTTGTTCGCGATCTTGTGGTACTCGTTGTCCTTGAGGCCCGGATAGTATACCCTCTCTACATATGGATGGTCGTCGAGGAACTTCGCGAGCGCGAGCGCGTTCTTGCACTGGACGTCGAAGCGCGCCTTTAGTGTCGCGACCCCGCGGAGCGCGAGGAAGGCCTCGAAAGGCCCCATGATCGAGCCCAGCCGCCGCCGGAACTCCCAGAGCTCCAGGAGGTCGATCGGGTCGTTGAGGGCGATAGCCCCGCCCACGACGTCGTTGTGCCCGGAGATGTACTTGGTCACGCTGTGCACGGAGAGCCAGGCGCCCCGCTCGAGGGGGCGGTAGAGGAGCGGCGTCGCGAAGGTGTTGTCGACGACCAGCCTCGCTCCCACCTCCTGGCACCTCTTGGTGATGGCCGGGATGTCGACGACCCTGACCAGGGGGTTGGTTATCGTCTCTACCAGGACGAGCGCGACCCCTCGCTTGATTTTTTGGAGGAAGTCCTCGGTGTCGGGCCCGGCGAGGACGGTCTTCACCCCGAACTTGGAGAGGTTTAGCGCGAGGTCCTGCGTCGTCCCGTAGGACTCCTTCGTTATCACGATGGTGTCACCGCTGCTCAGGGCGGAGAGGTAGATCGCCGCGATCCCGCCCATCCCGCTGCTGAAGGCCAGGGAGTGCTCCGCCTTCTCCAGCTTGGCGATGACCTTCTCGAATCCCCTGACGGTCGGGTTCTCCTCCCTCGAATACTTCTGCTCGAACCCCCTGTCGCTCTTCCTCGCCTCCCCAGTCCTGCGGTCGGGGTGCTCGAAGATTGTCGAGAGATACAAGGGGACGCGGAAGGCGCCCGTCTCCACGTCGTAGTAGTCGTGGCCGTGGACGCTGTCTGTGGAGGGCTTTGGCAATTCTGTCAGCTACCGCCGTGAGCCGGAATCATCGCGTTCATAAGCTTGCTGAGGAGTAAGTCTGATAGGAATAATCATAAGAGCTTCTGGATGTGCTCCGAATACTCCGGAAAGCCAGAACTTGCTCCACAATACCTAATTGCGGCGTCCGCGTTTCAAGCATAGGCTTTGAAGCTCAAGTCGAGGAAAGGTGTCACTTCCCGAGCGGCGATTCTGGCTGCGTTGGTCGCCGTGCTCCTGGTTTCGCTTTTTGGGGCCCTCGAATACGTCCAGGTCACCAATCTGAAGAGCCAGAACAGGGTTCTCACGAGCAGTTTGTCGGAGCTTCAGTCGGAGAACCAAAATCTAGGAGCGCAGGTGACGGGCAATAGCTCCGCAGACTTGACTCAGGCCTGGCTCTCCCACCTGGCCAAGCTGGCGAACGCCAACATAACTGGAGCCGCGGAAGACTACACCCCGAATGCGAAGATGATCTATTACGGCGTCACATTTGGTCTAGGAGGAAACTATACTGGAACGGGAAACATCAGAGAGACTCTGCAGGCGCTCTTCGGAGAGGCAACGAATTTTCACTTCACGATTGAAACATTCAATTCGACAATTCAATCAAACGCGTCCGCTGATATCGGTGCCAATCTCTCGTTCGCGGGCCTCAATCACATCATGGGCGAGTTCAACGGGACCATATCTGCGGAATACCACTACATCTATCAGAACGGGGCTTGGTTAATCTCGGATGAGTACTGGAACTTCGAGACTGGGAACTTCCAATACAAGGGGTGAATCTCGCAGACCCAGGCCTTGATGCCGCCCTTGAGGGGTTTGCTTTCTTGAATCCGTGTGGCTAATACATCTGGATGGTGGGGTCGACCTCGTTACCCCAGGCCTTGATGCCGCCCTTCAGGTTCTTGGCCTTCTTGAAGCCGAGCCCGTTGAGGAACCTGACCGCCTGCGCCGACCTCGAGCCCATGTGGCAGTAGACGACGATGGGCCTCGCGGTGTCTAGCTCGTTCACGTGCGCGGCGAGCTGCCCCAGGGGGATTAGCTTGGCTTTGTTTAGGTGGGCTATCTCGTACTCGAAGGGTTCCCTCACGTCTAGGAGCACTACGTCCCTCCCGTTGTCGATCTGCTCCTTCAGCGCCTTGGGTGAGACCTCGAACTCCGCTCCCAGTTCCTCCTCGACGCCGCAGAAGGCCTCGTAGTCGATCAGTTGCTTGACGGTCGGGTTGGGACCGCAGATGGAACAGGTCGGGTTCTTGCGCAGCTTGAGTTCCTTGAACGTCATGTCGAGCGCGTCGAAGAGGACTAGCCTCCCAATCAGGGGCCTGCCCTTGCCGAGGATAAGGTCGATGGCCTCGGCGGCCTGGATGCTCCCCATTATCCCAGGGAGGACTCCGAGGACGCCGCCCTCCGCGCACGAGGGGACCAGCCCGGGCGGCGGGGGTTCCGGATACAAGCAGCGATAGCACGGGCCTTCCCTTGCATAGAAGACGGACGCCTGCCCCTCGAACCTGAAGATGCTCGCGTAGACGTTGGGCTTGCCCAGGAGGACGCACGCGTCGTTAACGAGGTAGCGCGTCGGGAAGTTGTCGGTCCCGTCCAGGATGACGTCGTAGGCTCCTAGTATCTCGAGGGCGTTGGAGGAGTCGAGCCTCACCTTGTGCGCCTCCACCTTGATGTTGGGGTTGATCTCGAGGAGCCTCGCCCTCGCGATGTCGGCCTTGCTCTTCCCGATGTCCTGCTCGGTGTAGAGCACCTGGCGGTGGAGGTTGCTCTTCTCTATGGTGTCGAAGTCGACAATCCCGATCCTCCCGACCCCGGCGGCGGCGAGGTATGTGGCGGAGGGCGTCCCCAGGCCGCCCGCGCCTATTATCAGGACGCTCGCGGACTTTAGCCTGCTCTGGCCTTCGAGGCCGACCTCGGGCATGATGAGGTGGCGGCTGTAGCGCGCGAACTCGCTGCTCGAGAAGGAGACCTTCGGCCCGTGCTCCTCGTCGTCGACCGGGGCGTGCGCCCCTCCGGCCACGGCGGGGATTATCATCAGCGTGTCGCCGTCCTTGAGGGCGGTGCTCTCGCCCTCCTTGTACCTGATGTCCTCCTCGTTGAGGTAGATGTTGATGAAGCTCCTCAGGCGCCCGCTCTCGGAGTAGAGGTGCCTCTTCAGGTTGGGGAAGGCGGTCACGAGCTCCTTCAGCGCGTCGCTGACGTTCCTGGCGTTGAGCTTGAGCTCGTCCTCGTTGTCGGTGTGCTGCCGCAGCGCGGTCGGGATGATGACGGTGACGGTCATGCCTTCTGGCTCACTCCGTTGTCTGCGGGCATCCCGTCGTGAATCTCGATCTTCTCCTCGGCCACCGAGCTGCGCTCCTGGTTGGGAAGCCAGGACCGCGTGTCCCCCGCCTCTCCCTTTGGGACGGAGACGACGACGTATGAATACCATGGGAAGGAGTGCTCGACGTCGAACTTCGAGAGGGTCGCGGGGTAGTCCGGGTGGGAGTGGTATATCCCGGCGATGGTAAGGCCCCTGCGGGCCACCTCCCTGTCCGCCTTGAAGAGCTCGAGGGGGTCGATGTGGTACCGGTCGTGCTTCGGCCCGGTGAAGGCGTTCCTCATCTTTACCGAGTCCACGACGTCCTTGCTGCCCGAGCTCGCAATCAGCAAGCCGCAGCACTCCTCGGGATACGTAGACTCCGCGTGGGCATGGATTTCCTCGAAGGTCCGTCTGCCGATCCTGATCACCAAGTCCTCTTCTTCACGCTTCTATCGATTCCAGGAAATGACGCCTCGGGGCGCAAGAAAAGCTCGGCCGAGGCCCCTCCCATCATGACTAGAATCGAGCCCTCGGACCCGACCCAGTTCATAAATGTGATGGTTGGGTATTCCTATCAGAATTATGTAGGAGGCCGGGTGCGTGCGTCCGGCCGGATGAATGGGTTCGCCCGCTTCACATTCCGGGCATGCCGCCCATTCCGCCCATCCCGCCCATGCCTCCGCCGCCTGCGCCTGGCGGTGGTCCTGACATCTTGCTGGACGCGATGACGTCGTCGATCCTCAGGAGCATCGACGCTGCCTCGGTCGCTGCCTTTAGGATCTGGAGCTTAACCGCGAGTGGCTCGACCACTCCCTTGGACATCATGTTGGCGGCCTTGCCGGAGAGCGCGTCGACTCCTGCCCACTTCTCGCCCTTTGCGTGCCTGGCCCTCAGCTCCACCTGGGTGTCGATGGCGTCCATCCCCGCGTTCTCCGCGAGGATTGTGGCGATCACCTCGATGGCCTCTGCGAACTTCAGCGCGGCGAGCTGCTCTCGGCCCGTCAGCTTCCCTGCCCACTCCCTCACCTGGTAGGAAACCTCGACCTCGGGCGCTCCGCCTCCCGCCACGATCGCCGGGTTCTCGATGACGTCCTTCGTGACCATTATCGCGTCGTGCATCGACCTCTCGGCCTCGTCGACCACCCTCTGCGAGCCTCCGCGGATCAGGAGGGTCAC
>Ga0209415_10009057_pt1 | contig 17136 bp, 15 predicted proteins | sample PeaSoiSIISIP2007_FD_187696 | JGI IMG/M metagenome (GOLD analysis project Ga0209415, IMG submission 187696) | Peat soil microbial communities from Weissenstadt, Germany - SII-SIP-2007 (SPAdes) (version 2) | ecosystem: Environmental > Terrestrial > Soil > Wetlands > Peat | place: Germany... | reverse complement strand
GTGAAGCCGCGGGCACCGAGTCTGTTGGAAGCTGCCACCCCCACCCAACTGCCGGCGCTACGCGACGGCGGTCGACCTCCCCCCCCTCCAGGGGGAGGTAAAGGGCGCGCGCTGCAACTCTGATTCTTGAATTGCGCCGTTGCTGCCAAGCCAACGCGGCTTACGTTCGCCGGCGCGCTGCGCTACGATGACGTCATCACAGGCGGGCCGAATCCAACGGCGCCGCACCGCGGTCCAACGTCCGCGGGTATCCAGCAGGGAGAACACTCATGAGGCTTCGTCACGCGATGCTCGGCGCCGCCGTGCTGGCGCTGATGGCAGCGCCGGCAGCGGCCCAGACCAGGCTCACCAATCAGGGCGTCTCGGACGGCGAGATCGTCGTCGGCACCCACCAGGATCTGAGCGGGCCGATCAAGGGCTGGGGCGTGTCGGTCGCCAACGGCATGAAGCTCGCGGTTGACGAGGTCAACGCGGCCGGCGGCGTCCATGGCCGCAAGCTGAAGCTGGTGATCGAGGACTCGGGCTACGATCCCAAGCGCGCCGTGCTGGCGACGCAGAAGCTGATCGAGAAGGACAAGGTGTTCTCCATGGTCGGCGCCATGGGCTCGCCGACCGTGCTCGCCGCCCAGGACATCGTGCTCGACGCCGGCGTCACCCAGCTGTTCCCGCTCACCGCCGCCGAGTTCACGTTCCGGTTCGATCCGGGCAAGCCGCAGGAGCGGCTCAAGTTCAACAACCTGCTGCCCTATGTCGAATCGACCCGCGCGGCCGTCAAGTACATGGTGGAGGTCAAGCAAGCGCAGAAGCCGTGCCTGATGCATCAGGACGACGAGTACGGCAAGAACGTGCTCGACGGGTTCACGAAGCAGCTGACCGCCATGAAGGTGCAGCCCGGGACGATCACCAGCTACAAGCGCGGCGCCTCGGATTTTTCCGCGCAGATCGCGCGGATGAAATCCGACGGCTGCGACCTGGTGGTGCTCGGCACGATCATCCGCGAGACCATCGGCGCCATGGCGGAGGCCAGGAAGCTCGGCTGGAACGTCACCTTCCTGGGCGCCACGCCGACCAACGTTCTCGAGGTCCCGGCGCTCGGCAAGGAGGCGGTCGAGGGCCTGTACGCGGCCGCGGCCTTCGAGGTGCCCTATGAGGACACCGCGAAGGGCAAGGTCAAGGACTGGCTGGCGAGCTACAAGAAGATGTTCGGCATCGACGCCAACACCCAGGCGGTCATCGGCTACAACGCGATCGAGACCTTCGCGTTCTTCGCCAACCTCGCCGGCCAGGACCTGACCGGCCAGAAATTCCTCGACGCGCTCGAGTCCGGCACCGAGTTCCACGACATCTTCAACTCGCCGCCGGTCAGGTTCAGCAAGACCGAGCACCTGCCGGAGGTCGTCGCGCAGGTGCAGCAGGTGCAGAACGGCCGCTGGGTCGTGGTCAAGGACGGCCTGGTGTTCTGATCATCACCCGACCAGGGCCTGGTACGGCAGGAAACCGATGGTGGCGCCGGGCCGCACGTCGGTGATGTCCTCGGAAAGCTCGGCGAGGCCGTCGGTCTCGGTCAGCGAGGTGAGGACGCCGGCGCCATCCTGGGCGTATTTGATCGCCTCGACGCCGCCGTCCGCCATCGGGCGTAGCGTGACGCGCACGTATTCGCGGCGCCCCTTCTTCTTGCGATAGGAAAAGCCGGCGCGCACCGGCAGCGTCACGGCGACCTCCGGCAAGGCGCCGGCGAGGCGCAGCGCGAGCGGGCGCACCACGCGGGCGAACGTCACGAACGCGGCGACCGGATTGCCGGGAAGGCCCATGAAGGCGGCGCCGCGGATCACCCCCATGGCGACCGGCCGCCCGGGCTTGATGGCGACGCGCCAGAACACCAGCCGGCCGATCTGCTCCACGGCGGGGCGGACATGGTCGGCCTCGCCGGTCGAGATCCCGCCGGTGGTCAGCACCAGGTCGTGCGTCAAGGCGGCGGCGCTGATCGCTTCGGCGAGCAGATCCTGGTCGTCGGCGAGAATGCCGAGGTCGGTGATCTCGGCGCCGAGACCACGGAGCAGGCCGGCGACGAGGTGCCGGTTGGCGTCGTAGAGCGCGGCGGGCGGCAGCGGCACCCCGGGCTCGACGATCTCGTCGCCGGTGGAGAACAGGGCGACGCGGATGCGCCGGCGAACGCCGAGGGTGTCGACCCCCAGGCCCGCGGCGAGCGCGAGGTGCTGCGGCTGGAGCCGCCGGCCGGCCGGCAGCGCCACCGATCCGGCACGGATGTCCTCGCCGGCGAGCCTCCGGTTGGCGCCGAAGCGCAGCCCCGGCGGCACCACCACCAGGTGGCCCTCGGTACGGCAGTCCTCCTGCATGAACACGGTGTCGGCCCCTTCGGGCATCGGGGCGCCGGTGAAGATGCGAATGGCGGAACGGCCGACGATCGCCCGCGCCGAGGCGCGGCCCGCCGTCAACCGGTCGATCACCGGCAGCCGCGTCTCCGCCTCCGGGTCGAGGTCGGCGTGACGGACCGCAAAGCCGTCGACCGCCGAATTGTCGAACGGCGGCAGATCGACCGGGGCCAGCAGGTCATGGCCGAGCACGCGTCCTAGCGCGCCCTGCAGGTCCACCGGCTCGATCTCGGCGACCGGGATGACACGCCGCGCCATCAGCTGCTCGACGTCGGCGACGGACAGCAGGGGCCCGCCGAACGCGAAGCAGTCATCGGACAATTGCGCCATCAGCGGCTCCCGGATGGAACCGCCAGAGTGGCGATGGGCGCCGCGCTGGCAAGTGCGATGTCGACGATGGCGTCGATGTCGTCGAGGTCGACGACCGGCACCGCCGCGGTCACCAGGGGGCGCGCGGACGCGATCGCGACGATGCGCGGATCGTCCGGGTGAAGGAGCGGCTTGCCGACGTCGGCGCGAAACACCTCGAGCTTCGGATGCGGCCCGCGCTTGAAGCCCTCGACGATCACCAGGTCGACCGGCGCCAGCTTCGCCAGAAGCTGCGCGAGCGAGGGCTCGGCGGCGCCGCGCAGCTCGTGCACCAGGGCGAAACGGCGCGCCGACGAGATCAGGACCTCGGTCGCGCCGGACTGCCGGTGGACATGCGAATCCTTGCCCGGCTGATCGAGGTCGAAGTCATGATGGGCATGCTTCACGGTCGATACCCGCAACCCCCGCGCCACCAGGCGCGGGATCAGCTTCGACAGCAGGGTCGTCTTCCCCGCCCCGCTCCAGCCCGCCATGCCGATCACCCGCATGGTCGAACTATACCGTCACCACCCGCAGATTGTTGGTCGAGCCGGCGCGGCCGAACGGCACGCCGGCGACCACGACGATGCGGTCGCCGGTTTTGGCGAATCCTTCCTGGTAGGCCTGCGAGCGGGCGCTTTCCACCATCTCGTCGTAATTCGCCACGTCCTGGGCGATGACGCTGTGGGTGCCCCACAGCAGCGCCAGCCGCCGGGCCGTACTCGGATCCGGCGACACGCTCACGATCGGCACCTTGGGGCGCTTGCGCGCCACCCGCAGCGCCGTGGTGCCGCTGGCGGTGAACGCCACGATGGTGGTGGCGTCGATCTGGCTGGCGACGTCGGCGGCGGCCGCCGCCACCGCGTGGGGAATCGTATGCTCCGCGACGGGCTGCAGCGCGTCGATGATCGAGCGGTAGAGCTTGTGGCTCTCGGTGCGGCTGATGATGCGATCCATCATGGTGACGGCCTCCACCGGAAAGTCTCCGGAGGCCGATTCCGCCGACAGCATGACCGCATCGGCGCTGTCGTAGATGGCGGTCGCCACGTCGGACGCCTCCGCCCGGGTGGGCGACGGCGACTTGATCATCGATTCCAGCATCTGGGTGGCGACGATCACCGGCTTGCCGGCGGTGCGGCACAGGCGCACCAGCTCCTTCTGCTTGCCCGGCACCTCCTCGGGCGCGATCTCGACGCCGAGGTCGCCGCGCGCCACCATGACGGCGTCCGCCAGCGCCACGATGTCCTCGATGCGGTCGAACGCCGCCGGCTTCTCGATCTTGGCCATGATGCCGGCCCGGCCCTTGATCAGGCCCTGCGCCTCGAGAATGTCCGCCGGGCGCTGGACGAACGACAGCGCGACCCAGTCGACGCCGAGCCCGAGACCGAACGCCAGATCGGCGCGGTCCTTGTCGGTGAGCGGCGAGATGGCGAGCTCGGTGTCGGGCAGGTTGACGCCCTTGCGGTCGGTCAGGCTCCCGCCCACCACGACGCGCGCGTCGAACCGGTCGGTCTCGCAGCCCGACACCTCGAGCCGCAGCTTGCCGTCGTCGATCATCAGGATGTGCCCGGGCAGGATCTTGCGGAAGACCTCCGCGTGCGGCAGCGGAATCTCGTGCGCGTCTCCGGGCTCCGGCGACAGGCGGAAGCGGACGGTGCTCCCGGTCTCGAGCCGGACCGGAGGCGAGTTGAGGGCGCCGATGCGGATCTTCGGCCCCTGCAGGTCCTGCAGGATGCCGATCGGGCGCCCGACCTCCCGCTCGATCGCGCGGATCGCGCTGAAGCGGCGCTCGTGGTCGGCGTGGGTGCCGTGGCTGAAATTGAGCCGGAAGACGTCGACGCCGGCGACGAACAGGGTGCGGATGAGCTCGGGCGTCGAGCTCGCCGGTCCGAGGGTCGCTACGATCTTCGCTTTGCGATGGCGGCGCATGGCGGCGGTTCGCAAGATCGGGACGCGATCTTGTCCTCTGCTGATTCGGTCGGGCGAGGGTATCTCGATAACGGTCGACGTCGGGATCGGGTTCGATGAGCCTATCCGGATGGCGGCATCATTGCGATGCTGTACAATGGCGCATGCGCGCCGTCGTCATTCATGCCGCCAAGGACCTTCGGATCGAAGAGGTCGCGCCGGTTGCGATCGGCCCGCGCGAGGTGCTGGTCCGCATCGAGGCCGGCGGGATCTGCGGATCCGATCTGCACTATTATCACGACGGCGGCTTCGGGACCGTGCGGATCCGCGAGCCGATGGTGCTCGGCCACGAGATCGCCGGCACCGTCGAGGAGGTCGGCCGCGACGTGACCGGGCTGGTGCCGGGCCAGCGCGTCGCCGTCAATCCGAGCCGGCCTTGCGAGCACTGCCGCTACTGCCGCGAAGGGCTGCACAACCAATGTCTCGACATGCGCTTCTTCGGCAGCGCGATGCGGTTTCCCCACGTGCAGGGCGCCTTCCGGCAGAGCCTGACGGTGGATGAACGCCAGGCCGTGCCGGTCGCTCCGACGCTGACGATCGCCGAGGCCGCGATGGCCGAGCCGCTCGCCGTCTGTCTGCATGCGGCGCATCGGGCCGGACCGCTGTTGGGGAAGAAAATCCTGGTCACCGGGTGTGGGCCGATCGGGGCCCTGTGCGTGCTCAGCGCGCGCTACGGCGGCGCCGCCGAGATCGTCGCCACCGACGTCAGCCCCTATCCGCTGCGGATCGCCAGCCGGATGGGCGCCTCGCGGGTCATCGACGTCGGGCGCGAGCCCGAGGCGCTCGTCGGCTACGCGGCGGACAAGGGCACGTTCGACGTCCTGTTCGAGGCCTCCGGCAACGCCGGCGCGCTGCGCGGCGCGCTCGATGTCGTTCGTCCCGGCGCGGTCGCCGTCCAGGTGGGGCTCGGCGGCGAGATGACGCTGCCGATCAACACCATCGTCGCCAAGGAGATCCAGCTGCGCGGGACGTTCCGCTTCGACGACGAGTTCCGCCTGGCCGTCGACCTCATGGGCAAGGGGCTGATCGCCGTGACGCCGCTGATCAGCGCCACGCTGCCGTTCGATCGCGCCGTCGAGGCCTTCGATCTGGCGTCCGACCGCGGCCGCGCCATGAAGGTCCAGCTGGCGTTCTAAAGGCCTGCCCCGATGCGACGCCATCCCGTGACCTTCGCCTGTGCGCTGATCCTTGCGCTCGGATCCGCGACGATTGCGCAGGAGCGATCGATCATCGTCGCGTCGACGACGTCGACCGAGCAATCCGGGCTGTTCGACCATCTGCTGCCGAGATTCACCGCGCGGACCGGGATTGCCGTCAAGGTGGTGGCGCTGGGCACCGGCCAGGCGCTCGACGCCGGGCGCCGCGGCGACGCCGACGTGGTGCTGGTGCACGACAAGGCGGCGGAGGAAAAGTTTCTCGCCGAAGGTTTTGCCACCCGGCGCCACGACGTCATGTCCAACGACTTCGTCATCGTCGGCCCGCGCGGCGACCCCGCCCAGATCGCCGGCGGCAGGGACGTGCTCGAGGCATTGCGCAGGATCGCCGCGGCACGCGCGACCTTCGTGTCGCGCGGCGACCGCTCCGGCACCCACGAGGCGGAGCTGCGCTTGTGGACGGCGGCCGGGCTCGACATCGCCGCCATCAAGGGCGACTGGTATCGCGAGATCGGCCAGGGCATGGGGGCGGCGCTGAACATGGCGGCCGCCCTCGATGCCTACGTGCTGTCCGATCGCGGCACCTGGCTGGCGTTCAGGACCCGCGGCGAGCTCGCGATCCTCACCGAAGGTGACCGCCGGCTGTTCAACCAGTACGGCGTCATGCTGGTGAACCCCGCCCGGCATCCGCACGTGAAGGCCGCCGACGGCCAGGCCTTCATCAACTGGCTGCTGTCGCCCGAGGGCCAGAGTGCGATTGCCGACTACAAGATCGGCGGCGAGCAGCTGTTCTTTCCCAACGCCGGGACGTAGGCCGTACCTAGCTCCTCCAGGTCCAGCGGTCGAGCACGAAGGCCAGCGCGCTCACCGCGATGCTGAGCGAGATCAGGATGAGGCCGAGGCCGAGCGCCAGCGCCAGGTCGCCCTTGCTGGTCTCGAGCGCGATCGCCGTCGTCATGGTGCGGGTGCTGCCGGCGATATTGCCGCCGACCACGATGATGGCGCCGACCTCGGCGATCGCCCGCCCGAACGCGGCGAGGAACGCCGTCAGCAGGGCGCCGCGGCCGATGAGGAACAGCTCCCGGACGGCGCGCGGGAGCGAGGCGCCATCGACGCGCAGGATGTCGCCATAGTCCACCCACAGCATGGCGGTCGCGCGGTGCACGAACGCCATGACGATCGGGGTGGTCAAGGTAATCTGGGCGATGATCATCGCGGTCGGAGTGAACAGCAGGCCGAGGGAGCCGAGCGGGCCGGAGCGCGACAGCAGCAGATAGACGACCAGTCCGACCACCACCGGCGGCAAACCGAGCAGCGCATTGACGAGGACCACGAGGGCCTGCCGCCCGGCGAAGCGCGTCACCGCCAGCAGGGCGCCGAGCGGAGCCCCGACGACCAACGCGATCACGGTCGCCGTCAGGCTGACCCGCAGGGACAGCCCGACGATGCCGACGAGTTTTGGATCGAGGCCGGCAAGCAGCCGAGCCGCGACCAGGAAGGATTGGCCGAGATCGTGCATCGTCCGTGTCAACCGCCCAAGGGCTTGTCGCTCGGCGTACCGATCGCGCGGGCGGTCGCGATGTCGATGAGGTGGGATCCGAAACGCCCGGGGAGATCATGCGCGGCTTTCGGGCTCGCCAGCAACCGCAGCGCCACGATGAGCTCGGGGATGACGCTCGGCCAGTCGAGGCGCACCGGCGTCAATTCCTCGACACTGCCCGCATAGGGTCCGCGTTTTGTCGCGAGCCGCCAGCACTCGCGCCAGATATCGCGCCGCGTCCCTCCGGCCAGGGCGCAGCCGAGCAGCGCCTGGAGGCCCTGATGGGTGCGCGTCCCCGCGCGCCCTTCCGCCACACCTGCGGGAGCCTCGCCGAGCGACAGCCGCACCAGCAGATCGGCGAGATCGTTTCCCGACAGCAATGCGCTCATCGGCTCGACCAGCCGCGGATTGCAGTCGATGTAGAGCGGGACGTCCAGGCCGTCGGACGGAACGATGTAGTCCACCGACAGCGCGCCGTGCCAGGCGAGCCGCTCGCCGATGCGGGCCAGATGGGCGCGCACCACGGGACGGTGGATGCTCTGTTTGATCGCATCGCCGCCGCCGGCGCCGCGCGCCACTTGGCGACAGACATGGACCGCCGCCAGGCGGCCCCGGCAGAACACCGCCTGGGCGTGCTCGATGGCGCCCTCGACGAACGCCTGGACCAGCACCTCGTCGGCGAACGCGCCGGCGGCGGCGAGCGCGGCGGCGGCCGCGCGCAGCTCCTGCTGATCGCGGACCATCCAGACGCCGCGGCTGGCCGTCCCGATCGACGTCTTGACCACCACGGGAAACCGTTCGACCGCGCGCAGCTCGCCGGCATCGGCGACGATGCGGGTCTCCGGCTGCGTCAGGCCGAGCTCGGACAGCAGGCGGCTGAACGACGCCTTGCCGTGCGCCAGCCGATAGCTGTCGAAGCTCGGCAGCGCGATCGCGACGTGGGGCGCGAGTCTCTCGCGCTCGCGGGCGAACAGATACCCCTGCTCGTGGATCGGCAGCAGGACGTCGAAATGCCGGCGCCTGATCAGCGCCAGGATGAAGTCGAGATAGCCATGGGGGTCGGCGCGCAGCCCCGGACAGCGGTGGAACCTGCTCACCAGCCGGGAAAACCGCGTCAGGCAGAACGGATCCGGATCGCACACCTCGACCGTGTAGCCGGCGAGCGTCAGCGCGGTGACGGCCTCGCGCGCCGATGTGCTCGATCCCTCGGAGAGCAGGACCCGCATGCCGCGTCCCGGCTGCGCCCGCATCAGTCGCCCGCGGGCTGCATGCCGGCGGCGCGGATCCGGTCGCGGATCGCGGGATCGCGCAAGGCCGCGAGGAACGCCTGCACGGCGGGACGCGCCTGCCTGCTCTCGAGCAGCAGGAAGTCGTAATGCTCGGGCGCCAGCGGCACGAACCCCAGACCGTAGAGGCGGGCGACCGGCTCGATGGCGACGCCCCAGTCGGCGCGCCCCTGGGCGACCGCGGCGGCGACCGCGTTGTGCGAGCGCGGCTGGTTGCCGTAGCCGGCGGGTCGCGCACGGCCGAGCAGGCGGTCGATCAGGACGCGGGTGCCGGCGCCGGCATTGCGGTTCACCATCAGGCAATCGGCGTCGGCCAGCGCCGCCGCGACCGCCTGCTCGGCGGTGCGCCCGGCAAAGCGCGCATCGCCGGAGCGGAACACGACGCCCTGCATGCGCCGCCAGCCCGGCACCAGCGCCAGCCCGGGTGCCTGCAGGTGGATGTTGTAGCGGCCGGTCTCCGGGTCGAGCAGATGCACCGGGGCGAGATCGCATTCGCGGCGCCGCGCGGCGGCGACGCCGCCGAGGCTGCCGACGGGAATAGAGCGCGCCGAAAAGCCCTGCTCGGCGAGCGCACCGAGAACCACGTCGAGGGCGACGCAGTGGCTGCCGACGATCACCAGATCGGGCGCGCGGGCGTCGCCGAGCAGCGTGACCCTTGCGGGCGTGCCGGCATCGACCACCGTCACCAGCGCATCGACCTGCACGAAGCCGTCGGCCTGGGAGAACGCCGTGACGGCGCCCGAGCCCTTGGCCGAGGGAAACGCGATCGGCCCGCCGTCGCCCTCGACCAGGGCGACGAGCACGAATTCCTGGCGCCCGAGCTCCGAGGCGATGCGCACCGGGATCATGGCCTCGACGGTGCGCTCGGCCTCCTCCGGCAGGCCCGCGAAGGCGCGGATGACCGGCGCCACGAAGGCGTGGAAGGTGAAGATCGCCGAGGTCGGGAAACCGGGCAGCACCACGATCGGCTTGCGGCCGGCCACCGCGAGGCAGAGCGGCTTGCCGGGCTTGAGGGCGACGCCGTGGACCAGGATGCCGGGCGCGCCCAGGCGCGAGAGGATGCGGTGCGACAGGTCGCCGGCGCCCTTCGAGGTCCCACCGCTGAGCACCACCATGTCGCAGTCCTCGAGCGCGCGCCGCACCGCGGCTTCCAGCACGGCCTCGTCGTCGGCGAACGCGCCGAGCCGCACCGGCTCGCCGCCGGTCTCGGCGATCGCGGCGGCGAGGATCGCGCCGTTGCTGTCGTAGACCGAGCCGGGACGCAGCGGCTGCCCGGGCTCGACGAGCTCGTCTCCGGTCGACAGGACGGCCACGCGCGGCTGCCGCACCACCTCGATGCCGGCAAGCCCGCACGCCGCCAGCATCCCGATCTCGCGCGAGCCGATGCGGGCGCCGCGGCGCAGCAGGGTCTCGCCGCGGGCGATGTCGGAGCCGGCGTAGGCGATGAACTGGCCGGGCGCCACCGCGCGGCGGATATCGATCGTCGGACCGTCGGCCGACTCGACCAGATCGGTCTGCTCGATCATCACCACGGCGTCGGCGCCGCGCGGGATCACGCCGCCGGTGGCGATCGCGGTGGCGAAGCCCGGCGCGACCGCGAGCGCCGGCGCACGGCCGCAGACCAGCACCTCGGCGGTGAGCCGCAGCCGCCCGGGCGTGGCGTCGGTGGCGCCAGCCGTGTCGGCGGCGCGCACCGCGAACCCGTCGACATTGGCGCGATCGAACGGCGGCGCATCGCCCGGCGCCGCCACGTCGTGGGCGAGCACGCGCCCGAGCGCGGCTGCGAGCGCCACCGCCTCGGGCGGCAGCGGCGCCAGATCGAGATGCCGGTTGAACCGGGCGCGCGCCTCGTCGGCCGAGACGACCTCGAGAAACTGCTCCTGGCGCGCGGCCTGCCGCACCGCGTCGAGCAGTTCCGTTGCCGCGGCCCGGCGGTCTGGCTGGTTCTGGCTCATGGCAATGGCCGCATCTCCACGACACTTCCCGACGCATATCCCTCGCTGGTCCGAGGGACCACGACATAGCCATCCGCCCGGGTGATCGCCTGCAGCGGGAAGTGCTCGGCGGCGATCGGCTCGATCCCGTTTTGGCAGCGGCGCACCAGGAGGACCTCGGCCATGCCCACCGTCGAGACGATCTTGCGGGCCAGGACGGCCTGGCTTGCCGGAGCCGCCGTCGCGCCGGTGAGCCTCGTCAGCAGGTGACGGCCCACCAGCAGATAGACCGCAAGGGCCGCGTCGTGCCGGCCGGGCAGCAGCAGCACCGGCCGGGCGCCGACCGATCCGAGCGCCGCGTCGGTACCGGGTCGCAGACCGATGCCGTGGATCGCGACCGCGCCGACGCGGGCAAGGGTTTCCACCGCGAGCTCGCGACGGCCCATTCCGACGCCGCCGACGACGATCACCGCATCGGCACCGTCCGCTGCCAGAGCCGCTGCGAGCAGATGGTCCTCCGGGAGGTCGCCATCCGGCTCCCGCGGCCGGCCGCAGACAGCGCCTCCGTCGGCCTCGATGGCGCGACGGATCAGCGGGATCCGGGTGTCGTCGGTGTCATCCACACGGCTCGCGGGGACGAGACGCACCCGCGGCACCCGCACCGACACCCCCATCACGCCGAGCGTGCCGAGAACCGCCATATCCACGGCGCGGATGGTCTGACCGGCGCGGCGCAGCGGTTGTCCGGGGCGGGCGTCGGCACCCGCCGCGAGCACGCCGTCGCCGGCGACGGCCGGCGCGACCGCCTCGGCGATGCCGGCGCCGATCACCACCGCGTCCGGCGGCATGACAGCATCGGTCCCCACGGGCAGCGGGTCACCGACCTCGACCCACCCCGGCGCCGGCCACAACGGAACTGGCGCATACGAGCCTGCGTCGGCCACCAGGACCGAGCTCACCGCCCAGCCGTCGCGCAGCGCCAGGGGACCCGGCGGCATTCGCTGGGCGATCGTCACGTCGGCGGCGAGCACCCGACCGAGCGCCGCCTCGACCCGGAGCGCGCTCGGCGGAACCGGCTGTGCCAGCGCGTCGATCGTGGTGAGAACCTCGTCGAGCGGCGTCAACCGCGTCACCCGCTGATGTGGCTCCGCCGGCTTGATCATGGGGTCTCTCTGCCGAACCGGGCACCATGCGGTCAAGGCGGCCAATAAGATATATCTTTAGATCGGTCTTGTGCTGTGGCGAACTTTGAGCTATCTAAAGATACATCTTTCAACACAGGAGACGAGCATGTTCGGAATGCGACACTGGGCCCCCGGCGAGGGGAAATGGGCGGCGGGCCGCCACGGGCGGGGCCGCCACGGCGGCTGGGGCGGCAAGCACGGCATGGGCGGCGGCGACATGATGCGCGCCGGCCGCATGCTGGCGCAGGGCGACCTCAAGCTGCTGGCGCTCGCGCTGATCGCCGAGCAGCCGCGTCACGGCTACGAGATCATCAAGGTCCTCGAGGAGAAGACCGCAGGCTGGTACAGCCCGAGCCCCGGGATCATCTATCCGACGCTGACCTATCTGGAGGAAGCCGGCTACGTCACGGCCGAGATGGAGGGCGCCAAGAAGCGCTACACCATCACCGGCGAGGGCCGCGCCTATCTGGAGGAGAACCGCGATTTCGTCGACACGGTGCTCGAGCGCCTGGCCCGCCTGGGCGAGCGGGTGGCGCGGTGGCGGCGCCGGCGCGACCGCGACGGCGACGAGGACCGTGGGCTCGCGGTGTCGCGGCTCGTGGACGCGGCGATCGACAACCTGCGCGAGGTCGCGGCCGAGCGGCTGAAAGCCGATCCGGAGGCCGAGGCCAGGATGGTCGACATCCTGGCCCGGGCGGCGGCCGAGCTGCGGCGGAATTCGTGAGTAATAGTCAGATCACCCCGGCCTGGCGCAGGGATGCGATCGTCGCCTCATCGTAGCCGAGCTCGGTCATGATCTGCTCGGTGTGCTCGCCGAGCGTCGGCGGGCGCCGGCGGATCGCGCCGGGGGTCTCCGACAGCCAGACCGGCACCTTGGCGAGCGGCGCCGGCTTGGCCATGCGGGGAAACCCGGTCGGCTGAAAGAAGCCCATCTGGTTGATGTGCGGGTCGTCGAGGGTCTGCTGGGGCTTCAACACCGGGCCGGCCGGGATCCTGGCCCGGCCGAGAATCTGCAAGGCCTCGTCGGTGGTCCGCTCAGCGCACCAGCGGGCCATGCGCTCGCTGATGACGGCCCCGTTGTCGCCGCGCGAAATGTCGTCCTTGAAGCGCGGGTCGGTGAGCCAGTGCGGCTCGCCCATCAGCCCGGCCCAGCGCCGGTACAGCGGGTTCCCGACCACCTGGCACAGGATCCAGCCGTCCCGGGTGCGGAAGATGTCGACCGGCGCCGCGGTCTGCCCGCGATTGCCGGTGGGCACGCGATCGGGACTGATCACGGCCTGCTCGATCAGCAGGGCGTTCGACAACGTCACCGCCGTCGCCAGCAGCGCCCCTTCGACCATCTGGCCCTGGCCGGTGTCGCGGCGCGCCATCAGCGCCACCATGGTGCCGAAGGCGCAGTGCAGCGCGGTGGAGAAATCGACCCATGGCACCTGGGCCCGGTAGGGCTGATCCTCGGTGCCGGTCATGTAGACGGCGCCCGACATGACCTGGCCGATGCCGTCGAAGCCGACCCGGTCGCTGTAGGGGCCGCCGCGGCCGTAGGCCGAGACCGTGGTCAGGATGATGTCGGGCTTCACCGCCTTCAGGCTGTCGTAGTCGAGCTTCATGGCGGTGAGCGTCTGCGGCGGAAGGTTGGCGACCACGACGTCGGCGGTGCGCACCAGCCGGCGCACGATCTCCTGGCCCTCGGGGCGCATCGGATCGAGCGTCATGCCGAGCTTGTTGCGGTTCATCTGCAGAAAGAGCGCGCCTTCGCCGGTGGCGGCGACCGGGGCCTGGTAGCGATCCTCGCTGCCGTCGCGCTTCTCGATGCGGATCACCTCGGCGCCGTGCTCGGCCAGCAGCGCGGCGCAATAGGGTCCGGCGATGTAGCGGCCGAAATCGAGCACGCGAATGCCCGCCAGAACGCCCGCCATCGGTTCACGCCGCCGCCGGCGGCACCGCGGCGGCCTCGACGTGGACGCCGGAGCGGATCGCATCGTCGCGGCGCTTGCGGGCGAGCGCCGCCTCGCCGCCGCTGGTCGCGTGGTAGAGATCGAGCGTCTCGAGCTCGTCCTCGCGCGGCGGCGCGATCGCCAGATCCGTGTAGGTCCAGCGGTCCGGGGCCGCCAGCACCTCGTCGAGAATGCGCCTGGCCCGGCGGTAGACGGTCCAGTAGCCGCGCAGCTTGACCAGCGTCTCGCGGGCGATGCGCGAATAGAACGCGAGCGGGCTCTCGATCGGCAGGCCGTGGCGGCGATCGCGGCGGAATTTCAGGCGCAAGGCCCCGCCTTCCAGCGGGTGCACGCCCTCGAAGGCGATCATCAGGGTGAACCACAGGATGGTCGACAGCGTGGTCTTCGGCCGGCCGAGCTTGTTGGCGGCGATCCGGCGCAGGATGGTGCGCAGGTGCTCGGGCGTATAATAGGCCTGCCAGGCGGCGCGGTACGCCTCCTCCCATTCGGTGTCCGACATCTTGCCGTGATGCGCCACGCGATGGTTGAGATCGTACTTGTTGATGTCGGGGTCCATCCAGACGCCCTTCTGCGACAGGACCTTGTGGTCCTCCGAGCCCGGCAGCGGGGTGAGGAAGAAGAACTCCAGGATGTCGAGCGGCAGCTCGCGCTTGATGATCTCGATGTCGCGCAGGATCGAGTCCTTGGTGTCGCCCGGAAAGCCCAGGATGTAGCCCGCGTAGGTGATGGCGCCGGCCTCGCGCCACATCTGCAGCATGGTGCGGTACTCGGTGATCTTGTTCTGCCGCTTCTTGGCGCCGATCAGATTGTCCGGGTTGATGTTCTCCAGCCCGATGAAGACGCGGCGGACGCCCGCCTTGGCGGCCTTATCGATGAAATGGGGAATGCGGTGGCACATCGTGTCCACCTGGATGGTGAACCCGATCTTCAGACCCTCGCCGACCAGCTCGATCATCCGGTCGAACAGCGGCTCCCAATGCTTGTTGCGGGCGAAATTGTCGTCGGTGATGAAGAATCGCTTGATCCCCTGCGCGTAGTTCTCGCGCACGATCTTCTCCAGATCCTCTGGGGTGCGGAACCGGCTCTTGCGGCCCTGGACGTTGATGATGGTGCAGAACGAGCACTGGTACGGGCAGCCGCGGCCGAGATCGATGCTCGACAGCGACCCCGAGGTCCGGCGCACGTGCTTGCTGGGGAGGAACGACGCCGGCTCGCCCTCGAGCGACGGCAGGTCGTCCATGTGATTGTACAGCGGCTTCAAGGCGCCCGCGTAGGCGTCGCGAAACACCTCGTCGAGGCGGCAGTGCTCGGCCTCTCCGGCGAAGAACGAGATGCCGGCCTCCTGGGCGGCGCGCATGGAGGACGGCATCTCGGGCAGCATGGCGAGGCAGCCGGAGACGTGGAACCCGCCGATGCAGACCGGCAGCCCGGCGGCGATGAACTGCCGGGCGAGATCGACCGCGCGGGGAAACTGGTTCGATTGGACGCCGACCAGCCCGATCAGGACCCGGCCGCCGGCGCGGCGGATTTTCCGGATGATCCGGTCGGGGCGCACGCGTCGGTTGGTCTCATCGTAGGTGTCGAGGCGGATCTCGACGTCGGACCCGAGCACCTGGCGGCGGCAGGCGTCCTCGGCGAGACCGTTGAGGCAGGCCAGCGTATTGGAGGGAATGGCCGACCTGAACCACTGGATCGGATAGCCGTCGTCATCGTAGTGCGTCGGCTTGATCATGACGAAGTGGAACAGGGCCGAATGTCCGCTCGCGGTCGGGCTGAGCATCGTCACCTCATCATTGCCCCAATGATATGCGGGGTGAGCTTAACCTCAATCGAGGGTCCGGGAACCGATTTTCGCCGTATTCGGCTTCGCTCCGACCCACCGGCCGGTTACTCTTGACGGAAACTGGGCCGGACCGCAATTGTGGCGAGACCGACCCGCCCGTCGTACATGGTCTGCGATGACCGAAACCACCCTCGATCTGCGCGGGTTGCGCTGCCCGCTGCCGGCGCTGAAAACCCGCAAGGCGCTGACGCGTCTGGCGTCCGGGGACCGGCTGGTGGTCGAATGCACCGACCCGCTGTCGACCATCGATATCCCCAACCTGCTGCAGCAGACCGGCGACGTGCTCGAAGGCAACGTCCAGGACAGCGGAACCTTCGTGTTCCGCATCCGCAAGGCCGCGACGTCGCCGAAGCCGCGCCGGCCGGCGGACGACGGATAGGGGTGAACCTTTCGACTGACGTCCATCCATGGCCCACACCCAGGTACCTGACATGCCCATCCGCTGTGCGGTTCTCGACGACTACCAGAACGTGGCCCTCCAGCTCGCCGACTGGCCATCGCTGCCCGACACCGAGGTCCAGGTGTTCAACCGGCCGATCGGCGATCAGGCCGCGGTGATCGACGCCCTGAAGGGATTTGCCGTGGTGTGCCTGATGCGCGAGCGCACGCCGTTTCCCAAGGCGGTGTTCGACGGCCTGCCGGATCTGCGCCTGGTGGTCACCAGCGGCATGCGCAACGCCGCGATCGACCTCGCGGCCGCGCGGGAGCGCAACATCCCGGTGTGCGGCACCGAATCGCCCGGCTATCCGACCGCCGAGCTGACCTGGGGCCTGATCCTCGAGCTCGCCCGCTGGATCGGCTACGAGAATGCCCGCCTCAAGGCCGGCGCCTGGTGGCAGTCGACGCTCGGCGTCGAGCTCGCCGGCCGGACGCTCGGCGTGGTCGGCCTCGGCAAGCTCGGCTCCAAGGTCGCCCAGATCGGCCGCGCCTTCGGGCTGAACGTGATCGCCTGGAGCCAGAATCTGACGGAGGACACGGCGCGCGAGGCCGGCGCCACGCTGGTGAGCAAGGAGGAGCTGTTCCGCCGCTCCGACATCGTCACCGTGCACCTGCAATTGAGCGGCCGCACCCGCGGGCTGATCGGCGTCCGGGAGCTCGGCCTGATGAAGCCGACCGCCTGCCTCATCAACACCTCGCGCGGCCCGATCGTCGACGAGGCGGCGCTGATCGAGGCGCTCAGCACCGGCCGCATCGCTGGCGCCGGCCTCGACGTCTACGACGTCGAGCCGCTGCCGCTCGATCATCCGCTGCGCAAGCTCGAAAATGCGGTGATCACCCCGCATCTCGGCTACGTCACCGCGGACAACTACCGGCACTTCTACGAGCAGATGGTGGAGAACATCCGCGCCTGGCAGGCCGGCAAGCCGCTGCGCGTGATCGCGCCGAAGTGACGGGCCACGCGCGGGGGATTACGGAATTGCGGTGAATTACAATTACGCAATTACGGTGACAGTGCACTGCAATTACGGTCAATTACGGTGACAGTGTACTCAATTCACACATTAAGTGCACTGTCACCGTGATCCCGTAT
>Ga0209415_10009055_pt1 | contig 17137 bp, 20 predicted proteins | sample PeaSoiSIISIP2007_FD_187696 | JGI IMG/M metagenome (GOLD analysis project Ga0209415, IMG submission 187696) | Peat soil microbial communities from Weissenstadt, Germany - SII-SIP-2007 (SPAdes) (version 2) | ecosystem: Environmental > Terrestrial > Soil > Wetlands > Peat | place: Germany... | reverse complement strand
CGTCAAGGATCTGCTGGTGATGTAGGGAGCATCACGGAGCAGAATCGACGAGCAACCGGCAAGCGTCCACGGCTGAGCGAGCCGGTGGAGGGATTCGAACCCACGACCTGACGATTACAAATCGCCTGCGCTACCAGACTGCGCCACACCGGCGGGAACCCACCAAGACTAGTGACCAGGGGTTGTCGCGGCATAGGCTGTCGCCGTGACTGACACGCCGCCGCCGGCCCCTTCGCCGGGCTCGCACTACCAGCCGGCGACGGCGGTCATGCTCGTCATCGTCGCGCTCTTCGTCGGCGCGGCCTTCTTGATGCTGCGCACGAACCCGGTCTCGTCGCCGTCGGTGACGACGACGCTCGTGACGACGACGACCGCCCACCACGGTCCCGTGCACCACCCCGCGAAGTCGCGCGTGCGCGTCCAGGTCGCCAACGGCACCAACACGCCCAACCTGGCCCGCACGTTCACCCAGCAGCTCTCGACGCTCGGGTGGGACACCCTGGCGCCGGCCAACGCCCGCAACCACGTCTCGAAGTCGGCGATCTACTTCAACCCGGGATACCTGTGGGCCGCGCACGAGATCGCCACATCGCTGCACCTCTCGGTCCACGCGATCCAGGCGCTCAACGGGCTCAACCCCGTGGCCGGCGCGAACATCGACGACGTCGTCGTCATCCTCGGACCGGACCTGGCGATTCGGGGCTGATCAGCCCGGCGTCGGCGCTTCGACGCCGTAGCGAGCTAGGGCGGCACGCAGAACGTCGCCGGCCATCGGGCGCAGCTCGTCCAGCGGGCGATTGCGGTGCCGGCGGATCCCGAGGTCGACCTGGGCGAGGCTGGCCGTGCCGAATCGCCGGGCCGTGTCGATGAGCAGCGCGATCTCCACGCCGTAGGCGGGCTCGAGGTCGATCGACGCGAGGGCGCTGCGGCGCAGCGCCGTCTCGCCGGCGAGCGGCTGGCGGATCTCTCCGAGGCCCGGGAAGAGCAGCGACAGGATGGGCCGCGCGGCGAGGTCGTTCACCCGACCGCCCCCCACGGGCATGTCGTGCAGGGGCCGCACGTAGTAGCCCTTCACGAGCTGGATGCGCGGCTCGGCCAGGAGCGGGCCAATCAGGCGCGCGACGTAGTCACTCGAGTCGCTGGTGACGTCGGCGTCGAGGAAGACCACCAGGTCGCTGCGGGTCGCGGCGACGCCCGCGGCCAGCGCGGCGCCCTTGCCCGTCGGCGCGGCGAGGGCCACGACGCGCGCGCCGTGGCGTCCGGCCACGACCGCGGTGTCGTCGTGGGAGTGATCGTCGACCACGACCAGCTCGTCGACCAGGCCCTCGTGGTGGCGCGCCGCGTCGAGCACCGCGCCCACGGTGTCCGCCTCGTTCTGGGCGGGGATGACCACCGCGACCGAGCTCGCCGCCTTACGTGCGATGACCTCGGCGAGGTCGACGTCGGCGCGGCCGAGGGTCCATGGGGCGATCATCGTCACCCGGTCGAGGCTACGGGTCGACGCCGCGCGCCCGCACTTGACAGTGGGCGCGCGCGACGACCAGAATGGGGGGGTCATCAAGAGCGACAGAGGGACGGGCCCTGCGAAGTCGCGACAACCAGTGTGAGTAAACGGGGATCCCCGTCACACCAGGTGCCAAAGCCCGATCGATGAAAAGGACACCATGAGCTTCGCCACTGGTCTCATCTGCCGGGAATGCGGCACCACCTACCCCTCCGAGGCGCGCTACGCGTGCGACTTCTGCTTCGGCCCGCTCGAGGTCGACTACGACCTCGCCGCGGCCCGCGGTCAGGTGACCCACGCCTCGATCGCCGCCGGACCGGCCTCCATCTGGCGCTACGGCGCGCTGCTGCCCGATCCGGGCGACGAGCCGATCGACCTCGGCGTGGGCTGGACGCCGCTGCGACGCGCGACCCGACTCGCCGAGGTGCTCGGCGTGCGCGAGCTGTGGCTGAAGGACGACACGCGCAACCCCACCGGGTCGTTCAAGGACCGGGTCGTCTCGGTGGCTCTCTCTAGCGCCCGGCGCCTCGGCTTCACGACCGCCGCCTGCGCGTCGACCGGCAACCTGGCCACTTCGGTGGCGGCCCACGCCGCGGCGATCGGCTGGAAGAGCGTGACCATCATCCCGTCGGACCTGGAGCGGTCCAAGATCGCGATGACCGCGATCTTCGGCGGCACCGTGCTCGGCGTCGAGGGCAACTACGACGACGTGAACCGGCTCTGCGTGGAGCTGGTGGCCGAGCACCCCGACTGGGCCTTCGCCAACGTGAACGTCCGTCCCTACTACGCCGAGGGCTCCAAGACCCTGGCCTTCGAGGTGGCCGAGCAGCTCGGGTGGCGCCTGCCCGATCAGGTCGTCGTGCCGTTGGCGTCGGGCAGCCAGTTCACGAAGATCGCCAAGGGGTTCCGCCAGCTCGTCGCGCTCGACCTGGTCGAGGGCGAGCTGCCCGTGCTCTTCGGCGCGCAGGCCCAGGGCTGCTCGCCGATCGCCACGGCCTTCGCCGCGGGGGCCGACGTCGTCACCCCCCAGCGCCCGCACACCATCGCGCGCTCGCTGGCGATCGGCAACCCGGCCGACGGCCCGTACGTGCTCGACGAGCTGCGCCGCGGCGGCGGGGACTGCGGCGCGGTCGGCGACGACGAGATCCTCGAGTGCATCGCGCTGTTGGCCGAGACCGAGGGGATCTTCGCCGAGACCGCGGGTGGCGTGACCATCGCCTCGCTGCGCCAGCTGCTCGGGCGCGGCACCATCGACTCGGAGCGCTCCATCGTGGCCATCATCTCGGGCCACGGCCTCAAGACCCTGGACGCGATCGCCGACATCGCGCACGTGTCGGCGACGATCGCGCCCTCGTTGGAGGCGGCCGAGGAGGCCCTGCGCTTCACCCAGCTGGTGGGCGCGTCGTGAGCGTCGTCGTGCGACTGCCCAGCCAGCTGCGGGCTCTCGTGGGGGGCGCCGGGGAAGTGCCGGTCGAGGCCGCGACGGTGCGCGAGGCGATCGTTGCGCTCGACGCCGCCTACCCCGGCGTGGCCGGGCGCGTGCTGGACGACCGCGGCTCGCTGCGGCGCTTCGTGAACGTCTTCGTGGCGGACGAGGACATCCGGTTCCTGGAGGGTCTGGACACGGTCCTCGCCTCGGGGCAGACCGTGTCGCTGGTGCCGGCGGTGGCCGGGGGCTGACCCCGCCGTTAGCACTCGACACCCGAGACTGCTAACATTGCTACGCACCAACAAGGTACCTACCCCCTAGGAGGACACGTGGCGAAGTTGATCGCTTTCGATGAAGAGGCCCGTCGCGCGCTCGAGCGCGGGATGAACAAGCTGGCGGACGCCGTGCGCGTCACCCTCGGCCCCAAGGGTCGCAACGTCGTGCTGGACAAGAAGTGGGGCGCCCCCACGATCACCAACGACGGCGTCTCGATCGCCAAGGACATCGACCTCGAGGACCCGTACGAGCGCATCGGCGCCGAGCTGGTCAAGGAGGTCGCCAAGAAGACCGACGACGTGGCCGGCGACGGCACCACGACCGCGACGGTCCTGGCCTGGGCCATGGTCCGCGAGGGCCTGAAGAACGTCGCCGCCGGGGCCAACCCGATGTCGCTCAAGAAGGGCATCGAGGCCGCCGTCGAGACGGCCGTCGCCTCGCTCCAGGAGCTCTCGATCCCCGCCGACACTAAGGAGCAGATCGCCCAGGTGGCGTCCATCTCCGCCGCCGATAACGAGATCGGCGCGCTGATCGCCGACGCCATCGACAAGGTCGGCAAGGACGGCGTCATCACCGTCGAGGAGAGCCAGAGCTTCGGCATGGACATGGACCTCGTGGAGGGCATGCGCTTCGACAAGGGCTTCATCGCCCCGTACTTCGCTACCGACACCGAGCGGATGGAGGCGGTCCTTGAGAACGCCTACGTGCTGCTCGTCTCGTCCAAGGTGGCCGCGGTGCGCGACCTGCTCCCGGTGCTGGAGAAGGTCATGCAGTCGGGCCGCCCGCTGCTGGTCGTCGCCGAGGACGTCGAGGGCGAGGCCCTGGCGACCCTGGTGGTGAACAAGATCCGCGGCACCTTCAAGTCGGTGGCCGTCAAGGCGCCCGGCTTCGGCGAGCGGCGCAAGGCCATGCTCCAGGACATCGCGATCCTCACGGGCGCGACCGTCATCTCCGAAGAGGTCGGGCTCAAGCTCGAGAACGCCGGGCTGGAGCTGCTGGGCTCGGCCCGCAAGATCGTCGTGACCAAGGACGAGACGACCATCGTCGAGGGCGCCGGCTCCGAGGACGACATCAAGGGCCGCATCAGCCAGATCAAGGCCGAGATCGAGAACACCGACTCGGACTACGACCGCGAGAAGCTCCAGGAGCGCCTGGCCAAGCTCTCCGGCGGCGTGGCCGTGATCAAGGTGGGTGCCGCGACCGAGGTCGAGCTCAAGGAGAAGAAGCACCGCATCGAAGACGCCGTCTCCACGACCAAGGCGGCCATCGAAGAGGGCGTCGTGCCCGGCGGCGGCGTGGCCCTGCTGCGCAGCCAGACCCGCATCCTCGAGACGGCCGAGAAGCTCTCGGGCGACGAGTCGACCGGCGCGCGCATCGTCGCCAAGGCCGTCGAGGCGCCGCTCAACCAGATCGCGGTGAACGCCGGCCTCGAGGGCGGCGTCATCGTCGACAAGGTGCGCCACCTCAAGGGCAAGAGCCACGGGCTGAACGCGGCCACCGGCGAGTACGAGGACCTGGTCAAGGCCGGTGTCATCGACGCGGCCAAGGTGACCCGCTCGGCCCTGCAGAACGCGGCCTCCATCGCCGCGCTCTTCCTCACGACCGAAGCGGTCATCGTGGACAAGCCCGAAGAGAAGGCCCCGTCGATGCCCGGCGGCGGCATGGACGACTACTAGACACGACGTCGCGCACGAACCGCGGGGCGCACGCCCCGCGGTTCGTCGTCTCTCCCCGATCGCGGCGCGCCCGTAGCATGGGTTCGTGACCACCCCCGAGCCGGTCGTGCCCTCGCGCGGACTCAACGTCCTGCACCTGTTCTGCCACGTCGACGGCGAGACCGACCGCGGCGAGCTCGCCGTGGCCGTCGACGTCGCGCTCGAGGACGGGCTCCAGGTCGTGTGCGTCGCGGTCCTGGGGGCCAAGGCCGACCTCGCCTTCATGGTGCTGGGTCCGGACCTGTGGGACCTTCGCCGGTTCCAGTCGCGCGTCCAGGCGGCCGGCCTGGTCGTGTCGGAGAGCTACGTCTCGGTCACCGAGGTCAGCGAGTACGCCGAGGGCATGCCCGAGGAGATGCGCAACGCGCGCCTCTACCCGGTGCTGCCCCCCGAGGGGATGCGCGCCTGGTGCTTCTACCCCATGACCAAGCGGCGCAACGAGGTCCACAACTGGTACACGCTGTCCTACGAGGAGCGCGAGGCGCTCATGATCGAGCACGGCAAGACCGGCCGGACCTTCCGGGGCCGCGTGCTCCAGCTCGTGACCGGCTCGACCGGCCTGGACGACTTCGAGTGGGGCGTCACCCTCTTCGCCGTGCACGTCGACGACCTCAAGGAGTGCGTCTACACGATGCGCTTCGACGAGGGGTCGGCCCTCTACGGCGAGTTCGGGGACTTCTACACCGGCCTGGTCGGCTCGCTCGACGAGGTCCTCGGGGTCACGCTGGCCTGAGATGGGCGACGCCGTCAACGAGAAGACCCTGCGTCGGTGGGCCGAGTCCCTGGCGGGAGTGGCGCGCACCGGGATCGGCTTCACCGACAGCCTCTTCGAGCGCGAGCGCTACGAGGAGATCCTGCGCATCGCCGGGGACATCAAGGTGGCCGCCGACGCGGGCCTCGACGGCGTGCCCGACGCGCGGGGCAACGTCGTCGAGTGGATGAGGGACGCCGGCCGCGGCGTGCCCGGCTACGTGACGCCCAAGGTGGCGGTGGGCGCGGCGGTGGGCAACGACGCCGGCGAGCTCCTCCTGATCCGCCGCGCGGACTCGGGCGTGTGGCTGTACCCCACGGGGTGGTGCGACGTCGGCTACTCGGCGCCCGAGGTCGTGGTCAAGGAGGTCCTCGAAGAGACCGGCGTCGACGTCGAGCCGGTGCGCCTCATCGGTGTTCTCGACGGCATGCGGCTGGGCACGTCGCGCGTCCCGCTGTACTCGCTCCTCTTCTACTGTCGCGCGCTCGGCGGCGAGCTCAAGATCCATCCCCAGGAGGTGACCGACGTCGGCTGGTTCACCCGCGACCACCTGCCCTCGCCCACGGTGGGCGCCGACCGCTGGGCCGAGCCGATCTTCGCCGCGATCGCCGGCGAGGTCCGTGACGTCTTCTACGACGACCTTCGCCGGCCGGTGTGGCGGGAGCCGCGATGAGCCTCACCGTGACGATCGCTCGCGAGGCCGACGAGGGACTCGTCGACGCGCTGAACCGACTGGTGCCGCAGCTGAGCGCGCGCGCGGGGGCGGTGACCTTCGAAGACCTGACCGCGATCGTCACCTCGGAGGGTTCGACGCTCTTCGTCGCGCGCGAGGGCGACGCCGTGTGCGGGGTGGCCACCCTGGTGACCTACCGCGTCCCGACGGGCCTGAAGGCGTGGATCGAGGACGTGGTCGTCGACGAGGGCGCCCGGGGCCTCGGGGTGGGCGAGACCCTCACGCGCGCGGCGCTCGACGAGGCCCGGGCGCGCGGCGTCCTCGTCGTCGACCTCACCAGCCGACCGGCGCGCACGGCCGCGCACCGGCTCTATCAGAAGCTCGGCTTCGCGACGCGCGAGACCTTGGTCTACCGTCACACGCTGTAGGGAGATCGCCGCCGCGATCCCGGGAGTCTGCACGGCGGACGCGCATCGCTCGAGATTCCGCGGTTCACGAGCATGTCTCCCGTTTCCCCATTGAGTATTCGGGCTGATCACGGGCTGGTTCTCCTACGGGCGACCTGGTGAGGGTCCGCCACCTCGAAATAGAAAAAAGATATATTTTCCGAGTCGGAAAGTCCCAGATCGTGGGCACCAGCAGGGGCACTCATGAAAGACCATGGTCGGAAGGCTTCGTGCGCCTCGATGTCCCAGGGCCGCCGCGTCCGCAGGGCACCGAAGCGCACCCGCCCCGCGCCCTTCAACGCGATCGACGGCATCTTCGGGGCCGAGCCACCGCTGCTGACTCTCGTCTCGCCGGTCGCCGCCGGCGCGACGGAGGTCCCGGCGTCCGACCCGGCCGCCGAGGCGCTCAGCGCCGCGCCCGCGCTCGAGCCGGCGCCCGGCGCTGATGAGACGCCCACAATGTCAGCGCGCTTCCGGCCCCGCTCGTCGAAGTCGTCGCTCGTTCGCCGCGTCGCCGCCGCGACGCTGGGTATGAGCTTGGTGGCCGGTGGGTCGTTCGCCGCTACGAACTGGGTCGTGGGGCTGACGGTTGGATCCAACGGAGAGGGCCAGTCCGCGACCGTCTCGAACCTCACCGTCAGTGCCGTAGCGTCGCCCGGGGCGACCAATCTGCTCTACCCCGGCGGCACCGGCGACGTGGTGCTGACCATCTCGAACCCCAATCCCTACCCCGTGACGGTCACCGGGGTCAACCTGCCGACGAACACGACCTACGCGGCGGGGTACACCAACTCCTCCCTGACGACTGCTCAGAGCGGGTGCGCCGCCGCGACGCCCAGCGACGTGATCTGGAACTTCTCCACCTCGACGTCGGGTAGCGCCCATACCTTGACCACTCCGGTGACGGTCGGGCCGAGCGGCAACGCGAACAACCCCCTGACCGTCACGCTCACCAATGACGCCTCGATGACGGCGGCCGCTCCCGCGGCGTGCGAGAACACCTACTTCTCCATGCCGTCGTTCACCGCGGTCGCGGCCTCCGGCGGCGCCGCCACCGTCACGACGTCGCCCTTCGTCGACGCGTGGACGAGCTAGCGACCCGTGGCAGCGATGTCGTCGAAGAGCGCCCGACGTCTCGTGGCCGTCGTCGTCACCTCCATCGCGATCTCCTGGGGGCTCTCCGACAGATCGCTGGTCAACGCGGCCACCCACTGGCTGCCGTTGCTGTCCGCGGGCTCGCACGGCGAGGGTCAAGCGCGGCCGGCGATCACCAGCGCCACCGGCAACCCGGTGACGTTCGCGGCGGCGTGCACCGCCTCGAACGAAGAGAGTGCGACACTCACCTGGACGACGGCGGGTTCCGCGGTGACGGGATACGCGGTCTACGTCAGCTCGACCGTGAACGGCACCTTCGCCCTTGACGCGACGCAGCCGACGGGCACCGCGCTCACGGTGACCGAGACCTACACGTCGGGCAGCACCGGCAAGAAGTTCTACCGTCTCGAAGCCAAGTCGACGAACTGGGCCTTCCCGGGTGCCACGATCACGAACGCCCGCCAGGCCGCGGTCAGCGGCACCAACGGCGGGTACCTCACGATGTCGTCGACCCCGAGCTGCACCGCGACCGCCTAAGGCGACACCTTTCCCGCTCTGCTCGCGCGCGCCCGGGGAGCGATTCAACCGCGGTCCCCTCGGCGCGGGCGGCCCGTCCAGCCTTCAATCTCAAAGGAAAGTGGACGCCTTGTCGAGAGTTGGGCAGAGGTTGTTCGTTGCTAGACGCGTGTTTGACATTGACCTTGCAGTATCGAAAAAGAATTTTTCACGCAAGGGCATTTCTCGACGGGATCCCCTCGGCAGTCGGCGAGGCGGTCACTGGAAGGGCCGGTCCTTACGTGGACCGCCCGAGCCAAGGAGAAAGAACACAATGTCAGCATCTCGTTCCAACCGACCGGCGAGAACCGCGGTTCCGGCAGCGGCCGCAGCGGCGTCGCTGAGTCCATCCGGAGTGATTCGACGCGCCCGCCGCCTCTTCAGTCGAAAGTCGCTGCTGTTCAGGGTCGTGTCCGGGTTCCTCGGTGTCGCCCTGGTCGGCGGCGGCACGTACGCGGCCACGAACTGGTTGGTCGGTCTCAACGCCGGCTCGGCCGGTGAGGGGCAGTCGGCGACGGTCAGCAACCTGACGATCAGCGCCGTGGCGTCGCCGGCGGCGAGCAACCAGCTCTATCCGGGCGGCAACGGCGACGTGGTGGCGACCATCGCGAACCCGAACTCGTTCCCGGTCACGGTGACGGCGGTCGACCTTCCGACCAACGCGACCTACGCGAACGGCTACACGACGTCGGCATTGACCACGACCCAGACCGGTTGCATCGCCTCGACGCCGAGCGACGTGATCTGGAACTTCTCGACGGGCACGTCGGGCAGCGTGCACACGCTCACCACCCCCCTGACAGTGGCGGCGAGCGGTTCCCTGACGGTCACGTTCACGAACGACGCGTCCATGACGGTGGCGACCCCGGCGGCGTGCGAGAACACGTACTTCTCGCTGCCGTCGCTCACCGGCGTTGCGGCGACCGGTGGTGTCGCGACACCGACGACCGGTCCCGCGACCGACGCCTGGACCAGCTAGGAAAGCCTGGCGCTGGCTCCGTTCCGGAGCGCTCCAGCTCCTGCGCCAGGGCGATCGCATCACAGGATCTGACCCCGCCGTCGTCGTTGTCGGGGGCCGGCGGCGGGATCAGGTCCGCTTCATCGGCGCCGGAGAACCGACGCGGCGCCTCGGGCAGTCCGTCGGGCCCCGGCGATCGCGTCGTCGTGAACTCCGGGCCGTCGCCGCCTCGCCGCCCGGTCGGGCACGGCCCCAGTCAGCCGCGCTGGGCGAGCGATCGCGAGATGTCGGCGCACTCGCGCACGGCGTAACCCACGATGACGTAGGTCGAGGCGGGGTCCGCCCACCACCAACCGGCCACGGTGTTGAGGCAGAGTCCGAGCAGCACGGCGAGGGCCAGGACGCCGTCGACGAAGGTGACGCGACCTTCGCGGATGAGTACTTCACGCGACGCGGCTCGGCCCGTTCGGCCCTTCTCGCGGGCGAGGGCGAACATCACGAGGGCCGTCGCCGCGGTCCAGCCGATCCCCCCAGGGCTGTGGCGCGGCTGGAAGCCCGCGACGAGAACCCAGGTCGACTGGACGGCGAGGTACAAAGAGACTGAGGCGAAGGCCGCCGCGATGAGGATGAGCGCGCGGCGCTCCCGGTCCCGTCGCGCGTCGCGCAGCTCCCAGAGCACGACCACGCTGGCGCCGATCTCGATGAGTGAATCCAGTCCGAAGCCCGCCAGCGCGACCGAACGCGCCGCGAGCGCCAGCACCGCCAGGACCACAACGCCGACCACGTTCCAGCCCAGCGTGATCCGTTCCAGGGTGACGCCGCGGCGTTCGTGTCGCTCAAGGTTGTTCCTCGCTGGGACGCCTGCGGACACGAGAGAAGGCTAGGCGCGCCGACTACGCCGCTGGCAGACTGCACCGGTGGGAGCGGACCGCGAACTGGCCGGGCTCCTCGCGTCGTTGGGGCCCGAGCTCGTCGACGGCGAATTCGTGTTCGTCACGTCCGACACTGCGCTGGTCGGCGTGGACGCCCGGGCGATGGTCGTGGAGGGCGAGGGGTATAGCTACGTGCTCGAACGAGCGCGGGCCGATCGGCACGAACTGCGCTATGAGTACGTGGCGGCCTGGATCACCCTGCGCGTGGCGTCCGCATTGGACGCCGTCGGGCTCACCGCGGCGGTCAGCACCGCGTTGGCCGACGCGAGGATCAGCTGCAACGTGATCGCCGGGCACCACCACGACCACCTGCTCGTGCCGCATCCGCGAGGGTCCGACGCGCTGGCCGTGCTGCGCCGCCTCTCAGCCAGACAGGATCGATAGGTTCTCGCGGGCGTCGGCGAGGTGGTGCTCGCATTCGTGGACCCCGACCGTGCCCAACCACCCCACGGTGACCTCCTCGGGGGTGACGGGACTGTAGAGCAGGGGCCGGTCCTCGAAACCGAGGGGCAACGCGGCCCAGGTGCGGAGCAGCAGGCCGGCGCAGACGGGCAACTCGGCGCTCAGGGTGGCCGCCGAGTCCAGACCGTAGAAGCCGAGGTCGACGCGCTGGTCACGATGAATCGGCGAACCGGTGGGGTGGTCCTCGATCGAGGCCGGCAAGGTGCGCTCGCGCAGGCTGAGCAGGACGTCGCGCAGGTGGGCGCCGTATTCGAGGATCGACCATCGCGCGGGCTCGGGCCGTGACCCGGCGACGTCGCCCGCGCGTGTCACCACGTCCACGAAGGCTTCCACCGCCGCGGCGACTCTCGGCGAGACCTCGTCGCCGGCGAGTTCGGCGCGCACGAAGCCGCACACCGGGCAGGCGGCCGGCGGGGGAGAGGGCGCGCCAATCACGCACACGTCCTAGCAGCCGCTGGCGGGTGTCGCCCCACCTGGCTACCGTGAGCCCATGGCGTTAAGCGCTCAAAGGTGCGTCGCGGTGATCGACGAGAGCGGCGAGGCCCTGGCCGCCGCCGCGGCCGGCCACTTCGACGCCGACGTTCCCGGCTGTCCCGGCTGGCGAGTGCGCGATGTGCTCCAGCACCTGATCGAAGTGCACTGGTTCTGGTCCCTCGTCGTCGAGGATCGGCTCAGCACGCGACCGACCTCGGGGCGCCCCGACGCCGTGGCCGACGACCACCTGGTGTCGCAGTTCCTCGTGGGACTTCACCACCTCACCGACGTGCTCGGCTCCGCGGATCAGTCGGACCCCGTGTACACGTGGGCTCCGGGCCGCCACGACGTCGCCTTCATCACCCGCCATCAGGTGCAGGAGACCGCGGTCCACGGATTCGACGTGGCCCGGGCGGTCAGTGCGGAGTGGGCGCTCGCGCTCGACGCGGCGGTCGACGCCGTCGAGGAGTTCCTCACCTTCTCCGTATCCAGTCGCGACGATCCGGCCGATCCACCACGGCCCGCCCTCGACGGCGTCCTGGGCCTTCGCTGCTTGGATGCTGACGTGAGCTGGACGATCGAGGACGATGTTCAGCCGGGCACCGTGCGCTTCGAGGCGGGACTGCGCGATGACGCCGTGGTCATCGAGGCCCCCGCGGCCGACTTGCTGGTGTGGCTCTACCGACGCGTGCACCTGACCGGCGAGACCAACCACGCCGCGCTCGTGGGCCGCTTCCGTCACCTCACGTTCACTGACTGAGCCGTCGTGTCGAAGACCGGCGGGTGAGAGCGTGAGTGTCCTGGAGCGGGCCTCGGTGCAGCGGGTGCGCGTCGCCCTGCGTGCCGCGGGTGTGGCGGGCGAGGTCGTCGTCCTCGATGCGTCGACGCGCACCGCGGCGGACGCCGCCGCCGCCCTGGGCGTCACCGTCGGTCAGATCGCCTCGTCGATCGTGTTCGTACTCGAGGACGCGAGTCCCCTCCTGGTCATCACGAGCGGACGTCACCGGGTCGACCCAGGGCTGGTGGGCGAATCTCTGGGCGTCGGCGACCTCGCGCGCGCCGACGCCGCCTACGTGAAGGCGTGGTCGGGTTTCTCGATCGGCGGGGTGAGCCCGGTGGGGTGGAGCGGGCCCGTGCCCGCGTCGCCCAGAGAGTCGGAGTCGTCGGCGGCCCCGCGCGTCGTCATCGACGTGGCGCTGGACGACTATGACGTCGTCTGGGCCGCCGGCGGCCACCCTCACGCGGTGTTTCCCACCAGCTTCGACGAACTTCGTGGCGCCATCGGCGCGACCGCGCTGCGGGTGGCCGCCGACTGACCCGCGGCACTAGCGTTCAGGGTCACGAGGGAAGGACCCCGCGCTGGAGAGTGACCGCATTCCCCGGCCGGACGCCATCGTCTTTGACCTCGACGGGACGGTCGCCGACTCCCAGGAGGGGATACTCCTCGCGCTGCGCCAGACCCTCGACGACTTCGGGCGCAGCGCCGCCGACGACGAGTTGCGCTCCCTGATCGGACCGCCCCTGGACGAGTCGTTTCGCCAGCTGGGCTTCTCCGATGCCCAGCTGAGCGAGGTCGTGGATCACTACCGCGACCTCTACGACCGCGTCGGCGTCGCCCGCACCCGGCCCTACGACGGCGTCCTCGAGGTACTGGGCACGTTGCGCCGCGCCGGGGTTCGCCTGGCCCTGGCGACGGCCAAACGAATCGATTTCGCCGAGCGGATTCTGCGGGACTTCGCCGTGCGCGACCTCTTCGACGCGGTCGCCGGCGCCTCCCTCGACGACCGACTGACCGACAAGGTCGACATCGTCAGGGACGTTCACCGGGTCTTCGACGCGGCGCCGGGATCGGCGTGGATGGTCGGCGACCGGCGCCACGACGTGGAGGCCGCCCGGGCCTGCGGGCTGGTGGCGGTGGGTGCTCTCTGGGGCTACGGGTCGCGCGAAGAACTCGAGGCCGCCGGGGCGGACTGGCTGGTGGCGGAGCCCTGCGACCTGTTGATCCCCTTCTCCGATGGGGCGCAACGAGGCGTGGACGAGACCACTGCATAATGGTGGGCGTGTCGGCTCGACGGGATCACAGCCTGAACCTCAGACCCGCCTCGGTGCAGGACTACCGAGAGTTGGCCCGTCGCCGGCTCCCGCGCCAGATCTTCGATTACATCGACGGGGGGGCCTTCGGCGAGGCCACCCTCGCGGCGAACCGTGACGACCTGCGTCGCTGGCAGTTCCGCCAGCGGATCCTGCGCGATGTCTCGGAGCGTTCGCTGAGCACGAACGTCTTGGGCACCGACCTGTCCATGCCGGTCGTGCTGGCCCCCGTCGGCTTCGCCGGGACCTTCGCCAGGCGCGGTGAGGTCCAGGCCGCGCGCGCGGCCGAGCGGGCCGGCGTGGCGTTCTGCGAGTCGACGCTGTCGGTCTGCAGCGTCGACGAGGTTGCCGCGGCCACGACCCGTGCGCCGTGGTTCCAGCTATACGTCATGCGCGACCGCAGCTACGGCGAGGACCTGATGGCCCGGGCTCAAGCGGTCGGGTGCACCACCCTGGTCCTGACCGTGGATCTCCCGGTGGTGGGCCAGCGGTACCGCGACATGCGCAACGGATCCTCCGGCTCGCTCTCCCAGATCGGCCGGTGGCGCCGACGCTGGGACTTCGCGAGCCATCCGCGGTGGGTCCGCGACGTGGCGATCGGCGGGCGGCCCCTGAACTTCGGCAACGTCGAGCGAGCGATGCCCGGGGCCCGCTCGCCCGTCGACTTCCAGGCCTGGGTGAACCGCCAGTTCGACCCGAGCGTCACGTGGCGCGACCTCGAGTGGGTGCGCGGGCACTGGCGCGGCCGCGTGGCCCTCAAGGGGATCCTTGATCCCGACGACGCTCGTGCCGCGCTGGACTGCGGGGTCGACGCGATCATCGTGTCGAACCACGGTGGCCGGCAGCTCGATGACGTGCCGTCCGGTGCAGCGGCGCTGCCGGCGATCGTCGAAACGGTCGGTGAGCGGTGCGAGGTGCTGGTCGACGGCGGCGTGCGCAGCGGCCTCGACGTGGTCAAGATGCTGGCCCTCGGCGCGAAGGCCTGCCTGGTCGGCCGGGCGTGGGCGTACGCGTTGGCCGCTCGCGGTGAACGCGGTGTGGATCACGTGCTGCGGCTCATGCGTGAGGAGATGCTGGTGACCCTGGGGCTGACCGGTGTCACGGACGTGAAGGAACTGGATCGGTCGGCCCTGGTCGAACGGCGCGATTAGGCGACGGCGAGGCGCGTCGCCAGGAAGTCCAGCACCTGGTCGAGCGCGCGCCGCGTGGGTGAACCAGGCTCGTCGACCCGGTCCTCGGTCAGCACCGAGTGGGCGGACGGCGCGTGCCCGCCGGGATTGCCGGGAGACGAATCGATCTCGACCGCCAGGAACCCGTCGCCGAGCGACTCGCGAAGTCCGGCGAAGCGCTCGGCCGGTACCTTGGCGTCCTCACTGAAACGCAGGCCCATCACGCACAGACCCTGGCTGACGCGCCGTCGCACCGCGGACAACTCACTCAGGCTCACGCCCGCGGCGCGCCGGCGCTGCGCCCCGATCGGCAGAGGCAGGGCGGGCTGGCTCATCACGGGCGCGACCACGAGGGGGTCGACGCTCATCGCCAAGGCGAGATTGCCGGTGAGGCACATCCCGACGACCCCGACACCGGGACCGCCGCACAACGCGTGCTCGTGCCCGGCCAATTCGCGCAGGTAGTTCGTCACCGGGCTGGACCGGTTGGCGGCCAGGAGGGTGAACTCTCGCGACACGCAGGCGCGGGCCATGGAGGCCAGGGAGTTGGCCACCGTTGGCGCATCACCGGGCGTGCCGAGCAGCGACGGCATGACCGCCGTCAGGCCCCTGGCCGCGACGGCGCGGCCGAAGTCCGCGACCGCGGGTGTCAATCCCGGTATCTCGTGGATGACGATGACCGCCGGGCCAGCGCCAACTCGAAAGATCTCGTGGGTGGTGCCCGACGAGTCGGTGAACTCCGCTCGGACCAGCCCGTCGAGGGCCCCGCGCTCGCCCATGGCCCTCCCTCGCGCTCGCCCCGACTGTACCGGCGACCAGGTGCGGCGGGCTCGGGCGCGGCGGCTCCCGCGGCGACGCCGGCAGGCACGGACGGCGAATCAGCGCGTTGAGCGGCCAACGAGGTGGTCGACTTGGCCGCAGGAGACGCCCTACCGTCCCGGCGCGAGGTGGTGGACCCCAGGACGGGCGGACGGTATCGTTCTTCGTGTCCGATCTGGACGAACGAACCGGGGGGTCCGCATGATTCGTTTCCGTCGCTACAAGCCCGCCCTCGCCGCAGCCGTGGTGTTGACGCTGCCCGCCCTGGTGATGCTGACGGGGACGTCGCCCGTTCAGGGTGTCAACGAGCACTGGCAGCACCACGCCGTCTGCTCGCGCGCGCGGGCCGATCACGCGTACTGCCACGCGCTCGTGCTGGCCAACCAGCAGGGCACGCCGATGGCCGCAGCCGCGCCCACGGGGCTCTCGCCATCGACGATCGACGCGGTCTACGGCTTCCCCGGCGGCACCACCGCGGGCAGCGGCAAGACGATCGGGATCGTCGACGCCTATAACGACCCGACGGCCGAGAGCGACCTCGCGACCTTCTCCAGCCAGTTCGGACTGCCCGCGTGCACGACCGCCAATGGGTGCTTCTCCAAGGTGAACGAGACGGGCGGCTCGTCCTATCCCTCGACCAACTCGGGGTGGGCCCTTGAGATCAGCCTGGACATCGAGTGGGCGCACGCCGTCGCCCCGGGGGCCAAGATCCTGCTCGTGGAGGCATCGTCGAGCAGCTTCACCGACCTGTTGACCGGCGAGAACTACGCCAAGACCCACGCCCAGTACGTCTCGAACAGCTGGGGCGGCTCTGAGTTCAGCGGCGAGAACTCGTACGACTCCTCCTTCGTCCAGAGCGGCGTCAGCTTCTTCGTGGCGGCGGGCGACAGCGGTCTGCCCGCGGAGTACCCATCGAGTTCGCCCAACGTGATCTCCGTCGGGGGCACGACGCTCACCTTCAATCAGAGCGGTCAGTTCGCGAGTGAGACCGCGTGGTCCGGGGGCGGAGGAGGCTGCAGCTCCTACGAGGCCGCCAACTCGGCGCAGTCCTCGTTCTCCCAGTACGGTCAAGCGGGTTGCGGAGGTCGGCGCGCCACCCCCGACGTAGCGCTGGACGCCGACCCCAACTCTGGCGTGGCGGTCTATGACTCCACGCCCTACTCCGGCCAGTCCGGGTGGTTCCAGGTCGGAGGCACGAGTGCGTCGACCCCCATGTGGGCGGCCGCCTCGGCCGACGCGGGCGTGACCGTCAACGCGGCGTACGTGTACGGTTCCAGCATCAACTTCCGTGACATCACGTCGGGGAACAACGGCGCACCGTGCCAGGTCGGCTTCGACCTGTGCGGCGGTCGCGGTAGCTGGCTGTTCTCTTCGGGGACGACAACCACGACAACCTCGACCACAACGACCTCGACCACAACGACGTCGACGACTACGACGACCCTGGCTACGACCACCACGACGGTGGCGAGCACGACCACGACGACCACCAGTCCGACCACGACCACGACGATCGCGAGCGCCCCAGCGGTTCCGACGAACCTGTCGGCGACGGGCCGCTTCCGTCACATCTCCTTGACGTGGAGCGAGACGACCACGGGCGTCACGTTCGACCTGTACCGGGGCACGTCGTCGGGTGCAGAGACCCTGTACCGGAGCGGACTAACCGGCACGTCCTTCAGTGACTCGTCGGTCGCCCGCGGAACGACCTACTACTACAAGGTGTCCGCCGTGCGTTCCGGTGTTCAAAGCGGGCTCTCGAATGAGGCATCCGCGGCGGCGAGGTAA
>Ga0209415_10009054_pt1 | contig 17137 bp, 12 predicted proteins | sample PeaSoiSIISIP2007_FD_187696 | JGI IMG/M metagenome (GOLD analysis project Ga0209415, IMG submission 187696) | Peat soil microbial communities from Weissenstadt, Germany - SII-SIP-2007 (SPAdes) (version 2) | ecosystem: Environmental > Terrestrial > Soil > Wetlands > Peat | place: Germany... | reverse complement strand
TCCAAATGCAACCGGTTACTACGCGTTCATCAATCCGGCCACTCCCTACACCATCCAGAACCTGCTGTTCCAGTGGGCCACGTCAGCGGAGCCGGACGGTGTGCATCAATTCCAGATCAACTTCTACACCGCCGCAAGCGCCGCGGTGCCGACAGCGCCCCAGGTGCTGACGCTGGCCCTCGACAACCAGGCGCCCATCGTCAAGCTGATTGACATTCTCCACGCCGGGGCTGTGGTGTCTCCGTGCGCCATCGTCACGCTGGCTTCCATCACCGATGGGGTTCAACTGCAGTATGAAGCCTACGATCCAGAAGGCGATCTTCTCAGCCTGTCTTTGACGGCGTCGTACGGGGCTGGATCCTCCTCACTGGTCTACAGCGACAACTACAGCGCACACGCCACTCCCGGGCACATCTGGCAAGGGGTAACCAGCGACACGCAGCCGCCCTCTCCGGCCGTCTGGGTGCCTCCCTACACCTGCGCCTATCTGTTCGAGATCACAGCCTGGACCCGGTCCACAAACGGGTACAGCTACCCGGTCATCTACAGCCAGGACTTCCAGACGGTGACGTTGATCAAGCCGAGCATCATCTTCAGGCCGCCTGTGCCGCTTCCTGGTCCCATTCACCTGTCGGCCGCTGGATTTGAAAAGCTGCCCGAGACCGGCGACCCTGCCACCATGAGAGCCAGACCACTGCCAACCAAGAAATAGTCGCCAAACAACCCGCATGCTCCGCCCTCAAACCGCTGTCCAAGGAAGTTCGCGACGCGGCTGGGGGCGGAGCACCCGGCTCGTATGCCGCCTCGCTTCCCACCACCCGCTCTCAACTTGCCGCACTGACCCGGTTCGTGGTCCGATTCCTCTCCACCATTGCAAAACCGTTTGTTCTGGTTGTTGGTGTGCGGTCAGCGATTCGGAATTGAGCCCACTACCGGACGAAGCAACCCTCAATTTGCGCCCGCGCAGCCTCAGGCTTTATGGTTCCCTGTTCATCTCACAGATTGAACACCGCGGGGTCTAACCGTGTTCTTTCCTGAATCCTACGTGGGCGCGCTCCTGCTTATGATCCTCACCATGCTGTGCTGGGGTTCGTGGGCCAACACGCTCAAACTCTGCCCCGGTTACCGCTTCCAGCTCTATTACTGGGACTACGCTCTGGGCCTGGCCGGCGGCGCCATCTTCTGGGGGCTCACCGCCGGCAGCCACGGCGCCACTGGCACGCCGTTTCTCGCCGACATCGCCAAGGCCCCATTTGCCTCCACCCTGTTTGCAGCCGTCGGCGGCGTCATTTTCAATATCGCCAATCTTCTTCTCGTCGCCGCCATCGACGTAGCTGGCCTGGCCGTCGCCTTTCCCGTCGGCATCGGCCTGGCGCTCATCGTGGGCGCGGTCTCAAGTTACCTGGTCCGCCCTGTCGGCAATCCCCTGCTGCTTTTTGGCGGGGTTGCCCTGGTCACGCTGGCCATCATCTTCGACGCCTCCGCCTATCGCAGACGCGAGGCCAAAGGGAAAGCGAAAGCCACGACCACCCGCGGTATTGTCCTCTCCCTGGTTGCCGGTGTGCTCATGGGTACGTTCTATCCGCTGGTTGCCGCGGCGCTTCGCGGCGCGCGCGGTGTTCCGCCAGTCGGACCCTATGCCGTCGCACTTTGCTTCGCCTTCGGCGTGCTTTTGTCCACCATCCCCACCAATCTGCTGCTGATGGCCAAGCCGCTTGACGGCAAGCCGCCCGTCAAGCTCTCCGGCTACTGGCCCGCGCCTCTCAGTTGGCACTTCGCCGGCCTGCTCGGCGGAGCCATCTGGGCCACCGGCGCAATCGCCAACTTCGTCGCGTCAGGCGCCCATTTAGTGGGTCCGGCCGTCTCTTACTCCATCGGCCAGGGAGCCACCATGGTCTCGGCCTGCTGGGGCGTCTTTGTCTGGCGCGAGTTTGCCGGAGCGCCCCGCTCCGCGCGCCAGTCCCTGCTCTTCATGTTCATCTTCTTCGCGCTCGGGCTGGTCGCCGTGGCGCTGGCCCCACTCTACTAGGGGATTTGCAGATGATTGAGAAAGCCTATTGCAGGACCCTGATAATCCTCATGATCATCTGCTTGCTGTGCGTCATTCTTATCCCTGAGGTTCGCACGAGCAGAGAAGCGTGGACATTCGCAGTTGCGCAGATGATCGGAATAGCGGCCAACCTCCTATGTATTCGGTTCCCCAATCTCCTGAGGATGAGACTAAGCTTTCTGACGGCGATGCCCGGTCGGCTGTTTCTTCGGTTCTTGCTACTCTCGCCGATCTTCCTCTTCGTGCTCTGCGCTCTCTTCGATTTCGGCGAGCGCCGATCGGCATTGTTCAAGGATGCAATACACAACATGGAAGAATCCCAAGCCGCCCGGGCGGACCTTGGTGTGCCTATAAAAATCGGTTGGCCTATTCAGGGGGAAATGGACAGCGGGTTGACAGGCGACTCAGGGCATTCGACCTTGCTTATACCGGTATCCGGGAACCATGGTGAAGGAACACTGCGGGTGCTTGGGACGAAGACCAACGGAGTCTGGACGATCCATGAAATAACCTTGGTGTTGCGGGACAGTAATGTTCGAGAAAGCCTGGGAGCCAAGTGAATATGAGCAAGCCCATCGTCGTCGTCGGCAGCATCAACATGGACCTGGTGGCGCACGCCCACCGGATCCCCGTCCCCGGGGAGAGCTTCGTCGGCACCGCCTTTGACACCACCCCCGGCGGCAAGGGCGCCAACCAGGCCGTCGCCATCGCCCGGCTGGGTCACCCGGTGCAGATGGTCGGCATGGTTGGCGAGGACGTCTTTGGCCAGGCCCTGCTCGACAACCTGACCGGTGCCGGCGTTGAAACCTCTGCCGTCCAGCGCGTACCCGGCCCCTCCGGCGTTGCTTCCATTCTCATTGCAGACAGCGGCGAAAACGCCATCGTTGTCGTTCCCGGCGCCAACGGCAAAGTCGATCCCGCCACCGTCGATCGCCACGCCGATCTCATCCGCTCCGCCGGCATGGTCCTCTGCCAGCTCGAACTCCCCATGGAGACCGTCAGCCGCACCCTCGCTCTCTGCGCGGAGGCCGGCGTTCCCGTCGTGCTCGACCCCGCGCCCGCTGCAAACCTCCCCGACGACCTCTGGAGCCAGGTTGCCTGGTTCACTCCCAACGAGACAGAGGCTGAATTCTATTGCGGCCAGAAAGTCAGCCCCGAGATCGGCGCCAGGCGCCTGCTGGCGCGCGGCCTCAAAGGCGTCGTCCTCAAGCGCGGCGCTCAGGGAGCGTATGTAGCCGTCGCAGGCGGCAATGCGGCCTGGGTGGACCCGTTTCCCGTCGAGGCCGTCGACACCGTAGGCGCCGGCGATTGCTTCAACGGCGCATTTGCCGTGGCCCTGCTCCAGGGCCGCCATCCATGGGCTGCGGCGTGGCAGGCCTCCGCCGCGGCGGCCATCTCCGTCACCCGCCACGGCGCACAGGCCTCCATGCCCTCGCGCGCCGATGTCGAGGCGTTCCTGGCGGAACATAGTTGATTTTCTCGAAATCGCATGACCCCAGGGCAGGATGATTTCTGAAGTGGAGAGCAGGGACAGCATGTTTCGCACACTGAGCATTGGACTTCTGGCAGCGGGCCTCGCCCTCGCCGCCCCCGCGCAGGACTCGCAATATTCGCCCAGGGGAGAGCAGATTCCCGCACCCGAATGCATGAACCTGCACAACGCCTGGGAAGGCGTGCTGACCGCAGCCTGCCCTCCCCGCACCCACGAGCGCTGGATTCAGGACATCACGCACTGGCGCATGGAGCGCCGCATTCGCGTCGCCTACGATCCGTCCCGTTATGACTGGCCCGCCTTGCAATGGGCCCAGTCCAGCTTCATACAGCCGCAAATGATGGTCCATGACCGCTATTTCTACGATCCAGTTGCCAGCAAATACACGGTGGACCGCTATCTTGACGACCTCGACACGCGTTACGGCGGAATCGACTCGGTGCTGGTGTGGTCCACCTATCCCAACATGGGCGTCGACGACCGCAACCAACTCCAGATGGTCGAGTCCATGCCCGGCGGCGGCGAAGGCGTCCGCCAGATGGTGGCAGGCTTCCACCGCCGCGGCGTCCGCGTCCTCTTCCCCATGATGATGTGGGACGAAGGCACCCACGAGCCCTCCCAGCCCTGGCCGGAGGCTATCGCCTCCCTCATGAAGCAGATCGATGCCGACGGCATCAACGGCGACACGCAGGACGGTGTCCCGCAAGGCTTCCCCCTGGCCGCGGAAAAAAGTGGCCATCTGTTGGTCTTTGAGCCGGAAGGCGGCCCCAACGACGAGGACGTCAGCTGGAATCTGATGACCTGGGGCTATTACGACTACCCGTTTGTTCCCATGATAGACAAGTACAAGTGGCTGGAAACCCGCCACATGGTCAACGTCTGTGACCGCTGGAACCTTGACCATACCAGCAACCTGCAATACGCCTTCTTCAACGGCGTGGGCTGGGAGAGCTGGGAGAACGTCTGGGGCATCTGGATCGGGATCAACCCCCGCGATGCCGAGGCCACCCGCCGCGTAGCCAACATCTCGCGCGCCGTCGCGCCGTTCCTGGTCAGCCCCGGCTGGGAGCCGCTCTATCCCATGCACACGTATGGCATCTACGCCAGCCGCTGGCCGCTGGGCCAGGAAACCGTGTGGACCATCGTTAACCGCAACGGCTACGACGTGGCCGGCCGACAGATGGATGTTCCGCTCACGCCCGGAATGCGCTACTTCGACCTCTACCACGGCGTGGAACTGAAGCCGGAAACCAACGGACAAACCGCCATCCTCAGCTTCGACATGGAATCCAACGGCTTCGGCGCCATTCTGGCCACGCCCGGAGAACCCAGCGACAAAATCAAAACGCTGATGCAGCGCATGGCGGAAATGACCCGAAAGCCGCTCGCCGATTTCTCGCATGAGGCCCCGATTCTCAAGCAGACGATGGTCGAGATTCCGGCCACCGCGCCCGCCGCCGAGGCTCCCGCAGGCATGGTCAAAATTCCCGGAGGATCGTTCGACTTCAAGGTGCAGGGCACTGAGATCGAGGGCTCCGACATGCCCATGGTCGATGTCCAGTACCCGTGGGAACCCACGCCCCGCCGCTTCCATGAGCACACCCTGGAGATCAAGCCCTTCTTCATCGACAAGTTCCCCGTCACCAACGCACAGTTCAAGCAGTTCCTCGACGCCACCCGCTACACACCACAAGACTCCATCAACTTCCTCCGCGACTGGAAGAATGGCGCCATCCCCCAAGGCTGGGACAACCGTCCCGTCACCTGGGTCTCTCTCGAGGACGCGCGCGCCTACGCCAAATGGGCCGGCAAGCGCCTGCCCCACGAGTGGGAGTGGCAACTGGCAGCGCAGGGCACAGACGGCCGCGCCTACCCCTGGGGCAACGTCTGGCAGCCCGCCAACGTCCCCACCCCCGACATCAGCCGCTCCATGCGCGGCCCTGACGCTATCGACACCCATCCCGCCGGCGCAAGCCCCTACGGCGTCATGGACTTGGTCGGCAACGTCTGGCAGTGGACCGACGAGTACATGGACGACCACACCCGCGGCGGCATCGTCCGCGGCGGCGAATACTACCAGCCGCAAGGCTCCATCTGGTACTTCCCGCAGGCCTACCGCAACGACGAGCACGGCAAGCTGCTCCTCATGGCCCCCGGCTACGACCGCTCCGGCGGCGTTGGCTTCCGTTGTGTGCAGGACGCACAGTAGCTTTCGCAGCCCGGAGCCGTCCTGCGATAACCTTGCTTCGAGCACGCCGTCACAACTGAATTCAGGAGGATCACCATGCGTCCAGTTAGAGCTTTTCTCATCTCCTTAGTCCTCCTGTTCTCGACCGTCCCGGGAGTGGCCCAGAACAGTCCAAGCCCGGCAAACCCAGCCCGCGTGGAGGGCAAATTGATCAATGGCTATGAACCCATGTGGTGGAAGGAAGCCGTGGTGTACCAGATCTATCCGCGCTCCTTCAAAGACTCGAACGGAGACGGCATCGGCGACCTGAAAGGCATCACCAGCAAGCTCGACTATCTGCACCAGTTGGGCGTCGACGTCATCTGGCTGAGCCCGCATTTCGACTCGCCCAACGCCGACAACGGCTACGATATCCGCGACTACCGCAAGGTGATGACCGAGTTCGGCGCCATGGCCGACTTCGACCAGATGCTGGCCGTCATCAAGAAGCGCCACATGCGGCTCATCATCGATCTGGTCGTCAATCACTCCTCCGATGAGCACAAGTGGTTTGTCGAGAGCCGCAGCTCCAAAGACAATCCCTACCGCGATTACTACATCTGGCGCCCGGGCAAACCCAACCCGGCCAGCCCCACCGGCTTCGATCCGCCCAACAACTATCCCTCCTTCTTCTCCGGATCAGCCTGGCAGTTCGACCCCGCGACCAGCGAATATTATCTGCACTACTTCGCCGTGAAGCAGCCGGACCTGAACTGGGACAACCCCAAAGTCCGCGGCGAAGTCTTCGACCTGATGAAGTTCTGGCTCGACAAGGGCGTCGACGGCTTTCGCATGGACGTGATTCCCATCATCTCCAAGCCCGCCGGCCTGCGCGACCTCACCGCCGACGAGTTGAAAAACCCCGGCAAGGCCTATGCCAACGGCCCGCACATGCACGACTACCTCGAGGAGATGAACCGGCGGGTGCTCTCGAAGTACGACGTGATGACGGTGGGCGAAGCCATGGGCATCTCGCTTGAGCAGACGCCGCAGATGGTCGACGACCGCCGCCACGAGCTCAACATGATCTTCAACTTCGACGCCGTACGCGTAAATCGCGACGGCCGTCTATGGAAGAGTTGGGCGCTGCCCGACCTGAAAGCCATCTACACCAAACATGCCGAGGAGCTTGACGTCCATAGCTGGGATACGGTCTTCCTTTCCAACCACGACAATCCGCGCCTCGTCTCCAGCTTCGGAGACGACTCTCCCGCCTTTCGCGTCCCATCGGCCAAGCTGCTGGCCACCATGCTGCTTACTCTGCGCGGCACTCCCTTTCTTTACCAGGGCGATGAGCTGGGCATGACCAACTACCCCTTCAAAACCATCGACGACTTCAACGATATCGAAGCCCACAACGCATACAAAGCTGAAGTCCTGACTCACAAAGTCAGCGAAGAAGACTACCTGGCCAATCTCCGGCACATGAGCCGCGACAACGCCCGCACCCCCATGCAATGGGACGCGAGCCCCCAGGCCGGCTTCACCACCGGCCCCAGTTCATGGCTGGCCGTGAACCCCAACTACACCCAGATCAACGCCGCCCAGGAAATAAGCGATCCCGCTTCCGTCTACCACTACACGCAGCATTTGATCGCCCTGCGCCACAAGACTCCCGCGCTGGTTTACGGCGACTTCAAGGATCTCGACCCGCGGCACCCCACGATTTTTGCCTACACGCGCACTCTCGGCGCCGACCATTACCTTGTGGTTATGAACTTCTCCGCCAATTCCATCGCCTACAGCCTTCCCGGCGGCCTCCAACCGGCGAAGCTGGTGCTTGCCAATCTGGGCAGCACTGAGGCCGGCACATCCACGCTGCATCTGCAGGGCAGGGAGGCCAGGGTCTACAAGTTCTGACCGGCTGCGCTGGAGATTTGAGCGTCTTTCAAAAACCCGCATTGTGTCAGCACGGCTTCAAGCGTGCAGAAAAATCACTCGGACCGCAGCGGGCTTTAACCTGTTCCCTGTTCCCTGGTCCCTGGTCCCTGTTCCCTCAGTCCCTGGCCTTTGCATATAATTTCCCCCCTTTGGCGCACAATCTTTCTTGACGGCCCTACAGCGGAACCAGGGATGGCGTATCCCGAAGGCATGCCCCCCAAGTTGACGCGACCAACAGGGAGCGGCAACCCTGAACAACACTCACCGGGACACAGTAACCCTGGTTCCGCCCTAGAACCGTCAAAGGGAGAGAAAGAAATGACCGAAGACCTCCAGCCCGATCCCCTCGCCTGCACCCCTGCCGATAACCCCGCCATCGCCCGCTGCTTGAAGGCTTACGACCTCGCTCACCGCACCACTCTCGGGCGAACCAACAGCCGTGCCTGCGCCAGGCTCGACGGCAAGGGCGCCTACCGCAAGGCTATGCCTCCGCTCGCCGGCCCCGACAACATACGCGACTTTATCGCATGCACCGCCCACGGCATGCTCATCGAAGCCATCGACGAGACCAAGGGCGCCCGGCTCCTCTACGCCGCCCATATCGCCCATTCCACCGCTCCAAAGCCGCCCGCATTCAAGAAAAACCCCGCCTGACCCTCTCTTGAGGGGGGGGTGTGGGGGTGCATTCGCCCTGTCTTCGCCTTAGAAAAACAGCTAAGCAATTGAAACTAAGTATCTTGTCGTCAAGTCTGAGGCGAAATCAGGGCGAAAGTTCATCTTGGCGAACCGTCAATCGCCAGGCACCTGGGAGGAGACAAAGCAAAAGCTCCTTCTGCACGGCCCGCAGCCCATCATGCCACCTCGTTCTCCAGCGTCCCAATCGGCGCAATCGTAATGCGAATCAGGTCCCCGCTCACCAGCGTAAAGGAGCTGTCCGGCACAATCCCCGTCCCCGTCATGAGGAAGCACCCGTAAGGAAACGCATTGTCCCGGAACAGGTACTCGACAAGCGTCTGCGGATCGCGCTTCAACTCCGTCAAAGCCACGCGCCCGGCAAACTCCACGTGCCCCTGGCGCAGAATCTCGATGGAAATCTCCGTCGATGCGTACAGCGGTTCCGCGCTGACCAGAATCCCCGGCCCCAGCGCGCAACTGCCGTCGTACACCTTGGCCTGCGGCAGGTAGAGCGGGTTCTCGCCCTCGATGTCCCGCGAGCTCATATCATTTCCTATGGTGTAGCCGGTAATCCGCCCTCCGGGACTCACCAGCAGCGTGAGCTCCGGTTCCGGCACGCTCCACTTCGCATCCGCTCGAATCCGCACCTTGCCGCCCGTGCCCACCGTGCGGCTGGCCGTCGATTTGAAGAAAAGCTCCGGCCGCTCCGCCGAATAGACGCGGTCATAAAAGCTCCCCCCTCCAGCGTCCTTCGACTCTTCCATCCGCGCCCCGCGGCTGCGGTAGTAGGTCACCCCCGCCGCCCACACCTCCTGCCGTCCGAGCGGCGCCAGCAACTCCCCCGCTTCCGGCTCGGCCCCGGGCTCGTGCCCCGCGATCAGTCCGCTCAGGCTCCCAGGCAAGTCCTCCTGCGCCAGCAGAGCATCCCAGTCCGCCCCATCGATGCGGAAGTACCGCCCCTCCTGTTCAACCGCACATCCTGCCCTGGTCCGGAATAGCCTCACACAGCCTCCTGCTTCCGGTTTCCATGGTACACACGCAAAGGTCTGGCAGACTTGGGCATATCCCCATCCTGTCCAGCCGGCTTTGACAAATGCACTGATTCGAGCGATTATAAAGCGAAGAAAAAGCGAATATAGGTTCGCGCTATGCCCTCTGCCTCTGCCCTCCGTCTCCAGATCGAGCACACCCTCGAACGCCGCTTCCCCGCCGCGTTCTCTCCTGTCCCGCGCACCATCAGCGAAACCGCGACCACAGGCATACCCGAGGTCGATCGGCTGCTCGACGGCGGCCTGCCCGTAGGCGCCATCAGCGAAATCACCGGCCCCGTCTCCTCCGGCCGCACCAGCCTTGCCCTGGCCTACCTCGCCGCGCGCACACACGAAGACTGCGTCTGCGCCTGGGTCGACGCCAGCGACGCCTTCGACTCCGAGTCCGCCGCCGCCAACGGCGTCGCTCTCCGCCAGTTGCTCTGGGTCCGCTGCAAAAACCGGGGCTCCCAGCGACAGGTCCTTGTCGATGGGGTGGTGAAAAACCCGAGCCCTACCGACAAGCCCTGGGCACGTCTCGACCAGGCCTTACGCGCTACTGATCTGCTTCTCCAGGCCGGCGGCTTTTCCGCCCTTGTCCTCGACCTCGGCTCGACCGCCCCGGAGCACAGCGCACGCATCCCCCTCGCCACCTGGTTTCGCTTCCGCCAGGCCGCCGATCGCACCCGCTGTTCCCTGCTGGTGCTGGCTCAGCAGCCTGTCGCCCAATCCAGCGCCGCCGTTGTCCTCGAATGCGCTCACCTGAACGCGCAGTCACCCAGCCAGACCGTCCTTGCCGGCTGTGAGTACCAGGTCCGAACCGGGCGCGTCGCATCAGCCGCTAAAACCCTGCACCTTGCCGGCCAGCGCAAACCGCCTGGTTCTGTATGGTCGGCAACTGCCGCGGCCCAGAGAAGCGCCGCGGCCCAGAGAGAGGTAAGCGCATGAGCCCGGAACTCTACGCCTGCGTATACGTCGGGGAGTTTCCCGCCCAGGCTCTCCTGCGCCTCAATCCGGAACTGGCCACGCAACCTGTAGCCGTTCTTGACGGTCGCCCACCTCTTCAGACCGTCTGTTCCCTCAACCGGCTGGCGCGCCTGACCGGAGCATCGCTCGGCATGACCCGCCTGGAAGCCGAGAGCATCTACGGCCTGCGGCTCATCGCCCGCTCCCCGGAAACGGAGGCAGCCGCCCGCGCTGTTCTATTCGAATCGGCCGCGCAGTTTTCGCCGCGCCTTGAGGACGTAAGCCAGCAAACAGCCTGCTCCTGCGTTCTGGACATTGCCGGCACCGAACGCCTTTTCGGCCCGCCGGAAACCCTGGCCCGCAACCTGCGCGCGGCCCTCGCCACGGCCGGGTTCCACGCCTCCTTTGCTGTCAGCGCCAACTTCCACACCGCCCGCCTGAAGGCCGCTGCCGCCCGCGGCATCACCGTCATTCCGCCCCAGCAGGAATCAGCTGCGCTGGGCAAACTTCCTTTGGCTGTGCTGGGCCTTGCCGAAGACCCCGCCGAAACCTTCGCAATCTGGGGCATTCGCACCCTCGCCGAGTTGGCCGCGCTCCCCGAGTCCGACCTGGTCGCGCGCCTCGGCCCACAGGCCGTTGACTGGCGCAAGCTGGCCCTCGGCACGCACAGTCACGCCTTTCAACCTATCGAAGCCGACTTTTCCCTGGAGGAGTTCTGCGCCTTCGAGACCCCCGTCGAGCAGATCGACTCGCTGCTGTTCATCGGTGCGCGCATGATCGATTGCCTCGCCACGCGCGCCTCCGCCCGCGCGCTTTCCCTGGCCTCGCTCATCGTCGAGATGCAACTCGAGAGTGGGCACGCGTATCAACGCACCATCCGTCCCGCCCTCGCCACCATCGACCGAAAGTTTCTTCTCAAGCTGCTGCAACTGGAGATTGCAGCGCACCCGCCCCAGGCCGCCGTACTCTCGCTCACGCTCAGCGCGCAGGCCGGCCAATCCAGCAAGGTCCAGCTCGGCCTCTTCGCGCCGCAAACGCCCGAGCCCTCGCGCCTGGACGTAACCATCGCCCGCCTCAAGGCCATCGCCGGCGACGATCGCGTCGGCTCGCCGGTCCTCGAAGACACGCACCGTCCGGGCAGCTTCCGCATGGAAAGTTTTTCCATCGCAAATCCATCCAGCGCCGGCAAACTCGGTGAATCGGAGCCAGCCCATCCGCGCATGGCCCTGCGCCGCGTCCGCCCTCCCGCTCCCGTGCGCGTGCAGCTGGACACGCTCAGGCCTGTTGCCTTTCGTGATCCCGAGCAATGCTTCAAGGTCGCAGCAGCCTACGGCCCGTGGCGAACCAGCGGCTGCTGGTGGTCCACCGAAGCCTGGAACACCGAAGAGTGGGACGTGCTCGCCGAATCGAGCGGCGGCGCTTCCGTTGCCTGCCTGTTAGTCCGCGACTGCACCCGCAACCAATGGCAGTTAGAAGCATTTTATGACTAAGGAACCACTCCACAACACGATGAATCCTGGGTGCCCCATCCCGTGCGTTCTTTGCAAGGGTTAGAGGCGGAATCTGCAGCATTGAAAGGGCACGGCTTTAGCCGTGCCGAAAACAGCCGGAAAAACCGTGGGCTTTAGCCCCTGAGGGAATGTACATTGCGCGACGTGCATTCCCTCAGCGGCTAAAGCCGTTGTCTTTTTAAATCGCCCTGTGGCACGGCTAAAGCCGTGCCCTTTCAAAACCCTGATCACATCACACCGAGTCGCCATGCCGCACGATTCCGCATACATCGAACTCCACGCCGCCAGCGCCTTCAGCTTTCTCGCCGGAGCTTCGCAGCCAGAAGCGCTCATCGAGCGCGCCGCTGAGCTGGGTATGCCCTCCCTCGCTCTGGCCGACCGCAACGGCCTCTACGGCGTGGCGCGTTTCCACACCCAGGCGAAGAAAACCGGCGTCCAGGCCCATATCGGTGCGGAGATCTCCGTCAGTTCCTTCGGCAACAGGCTCACGCCGCCCCACTGGCTTCCTCATCGGTTCCCCGCCGAGCCCCCGCGTCTGCTCCTGCTCTGCGCCTCGCAAACCGGCTACCAGAACCTCTGCCAGCTCATCACCCGCTTCAAGATGCGCGAAGCCACAAAGACCGAAGGCGCGGCAACCCTTGATGACTTGGAAGAATTCTCCGCCGGACTCATCTGCCTCACCGGCGGCGAAGAAGGCCCGCTCGCTTTGGCTCTTGTGCAGGAAGGGATGATCGGAGCCCACAAACGCGCAGAGCGCCTCGCAAGCATCTACGGCCGCGGCAATCTCTATCTCGAGTTGCAGCGCCACGGCCAACGCGAGCAGGAGTGCCGCAACCAGTCCCTGCTGAGCCTGGCTTCCTCGCTCAATCTGCCCGTCGTCGCCACCAACGGCGTCCTCTACGCCATGGAGCAGGACCGAGAAATCCTCGACGTGCTCACCACCATCCGCCACCACACCACGCTCGACCGCGCGGGCCTCTTGCTCGCGTGCAACAACGCCCGGGAACTCCGCCCCGCGCAGCACATGGAAGCGCTCTTCGCCGACATTCCCGAGGCTATCGCCAACACGCGCATGATCAGCGACCGCCTCGAATTCACGCTCGATAACCTGGGCTACCAATTCCCTCACTATCCCGTGCCCGACGGCGAAACGATGGACAGCTTTCTCGCCCGCCGCGTCGAAGAGGGCGTCGTTAAACGCTACGGCTCACCGGCCAAGCAGCATCTGCTCACCAAAGCCCGCGCCCAGGTTGAGCACGAACTCAAGCTCATCGCCAGGCTCGGCTTCGCCGGCTACTTCCTTATAGTCTGGGACCTGGTCCGCTACTGCCAGCAGTACGGCATCCTCGCCCAGGGTCGCGGCTCGGCAGCCAACTCCGCCGTCTGCTACGCGCTTGAAATCACGGCTGTCGATCCGGTCGGCATGGAACTGCTGTTCGAGCGCTTTCTCAACGAGAACCGCGGCGAGTGGCCAGACATCGACCTCGATCTGCCCTCCGGCGATCAGCGCGAACAGGTCATTCAATACGTCTATGAGCGCTATGGCCAGCTCGGTGCGGCCATGACCGCCAACGTCATCAGCTATCGCGGCCGATCTGCCGCGCGCGAGGTCGGCAAAGCCCTCGGCTTCGAGGAAGAACAGCTCACCCGGCTCTCCGGCCTCGTCGGCCACTGGGAGTGGCGCGGCGCCAACGACACGCTGGCCCACAACTTCCAACAGGCCGGCCTGGACGCGCGTCATCCGCGCATCGCCCGCTACCTCGAACTCTGCCAGCGCATGTATAACCTGCCGCGCCACCTCGGCCAGCACTCCGGCGGCATGGTCATCTGCGCCGGCATGCTCAACCGCGTCGTCCCCCTCGAACGCGCGTCCATGCCCGGCCGCACGGTCATCCAGTGGGACAAGGAAGACTGCGCCGACATGGGCCTAATCAAGGTCGACCTGCTCGGCCTCGGCATGATGGCTGTGCTTCAGGACTGCATCGAACTCATCCCGCGTCACTACAAGAAAGAGATCGACCTCGCCGCGCTGCCCGAAGATCCGCTCGTCTATCAAACCCTCTGCAAGGCCGACACCGTGGGCATGTTCCAGGTAGAGAGCCGCGCGCAGATGGCTTCGATTCCCCACAACGCGCCCGCGCGCTTCTACGACCTTGTTGTGCAGGTGGCCATCATCCGCCCTGGCCCCATTGTGGGCAAGTTGATGCACCCCTACATGCGCCGCCGCCAGGGCAAAGAGGAAGTCACCTATCCGCATCCCTCGCTCGAGCCCGTGCTCAAGCGCACCCTCGGCGTCCCGCTCTTTCAGGAGCAGCTTTTGCGCATGGCCATGACGGTAGCCAGTTTCTCCGGCGCTGAAGCCGAAGAGCTGCGCCGGGCTGTCGGTATGAGGCGATCCATGCAGCGCATGATGGACCTGGAAGGCCGCCTGCGCGCGGGCATGACCCGCAACGGCATCGGCCCCGAGGCCCAGGACAATATCGTGCAGGGCATCTCGTCCTTCGCCATGTACGGCTTTCCTGAGTCGCACGCGGCCAGCTTTGCGCTGATCGCCTACGCCTCGGCCTACCTCAAGGTTCACTACCTGGCGGCCTTCACCTGCGGCCTGCTCAACAACCAGCCCATGGGCTTCTACTCGCCCGCCGTGCTCATCAAAGACGCGCAGCGCCACGGCCTGCGCGTGCGCCCCATTTGCGTGCAGCAATCCGATTGGCTCTGCACGGTGGAACCGGAGCTGGACGGTTCTCTCTCGCTGCGCATCGGCCTGAATTATGTGAAAGGGTTGCGCCAATTCTCGGCGGAAGCTCTTCTTGCCGCGCGCAGCAGCCATGGCCCCTTCGCATCGGTAGACCAGCTCGCCGTGCGCTTGCCCGCACTCAACCGCAAGGACCTGGTTGCGCTGGCCAGTGTCGGCGCTCTCAATGCACTGGGCGCCGTCGAGCATCGCCGTGATGCGCTCTGGCAGGTGGAACAGGCCGGGCGTCCCGTGGGTCCTTTGCTCCGAGGAGCAGCACCAGTCCACACGGGAACAACAAATCCTTTGCAGCAAATGACAGCCGACGAGCGCCTGGCCGCCGACTACGCCGGCACCGGTATCACCACCGGCCCCCATCCCATGGCCTGGCAGCGCGCCGTTTTGCGGCGGCAAGGCTTTCTCTCCGCGCAGGAGTTGGAGAGTTGCCGCAGCGAGGCCCAGGTCCGCGTGGCCGGACGCGTTATCAGCCGCCAGCGCCCCGGCACTGCCAAGGGATTTGTATTTCTTTCCCTCGAAGACGAAACCGGCATCGCCAACATCATCGTTGCGCCCGACGTCTTTGAGCAGAACCGCCTCATAGTCACGCGCAGCCGCTTTCTCTCCATCGCTGGAAAGCTGCAGAATCAGGACGGCGTGATCCACGTGAAAGCAAGGCTGCTGACGCCGCTCTCTCCATCTACTGGCGCGGCTGACTAACAAAAGGGCGGACGCCGAACTGGCCGGTCGTCTGGGTGCCCCACCCTTGCCGCGTCTTCTTGCGGCAAGGGTGAGAAAGCACGACACACACTCAATCACCCATTAAAAGATCGGCGAACTACCACCACTCCATCAAACGCCCTGAGGCAACCTTGGCGCTGCTCTCCGGCTTGGGCGTGCGCAGCAGCAGCACCGGGCAAGAAACGAGCTTCATCACCTTCTCGGCGATCGATCCGAAGACCAGCGGATGCCAGCCGGTCAACCCGTGCGTGGAGATCACAACCATGTCTGCATTCTCGCGCTCCAACACTTCCAGAATGGTGCTGGCCACGTCGTCGCCAACTTCCACGCTCGAACCCACCTTGATCCCCTTGCTGGTCAAATCGGCGCTGACCGCGGCAAAGTGCCGGTCGGCCTCAGCTTTAGCCCCCTCAAGGAACTTGGTCTCGGGAATGAAGTCCGGAAACGTGGTGGCGGGAAACATGGGAATCACGTGCACGAGATGAATCGCAGCCCCAAAATGCTGGGCAAGATCCGCAGCCGACTCCACGGCTGCATGGGATGAGGGACTGAAGTCGATGGGCACCAAAATCTTGGTGGGAATTGTGCTTAGGCCATTTGCTTCGGGCATTACGCTCTCCTTGCCGTTCCAGACGCAGGTCCGGCTTGTCTTTTTTCGCCCCTAATCATACCAAGGCCGCGTTCGACTCGGCCTGTGACAGACAACACGCCTATGCACAACCCCGCGCCCTGCTGCACACCGCCGCACTCCTGCAATCAAACGTTTTCAGCGGATGGTTGCGCCTCTGCCCCTGACGCCGGCTCGGAGAATAACACGTCCGCGGCCTGCCTCGGCTGAGCAAGCCGGTCTTCCACGAACCCTGGCCACCATCTGGATGGGAAAAGGGCCAGAGCCGTCCCGACAAGCACACCCAGATCCCTCCAAACATTGGCGCGTTCCAGATAGGCCGCGGAGAGACGCACCTTGTCCGGCATCAGCACCGTCTTGAAGTAGTGGGGAGGATCGGGGACCAGCGCCAGCAACTCGTCCTCGCGGCAGTATTTCACCGTCGCCGGATCGGTCAGGCCGGGACGCACCTCAAGCAGCCGCTCGTAGTCCGCCTTGAACTCCTGGGCCAACTCGGAAACCACTGGCCGCGGCCCAACCAGGCTCATCTCCCCCCGCAGCACGTTCCACAACTGGGGCAGTTCGTCCACCTTGAACCAGCGCAGCCAGCGCCCCACGCGCGTAATGCGTGGATCTTCGGCGATCGTGTAACCAGGGCCATCGATCGATGCGCGCATGCTTCTCAGTTTCACCAGATGGAAGCGCCGGAACCCCTGGCCCATCCGCGCCTGGCGAAAGAAAACCGGGCCCTCGGAATCCAGTTTGATCGCGATGGCGGCCGCTGCCAGAAGCGGCAATGAGACCAGCAGCAGCAAGCCCGCCAAGGCGACATCCACTCCGCGTTTGAGCACGAGCCCCTCCCGATCAGAGGACTATCGCGTCCGCGGCCGCAACCGGCATCCAAGACGCTTGAAGGAATCGTGACTGGCGGTGCGGGGGTCTCTCTTTACCGGACGCTCGTGCGGGGAATCTCTTCCCCATGTCCAATCCCGTTCACCAACTCAGCCGCTCTCCTCGTGACAACGCACACGGAGACTCGAAAAAGTAAGCCTTCCGCTGGAGTGAATAAGATGCAGTACTGTGAGGAAACATCGTTTTGGCTCCATCTGTCAAGGTCCTGACTCACATCGGGGAAAACGAGCGCTCCTTGGTGCAGAAAAGCACTTTTCCCCGCACATCCCATTCCACTCCCATCAATCTCACCCCTGGCTTTAGCAAGAGTGGCTCG
>Ga0209415_10009053_pt1 | contig 17137 bp, 16 predicted proteins | sample PeaSoiSIISIP2007_FD_187696 | JGI IMG/M metagenome (GOLD analysis project Ga0209415, IMG submission 187696) | Peat soil microbial communities from Weissenstadt, Germany - SII-SIP-2007 (SPAdes) (version 2) | ecosystem: Environmental > Terrestrial > Soil > Wetlands > Peat | place: Germany... | reverse complement strand
CCGTCGTCGCGACCGGCCACAACCTCGACGACGAGGCGGCGGTCCTGTTCGGCAACCTCCTCCACTGGCAGGTCGAGTACCTCGCCCGCCAGTCGCCGGTGCTCCCGAGTACGCACCCGCGGCTTGCGCGGAAGGTGAAGCCGCTCTTCCGGATCGCGGAGCGCGAGGCCGCCGCGTACGCCATCATCAGCGGCATCGACTACATCGTCGAGGAGTGCCCGAACAGCATCGGAGCCAAGAGCCTCCTCTACAAGGAAGCGCTCAACCTCCTCGAACAGGCCAGCCCGGGGACGAAGCAGGGGCTCTACTGGGGGTTTCTTGAGCGGGGCCGTCCGCTCGTCGAGGCCCAGGACACGGCGGTGCTGCGCGACTGCATCCACTGCGGTCAACCGACCACGTCCGAGGTGTGCGCGTTCTGCCGCATGACCGAGCGGGCGGCGGAGCGCATGCGCGTGCGGCGCGCCGGCGCCGCCGTCGTGCCGACGGGCGCCCCGGCCGGGGCGGATGCGCCGCTCGCCGTGGTGCCGCCGGTGGGGGAGTAGCCGTCCCGTCCGCCGCGCCGTCCGGCGCGTTGCGCGAAGGGGAACCGGTCCTGCTGATCGACCGCCGCGGGCGGCGGTACATGGTCTCGCTCAAGGCCGGCGGCACGAGCGACCTGCGCGGCGGCAAGATTTCGCACGACGAGCTCTTGGGCGGCGACGAGGGAGGCACCATCCGCTCGACCCGCGGAGAGCGCTTCCTCGTCTTCAGGCCGACGTTCGCCGAGTTCGTGCTCGAAATGCCTCGGGGCGCCCAGGTGATCTACCCGAAGGACCTCGGGCCGATCCTCATGCTCGCGGACGTCTTCCCAGGGGCGCGGGTCCTCGAGGCCGGCACCGGCTCCGGTGCCTTGACGATGGCCCTGCTCCGGGCGGTGGGAGCGACCGGCCGCGTGGTCTCCTACGAGATCCGCGACGACTTCGCCCGCACCGCGGAGCGCAACATCCACCGGTTCCTCGGCGCCGCGGACCACCTGGAGATGAAGCACCAGGACGTGTACGAGGCCGTGCGGCCGGAAGACCAGCCGCTCGATCGCATCCTGCTCGACGTGCCGGAACCGTGGCGCGTGGTCGCGCACGCGGCGGCCGCGCTCGTGCCTGGTGGGATTCTGCTCGCGTACGTGCCGACCGTGCCCCAGGCGGCGCAGGCGGTGGAAACGCTGCGGTCCTCAGGAGCGTTCGCGATGATCGAGACCGTCGAGGTCCTGCTCCGCCCGTGGAACATCGACGGCCGCAGTGTCCGCCCGGCGCACCGCATGGTGGCCCACACCGCGTTCCTGGTCGTCGCGAGACGGGTCCAGCCGGGGGCGGTGGTCGTCCCGAGTCCGGTGCCCGCGGTGGAGGGGGACGCAGACGAGTCCGTCGACGAGACGCCGGAGATGTGACCCCGCGTTGGCCCCGCGACGCGCGCGGGGCCGATGGGTCAGGCGCGACCCTTAGACTCGTTCGACTGCGAGGCTGACCGCCTCGCCGCCGCCCAGGCACAGGGCGGCGACGCCGCGCCGGGCGTCCCGCTGCTGCATCGCGTACAGCAGCGTCGTCAGGATGCGGGCGCCGCTCGCGCCAACCGGGTGCCCCAGCGCGACCGCGCCGCCGCAGACGTTCACCCGATCGAGGTCGAGGCCCACCTTCCGCGAGACCCCGAGGACCACGGCGGCGTAGGCCTCGTTGATCTCGTACAGGTCCACGTCGTCCTTGGACCAGCCGACCTTCGCCAGCAGTTTCTCGATCGCCGCGGCGGGGGCGATCGTGAACCACTCCGGGGCCGTGGCGGAGACGGCCTGGCCGACGATCCGCGCAAGCGGCCGGGTGCCGACGCGTTCCGCCGCGTCGCTCGAGGCGACCACGACGGCCGCCGCGCCATCGTTGATCGAGGACGCGTTGGCCACCGTCACGGTGCCGCCTTCCTCGAACGCCGGGCGCAGCGTCGCCATCTTGTCGGGATCGAACCGCCTGGGCTCCTCGTCTTCCGCGACGCGCAGGGCCGGGCCGCGGCCCTGCGCGACCTCGACGGGGACGACCTCGTTGGCGAAATACCCGGAGTCCATCGCCGCCAGCGCCCTCGTGTACGAGCGCCGGGCGAACTCGTCCTGGGCGGCGCGGGACAGGTGGTACTCACGTGCGAGCAGCTCCGCGCAGTTCCCCATGTGCTGGTCCGTGTACGCGTCCCAGAGGCCATCTCGGATCATCGAATCGACGAGGGTCGCGTGCCCGATCCGGTATCCGGTGCGCGCGCGATCGAGCAGGTAGGGTGCCGCGCTCATGTTCTCCATGCCTCCCGCGACGATGATCTCCGCGTCCCCGGCGGCGATCGCCTGCGCGGCGAGCATCACGGCCTTGAGGCCGGATCCGCACATCTTGTTGATGGTGGTCGCCGGGACCGTCGTCGGCAGCCCCGCGGCGATCGCGGCTTGACGCGCCGGCGCCTGTCCGAGCCCCGCGGTCAGGATGATGCCCATGTAGACCTCGTCTACCTGATCGCCGGAGACGCCTGCCCGGCGCACCGCCTCGGCGATCGCGACGCTCCCGAGGCGCGGAGCCGGGACAGACGCGAGGCCTCCTTGGAAGCGGCCGATCGGGGTACGCACGGCACTGAGAATCACGGCATCGGACATCGTCATCGCCTCCCTTGCGCGGTACGTTTGACGGCGGACGCCTATTCCCTGTGCGGGTGTTCCGCCGCGGGCGCTTCCGTTGACACCCCGCGCGGGGCCGTGCTATCGTGGCCTGGGGTTGCGGACCGGGCGCTTCGTGCGCCCGCGCACACGTTCAGGGGGGCGGGCGTGGACACAAGACCGGCGGTGGACGACCGGCAGGTAGTGCTTCTCGGCGAGGCGCGCGAAGGGGCCCTGGTGATCGGCGGCGTGGCCGCCTCGCAGCTCGCCCGCGAGTTCGGCACGCCGCTCTACGTCATGGACGAGGACCGGCTGCACGAACGGTGCCGCGCGTACACCGAGGCGCTGCGCGACGCGTACCCGCACTCCCAGGCGGTGTTTGCGAGCAAGGCGCTGTGCTGCGTGGGGATGTGCCGGCTGGCCCACGACGAGGGCCTCTATCTCGACGCGGTCTCCTGCGGCGAGATCGTGACGGCGCTCCGCGCCGGCGTCCCCGCGGCGCACCTGCTGCTGCACGGCAACAACAAGACGCCGGACGAACTGGAGATGGCGCTCGAGGTCGGGGTCGGCCGGATCGTCGTCGACAACTTCTACGATCTTGAGCTGCTGGGCGCGCTGATCCGGCGGACGGGCCGCACCGCCGATGTGCTGTTGCGGCTGACCCCGGGGATTGAACCGCACACGCACCGGGCGATTCAGACCGGCGGTGTGGACAGCAAGTTCGGGTTCGGGATAGTCGACGGGACGGCCCGCGAGGCGGTCGCGCGGACCCTGGAGGTGCCCGGCGTGCGCCTCCGAGGTATCCACTGTCACATCGGGTCGCAGATTCTCGAACTCGAGCCGTTCGCCGAAGCCGCCGAGGCGATGATGGAGTTCGCGGCGTGGATGGCCCGCGACCACAAGGTGGTCGTTGAGGACCTGGACCTCGGCGGCGGGCTCGGCGTGCGGTATCTGGTGGAGGACCGGCCGCCGTCGGTGGCGGCGTACGTCTCCGCGCTTGCGGACGTGGTGCGCCGGCGCGCGCGGGAGGACCGGCTGCCGCTGCCGCGCCTGATGGTCGAGCCTGGGCGCTCGATCGTCGGGGACGCGGGCGTGACGCTCTATACCGTCGGAGCGATCAAACCGATCCGAGGGGTGCGCACGTACGTCTCGGTCGACGGCGGGATGTACGAGAACCCGCGCCCGTCGCTGTACCAGGCCCGGTACCAGAGCGTGCTCGCGGAGCGACTTGACGAACCCTCCACGGCGACCGTCACGGTGGCGGGGCGGTGCTGCGAGTCCGGGGACGTGCTCGTCTGGGATGCCCAGCTGCCGGAACCCCGTCCGGGCGACGTGCTCGCCGTGTTCACCACGGGCGCCTACAACTACTCGATGGCCAGCAACTACAACCGCTATCCTCGGCCCGCGGTGGTCTTCGTTTCCGGAGGGCGCGCTCGCGTCGTCGTGAGGCGGGAAACGATCGACGACGTACTCGCGTTGGACGTGCCGCCGGCGTAGTCCGCGCAGACCGCCCGGTCCCGTGCCCAGCCGCTGATGTTTTCCGTGTTCTCCCACCCATGGTCCGTCGTGCTGACCCTCGGCGCGGTGATCGTGGCCACGACCTGCCACGAATTCGCTCACGCGCTGGTGGCGGACCGGCTCGGTGACCCCACCGCCCGCCATCTCGGCCGGCTGAGCCTCAACCCGCTCGTCCACCTCGACATCCTCGGTACCCTGTTCTTCGTCCTGTTCGGCTTCGGGTGGGCCAAGCCCGTTCCCGTCAACCCGCGCAACTTCGCGAATCCCCGCCAGGGGATGTTGCAAGTCGCGCTCGCCGGTCCGCTCGCAAACATCACGGTTGCGGTGCTGCTCGGCGTGGCCGGCCGGACGGTCCTCCTGGACGCCCCACCGCTTCTGCTGGGCTTCCTCGCGCTGGTCGCGTGGATCAACGTGATCCTGGCGGTGTTCAACATGATCCCGATCCCGCCGCTCGACGGCTCCCGCATTCTCGAGGCGGTGCTGCCGGCGCCCCAAGCCTATGCGTACGCCAGCATGCAGCAGTACGGAATCATCCTGCTCATGCTGTTCCTGTACACGGGGATGGTGGGCCGCGTGCTCCTCCCGGTCGCCACGTGGCTCTACGGCGCCACCACGGGAGGGCTCGGCGGACTGTAGGATCGGGTCCCGGGGGATGCGCCGTTTCGCGGCAGCGGCGGGCGGCCCCGCCCCGAGATGCCAGACCGTGTACCAAGCCGCGCCGACGAGCAGGAACCCGGCAGGAGGCAGAGAATAGACCGGACGGGCACTACGGCAGGCCCTAGACGCAGCAGCAGAAGCAGCAGACGGAGACGAGTCGCAGCAGCGATCGGAGGATGGCCGGTGGCCTACCAGGTGCAGTGTGCGGTTTTTGAAGGCCCGCTCGATCTGCTCGTCAGCCTCGCGTACCGCGGTCAAGTCGATCTCCAGAGCGTGCCGTTGCGCGACATGGCCGAGGTCTTTATGGAGCGGGTGCGCACCGCCCCAGACCTCGACGAGGCCTCCGAGGTCCTCGTACAGCTCGCCATCCTGACCGACCTGAAAGCCCGTACGCTCGTCCCCAAGGCGCCGCCAGCCGACACGCCGCCCCCGCCGGAGGAGGCCGCCTCGGACCTCGGCGAGCGATTGGGGGCGCAGATGGCCGAGTACCTCCAGTTTCGGGAGGCGGCTCAGGCGCTGCGCGTGCTGGAAGACCTCCAGAGCCGGGTGTTTGCCGGCGCCCCGGGCGCGAGCGAGCCCGACGGCGAGGTGCTGCTTGAGGGCGTCACGCTGCAGGATCTGTTCACCGCGTTCGCGCAGGTGCTGCGGCGGGCGGCCGATGCCCCGGGAGAGATCGCGGGCGAGCGGTTCACCGTCGGGGAGAAGATGGACGTGGTCCTCGCCATGCTGCGGACGGCCGGCGGCGCGCTCGCGTTCGGCGTCCTGTTCCGGGACGGCGCCAGCCGCCTCGAGATCATCGTGACGTTCCTCGCGCTCTTGGAGCTGATCAAGCAGCGGCGGATCCGCGCGCGGCAACCGCAGCCGTTTGCCGAGATCGAGGTCATGCTGGTGGCGGCGTCATGAGCGACGCGGACCGGCACAACACCAACGGCGACGGGATGGGGTACCCGGCGGTCAACCGGGTGATCGCGACCAATGGAGACGCGCACGAGGCGCCGGTCGCCCGCCCCGTGCTCGACGCGCACCGCGAGGGGAACACCGAGGTGCGCAACGCCCTCGAGTGTCTGCTGCTGACCAAAGGGGGGCCGGTCAGGGTCGCCGAGCTCCGCAAGGTGCTTGAGGTCGGGGACGCGGAGATCCGTGCCACGCTCGAAGCGCTGCAGGTCGAGTACGTCGGGCGGGGACTCCAGATCCAGGAGGTCGCGGGCGGCTATCAACTCTGCACGCGTCCCGAGTACGGGGCGTACGTGCAGCGGCTGCTCCGTCTGAACGAGTTGCAACCGCTTACCAAAGCCACGCTCGAGGTGCTGGCGATCGTGGCCTACCGGCAGCCCGTCACGCGAGCGGAACTGGACGCGGTGCGCGGCGTCCAGTCGTCGTATCACTTGGACAAGCTCAAGGACCGACGGCTGATCCACGAGGTCGGGCGGCGCCCCGGCCCGGGTCGGCCGATCCTGTACGCCACCACCGAGGGGTTCCTCCGGTACTTCGGACTGCGGGACCTCGCCGCGCTCCCGCCGCTTGGGGATCATGAGCGTCCATCCATTGCGTCGACTCCGGTCTCGTAACCGGCTTCTCGGCGGGCTCGCCGGCCTCGTCGTGCTTCCGCTGCTCCTCAGCGGAATGGCGGGCGCGGTGGTGCGCCCGTGGCTCTTGTCCGAGTACCGGCGGGAAGGGCCCGCGGCAGGCCCCGTGCGCGTGACCGCCACGGCCGCGCTGCTGATGGACGCCCAAACCGGGCAGGTCCTCTACAGCCGGAACCCGCACTTGGTGTGGCCGCCGGCGAGCACAACGAAAATCCTCACCGCGCTCGTGGCGATTCAGACTACCCCGCTCGCGACGCCCATCCGGATCTCGCCCGAGGTCGCGCGTTTTCGCGTGGGATCGGTCGTCGGGTTGCGCGACGGCGCGCAGATCTCGCTGCACGACCTGCTCTACGGGCTGATGCTGCAGTCCGGCAACGACGTCGCCCTCGCGGTCGCGGAGGGCGTGTCGGGAACGGTCCCGGCGTTCGTGGCGCGCATGAACGCCGAGGCGCGACACCTGGGCGCCCGCCAGACGCACTTCACCTCGCCGCACGGTCTGTACGATCCGAACCACTACACGACCGCGTACGACCTGGCCCTGGTCACGCGGGTAGCGATGTGGAACCCGACGTTTCGGGAGATTGTCCGGACGGAACGGTGGACGTTTCGCCCGCCGGCCGGGCCCGCCCGCGTGCTCTGGAACCACAACCGCTTGTTGACGAGGTATCCAGGAGCGGACGGCGTCAAGACCGGCTACGTCGATATGTCCGGTGAGACCCTCGTCGCCTCCGCGACCCGGAACGGTCGGAGGCTGATCACGGTGCTCCTGCACAGCGGGGATATGTGGGGTGACGCCGAACGCTTGCTGTCGTATGGATTTGCGCACGAGCGGTCGACCGGGCAGGTCCGTCCGGGCCAGGAGTCGTCGATGCCGGTGGGCGGCTGGGTACTGGGGTTGGTGGAGAGGCCGGTGGACGCGTCGCTCGCAGGCACCCTCGTGGTCAGCGGCGCGGCGCCCGGCGCGGGTCGTCTGGCGAGGTGAGTGCGGGGTAGGGTAGGGCAGGTCGGCCGGCGCTCGGTTCGCGCGCCGGTGCGCGCGTCGCCGGCGGCGGGCCGCCGAGGCCCGGACGATCGACGTCCCATCGCGGTGCCACTGCGGACCGCCAGTGCGGGGGCGCTCACGGATGCAGCGTACGCTCTACCGGTCGCGCCGGGACTACTGGATCGCGGGTGTGTGCGGCGGCCTCGGACGTTACTTCTCGGTCGACAGCAATCCGATCCGGCTGGCGTTTGTCTTGCTGGCGGCGTGGAACGGCCTGGGCGTGCTGCTGTATCTTGTGACCGTGCTCATCGTCCCGGAAGAGCCCGTGCCGCAGGCGCCCCCTGCCGAGCCGCCGGTGCAACACGAACAGGACGACGGTCGGCGGGTCCGCATGCTGGGCTGGCTTCTCGTCCTCGGCGGCGTGTACCTGTTGCTGCGAAACCTCCATTTGCTCCTGCCGATCGTTCAGGACGAGGTCTTTCCGGTTGTCCTGATCCTCGGCGGGTTCGTGCTCCTCATGTTGCGATCCGGCCCCAGGCGCCTCTGAACCCTTCCGGCATCGCGTCGCGCCGCCGGTGGCTCAGGACACTCGCGGCAACGTCGCCTCGTGCGTGGTGCGGTGCGAGACAGCCGACAGCAGGTTGCGCCCCAGGATCAGCGAGGCCGTCATGATCCCGCCGAACAGCGCCCCGGTCACGCCGGGCGTGCAGGCATCCGCTCCCGTCAGGTACAGATTCCGGACCGGTGTGCGCGCGCCGAGGGCGCGCACGCGAAACCGCGCCGGCACGGCGCTGACGCTGTAGACCTCTCCTCTCGGGTGGTTGGTGAAGTGCCGCGTCGAGAGGGGCGTGGAGAGTTCGCTGTACGCGATCCTCCCCCGCACAGCCGGCACATGCTGTTCCAGGGCTCCGAGCAGCCGGGTGGCAAGGCGCTGCTTGAACTCGTCGTACTCCGACCCGCGGCGCTTCCACCGCGTGTCGGCCCAGCGCTCGAACCAACGATAGGGCGCGGGGGTCACGATTTCGATGGTCGCGTGTCCCGGGTACCGCGCCGCGAACGTCGGGTCTTTCGCGGACGGGAAGGAGATGAAGAGCACCGGCCACGGCGCGTCCGGGTTTGCGGAGAACCGCGCCACGTTCCCGTCGTGGTCGCCGTCCCCGTAGATCCAGAGGTTGGTCGCGTCGAACTCCGGCTCGCCCGCCCCGCGGGTGAGGCCGACGTAGAGACAGAGGTGGCCCTCGGACGGTCGCAGGTCCGTGAGCGCCTCGAGTACGCCGCCGGCGGAGGAACGCTCGGGGGGAAGCAGGCGGGAGAATGTATTGTAGGCGCCGGCGTCGCTGATCACGACGGCGCTGCGCAGGTCGCGGCCGTCCGCCATGCGGACGCCAACGGCGTGTCCGTCCGCGCCGAGCAGGATCTCGGTCACCTCGGCGGCGACGGCGATGCGCCCGCCCGCGCCCTCGATCGTGGGGGCGACCGCCGCCGCGATGGCGGACGCTCCACCGACCGGGTACGCGGCGCCCTCAAAGTAGTGGTGGGCGACTATGGCGTGCATCGCGAAGCTGCTGCGGGCCGGCGGCAGCCCGTAGTCGCCCCATTGGCCGGTCAGCACCGCGATCAGTTCGCGGTTGCGGGTGAACTGGCTCAGCACCTCGGCGGTGGTGCGGTCCGCGTAGCGCAGGAAGGGCCTGCGCATCGGGGTGCCGATCAGGCGGGCGATCGGCGCCGGCATCGCTTTCTCGGCGAAGTACCCGGAGCTTGCCCGGGCCGCGGCACACACGGCGGCGATGTACCGATCGACCGCCCCTGTCTCCTCCGGGAAGTGCTGCTTCATGCGGTCCCGAAAGCGCTCCAGGCCACTGGGGAAATCGTAGCACCGGTCGGCGATCCGGATTTGGTCGTACACGTCCGGCATCGGGTGCCAGCGCAGGCGGCCCTCCGTAACGTGGTCGAACGCCGCGCGCACCGGGGAGCTCGGATCGCTGACCCGGCCGATGTAGTGCACACCGACGTCCCACTCGTACCCCGGCCGGTGAAACACCTGCGTGAACCCGCCGGCGGTATAATGGCGCTCCAGGACGAGGACCTTCCTGCTCCCGTGCTTGGCGAGCAGGGCCGCCGCCGTGAGCCCGCCCATGCCGGACCCGATGACGATCGCGTCGTAGGTCTCGTCGACCGGGTGTTGTGTGTAAGAGGTGCCGACCTGCGTCATTCCACGTCCTCCCCGGGGATCATGTGGACACTGACCACATCCCCATCGTAGCGGGCGATGTTGCTCTTGTCAACATTTTGTGGTAGAACGAGGCCGAGACGATGCGACGCACACGGTCGTACCATCACGGCAACCTTCGCGAGATCCTGCTGAAGGCGGCGGTCGATCTGATCGCCACGGCGGGGCCGCGCGGCTTCACGCTTCGCGCGATCGCGCGGCGCGCGGGGGTCTCCCACAACGCGCCGTACCGGCATTTCCGCGATCGGGGCGCGTTGTTTGGGGCCGTGGCGACGCAGGGGTTTCGTGAGTTGACTCGGGCCATGTTGGAGGCCGCCGAGGGGCAGGCCACGGCGCTCGACCGCCTGAGGCGTGCTGGGTTGGCGTACGTGGAGTTTGCGCTGCGGAGGCCGGAGCACTTTACCGTCATGTTCGACGCGCCGATTCCCACGACGGCCGACCCGGAAGGCGAGGCGGCGGCCCGTCAGGCGTTTGGGACGCTGTTGGACCTGATCCAGCAATGCCAGCGTGACGGGTTGTGGCCGCGCGAGGACCCGTTGCGGCGCGCGCTCGTGGCGTGGTCGCTGGTGCACGGGATCGCGAAGCTCGCGATCGCCAAGCGACTCCCGTTCTCGTCGGCGGCGGACGTGCAGGCGTTCGCGGCGTGGGCGCTGGACGAGCCGTTGCCGTCTGCGGCGCGGGTCGGTGGCGGCCGGAAGACGGGCGCGAAGAGCGGCCCGTCGACGCGTCGCGCGAGCTGACCGAGCCCTCCCTGGGGTAACGTCGCTAGGGGAGGAGCTGTGCGGCGGGGCGTCCGGCGAAGCCCCGGCACCACACGAGCCCAAGCGTCCGCACGACGATGCCTCGGCGCTGGATGGCGATCGACCCGGCGGGCTCGACCGCTCGACAGCTGTCGCGCAGGTTCACCTTAATCGGATACCGCTGGTCGCTGATGAAGAGTCCGTCCTCGCCGCGCAGCGCCGTCCACCGGGTCCAGAACGCGTACTGGTCGTCGCCGACGAGCGTCGCCACGGGATACCGTCCGCCGGTCGCGACGTCAAATTGCGCCATCACCTGATACCGGTCGGTCGTGAAGAAATAGGGACCGCGGGCGCCCCGTCGGGCGTCGGCGACGATGTCGTCCGCCGCCGTCGGCCAGCCGTAATAGTCCACGGTGGGGTCCAGACGCGGCGGGAGGAGCCGTGGGGCCAGCAGCGGGAGCGCGAGGATCAGCAGGGTGACGAGCGTGGTCGTGCCTGCCACAACGATGGCCGCGCCACGCCAGCGCGCCGAGCGTGCCGCCCACGGTCGCTCGGTCGCGAGTCCCGCCAGCGCGACCGTGGCGGCGATGTAGCCGGGCGCGGGCCAGTGGCCCTTGACGACGCCGAACAGGCTGGCGAGGGACATCCCGGCGATCACGGGAACGCCCGCGGCGCCGAGGAACAGCCACCGCTCGTCGCCCCGCAGGCCGCGGCGGACCGCCTCGACGAGCGCCCAGAGCAGCGCGGGGAGCATCAGGGGTCCGAGGTAGATGAACTCCAGCAGCACGAACGTCGCGACGTCGCCGTGCCCCTCCCAGCCCGGCCGCCGTTCGAAGTTGAACACAAAGGACGCCCAATGGTGGGTCGCGTTCCACCAGACCACGGGGGCGAATAATACGAGCGCCACCGCCAAGGCGGCGTAGGGCCTCCATCGGCGCCACCAGGATCCGTGCGAGGGGACCAGCGCGAGCCACGCGCCGATCGACGCCGGCAGGACGGCGGCCGTGTACTTGCTCTGCAGCGCCAAACCCAGCCAGACGCCGGCGGCCAACCACGCGTCTCCCCTCGGCCGGTGCGCGGCGCGCCACGCCCACAGCAGCGTGAACACCCAGGCGACCCCGAGCGGCGCGTCGGGCGCGGCGAGGATTCCCCCACCGGCGAACACGGGGATGATATTGAAGAGCACGACGGCCCAGGCCGCCGCGTCCGTCCGACCCAGCACGTCGTGCGTCAGCGCGTAGACGCCGAAGGACGTGACGAACGACAGCACCGCGGCGACCCCGTGGACGGCGAGCGACGGATTGGTGGTCAGGTGCCTCGCCGCGCGGATGAGGACCGCGATCGCGGGCGGATGGTCCACGTACCCGGCCGCGAGATGCCGCGACCAGTCCCAGTAGAACGCCTCATCGTCGCCGAGCGGGAGCACCGCCGCGATCACCAAGCGTAGGGCCAGCACTGCGACGAGGCCGACGAGCAGCGACCGTGGAAGGCGGGGCATGATCGTACGATGGTACCGGACGCCCGACAGGGCGTCAACGCCGACCCGGGGGCCTCACGCTCCTGCGTCGGGGGCGGTCGGAAGGACCACGCCCGCACGCGCCCTCGGCGCTCGTGAAGAACTCGCATTCGCCTCAGCAACCCGCGGCGACTCGCGGACGGTACGTGTGGGTCGTCATGGGCCGGCGGGCAGCGATGGACGACCGCTACTCCACGGCCGGTGAGACGGCGGGCCGGACCCGTCGTCTTCTAGTAACGAGGAGTCGTACGCGCCCGCGCCGGTGGCCCGCGGATGTCCGGGGCCGTCCGAGTGGGTGGACGTGCTCCCGGGCAGACCGTGTGGCGGGCCGGCCCGAGCGCAGGCGCCGCGTCGCGGACACGGAACGGGCCCGGGGTTGGTCCGAGCCTGAGGACGACGGCGCTCGTGCGGCCGTCGCGACGACCGGCCACGCTGCCGGCGGCGCGCGGCACCGCCGGGCGCGGGGGTCCCCATCGCGAGTGCTTGCGTGCTCCGGTTAGGATGGTCGGCGGTTCCCCCCCAATGCTGGCGTGGGCGAGTCCACGCCTGTCCGGGCGCGCCACACCGTCGGGGCCCGGGCGAGTTGCCGTCCGTGCCACGCCGTGTGAGTGGTCGGCACGATGTCGTGGCGAGAACGGTGCGGGGGAGGAACCAACCGTGAGCCGGTGCCGCGTGGTCTCTCGTTGTGCTGGTGTTGCCTTGGTCGTCGTCCTGGCGCTGCAACTCCAGGCGGCGGGGAGCCCACCACGAATGCTCGCTGGCTCGGAGCCGACGACGCTGCCGTACCGCGCCACGGCCGCGCAGGCGAGCGGCTCCCTTGAGTCTCAGGATCTCACCCTGGTGAATCGTGCGCGCGCCGCCGCCGGACTGGTGCCTCTGGCGCAGTACGACCCGCTGCGTGATGTGGCACGGGAGTACGCGCGCGAGCTGTTTTCGAGCGGGTATCTGTCGCACGTGTCGCGCGCGGGCCAGACGCTCCCCGACCGGATCGTCGCGGCCGGAATCGCGGCCCACGTGGTGGGGGAGAACCTGGCGTACGCTGCGGACGTGCCGCAAGCTCACGAGGCGCTCATGGCCAGCCCGGACCATCGGCGGAACATCTTGTACCCGTTGTATCGGCTGGTCGGCATCGGGGTCGTCGATGGTGGCGCGAAGGGGGTCGTGCTCGTGGAAGACTTCACGGACGCCGTGGAGTCGGTCGGCCTCTAGCTCGTGACTTGATCGAGCCACCGCCGCGAGGTGGCCGACCTTCTGGACACATTGCAACGACGGGCGGCCGAGCATGTGGCAGGATCGGCGGCGGGGATGGTGGCGGGCGTGCGCGGTGATCTGCGCGATCGTGCTCAGCACGATGAGCCTGCCTGTGGCGCTCGCGCAGTCGGCGATGCGGACCGTCCCGGATGCACTTGGCCGGTTTACGCTCACCTTTCCGGCCGATTGGACCGTCACCTCGCTCCAGATGAACACGCTGACGGGGCAGGTCCCAGCGGAAGCGATGCCCCGGGCCGGCAGCGGGACGAGCGGGATCATGGCGTTCGGTCCGAAAGGCGTAAACCAGCACCCGGCGGTCCTCTTCGTGATGTCGATGCCGCTCCCGCAGGCGGCCGTCCGGCACGACGTCGCGTGCGAAGGAGGGACGAGATTCTGGTTGCCCGCACACACGGCCGTCGGTCCGGTCCGGCCCCGTCGTTTCGTGTTCCTCGAGGGTCGCGCCGATCCGTCGCGGTCGCGCCCATACTCCCGCGCGCAGGGGTTGCTCGCGATCGCGCGGCAGGTCTCTTCGTTTTCCTACCGCCACCGCGCGGCTGACGCCCTGGCGGGGTTCGCGCGCAGCTTGCGCGACGCCTCGTGTGTGGCCGTAGACGCGCGCGTCCCTGGGGCGGTGGTCGACGACCTCATGCACTCGCCGGCTCCGTAGGCGCCGGCGCTCCCTCCGAGCGTCGCCGCCCTGACCCACGCGGGGCGACGTACGCGCCGCGCGGCGCGACCAGGGTCTGGCTGATCCGTCGCCCGCGGCGGCGAAAGGGCGATGGGCCTCTGCGCGCGTCGGGCCGCCTCGGTAATCACCTTCCCCGGCTCCCGCAGGTGTCGTGTAGGAGCGGCTCACGCCCGCCCCGAATTCGACCGGGGTGACGGCGAACGCCGCGATCGCGGTCGCGATCGACGGCCCGATGGGGTCCGGCAAGAGCACCGTGGCGCGCGAAGTCGCGCGCCGCACGGGATACCGATACGTGGACAGCGGCGCGATGTACCGGGCGGTCGCGGTTGAGGCGCTGCGTCGCGGGGTGTCGATGGACGACCCGGAGGCGCTCGCGGCCGTCGCGCACAGCCTGCGCGTGTGCGTGCAACCGGCCCCCGACGGCGGCACCCGGGTGCTGCTCGACGGCGAGGACGTGACCGACGCGCTTCGAACCGTCGCGGTAAACCGGGTGGTCGGCAAAGTCGCCGGGGTCCCGGCCGTGCGCGCCGTGCTCGGCGATGTGCAGCGGGCGCTCGGCGCGGCGGGGGGCATCGTCATGGACGGGCGCGACATCGGGTCGGTGATCCTGCCCGATGCGCAGGTGAAGGTGTTTCTCACCGCCTCGCTCGAGGAGCGCGCGCGCCGGCGGCAGGCGGAGCTCGCGGTCGCGGGCCAAACGGTTCCGCTCGACGACGTGCGGCGTATCGAGGCCGACGACGACCGCGCGGCCTTGACCCGCGCGGTGGCGCCGCTGCGCGTCGCCTCCGGCGCCGTGGTGATCGACAGCACGACCCTGACCGTCGACGAGGTCGTGGACCAGATTCTCGCGCTGGTGGACCGCGCCCGTGGTCTATAGCCTGTCCAAGCTCATCCTCCGGATCGTGCTAGGCGCGCTGTGTGGATTCCGCGTGCAGGGACGCGAGCACGAGCCAGCGGACGGGCCCGTGATCATCGTCTGCAACCACCGTAGTGACCTCGACCCGCTCGTGGCAGGTGCCGCCCTCCGCCGGCGCGTGGCGTTCATGGCGAAGCAGGAGTTGTTCCGTGTGCCGGGGGTTCGCTGGTGGGTCACCGCCTGCGGCGCGTTTTCGGTGCGCCGGGGCGAGCCGGACCGTCAGGCGCTGCGCACGTCGCTGCGCATCCTGGAGGGTGGCGGGGTGCTCGTGATGTTTCCAGAGGGGACGCGGGCGACGGGTCGGGAGCTCCGTCCGCCGGAGCCCGGCGCGGCGCTGCTGGCGCTGCGCACCGGGGCGACCGTGCTACCCGTGGCGATCGACGGGACCGACGTGGTGCTTCCGCGAGGCGCACATCGGCCCCACCGCGGCACGATCTCCGTGCGCATCGGGGCGCCGATCGGCGTCCCCAGCCCGGTCGGGCGCAGGCCGGGGCGCGACGAGATTGACGCGCTGGGCCGGCGCTACATGGAGGAGCTCGCCCGGCTCCTCGCGTGACCGAGCGCGACCGACTGCGGCCTCGACAAGGACGCCGCGCGCCCCTATGATGAGGAAGTACGTGCACAGTCGCGGCCGCGGTGCGGCCAGCGCGGAGGGCGTCGATGAAAATCGTCGTGGCGAAGCATATGGGGTTCTGCGGCGGCGTCCGGCGAGCCGTGGACATCGCCCGCCAGACCGCGGAGTCCGCCGGCCGCCCGGTGAACACGCTGGGCCCGCTCATCCACAACCCCCAGGTGGTGCAGCGCCTGCAGGACGCCGGCGTGCGGGTCGCGGAGCGTCCCGAGGACTTGAACGGGGAGACGTTTGTGGTGTCGGCGTACGGGGTCGAGCACGGCGTGCTCGACGCGGCGCGTGCGCGGGGCATGACGATCGTCGACGCCACCTGTCCGGTCGTGATCCGCGCGCACTCGCTGGCCGAAAAGCTCGCGGGGGAGGGGTACCAGATCATCTGCCTCGGTGACCACGGCCATCCCGAGATGGTGACGCTCAAAGAGATGCTGGGGGACCGGGTCACGATCGTGCACACGCGCGAGGAGGCCGCTCGCGTGAAGGTTACGCAGAAGGTCGGCGTGGTCACACAGACCACTCAGTCCATGGAGAACCTCCGGCTGATCGTCGGCGACCTGGCGCTGCGGGTCAAGGAGCTGAAGGTGCTGAACACGCTGTGCCCGGCGATCACCGTGCGCCAGGAAGAGACGGAGGCCATCGTTGCCCAGGTGAACGCGCTCCTCGTCGTCGGCGGCCTGGGAAGCTCGAACACCACCCGGCTCGCGGAGATCGGCCGCGCCCGCGGGCTACCGACGTACCACGTCGAGACCGCCGCGGAGATCTCCGCGCAGTGGTTCGAGGGGATCGAGGCCGTCGGGGTCGTCTCAGGCGCAAGCACGCCGGAGTGGGTCATCCACGACGTGATGCAGCGGCTCGAGGGATTCGGCGGCCGCTGAACCGGCGGGGGCCGGCGGTGGCCCGGAGCGCAGCCTGATGGGTAGATCCGTCGATCCGACCGTGGCGATCGTTGGGCGGCCCAACGTCGGCAAGTCCGCCCTGTTCAACCGGATGCTGTCGCGGCGGTTGGCCATCGTCGAGGCCACGCCCGGGGTGACCCGGGACCGGCTGTCGGCCCCGTGCGAGTGGGCTGGCTGCACGTTTGCGCTGGTGGACACCGGAGGGCTGATCTCCGGTCACGCCGAGGCGCTCCCCGCGGAGGTTCGCCGTCAGACCAGGCGCGCGATCGCCGACGCCGACGTGTTGGTGTTTCTCGTGGACGCCTCGGCGGGACTGACCGGGGCGGACGAGGAGATCGCCGACCTGCTCCGGGAAAGCGGGCGTCCCGTCATTGTCGTTGCGAACAAGGCCGATACGCCGGCCGCGGCTCTCGGCGCCCATGAGTTTCACGCGCTTGGGCTCGGCGAACCGCTGGCGGTCTCGGCGATGCACGGGTTGGGCATTGGAGACCTGCTCGACACGATCGTCGCGCGCCTCCCCGACGAAGGTTCCGGCCAGGCCGAGGTGACCGAGGCGCGCCCCGACGAACAGGCGCCGGAGTCCGGGGCGGACGCCGCGGTCAAGGTCGCGTTTCTCGGTCGGCCCAACGTGGGCAAGTCCTCGCTGGTCAACGCCTTGCTCGGGGAAGAGCGGGTTATTGTCGATGCGGTTCCCGGGACCACCCGGGACGCGATCGACACACCGCTCAGCTACGCCGGCCGGCCAGTCGTGCTGATCGACACCGCCGGGTTGCGCCGCCGCAGCCACGTCGACGAGCCCATCGAGTTCTACAGCACGCGCCGCACCCGCGACGCGCTGGTGCGCGCCGACGTCGTCGTGCTCGTGGTCGATGCGAC
>Ga0209415_10009052_pt1 | contig 17139 bp, 13 predicted proteins | sample PeaSoiSIISIP2007_FD_187696 | JGI IMG/M metagenome (GOLD analysis project Ga0209415, IMG submission 187696) | Peat soil microbial communities from Weissenstadt, Germany - SII-SIP-2007 (SPAdes) (version 2) | ecosystem: Environmental > Terrestrial > Soil > Wetlands > Peat | place: Germany... | reverse complement strand
GACATCGGCGAAGTCATCGGCGCGGTCGTTTCCTTGCGCAAACGCGGCAACGATTTGGTCGGCTTATGCCCGTTTCACGGCGAGAAAACGCCGTCGTTCCACGTCCATCCGGATCGCGGGTTCTTCAAGTGTTTCGGCTGCGACGCGGCCGGCGACGTGATTCGCTTCGTGCAGATGCACGACAACGTTGATTTTGTCGAGGCGATGCGCGTGCTCGCGAAGCGGGCCGGGATCCAACTCGAGAATGAAGATCCGGCAACGGCGCGCGTGCGCAGCGAAAAGGAAGCGATCTATCACGCCAACGATGTCGCCGCGCGCTACTTCCACCGCGTGCTCACCAGCGAAGCCGAAGGCGAAGCCGGCCGCCGCTACTGCGCCGCGCGCGGCATCAGCGAGGCGACGCTCGCGACGTTTGGGCTGGGCTACGCGTCCGAGCGTTGGGACGGTTTGGTTGCCGAACTGCAGCGCGAAGGCGTGGATCCGGCACTGGCCGCCAAGGCCGGCCTCGTCAAGGCCGGCCAGCGCGGCTACTACGATTTCTACCGCGACCGCTTGATGATCCCGACGCGCGCCGTGACCGGCGAGGTGATCGCGTTCGGCGGGCGTTTGATCGGTGAGGGCGAGCCGAAGTATCTCAACACGACAACGACGCCGGTCTACACCAAGGGACGCTTTCTCTTTGCCCTCGGGATCGCGCGCCGGGCCGCCCAGCGCGAGGGGAACATCGTCATCGTCGAGGGCTACCTCGACTGCATCGCGCTGCACCAAGCGGGCATCACGAACGCGGTCGCGTCGCTCGGCACCGCGTTCACCGCGGAACAAGCGCGTGAACTGCGCAAGGCCACCGAGAACGTGTTCATCTGCTTCGACGGCGACGCCGCCGGCCAAGCGGCGGCGGCCAAGTCGATCGATACGCTCGTCGGTGAGGGTTTGGCAGCGCGCATCGTGCAGTTGCCGTCCGGCGAGGACCCCGACAGCTTCGTGCGCGCGCAGGGCGCGGATGCGTTTCGCGCACGCCTGGCCGCGGCAATCCCCTGGATCCAGTTCAAGATCGACCGCCGGATCGGCGAGATCCGCGCCGGCTTCAAGAGCCGCTCTCAAATCGCCCGTGAAGCCGAGATCCTCGTCCGGAGCTTGCCCCGCGCCGAATGGGATCACTGGCGTACCTACGCCGCGCCGCAGCTCGGCGTGGACGTCGAGGATCTGCGTAAAGCGCGGCTCCAGATCACCGACGGCGCACGTCTGGAATACGGGGAAGGCCAGCTGATCGACGTGCGCCGTTCCGACAAGATTCGGCCGGGCTCCGTCGCGTCGCCGTCGTGGGAGACGGCGTGCCTTGCTATCTTTGTCTCAGAGCCGGGCCTGGTTGCTGAATATGCCGGGCGCATCGACCCCGAGCGCTTCGGGGAGCCCTCCCTGCGCCGAATTTACGCTCGTATTCGCGAGCAGGCGCACGCGCTGGTGCAACCAGGCGACGTCTTTGCCCTGTTTAGCGATGATGGTGCCGTATCGGCGACGCTCGCGTCGATTGCCGGTGCCGAGCGCTCGCGGATCATCCGTTTTGCCGATACCGAAGCCCGCCGTGCGTATCTCGAGCGGACGATCGAACGTTTCGCGGCAGACGATCGTCAGCGGCGTTTCCGCGAGCTCGACGCGCAGATGAACGTCCTTCTCGAAGCCGGCCAGCCGGTTCCCCGGGAATTGCGGGAAGAGCACAACGCGCTGCACGCGGCCAGACTGAAAGGATGACCCCGCAACCGGGCCAACGAAACGGCGAGCTCCAGAATAAACGGGAAAGGGGGTGAGGAAAACATGGCACGTAAGAAAACCGCGACCGCAACGGTCGAGGCACCGCACGTCCCGCTGGACGAGGCGATTAAGAAGTTACTCGAGCGCGGGAAGAAGCGCGGCACGCTGACGTATGAGGAAGTAAACTCCCTCTTCGACAACGTCGAAGACGTCACGCCCGAACGCGTCGACGAGCTGTTCGAAGAGATTTCGACGCTCGGAATCGAGATCGTCGAGGAACTGGCGAAGGAAGAGAAGCCGGAGGTCGAGGCCGAGGAGGTCCCGATGCCGGCCGGGCTTGCCCTCGACGATCCGGTCCGCATGTATCTCAAAGAGATCGGCCGCGTTCCGCTGTTGTCGATGGACGATGAGAAACGCCTCGCGATGGCGATCGAAGCCGGCGAGATCGAAGCCCCCAAGAACGGCACCGCCAACAACGCGATTGTTTTCGCCGGCGAAGACGCGAAGCGCCGGCTGACCGAAGCGAATTTGCGGCTCGTCGTGTCGATTGCGAAGAAGTACGTCGGCCGCGGCATGCTTTTCCTCGACCTCATCCAGGAAGGTAACCTGGGCCTGATCCGTGCCGTCGAGAAATTCGACTACCGCAAGGGTTACAAGTTCTCGACCTACGCGACGTGGTGGATTCGCCAAGCGATCACGCGCGCGCTGGCCGATCAGGCCCGCACGATCCGCATCCCGGTGCATATGGTCGAAACGATCAACCGGCTGATCAAGATCTCCCGGCAACTGCTGCAAGAACTCGGCCGCGACCCGACGGTCGAAGAGATCGCCGGCGAGATGGGACTCACCCCTGAGAAGGTGCGCGAGGTGATCAAGATCTCGCAGGAACCGATCTCGCTCGAAACGCCGATCGGCGAAGAGGAAGATTCGCATCTCGGCGATTTCATCGAGGATCAGGAGGCGATCGCCCCGGCCGAAGCCGCGAGCGTCATGCTGCTCAAAGAGAAGATGCAGGACGTGCTCAAGAACCTCACCGAGCGCGAGCGCAAGGTGCTGGTGCTGCGCTTCGGGCTCGAAGACGGCCACCAGCGCACGCTCGAAGAAGTCGGCCAGGAATTCGGCGTAACCCGCGAGCGCATCCGCCAAATCGAAGCCAAGGCTCTGCGCAAACTGCGACATCCCAGCCGCGGCAAAGCGCTAAAAGACTACTGGTCGAACGAATAAACTCGGTCATCCCGAGCGTAGTCGTCGGTCATCCCGAGCGTAGTCGAGGGACGCTACATCGCGGACGGCTTTTTTGACGGCGTGACGTTGGGGTTCATTTCGGCCCAGGCGCCGTCGGGATTCGGGAGCACCCACGGGTACATATCCCACATCGCTGGGTGCAAGAAGACGAACTTCACCTGGTCGGGACTCGTGAGGCCGGGGATGCCCGCCTTGACGAGCGCTGCTTTGTTGGCCGGAATGTCGGGCACGCTCTCGTTCGGCACGCCGCCGGCGTCGGTGAATTTTTGCACCTGCATCGCGCCGAGCTTCAACGTTCCGTCGGCCGCGACGAAACCCCAGTGCATGTGCGCGCCGCGGCGAACCCAGCGCCCCGGATCGATTGCAAAGCCGAACAGCGTCGCGGGCGGCGTCGGTGACTGCGCCATCAGGACCGTGTAGTCGACGCCGAGGAGGCGGCCGTTGACGTCATACCAGAGCTGGTTGGGAACGTCGAGGTCGATCGAGTTCCAGACTTTCAAGTTGACGTAACTGATCGCGCCGGTGTTGTCTTCGCCCGTGTATTGGAAGTAGCCGGCTTTCTCGGCCGCAGCGACGGTCGGAAACCGCGCGGGAATGTCTTTCTGAATCTTGGCGATGAACGGTAGCTCCGCGGCGGTCGGTTGCGGCGGCGGTTTGGTCGGCGTCGCGGCAGGCATCGGCGCCGACATCGTCGTTTGCGCGAGCGCGCACGACGGCGCTAGCGCGCCCAATGCGATCAGCGATAGAACGGTTTGTCGATTCATGAGCAGCTCCTTAGACGACCGCGTCGAGCGGCAGCGTCGTCGCGCGCGGAGCGTAAGCGCCCCAAGCAGCGGCGAGGCGTTCGACACCGGCGAGCAAGACGCCCGGGTCGAGCACGAACGGCAGCCGCAGGCGGCGCGCATGCCGTTCGGCCGATGAGAAGACCGGGCCCGGCGCAAGCGTGACGCCGAACCGCGCCGCCTCCACCGCGAAGCTGGCCGAATCGCCGTACGGCAGCTCGATCCACAGCGACGAGCCGCCGCGCGGTTCGTTGCGGCTCCACGACGGCAGTTCGCGTTCCAGCGCGCCGACCAAGGTGCGGTAACGAACGGCAAGCTGCGCGCGCCGCTCGTTGCGCACGCGGTCGCGCAGCGGCAGCAGTTCGGCGCACAGCGCCTGTCCGACGAGCGACGTGCCCAGATCGGCGACGATCTTCAGCGGAGCGATGCGGCTGATCAGGTGGGTTTCACCGCGCACCCAGCCGATGCGCAGGCCACCCCAGAAGAGCTTGCAGGCCGAGCCGATCGAGAGTACCGTCGCGCCGGTCCCGAGCGCGGCGATCGGCGCCGGCGGCGTCACGTCGTGCATCGAGATGTCGCACAAGGTCTCGTCCTCGACGATCGTCCAGCCCTCGCGCTCGGCCATGCTTGCGAGTTGGCGCCGGCGCTCGAGCGAGAGCATGGTACCGGTGGGGTTGTTGTACGTCGTCGCGCTGTAGACGGCCACCGGCATTCGAGCGGCGGGCAGGCGCTCGAGCTCCTCGACGTTTGCACCGTCGGCATCGACGCCGATCGCGACGATGTCGGCGCCGGCCGCTCGAAAGGCGTCGAGCGACGCCGGGTTGGTCGGGTCTTCCATCGCGACCCGGTCGCCGCGAAACAGCTGCGCCACCAGTGCGATCGCCTGCTGTGCGCCGCTCGTGACGATGATTTGCTCGGGGTCGGTCGGCAGCCCGCGCGCCGCGTAGGCGCGGGCGATCTCGCGCCGTAGCGCGGGCAGACCTAGCGGCAGATAGCCCGGTGTCTCGCGCGAGAGCTTTTGTAACTGCTTGGCCAGCCGCTCGCCGGCCGGCGCGATCTCGCGCGAGCCGGGCAACGCCGCGATGGTGAACTCGACCGTTTGACGTGGACCGTCGCGGTTGTCGACGATCGAGACCAAGTGGCCCGGCGAGAAGCGGCCGCCGCGGGCCAACGGTCCGGGTGGTCCGGCATAGGTGCCGCTGCCGCGCTGGGTATGCGCGCGGCCCTCAGCCTTCAGCCGGTCATAGGCGGCTACGACCGTGCTGCGGCTGATGCCGAGCCGGTGGGCGAGGTCGCGCTCCGAGGGCAAGCGCGTACCGCCCGGAATCGTGCCGCGGAGCACCGCGGATTCTAAAGCCGTGGCCAAGCGCGCGAGCATTGGACCGGAACCACGAGTCCAATCCGCCAGCGCGGCGGCAACGTCGGCAACTTGCGCGTGTGGCGTGGACCCGGCGTGGCGTTCGAGTGGCATGGTGCCGCTAGCGTTCGCTGGCGCCCTCAACCATTCCAGCGTGAGCGCAATTATATGGGCAAATGAGCTCGCTTTGGGCGGACTTTCACGGCAACGGCGAACGCCGCGTCATCCATAAGTGGAAGCATTACTTTCCCATTTACGAGCGCCACTTCGCACCGTTCGTCAATCGCTCGGTGACCCTGCTCGAGATCGGTTGCGGCGACGGCGGTTCGCTAGCGATGTGGAAGCGCTACCTCGGGCCGCACGCGCAGATTGTCGGCATCGACATCGAGCCGAAGTGCCGGGCCTTCGAGGAGGATCAGGTCGCGGTGCGTATCGGCGCGCAGGAGGATCCCGCCTTTCTCGAACGCGTGGTTGAAGAGTTCGGTCCCTTCGACATCGTGATCGACGACGGCAGCCACGTTCAAGCGCACGTTGCGGCGTCGTTTGCGCACCTCTACCCGGGCCTCTCGAAAAACGGCGTCTACCTGGTCGAGGATCTGCATACGGCGTACTGGCCGGATTACGGCGGCGGCCGCGGCAAGCCGGACACGTTCGTCGAGATCGCAAAGTCGCTGATCGATGAACTCAACGCCGACCACGTGCGCGACGCGCCGGCGGCGACGGAGTTCACGCGCACGACGCATGCGATCTGTTTCTATGACTCGGTGGCCGTATTCGAGCGCGGCCTCTATACGAAAAAGTGGGCACCGCGGATCGGCCGAGAGGAGGGGGCACATCGCCGCGACCGGGGACGGTAGCGGCGCAATGCTAGGCGGTTACGACGCCTTTTTCTCAGCGGCGGCAGCGTCGGCTGCAGCCTTTTTGCCTTGTTCGATCAGGGCTTTGACCTTCTGGCCGCCCTTTTGGCCGATCTCTTCGTAAAAAGCCGGGCCGTAGCGGTCGCGAGTCGCCTCGCCGCCTTTTTTGCCGCCCTTTTTACCGATGGCCTCGTAGAAAGCATGGCCGTGGGCCTTTTTCGTAGCCTGACCGCCCTTGCGGCCGATCATCTCGTAAAATTCCGGACCATACTTTTTTTTGACGGTCTCGCCGCCTTTTTGGCCGGCTTCGCGGACGCTCATGCCGGGCTTGCGTTCTGGGGTCGTGGACATGACGGGAACCTCGTTCGTTTCTTGGATTCGTACCTACCGGAAGTAACGTAAGCGGTCACTCGAAAGTTGTGGCTGGCGCGTCTCGGTTTGCAAAGCTTGCGCCAGGGTTGGCTGGGTCGCCCACCTTCGCGGCCGTTGGCCGCCCGGCTACCCATTGCTTGGGTACCAGTCCGACTGTACCCAATAATTCGGAAACGAACTACCGCCTAGGTCGGTTAGCGCCTGGCAAAGCGGGTCCGGATGCGCCGGCGCCCGGCGAACAGCAACGAGCCGAAGGCCAGCACGCCTCCGAGGATCGTGAGGAGCACGAAGGGTGAGACGCCGCTGGCGAGGGCTGCCGAGCAGGTCCGGACCACCCCGCCGAAGAGCCGCAGGGCAAAGCGCGCGAGCGGGTTGGCCGGCAGGGTAACGATCGAGCGCGCCTCGGCAGCCAGCTCGGCCGCCGTCCAGTCGTTGCCGACGAAGGTGTTCTCGAGGATGCCGTTGCGCGCGATCAACACCGCCTCGGTGTGGAGGATCAGGCCCGGGCGAGGGCGGTCGACGTAGAGCCCGGCACGCTCGGCGAAGGCCGCGATCGCGGTCGGTTCGCCGGTGGCCAACGTCCAGCGGATGCCGTCGGCGCCGGCCGACCGGCCGTATGCGCGCAGCACTGCGGGCGTGTCGTACGCCGGGTCGAGGGTGATCTCGAGGAGCCGTACCGGCGTCCCGGTCAACGATCGGGCCATCCGGGCGAACTTCGCGGTGACGAGCGGGCACATCGTGGGGTCCGGACAACGCGTGTAGATGAACGCGATCACGGTAACGCCGTGCAGCAGGTCGACACCCTTGCCGTTCATGTCCACGAGGGGCGGCGCGGACAAGGCGTCCGTGCTTTGGGCCTCGGCGTTGAAGGCCGACGCCGGGCTGCGGCCGCTGATCCGGAAGGGAACGTCGACCTCCCGGGTTTGGCCGGCGGTGTTGCGCGCGATCACGCGCAAGGTGTACGGCCGAACGAGCCCGGCGGGAAAATCGATCAAGTGGAAGTTGAAGTGGAAGCTCCCGGGCCGGCTGCGCGGGGCGCTGAAGTCGAACAGGTTGCTGCCGATTTCGACGCTCGCGGTGTTGGTGCTGGTCAGGATGTCGCCGTCCCAGTCGGTTCCGGCGCGGGCTTCGAGGCTTGAGAAGCGCAACGCCTGGATCTCGGGCGGCGCCGCGACACCGGCCCGGTGCGGCTGCGGCCAGTTGGCCGGCAGGCGTACGGCGACCGACAGAAAGTTCGGCTTGGGCGGCAGGGCTTGCACGCATCCGGCGAGGACGAGGCCTGCGATGAGCGTGGTCATCAGCCTTCCGGAAGTACCGGCGCCCGCTCCCGCGCCCCAACGGCGGCGCGAACCGGCGCCACCCGACGCGCTGCTAGATTTGCTCGTGGGGATCGTCGGGCTGTGGCTCGCGGCGGGTTTTCTCTTGGACAGTTGGGCCCATCTCCACGTTCCCGTCGAAACGTTTTTCACGCCGTACCACGCCGCGTTCTATAGCGCGATGTTGGCCGGTACGATTATCCTTGCGGTTTTCGCTCGGCGGAATAGAACGCTCGGTTTCACCGGCATCGACATGTTGCCTGCCGCCTACCAGTCGGCACTCTGGGGCGTGCCGATCTTTTTTGCCGGCGGCGTCGGCGATCTGATCTGGCACACGTTCTTCGGCGTCGAGGACCGCGTCGAGGCGGTGACGAGTCCCACGCACTTGATCATCGGCCTCGGCGTCCTGCTGGTCGTCGGCGCGCCGATCCGCTCGGCATTGCAGCAACGCGCCGGTCTGACGACGCTGCGCTCGCAATTACCGCTGCTCTTTGCGCTCGCGACGTGGCTCGAATTCATCCACCTCGGGACGGCCTACGCGTTCGACCCCGGGGCGGCGCGCATGTATGCGCCGCCCGACGGCGCCGCATACGGGCCGGATTACTTCACGAACACGTCGTTCGTCTTGTTCAAGACCGGCTCCGGAATCGCCATCGTCATCTTGCAATCGCTGGTATTGATGGGAATGTGCTTGTGGACCGTCGTCCGTTTCGCGCTGCGTCCCGGAGCGCTGACGATCCTCTTCGTTCTCGGTAACGCGATGATCGCCGCTTCGCTGACGAACGACACGCCGATACTCGCGACGTACCTGGTGATGAGCGTCGTCGCCGGGTGTGTCGGCGACGCGATCGTGGCCCGCGTCCGGCCCTCGCGTGCGGATCCGGTTGCGCTGGGCCTATTCGGGGCACTCGTTCCGGGCGCATACTACGGAACGTATTTTCTCTTCACCGCGCTGACCGGCGGCGTCTGGTGGAGTTGGGCCCTCACGCTCGGCGCGATCGTCTGGGCGATGCTCTGCGGCTTGGGGCTCACGCTGCTCGCCGGCGGTCGTAACGCAGCCTTTACAACTCCTCCCGCCTCCTTGTAGGCCCCCTCCGCTCGCACTCGAACGTGGGGCGTATGGCCTGGCGGGTGCTGGTAGCAGACGACGATCCCGAGATTTGCACGCTGATCAAAACGATCTTACGGAGTGCGTCGTTCGAGGTCCAACTCTGCGCCGACGCCGAGAGTGCGCTCGTACACCTGCAGCGCGACAAGGCCTACGACATCCTGATCAGCGACTTCATGCTGCCGGGAATCTCGGGCATCGAACTGATCACGATGGTACGCGCGAATCCGCAGACCGCGCGGTTGCCGATCCTGATGATCAGCGGCCACAGCAATTACGCCATGGACGCGCGTGCCAAGAGTGCCGGCGCCGACCACTTTCTCAATAAGCCCTTCACGCTCACGCAACTGCGTTCGACGGTCACGGCGCTCGCTTCGAAGTACCGTCCGCTGACTGCATCCGAAGAGGCGAAGATTGCCGCGAGCAAAGCGGGCGCGCCCGCGGCGCCCGCCGCGCCCGCACCGCCGCCGCCGCCCCCCGCGCCGCCGCCGCCGACGAAAGTGATATCCGGTTCCGGCCGCCCCGAAGCGATCAAGGTGACGTCGAGCGCTCCGCTCACGGACGCAAAGAACTCCGGATCCGAGTCGCATTGATCTGAAGGGCTGGACCCTCTCGTGAGCGTCGCGGCGTTCTTTAAGGTCATGCTGGTCGCGATGTCGCTCGGGCTCGACGTTTTCGCCGTGTCGGTCGGCGCCGGGATGCGACCGCTGCCACGCGGCCGCAAACTGCGGATCGGCATCGCGTTCACGACCGCCGAAGTTACGATGACGCTGATCGGCGCGGGAATCGGCCGGATCGCCGGCGCGCTGTTGGGCGACGTCGCCGGATACATCGGGTTCGCCGCGCTCGTCGCAGTCGGCATCTACATGGTGGTCGAGTCGCTGCGCGAGCGCAAGTCGGGCGAATTCGATCTGACCCGAGGTTGGGGCTTGGTGCTCGGCGCGTTATCGATCAGCCTCGACTCGCTCGGCATCGGTTTCTCGATTCTCTATATCGGCGTGCCGTTAACCGTGTCGCTGATCTGCATCGCCGTGGTCGCAGCGACGTCGACAACGCTGGGGCTGACGCTCGGGCGGGCGCTCGGGTCGCGTGCAGAGGCGACCGCCGCGACTTGGGGCGGCATCATCCTGATCGCCACGGGGCTCGCGTTTGCCGCGCTGAAGTTGTTCTTCGCCGAACTGTAGAAGCGGCCCGCGTGCTTACGTTCATCGTCCGGCGCGTTCTCCAGAGCATCCCGCTGCTGTTGCTGATCTCGATGATTCTCTTCGGGATCATCAGCGAGGCGCCCGGCGGTCCGCTGACCCCGTATCTGCAGAACCCGCACATCACCGCGGCCGACATCGCGCGGCTCAAGCACAACTTGGGTTTGGACCAGCCGGTGCCGATCCAGTACTTGCACTGGCTCGGGCAAGTCTTGCACGGCGACTTCGGCTATTCGATGTCCAATTCCGAACCGACGATCAACGCGATCCAAGACCGCATGCCGGTGACGTTCGAATTGATGGGCACCGCGATCGGCACGGCGCTGGTCGTGGGCGTGATCTTCGGCATCATCTCGGCCATCAAGCAGTACTCGTGGATCGACTTCACGATCACGACGCTGGCCTTTTTCGGTCAATCGATGCCGGTATTCTGGTTTGCGTTGATGGTGCAGCTCGTGTTCTCCGTTTACGGCTTCACCGGCTTCGGCTACCATATTGCGTTGCCGTCGGCCGGCAGCAGTTCGACCGACAACTTCGACCTGGGGGATCGCATCGAGCATCTGATCCTGCCGGCCGCGGTGCTCTCGCTCCTCTACCTCGCGATCTTCAGTCGCTTCATGCGGTCGTCGATGCTCGAGGTGATCCACTCGGACTACGTCCGCACCGCCTCGGCCAAGGGGCTGACCCGCTTCAACGTCATCATGCATCATGCGTTTCGCAACGCGCTCATTCCGCTGGTGACGATCATCGCGCTCACCGTGCCGGATCTGGTCGGCGGTGCGGTCGTGACGGAACACATCTTCGCCTGGCCCGGGATGGGCAGTCTGTTCATCAACGCGCTCGGGCAATTCGATTTCGCCGTGCTGATGGCGCTGATGTGCCTCTCGGCGCTGTTCGTCGTCTTCGCGAATTTGCTGGCCGACGTGTGTTACGCGTGGCTCGATCCGCGCGTGAAGTACTCGTGACATGGCCGTAGCCGTGGCCGCCGGCGGCGACGACGCGTTTGCGATCTCGCGCAACACGGTGTGGCGACGGTTTCGGCGGCACCGCGTGGCGCTCGCGGGCGCGATCGTGCTTGCGTTCATGGCGCTCTTCGCAGCGCTCGGCCACGTGGTGTATCCGGTCGATCCGAACGCCATCGATCAAGTGAACTGGACCGGCTATCCGCTGGCGCCCGGCGTTGCCGCCCACATCCTGGGCAGCGATGAAAACGGTCGCGACCTGCTGGCGCGGCTGATCGCCGGGGCGCAGATCTCGTTGACCGTGGCGGTGGCGGCCGTCGTGATGCAGGTCGTGATCGGCTCGGTGCTCGGCGCGATCGCCGGCTACTACGGCGGCTGGATCGATTTCTGGATCATGCGTTTCACCGACGTCGTGCTCTCGATTCCGCTCTTGCCGCTGCTGCTCGTGTTGACCGCGATCGTTTCGGCGACCTCGAACAAGGCCAGCTTGAGTTTCGTCGTCATCATCGTGTTGATCGGCGGGCTCACCTGGCCGCCGACGGCGCGCCTCGTGCGGGCGGCGTTCTTGAGCTTGCGCGAACGCGAGTTCGCCGAGGCCGCGCGCGCGATCGGCGGCGGCGACATGCGGATCATCTTCCGGCATCTGCTGCCCAACGCGGTCGCGCCGATCATCGTGCAGGCGACGCTGTCGGTGGCGAACGTGATCCTGACCGAATCGGTGCTCTCGTTCTTGGGCTTCGGCATTCAGCCGCCGCAGGCGTCGTGGGGCAACATGCTGGCCAACGCTCAATCCAACATCACGATCGCGCCCTGGGTCGCGATCTTTCCCGGTCTGTGCATCCTGATCGTATCGCTGTCGATCAACTATCTCGGCGACGGGCTGCGCGATGCGCTCGATCCGAATCAAAGGTGATGCTCGCTTCGCTCGCTGCTTTACATTTGGCCTGCGGCCAAGGCTGATGCCCAAAGCCACCGCGCAGCGGATCGCCATCGCGTGTCTCATCTTGGCCGTATTCGATGTCTTCATGGGGCAAAAGACGCTGGCGATGATTTTCGCCGGCGCCGCAATCGCGATCAGCCTGGGAGCGGGGTTTCTCGCTCGCGCTGGGCGCAAGAACGGCAAAGGCCGGTGAACGTGATCGACTCGCTGCGGATCACCAATCCGTGGCGCGCTTCGAGCTGGCCGGCTCGTAGAGCGCCGACCCTTCCCCCGGGAGGTCGAGTTTGAGCACGCGCCCGAGCTCGTGCAGCCGCGCCAGACCCCGGTGCACGGTCGTAAAGCCGATCCCGGGCCGATCGAAGAGGTCCTCGCCCCGGTCCCAGCCGCCACCACGTAGGGTTCCTGGTCTTGCGGGGCCCCGCTAGGCAGTGTATGCTTACGCGCGGTCCCCGTGCGCGAGTGGCGGAATTGGTAGACGCACTAGCTTGAGGGGCTAGCGGGAGCAATCTCGTGCTGGTTCGAGTCCAGTCTCGCGCACCAGGTGCAGTTGATCCTTGTCGATCGTGTACGAAAGCACCACGAAAACCTCGTCCTGACGAGGTTTTTTTACTGCATCCGACGCGTCATGCCGGCCGCGCTTTGCGTGCACACAGGGTGGCTGACGCGCGTTCTCTAAGAGGAACGCTTGCCGCACCCGCAGCGAAGAGGCGGAATGGAGTTGCAGCCGGGTCCTGGCGCGACGGCGCATGATGCAACGGCTCTCCTCGGATCGCTCCTAGAGCAGTCCGTTGTCGGCATTTACCTCCTTGATGGCGCCGGCACGATCGACTACATCAACGCGCGCTTTGCCGAGCTCTGCGGCTATTCGCCCGAGGAGATGATCGGCCGGCCGTTCTTGGACTTCGTGGCCGAGGAAGAGGTCGCGCATCGGCGCGGCACGTTCGCCGACGTTATCGCCGGCAAGATGCCTGCCCCGCAGATCGTGGGCTGGTTCAAGCGCAAGACCGGCGAACGCCTCGCCCTGTTGACCCAGAGCACGGTCGTCCGTCGCGCGGGGAAGCCGGCACTGAGCGGTATCGCGGTCGACGTCACGGATCGCTATACCGCCACGCGTGCCCTCGCCCGCGCCAACCACGCGCTACAAATCTTGGGCGAGGCGAGTGCCCGGTTCGTTCAGGCGCGGGATGAGGGCGAATTGCTCCAGGGAATGTGCGACTTCGCCCTGGCTACCGGCGGCTATACCCTCGCGTGGGTGGGCCGCGCCGAACCGGACAAGTCGGTGCGCCCCCTGGCACGGTCCGGGAACGTTGCAGTCCTCGATCGGTTTGCCGTTCGGTGGGACGATTCGGAGCGCGCGCAAGGGCCGACCGGCACGGCGATCCGCACCGGGTCGGTCACGATCGTGCGCGCGGGTGACCCACGACTCGAACCCTGGATAGAGCAAACGCGAGGACATCCCGACCGCGCCGTCATCGCCTTTCCGCTCCTTGTCGACGGCGGTGTTTTCGGCTCGCTGGCGCTCGCGTCTGTAGACCCGCAAGCGTTCGGTCCGGACGAAGTCGCGGTCCTCGGCCAACTGGCGAACAACATCGGTTACGGTGTGAGCGCACTGCGCAACCGTGAGGCGTTGCGCGCGGCCGAAGAGCGCTCCCGCGCACACGCGTCCCGGCTCGAGGTGTTGTGGAGAATCGCGACCAACCCGACGCTCTTCGGCGACGAACTGACACTCGCGATGCTGGCGGAGACCACGAGCGCGATCCGGCCGGGATTCCCTTTCATGGGCGCTCTCTTTCGCGTCAGCGGGGAGGAGATCGTCGTCGAGGCCGTGTGTGAAACGCCCGAGTATGCCGCAACCGGCCGCGGTACCGCCGACATCCGGGCTGGATTGCGCGTCCCGCTTCACGGCACGGCCGTCGAACGGGTGCTCGAGCTCGGCCTTGGGACGAATTCATGGGACGATCTGCAGGCCGCTTTCCACACCTCGCGGGTGCAACGCGTGGGCTGGCGTTCCACGATCGCCACGACGTTCGAATCCGGCCGCTCGACGTACCTCTTGTGGTTCGCCTCAATCAAGCAGAGCCCGAGTTGGGAGGGGGAAGACCGGGCCTATGTCGAGATCGCGGCGTCGTTCTTTTCGAGTCAGGTGCAGATGCGCTGGCAGTACGGCCAACTCCAATATCATCAAACCCATGACATACTGACCGGGCTCTTTAACCGCTCGCAATTCCGGTCGCAAGCCCGAATGGCAACGATCGGCAGCACCCGCTTCGCGGTGGTCGTATTCGACGTAAACGCTTTCGCCGACGTGAACAAGGCCTACGGGAACATGATCGGCGACGCACTGCTCGTCGAAGTCGCCGCGGGCCTCGCCGAAAACACGCTTCCAGGCGAAATCGCCGGCCGCTTGTCCGGCGATACGTTCGCCGTGTTCATTCCCGAGCCGCGCTCGCACGAGTTCGTTCGCGAGCGCGCCCTACACCTCGCACAGCGCTTTCAGCGGCCGTTCTCTACCGGTGACCGGGAAGGCAAGGAGTTCATCACCCTCACAGCCTGTTTCGGCATCGCGATGGCGCCCGAACACGGGACGAGCTTCGATGCGCTCCTCACGCACGCCGGGATCGCGGTCGCAGCGGCCAAGGCCCGCGGCCACGGCACGATGCTGTCGTACGAGCCGAGCATGGAAGGCGACGCCGAGCGCACGGTCCGGTTTCGCAACGAGCTTGCCCTAGCGATCGCCGACGGGCAGTTCGAGCTCTATTTTCAGCCGCACCTCAACCTGCGCAACGGCGAGCGAATCGGCTGCGAAGCACTGATCCGCTGGCAGCATCCCGAACGCGGACTCATTTTCCCGGGCGAGTTCATCCCGGCCGCCGAACGCCTGGGTCTGATCGACGGCATCGACACGTGGGTCATGCACGAGGCCTTGCGGGCAGCGCGAGAGTTCGAGCGCCAGGGCCAACGCATGCGCGTCTATTTCAATCTGTCCGGGCGCCACGCGGGCGACCCGAAGGTCATCGAGGCGCTGGAGGACGCTGCGGCGCAGGGGCTCTCCTTGGCGAACCTCGGGATCGAGATTACCGAAACCGATGCGATGCGCGATTTCGAGGCCACGCGCGCGGTCTGCATCGCGGCGCGCGAGCTCGGCGTTCACGTCGCGCTCGACGATTTCGGCACCGGCTACTCCTCACTCACCGCGCTGCGGCGGCTGCCGGTCGATCTCGTCAAGATCGACGGCAGCTTCGTCGCGGGCATCCTCGCGGACCGCCAGGATGCGGCATTGGTCGAGACGATCATTCATATGGCACGCATCTTCGGCTGCGACGTGCTTGCGGAAGGCGTCGAACAAGAGGGCGAGATCGATTGGCTGCGCCGGCGTGAGTGCACCTTCGTGCAAGGCTACGCGATTTCGCATCCGCTGCCCATCGGAGCGTTCAACGCCTGGCTGAAGGCGAAGGCATAGCAATCTTGTTCCGGCGTCGAAACATACCGATTCAGGCTTATCTGGCAGCGCTTCTCGCCCTTATCACGCTCGTGATCGGCGTATCGACTGCGGCGCTGTTCTATGACCGGATGAAGACGGCGAGCCTCAACGACGCCGTCCTCACGTTCGATCGCATCTCGACCGATATCGCGCAACAGATATTGCAGATTAGGCTGGAAATCCAGTACGAGCTTGCCTTGTCGACTGGACGAAAACTCGCGAAAGCAGCCTCATTTGCTGCGCGTGTCGCAGCGAAAGACGACCTCTGGCCGCTGCTAAACGCGAACCGGTTTGTGTACTCCGCGTTCGTCGGCTATCCGAACGGCGATTTTCTCGTCTTGCACGGCGGGACCGATCTCGCTATTGGCAACCCGCCCTCTTCGCTACACGGCTCTCTAGCCTACGCCATGGATTCTATCGAGAACCGCAGTGGTCGAGAGGTCGGACGATTTTGGTTCTATGATAGGAATCGCAAACTCCTCGCCGTTCAGAACGCTCCGACGTTTCAATTCGACCCCCGAACGCGACCCTGGTTTAAGGCGGGGACAGACTCGGCCACGGTTACGGAGCCGTACATTAACTTCGGAACGCGTCACCTCGGCTACTTCATTTCGTTACGTTCCGCCGCCGGCAGCGTTTTCGGTGTCGCCGTCGACCTGTCCTCAACGACGGATTTGCTCGCTCGGCTCCGTCCAACTCCCTCTGCTCTCGCGGCAGCCGTCCGTCCCGCGTCCGGCGTCGTGTTCGCATTTTCAGATCGTAAGCTGCTCGACAGTATCAACAAACGGCGCACGAATCCGGCGACGCTTGCGGATCTTCGTTCTCCACAACTCGAGGCAGCGTTCACGGCTGCATTACAGAAGCCGGCCATGGCAGCCAGCGGCAAGTATGTTGATTCGCAGCGCAGAGTTTGGTTCTATACGGTAACGCCCGGACGCCGCACTGACGGCAGGGTAGATCTGTATCCGGTCATCCGGGGGGATGAGACGATCTACTTGCCTCGCGCTGTTCTGGTATTGACGGCCCCCGAGGACGAGATCATCGCGAATGCCACGCGGGTCCGCAACGATGCGTTGATCGTTTGCGGTGCGCTCATTCTGGGGACGATCCCCATTGCGTACTGGTTGTCACAGCTCGTGTCCAGCCCGCTGCGGCGACTTCGCCGCGACGCGCTTGCACTGCGGAATCTCGATTTCAGCGAGCGCCAAAAGCGTAGCTCGTACATCACGGAAGTTGAAGAGTTCAACGACACCTTCGGAACGATGCGGACGCACATCCGCGAGCACAACAACGCCGTGTCGAATTTTATCCCGCGCCAGTTTCTGGAGCTGCTCGGGCGTCGCGATGTCATTGGCCTGAAGTTGGGCGATCATTGTGAGAGCGTTATGACGATGCTCTTCTCGGACATTCGCGCGTTCACGACGCTCGCGGGAACGATGACGCCGGACGAGACGTTTCGGTTCGTGAACTCCTATCTAACACAGATCGGGCCGATCGTTCGCGAGAACGAAGGGTTCATCGACAAGTACATCGGCGATGCGATCTTCGCGCTGTTTCCCGGCGGGACCGGCGATGGCGTTGACGCGGCCATAGCCATGCAGCGGCGCGTCGTCACCTACAACGAAGGGCGCGGCCGCGCCGGATACGCTCCCATCGCGATCGGGATCGGAGTGCATCGCGGCAACCTCATGCTCGGAACCATCGGCGAGTCGCTGCGCTACGAGACCACGGTGATCTCGGACGCCGTCAACATCGCTGCCCGGATGGA
>Ga0209415_10009051_pt1 | contig 17139 bp, 17 predicted proteins | sample PeaSoiSIISIP2007_FD_187696 | JGI IMG/M metagenome (GOLD analysis project Ga0209415, IMG submission 187696) | Peat soil microbial communities from Weissenstadt, Germany - SII-SIP-2007 (SPAdes) (version 2) | ecosystem: Environmental > Terrestrial > Soil > Wetlands > Peat | place: Germany... | reverse complement strand
GGGCTGTTCCCCGAGCAGCTTCCGCATTGGGACTGGATGCTTGCCCGTTTGCGCGAGGGGCGCGAGGAGCCGCCGCGCGTCCTGAACCTATTTGCCTATACCGGTGCCGCCTCCTTGCTCGCCGCCGCCGCGGGCGCCCAGGTCACGCATCTCGACGCTTCCAAGAAGGCCATCGCGTGGGCCAAGGAGAACCAGGCGGCCTCCAAGCTCGGCGCCGCGCCCATCCGCTGGATCCTGGAGGACGCCAAGAAGTTCGTCGCGCGCGAGGTGCGCCGCGGCAAGAGCTACGACCTCATTCTCGTCGATCCGCCGAAGTTCGGGCGCGGGCCGGACGGCGAGGTGTGGGATCTGCTCGCGGACCTGCCGCCGCTCCTGAAGGACTGCGCACGCCTGCTCGCGCCCTCGCGCGCGGCGCTGGTGCTGACGATCTACGCGATCCGCGCGTCCTCGCTCGCCTTCGACCAGCTCTGCCGCGAGGTTCTCGCCGCGCGCGGCGGCCGCTTCGAATCGGGGGAGCTCGCGATCCGCGAGCAGGGCGGCGCGCGCGCGCTGCCGACGTCGCTGTTCACGCGCTGGGTGTCCGATGCAAGTTGACTGGCCGCGCTGGGTGCAGTGCCCACATCCGTCATCCCGGCGTCATGGCGAAGCCATGCTGCGCATGGACGGCCCGGGACCCACGCAAGTCTCAGCTGGCGCCAGGAATGCGCGTTGCCGACCACGTTTCCCACTATGCGCGGCCGCAAGCTCGTTGCGCGGTATCTCATTCACTCTGACAAAAGCGATTGTGGAAGCTGGCGTGGGTCCCGGCCTGCGCCGGGATGACGAAAACAAGAGCGCAGTCGTGGCGCGAGAGATTAGGATGTACGGCAGCGGAGCGCTGCAATGACGCTGGCGCCGAAGCCGATCACCAGCCTGCAGAACGATCGCATCAAGGCGATCCGCGCGCTCGAGATGCGCAAGGTGCGCAAGGAGACCGGGCTGTTCGTCGCCGAGGGCGCCTCGATCCTCGTCACCGCGCGCGAGCACGGGTTCGTGCCCGAGACGCTCGTCTACCGCGCCGGCTCGGCCGCGAGCGGGGTGGCGCGCGGGCTCGTCGCGTGGGCGCTGGCAGCGGGCGGGGAATGTCTCGAGGTGTCCGAGGCCGTGCTCGGCAAGCTCGCCTCCAAGGACAACCCGCAGAGCATGCTCGGCGTGTTCCGCCAGCGCTGGGCGGAGGCGCCGCCGGCGGCCAAGGTCGATCGCGCGCGGCTGTGGCTGGCGCTGGAGGAGGTGCGCGATCCGGGCAACCTCGGCACGATCATTCGCACCGCGGATGCGGTCGGCGCCGGCGGTATCATCCTCATCGGCCAGAGCTGCGATCCCTATTCACGCGAGTGCGTGCGCGCCACCATGGGCTCGATCTTCGCCGTGCCGCTCGTCAAATTGACGCGCGAGGCGTTCCTTTCCTGGCGCGCGGGCTGGCCTGGCGACGTGGTCGGCACGCATCTCGACGGCAGCGAGGATTTCCGCAAGGTGCGCTATCGCGCGCCCACGCTGCTGGTCATGGGCAGCGAGGGCCCCGGGCTGTCGGAGCCGGTCGCCAAAGTTTGCACGCGGCTCGTGAAGATTCCCATGGCAGGGCGGCTTGATTCGCTCAACCTCGCCGTCGCCACGGCGTTGATGCTGTATCAGATCCACGGCCCCGAGCTGAAGCTATAAGCGATGCGCATCGAATACCACCGGACGCTGATCGCCGACCGCGTGCGCAACGAGGCCTTCGCGCGCGCGCTCGCCGCCGTGATTCGGCGCGGCGAGACGACGGTCGCCGACATCGGGGCGGGGACGGGACTGCTGGCGCTGATGGCGGCAAGGCTCGGCGCGCGCGAGGTATTCCTTTACGAGGCGGCCGAGGTGGCGGGCGTGGCGGCGAAGGCGCTCAAAGCCAACCGCGTGCGCAACGCGCAGCTCATGCCCTGCCACTCCACCGAGATGGTCGATCCGCCCAAGGTCGACGTCGTCGTGTCGGAGACGCTCGGCAACTACCCGTTCGAGGAGCACATCATCGACACGCTGAACGACGCGCGCCGGCGTTTTCTCGCGCCCGGTGGCGTCATCATCCCGCGCCGCATCGAGCAGTTCGTCACCCCCGTCGTCAGCGAGCGCATCCACACCGAGCTTTCGGCCTGGGACGAGACCGGCTTCGATCTGTCCGCCGCCAAGACGATGAGCCTGAACAACATCTACGTGCGCACGCTGGCGCCGAGGGAGCTGCTCGACGGTGGGGCGAAGTTGTGGGACGCGGTCGACTTTGCCAGGGAGAACCGCTCGACGCGCAAGGGCGAGGCGGCCTGGAAGCTGTCGGCGCCCGCAACGGTTTACGGCTTTGCCACGTGGTGGAGCGCCGAGCTTACGCCCGGCATCGTGCTCTCGACCGCGCCGGGCGCCGAGCGCACGCACTGGGAGCAGCTCTATTTCCCGCTGCTGACGCCGATTGCCGTCAAGCCCGGCGAGACGGTGGCGGTCGCCTTGCGCTCGCGCACGTCGCAGGACGGCGGCACGCACGTCGCGTGGGCGGCGACGCGGCTCGACGCCAAGGGCCGCGCGCAGCAGCGCCAGGCGCTCGACCTCGACAAGGGGTTCCTGCCGTGAGGCGCGCCACTTAGCGCGCGAGCATGAGCATCGCGCCGGCGACGATGGCGCCGCCGATAGCGAGCGTCGCCAGCCAGGCGAGCGCGTTGTGCAAACGCGTGCGGTTGCGTTCGCGCCGCGCCTTGCCGAGCCAGGCGGCCGACGGCGGCGTGGAAAAGCCGGCCTCGGGGTCGTCGGCGATGAGATCCAGCAGTGCCGGCGAGGGCTGCATCGGGAGCGCCGGCGGCGCGTCCGCGGCCGCCTGCGCCTCGTGGTTGGGCTCCGCGGGCTGGGCAAACGTGCTCTGGATGCGCGCGAGCCGGCTCATCAGCGGCGGCTGCATCGCCCTGGCGATCTCCTGCGCCAGCGCGCGCTCCGAATCGGGAACGGCATCCTTCAGCTCGGCGTGTGCGGCCATGGTGGCGTTCTTCCCTGTCGGCTCCGGTTGGGGTGCTATAACGCCACGCGACTTGCGCTGGGGAGGAACTGGATAGGCGACGCGAACGCGAGACGCCGACGGGGATGCAACCGGCAGAGCGGGCGCGGAAGCGGCGAAGATACGCATGACACGCCTCTCCGGTGGACGAGGCCGCGATACTCCCGCTTCGAACCGGGCGCCGACAGGCTGGCGACAGAGGCGCCCAGACTCTAAACAGATTCCAAAAGAGCCTATAGTGGTGGCCGTAGCGTGGCAACGTTGTCCACGCCGGGAGAATTAGGGGGCTCGCGCATGCTCGTGCTGGTGATCGGATTGGTAGTGTTCTTCGCGATCCACCTGGTGCCCTCCAACGTGCAAATTCGCGACGGCCTCATCGCGCGTTTCGGGCTCAACGGCTACAAGGCCATCTTCGGCGCGATCTCGCTCATCGGCTTCGTGCTCATCGTGCTCGGCTTTGCGAAGCTGCAGATGCACCCGGGCAAGAACCCGCAACTGTGGGTGCCGCCCCTATGGACGCGCCACCTCGCCGTCGGGTTGATGTTGCCCGCGATCATCGCGCTCGTCGCGGCCTATGTACCCTCGCGCATCCACACCGCGCTGAAGCATCCGATGCTGGTCGCCATCAAGATCTGGGCGCTCGCGCACCTGCTCGCCAACGGCGACCTCGGCGCGCTGGTACTGTTCGGCAGCTTCCTCGCGTTTGCCGTCTACGACCGCATCTCGGTCAAGCGGCGCCACGCGCCCGGACCGCTGGGGACGAAGACGGGCCCCTGGTACAGCGACATCATCGTGCTGGGCGTGGGCACCGCGCTCTACCTCGTGATCCTGCTGTGGGCGCACCGGTTCTTCATCGGTGTCTCGCCCTTGGGATGAGCGAGCGCGGGCCAGGGCGTCTGATCGGCATCGCGCACCGGCCGGCACGGCGGGCGCCGATGCAAACGGCCGCCAGCGCGCTGATCGAGGCGGGCGGCGGCGTCGAGGGCGACCACAAGGGCCAGAAGTTCCCCCGTCGCGGGGTGACGCTGCTGGCGCGCGAGGCGTGGGAGGCGGCGCTCGCCGATCTCGCCCTGACCGGCGCCGGCGCCGACGACCTGGCGTGGACGGCGCGGCGAGCAAACCTGCTGATAGAGGGCGTGGAGCTGCCGCGCGCGCTCGGCGGCGTGGTGCAGATCGGCCTCGTGCTGCTCGAGATCACCTACCCGACGACGCCCTGCAAGCGCATGGACGAGGCGCGCGACGGCCTCATGCGCGCGCTCTATCCGGACTGGCGCGGCGGCGTCACCTGCCGCGTGCTCGAGGGCGGGCGCGTGGCGATCGGCGATGCTGTGGCGGTGCTCGTCTCCCCGCCCGAGCGCAAGCCGCAGTTGCCCGGCTGAGCGCGAAAAGCGAAAGGGTGCAACGGCCCCGTGCCGCCGCACCCTTATTGTCTGTCGGCGCTTGCCACGATCAGTCGGGCGAGCGGCCGCCTTCGTACTCGACCGGCGGCGCGGTGCTGCTGCGCCACGGCTCGACGATGAAGTCGGTGCGCTTGCTCGTCTCGCGGCTGAGGCCGTAGTCGGTGATGACGAACGAGGAGCCGGGCTTGATCAGCTCCGCCAACCGATCCATCGTGTCCTTGGGGATCTCGATGCGCTCGAGCGCATTGGCGGGATCGGAATTGTCGCTGGCGGGTGCGACGTAAGCCTCGTCGTCGTGGCGGAAACGACGCCGATAGGGCTGCTCCCGGTCGGGCCACGTTTTCACCGTCACAACGTTCCAACGCATCCCCTTCTCGCCGGGCGTATAGCCGAGCGCGGTGAAGACGTGCGTGCCGAGCGGCGTATTGGCATCCTTGATGGTGACGGGAACGTCGATCACGGGATCGCCCATGCCGAGCTTGGCCTGGAGGCGCCCGGTCTTGCGGCTGACGAAGATCGAGACCGGGTTGTCCTTGCGCTCGTCGATGGCGTTGGCGGAGGTGAGTGCGGCCTTGGCGTCGACGATGGCCTTGTCGGCAGCCTTGGCAGCCTCGGCGGCGGCCTTGGCGACTTTGTCGGCCTCGGCGGAGGCGGCGACGGCCTTCGCGACGTCGGGGGCCTGATCGGCAGCCGCTTTCTTCGCGGTCGCGATGGCGTCGGCGAGATCGAGCGTCTTGGTCTCCTCGGCGACCTCGTCGGCGGACTGCTTGTCGAGATCTTCCTTGGTGAGCTTGTCGACCTCCACCTTCACCAGCTTGGCGGTGAAGTCCTTGAACTTGTCGGCGCCGTTGGCGGCGTCGCGGACGGCCTTGTCGGCGGCGTCCTTGAGCCGGCTCTGCTCGGCGCGGGCTTTCTGGACCGCGTCCCTGGCGGCACGCGCCGCATCGGCCATGGCTTTGGCGTTGGCGATCGCCGCGGTCTTATGGTTCTCCGCATCCGTGATGGCGGCGGCAAGCTGCAGCTTCTCGGCGGCGCGGGCGGCTGCCGCTGCGGCGCGGGTGCGCGGCCTGTCGGTCGCCTCGGCGGCCGATGCCGTCGTGACGCCGATCACGGAGGGGAAGTCCTTGGTCGTGGCGGAGGCGGCCTCGGCGGTCGTGACGCGCTCCTGGGTGCCGTTGCTCGCCTGCTCGTCGGGCGGCAGCGGCGCGATCAGGTGCGGGCTCTGGAACTCGCTCGGCGCAAGATCGTCCTGGGTGATGATCACGCGCGCGCCGACGTCGGTGATGCCGAACAGATTGCGCGCGAAGGCGGCGGGCAGACGGATGCAGCCGTGCGAAGCGGGATAGCCCGGCACCACGCCCTGGTGCATGGCGACACCGGAATTGGTGACACGCTGCATGAACGGCATGGGCGCGCCGCCGTAGAGGTTGGAGTAGTGGTAGCGGTTCTTCTCCAGGATGGAGAAGATGCCGGTCGGGGAGTCATGCCCGGGCATGCCGCTCGAGATCTGCGAGACCGCGATCTTCTGCGTGCCGTCGTAGACCGACACGGTCTGCTTGCCGATCGATATGACGAGCACCAGCGGACCGGTCGGCTTGGGCAGCGTGGAGACGACCTTCTCGCCGTCGTCCTCGACGTTGCGCGGTATGCGCCGCAGCTCGCGCCGCGGCCGCTGCTCCCAGGACGGCTCGTTCCAGCCGCCGCCCCAAGGGAAGAACTGCGCCTGGGCGCCGTCGAAGATGCCGGACCCGAAAAGTGCCGCAGCAACCAGCGCCGTGGTCGAGAGACGTGTTTTCAGGGAGCCCCGCCCCGATTTACTGAAGGTTTGCAAGAAAGCACCCGCCCAAGCTGAGAGTGTATCTGAACAGACCAGATTATATGCTGGTTTTAACCCTAAATCTTCGTTAGCAGGAAGCGCAGTTCAAGCCTCCTAAGTCTTGGAAGCGTTGAAAAAAATGAATAGATGCCCCCGCACCACGGTCGGGTCCGTACGGGCGAGAGCGGCGTCGCCGGACGCCGGACGATGAAACGGGTATGATCACAGGATGTCAACTCACTCGACTACCAAGCGCGTGATGGCCCCCGATATCGCGGCCATGAAGGGCCGCGGCGAGCCGGTTGTGGCCCTTACCGCCTATCATGCGCACACCGCCGCGATCGCGGACCGCTACTGCGATTTCCTGCTGGTCGGCGACAGCCTCGGCATGGTCATGCACGGCTTCGAGACGACCGTGCCGGTGCCGCTGGAGCTGATGATCATGCACGGGCGCGCGGTGGTACGCGGCGCCAAGCGCGCGCTGGTCGTGGTCGATATGCCGTTCGGATCGTATGAGGAAAGCCCCGCGGTCGCGTTTCGCAATTGCGCGCGCGTCATGAAGGAGACCGATTGCGGCGCGGTGAAGCTCGAGGGCGGCCGGCGCATGGCCGAGACCATCCATTATCTCGTCGAGCGCGGGATCCCCGTGATGTCGCATATCGGCCTGACGCCGCAGTCGGTGAACGTCATCGGCGGCTTCAAGGCGCAGGGGCGCCGCCAGGAGCAGTGGGCGGCGATCGAGGAGGATGCGCGGCTGGTCGCCGAGGCCGGCACGTTCGCGGTTGTGCTCGAAGCCATCACCGAGCCGCTGGCAGCCCGCATCACCGCCTCGATCCCGGTGCCCACCATCGGCATCGGCGCCTCGCGCGCCTGCGACGGGCAGATCCTGGTCATGGAGGACATGCTGGGCCTCTCCCCGCGGGTGCCGCGCTTCGTCAGGAAGTTCGGCAAGGTCGGCGAGGCCATCGAGGACGCGATCCGCGAGTACGCGGGGGATGTCCGTTCGCGCGCGTTCCCGACGCCGGAGCACACCTACGCCATGCAGGGCGAGGGAAAGGCGCCGCCCGTGCGGCTCGCAACTCCGGCAAGGGCCACGAAAAAGCCGAAAAACCCGAGCAGCAAGTGATGCGGGGAGGCGGGGCTGGGCTTTAGGCCTTGCCCAATCAATCACTTGCGCCGCGAAAGCTCTCGGCTATGTATGCGGGGTTCCAGACGCCCGCAGACGGGCCTCTGATAAGAAAAGCGCCAGGGATCAGGGGCTGACACCGGCATGGCTAACCAGGAAGACGGCTTTCTCCGCGAAGTCGAAGAAGAGATCAGGCGCGAGCGTCTCGAGCGCATATGGAAAGAGTACGGCACTTTCCTGCTCGCCGGCGCGGTGCTGATCGTGATCGGCGTTCTCGGCTACAAGTTTGTGGAGAACCGGCGCGTCACCGCCGCCCAGACGACGGGCGAGCGCTACGAGGGCGCCGTGGGACTCGCCACGGCCGGCAAGGACGGCAGCGCGGAAAAGGAGTTCGAGACTCTCGTCGCCGACGGCACCGGGGGCTACCCGGAGCTTGCGCGGCTGCAGCTGGCCGGCGTGCTGTTGAAGCAGGGCAAGAAGGCGGAGGCGGTCGCCGCCTACGAGGAGCTCGCCAAATCCACCGCCGCCGATCCGCTGCTGCGCGACTACGCGGCGCTGCAGGCCGCTTCGGCCCGCATGGGCACGGCCGACTTTACCGAGATGCAGAATCGGCTCACGCCTCTCATGGGCGACACCAGCCCATGGCGCTACAGTGCGCGTGAGCTCATGGGCGTCGCCGCGTTCAAGGCGGGCAAGGCGGACGAGGCCCGCAACGCGCTGACGCCGCTTCTCGTCGACCAGAAGACGCCGCAGAGCATCGCGGAGCGGGCGCAGATCGTGCTGGCGGAGCTTGCCGTGGCGGAGCTCGGCAAGCGGGGTTCGGCCGAGCCGATCGCGCCGGGCTCACCGGCGCCGGCCGTCGTTACGATGCCGGATTCCGGCGCACCGAGCCCGGCCACACCGGATGCGGGCGTGCCGCCTGAAGCAAAGAAGTAGAGGGGACCGCATGAGGGCTGGGATCGGTCGGTGGGGCAAGCTAGGCGGGAGCCTGTCGGTTCTCGCGCTGCTCTGCGGCTGTGCCGACGGCCCTTCGCTGCCCAAGCTCAACGACATCAATCCGTTCGCCGAGAAGGCGATCCCGCTGCCCGGCAAGCGCATCCCGGTGATGCAGGCGCAGAACTCGATCATCACCGGCGAGCTTGCCGACGCCAGCACCCCGATCATGCTGCCGGCACCCATCGCCAACGAGGACTGGTCGCAGGCGGGTGGGCTCGCCAACAACTCGCCGGGCCATCTCGCCTTCAGCGGCGCCGCCCAGCAGCTGTGGTCGGCCGATGCGGGCTCCGGCTCGAGCAGCGCCGGCCGCGTGACCGCTAGCCCGATCGTCTCCGCCAACCACATCTACGCGCTCGACGCGGCCGGCAACGTGAGCGCCTTCTCGACCTCCGGCTCCGCCCTGTGGCGCGTGTCGCTCAGGCCCGGGCGCGAGAACACCAGCTCGAGCTTCCTTGCCGCCTTCTCGCTCGGCGGCGGCGACAGCGGTTCGGGCGGCTACGGTGGCGGCCTCGCCGTCGACGGCGGCCGTCTCTATGCCGCCAGCGGGTTCGGCAACGTCGTTGCGCTCGATCCGGAGACGGGCAAGAAGATTTGGGAGCGCCAGCTCGATGCGCCCGTGCGGGCCGCCCCCACCGCGGTCGGCGACAAGGTGTTCGTGGTGGCGCTCGACGGCAAGTTCTATTGCCTCGCCGGCGCCGATGGCGGCGAGTTGTGGTCGGTGCGCGGCCTGCCGCAGCAGGCGAGCCTCATCAACAACGCCAGCCCCGCCGTCGAGGGCGACATCGTGGTGGTGCCCTATCCCTCGGGCGATCTCGTTGCGCTGCACGTCGCCGACGGCTCGGCGGCGTGGTCGGAGAGCCTGTCGCGCACGCGCATGACCTCCGAGCTCACCTCCATGAGCGACACCGCGCGCCCCACCATCGACGGCGGCACCGTCTACGCCGTCGGCCATGCCGGGCGCATGATCGCCACGCAGATGGCGACAGGCGAGCGGCTGTGGTCGCTCAACATCCCCGGCACCCAGCAACCCTGGGTCGCGGGCAGCAGCGTGTTCGTCGTCGACACGCAGGGCCAGCTCACCGCCGTCTCGCGCCGCGACGGCAAGGTGCAGTGGACGATGAAGCTGCCGGGCACGAGCGCCTGGTCCGGACCGACGCTCGCGGGCGGCGCGCTGTGGCTCGCCTCCGCGAAGGGCTCGCTCGTCGGCGTCGAGGCGACGACGGGGCGCGTGACGGCGCAGAAGGAGCTGGGCAGCGCGGTCTACGTGCCGCCCATCGTCGCGCAGGGCCGCATGTATATCCTGACCGACAACGCCAAGCTGATCGCGCTCAATTAGGGACGCGGTCGCGACGGGCTAGCCGAGCCCGGCGAAGACGTCGGACGCCGCAAACTCCACGCCCGTTGGCCGCCGGCCCAGGCGAGGAACTCCTCCGAGGTCATGCGCCGCTGCGGTAGCGATTTGCTCATGCCGCAACCCTATCATCGCGCGCTCCGATGCGCGATAAGAGCGCCCCAATATGGTTTGAGCTCCCTTCACCGATGTCTACCCCCGTCATCGCCATCATCGGCCGGCCCAACGTCGGCAAGTCGACGCTGTTCAATCGCCTTACCGGCAAGCACGCGGCGCTCGTCTCCGACATGCCGGGCCTCACGCGCGACCGCCGCGAGGGCGCGGCCGATCTCAGCGGCAACGCCGTGACCATCGTCGACACCGCGGGGCTGGAGGAAGCCAAGCGCGGCTCGATCGCGGCGCGCATGCGCGAGCAGACCGACACCGCGCTCAACGAGGCCGATCTGGTGCTGTTCCTGATCGACGCGCGCGAGGGCGTGACGCCGAGCGACAAGGTGTTTGCGCAGAGCGTGCGCGCGTCTGGGCGGCCCGTGATCGTCGTCGCCAACAAGTGCGAGGGACGCGCCGGCGAAGCCGGCTTCTACGCCGCCTTCGAGCTCGGCTTCGGCGAGCCGGTCGCCATCTCGGCCGAGCACGGCGAAGGATTGGGCGACCTCATGACCGACATGCTGGCCGCGCTCGGCCTGACGCCGGTCATGAAGGAGTGCGGCGCCCGCGCGGACGAGGCCGAGGCCGATACGGGCCCCGCGCGGCCGATCCGCGTCGCCATCGTCGGGCGCCCCAACGCCGGCAAGTCGACGCTCGTCAACGCCTTCCTCAGCGAGGAGCGCATGATCACGGGGCCGGAGCCGGGGCTGACGCGCGACGCGGTGGCGAGCGACCTCGAATGGTCGGGGCGTAAGATCCGCCTCTTCGACACCGCGGGCTTGCGCCGCAAAGCCAAGGTGAGCGACGCGGCCGAGCTGCTCGGCGCGAGCGACGCCATCCGCGCCATCCGTTTCGCCGAGGTGGTCGTGCTGCTGATCGACGCCGAGCGCTCCATCGAGCACCAGGATCTTACGATCGCCGATCTCGTGACGCAGGAGGGGCGCGCGCTCGTCCTTGCCATCAACAAATGGGATCTCGTCGAGGACAAGCAAAAGACGCTCAAGGAGCTGCGCGAGAGCCTGACCGATCGGCTGTCGCAGGTGCCGGGCGTGGCGGTCGTTCCCATCTCCGCGCTCGGAGGGCGCAAGCTCGAGAAGCTCTCAGCCGCCGTGCTCGCGGCCTACGATACCTGGAACCGCCGCATGTCAACGTCCGAACTCAACCGCTGGCTCGAGGAGGCCTTAGCGCGGCACGCGCCGCCCGCCGCGCGCGGGCGGCGCATCAAGATCCGCTTCATGACGCAGCCCTCCGCGCGCCCGCCGACATTTGTGGCATTCTGCTCGCAGCCCGAGGAGCTGCCCAAGTCGTACATTCGCTACCTGAGCAACAGCCTGCGCGAGGCCTTCGACCTGCCGGGCGTGCCGCTGCGCTTCAATTTGCGCAAGGGCGACAACCCATACGCCAAGCGCAAGTAAGCGAAGCAATTTTTCCGCAGCGAGGCCGCGCGGATACTGCCTCGTCGTGCGGCCCGCGCTAGGATCGTGCCGTCGTGGGAGCGGGCTCGAGGCGCGCCGCAGCCCCGGCAGTCGGGGCTGGCAGAGGGACTTAAGCGTCATGTTCGGGGTCTCTGGTGACCGCGGCCGCAAGGCTGCGGCAGTAGCGCGCGCCGTTGCGGCAATCCTGCTGCTCGCGACGACCGCGCCCGGCGCGCAGGCCTATTCGGCGCGCGTCAACGCGGCGTGCGAGGGCGACTATTATCGCTTGTGCTCGGCCTACGAGGTGGGATCGACGTCGTTGAGCCGCTGCATAGAAGCATCGCGCCGCTCGCTGACCCAACGCTGCATCGACGCGCTCGTCGACGCCGGCATGGTGCCGCGCAAATATCTGAAGCGCTGAAGCTTGAAACCGCAGCAGGCGGGAGCGGCGGCGAACCCGAAGATGCCGCTGCTCACCACCCGCACGGACGACAGCCGCACGTCTGGCGCCGTTCCGGACCCCCACAGTTAGGTCGCAGGCGTGCGCGACGCAAGGCCCTTTTGGATTTTTGCCGCAAGCGGACTAAGCTCGCCGCAGCGCAGCGAGCAATTTTTTCCTGGAGCGTGACGTTCTGAGCAGCACAGAGGTTCTTTTCTATCACCTTGAGCAGCAGGGTCTCGAGAAGGTTCTGCCGAGCCTCGTCGAGAAGACGCTGGAGCGCGGCTGGCGCGCGGTGGTGCAGGCGGGCTCGCCGGAGCGTCTCGCCGCCATCGATCTGGCGTTGTGGACGTATAAGGAGGATAGCTTCCTCGCGCACGGCACGGCGAAGGACGGGCACGCGGCCGAGCAGCCCATCTATCTCACCACCGGAGCGGAGACGCCCAACGGCGCCGGCGTGCGCTTTCTCGTCGACGGCGCAGAGACGGAGACGTTCACCGGCTTTGTGCGCATCGTCTACCTGTTCGACGGCAACGACGCCGACGCGGTCGCGAGAGCGCGCACGCAATGGACGGCGGCGAAGGGTGCCGGCTGCCCCGTCACCTACTGGCAGCAGAGCGCGGCCGGCAAATGGGAAAAGAAGGCCTAAGATAACCGCCGCACGCGAGCTAGGGAAGGCGGGGAGCGTCGCCTTGCAGAGGATTTGGGCAGCACCTATGATCCCGCGCTCTTCGGCCAGCCTTTCAAACCTCCCTGATAAATATGCGGATTTTAGGCGTCTACATTCAGCACGATGCATGCGCGGCGATTTTCGATGACTACAAGCTGATTGCGGCGGTCGCGCAGGAGCGGCCGACCCGGCGCAAGGGTGACGGCGGCCGCTTCCCGACGGAGGCCGCGCGCGAATGCCTGGAGCAGGCGGGACTGCAATGGTCCGACGTCGACGTCGTCTGCCTGCCGCGCACGCGCTACCCCAAGGAATACTTCACGCTGCGCGCGCACCTGCCGTTTCCGCAACAGGCCAAGGACGATTCGCTCGAGCTCATCCGCGTGATGGTGCGCAACTTCATCAACGATCCGCTGAAGGCGTTCGATTCGCGCGCCTATCTCGCCCAATACGAGCTCAATCCCAAAGCGATCTACTTCTACAACCACCACCTGTCGCACGCGCTCGGCGTTCTGTTCCACACGCGCTGGGACGACGCCCTCATCTACACCTCCGACGGCGGCGGCGACCGCACCTTCTACAGCGCGCGGCTCCTGAAGGACGGCAAGCCCACTGAGCTGTTCGGCGGGGAGGAGGATTCGCGCGCCTACTCGCGCCCGCAGAACCGCGGCGACAGCATGGGCCACCTCTACTACCACGTGACGGAGGCGCTGGGCTTCCGCCCGCTGCGCCACGAGGGCAAGGTTCTGGGTCTCGCCACCTTCGGCAAGCCGATCTATGCGCCGCGCCTGCGCAGGTTCTACGAGCTCTTGGACGACGGCCAGATCCGCGCGGTGGTGCACGCGCGCGAGATCGTGCGCACGGTTGAGGAGATCGCCGCGAGCGGCAAGCGCGAGGACGTGGCCGCCTCCGTGCAGGACGTGCTGGAGGAGATGACGCTCGCCTCGCTCGAGCGCTTGATGCAGCACAACCCGGCGCGGAACTTGGCGCTGTGCGGCGGCGTGTTCGCCAACGTGAAGCTGACGCAGCGCATCGCCGAGCGCTTCGCGTTCGAGGAGATCTTCGTCTATCCCGCCATGTCCGACCAGGGCGAGGCGGCTGGCGGCGTACTCGAGTATCTCTGGCAGCGCGACGGGCTCACGACCTGGCTCGCCAACCGCTCGGTTCTGCCCGACGTCTACCTCGGCCGCGACTACACCGCCGGCGCCGACGACGTGTTCCGTGCGGCGGGAGCGGAGGCCGTGATGTCGACGCCCGCCGGCGGAGCGGAGCTGGCGCAGCGCTGCGCGGAGCTGATCGTCGAGGGCAAGGTCGTCGGCACCTATCTGGGACGCGGCGAGTACGGACCCCGCGCGCTGGGCGCGCGCAGCATCATGGCCGCCGCCGTCGACCGCAAGATCAACGATTGGCTCAACCAGCGGCTGGAGCGCACCGAGTTCATGCCGTTTGCGCCGGTCGTGCGCGCCGAGCGCTGCGGCGACCTCTTCGATCTGCCCCGCAGCCTCATGTACACGGCGCAGTTCATGACGGTCACGTGCAACGTGAAGCCGGAGTGGAAGGACAAGATCCCCGCGGTCGTGCACGTCGACGGCACCGCGCGCCCGCAGGTCGTCAGCCGCGCGACCAACCCGCTCTATTACGACATCGTCGAAGCCTACGAGCGCCTGACCGGCATCCCCGCACTGATCAACACCTCCTTCAACGTGCACGAGGAGCCGATCATCAACCGGCCCCACGACGCGCCGAAGGCGCTGCAGATGGGACGTGTCGATTACGTCGTCACGCAGCGGACGCTGTGGAAGAACCGCTAGCGCGCGGCGGTCTGACAGGATGCGGGCCAAGGTTCCGCCATGAACTATCGCCACGCCTATCACGCCGGCAATTTCGCGGACGTGCTGAAGCACGCGCTGCTCGCCCTCGTCATCGAGCACCTCAAGTTGAAGCCGGCGCCGTTCCGCATCATCGACACCCATGCCGGCATCGGCCTCTACGATCTTGGCTCCGAAGCCGCGCTCAAGACGGGCGAATGGCGGGCCGGCATCGGCCGCATCGTCGACGCCGGCTTGCCGGCGGAAGCGGCCGCGATCCTGGCGCCGTATCTGGCGGTGGTGCGCGAGATCAACGGGCCGGGCCCCCTCCAGCGCTATCCCGGCAGTCCGCTGATCGCGCGCCACCTGATGCGCGCGACCGACCGGCTCGTGGTCAACGAGCTGCATCCGGAGGACCACGTGGCGCTGGCGAAGCTGTTTGCCGGCGACGCGCAGACGAAAGTGCTGTCGCTCGACGGCTGGACCGCGCTCAAGTCGCTGCTGCCGCCGAAGGAGCGACGCGGCGTCGTGCTCGTCGATCCGGCCTTCGAGGAGCAGGGCGAGCTCGAGCGTCTCGCCAAGGGATTGGGCGAAGCCGTGCGCCGCTTCGCGACCGGCACCTTCCTGCTCTGGTATCCGATCAAGGACGTGAAGGCGGTCGCTGCCTTCCGCCGCAGCATCGCCGCGCTGGAGCTCGCCAAGGTGCTGGCGGTCGAGTTGATGATCCGCGCGCCCGAAGACGCGCAGCGCCTCAACGGCGCGGGGCTGATCGTAGTTAATGCGCCCTACACGCTGGAAGCCAAGCTGAAGGTGCTGCTGCCGGTGCTCGTGCGCCTGCTCGCGCAGGGCGAGGGCGGGAAGTTCCTCCTGCATGACCTCGGCTCGGGCGCCGGCGCGTTGCGCAAGCATCCCGCGTGACCTCTTGCGCCAAATACGGCTTTCCCGGATAATTTGTCGCGCTCGGGCAGTTGATCCACCCCCGGCGGAGACTTTGCGTTGAGTTGAGATTTTTGCGCGCATGCCATTCTCACGCGCCTTAGCCCCCTCCCGTCTTGCGAAGACTCCCGAGTCTGCAGCGCCGGCTCCCGCGAGCCCGTGCCCGATCCCAGCCGACCGATGTTAGGAGACTTCCGCAATGCGCCAGACCGGCACCGTCAAGTTCTACAATGCCCAGAAGGGATTTGGTTTCATCAAGCCTGACGACGGCGGCAAGGACGTGTTCGTGCACGTGACGGCCGTCGAGCGGGCCGGCATCGGCAATCTCGACGAGGGGATGCGCATCACGTTCGAGACCGAGCCCGACAAGCGCGGCAAGGGTCCGAAGGCGATCAACCTGCAGGGCTCGGCGTGAACAGCCTCCGCTCGAACCGCCTCGGCTGAGCACGCTCAGCCCTTAGGAGCCCTCGGCTCCTGCAGTTGCGTGGCGTCACTCGACGGCCACGATCCCCGGCTTTTTTGCAATTCTCCTTCCTCTGCCATGGGCAACGCCACTTGCCTGCGGCAAGCTCGGCCCCTCACAAGCGTCATAGTACGGAGGATGCCGCCATGACCAAGCTCCATCACACGGCGATTGCGGTTGCGGCGCTGGCCGCGTTCAGCCTTGGCGCCGGTGCACCCGCGCAGGCCGGGTCCTGCTTCAAGAAATCGGCCTCGGGCACCAACACAACCGTCGCCGGCGCGAAGTCGCAGGTTTACGAGGCGCTGCTGCAGTCGTTCGACTGGGGTGCGTGGGCGAGCTGGATGGCTACCGGCTCGACGCCGGGCTACCGCATCGGCGCGCCGTCCTATTCGTGCAAGCCGGGCGGCCTCGGCTACAATTGCGTCGGCACGTCCACCATCTGCAAGACCTGACGCCCGGACGCAAGGGACCCGACGGTGCGGGCGGTTAACGCGTCCCTAAGCAGTGTATGAGAATGATATTGCCGACTGTTCAGGCTGCGCCGGATGCGGAACTGAACAGCGGCCAGGCGTGTTCGGCGGGTGACAGACGGCGGCAAAACGCTGCTCAGAACCCGGGTTTTGGCGGTCGGTGGGGCGAATTCCGATAGTCTCCACCCCAAATGCAGAGGGGTCCGCTCGGCGGATCAGGAGACAAGGGGCTATCATGGGCCGGTCATTGGTATTTGCGGGTCTTGTCAGCGCGGTGGCGCTGCTGGTTCTCGTCGGCGCGGACGTGGCCGGGATGGACACGATCGCCGGCGCCAAGGCCGACGATAGCTCCGACCAGTCCAAGGCGCCCCGGAAGGCGAGGCGCCATGCGCGCGCGCAGCCCCGCGGCTACACCCTGAGCCAGGGTGCTACCCCGGCGGAAATCGCCCGCTATTTCCAGCTTTACGGCGGCTATATCGACCCCTCGATCAATAAGCAGTCGCAGGGCGGCCCCTTCGACAGCGGCTTTTTCTTCGATTCCGGCATCAACCGGAACGGCGGCGATTCACCCTATCTGAACTGAAGGGCCGAAAGCGCCCCGGTTTCGCTGTTTTTTGCTGCACACAAATGGGTGGCCCGGGACCTAGTCAGGGCCCGGACTCGTCGTCTATAGCTTCGGCGATCACGGGTGCTTGGGACCGTGCCGACAGGGGGCTTTTGATGCGCGCACCACTTACTCTCGCTGCTGCAGTGCTGATCGGCGTTGCAATGGCCGCCGCGCCCGCGGACGCCTCGTGCAAGCGCTTCGGCTTCACCGTGAACGACTACGGCAAGGACGGCCCCACCAAGGACGCCAAGGAGCTGCTCGACAAGCACATCGCCGAGTGGGCCGCCGAGCAGAAGATCAAGGACTACAAGACCGGCCCGAAGTCCGTGAATTGCGAGCTCTTCCTCAACTTCGTGGTCTTCGACGAGCACACCTGCACGGCGTCCGCCAACGTCTGCTGGAACGACGGCAAGGGCAGCTCGACGCTGGAAACCGCGGCGGCCGCAGCGGTGTGG
>Ga0209415_10009050_pt1 | contig 17140 bp, 16 predicted proteins | sample PeaSoiSIISIP2007_FD_187696 | JGI IMG/M metagenome (GOLD analysis project Ga0209415, IMG submission 187696) | Peat soil microbial communities from Weissenstadt, Germany - SII-SIP-2007 (SPAdes) (version 2) | ecosystem: Environmental > Terrestrial > Soil > Wetlands > Peat | place: Germany... | reverse complement strand
CGCTCGATCCGCGCAACCGCAAGGGCGACAGCACCAACACGCGGGCGATCGTCGATGCCTGCCGTCCCTTCGAATGGCTGAGCGAGTTTCCGCCCGTCGCCGAATCGAGCCCCGAGCTGCGCGCAAAAACTTTGAAGAAATGGGGCCATCTGCTGCGCCGGGACTAGGTCATAGAGAGGAAAGGAAGAATGCCCGAGCTTGCCAAGCCTTCCGCCCTGTCACGAAATTTCGTTCTGGTGCACGGCGCCTGGCATGGCGGCTGGTGCTGGCGGCGCGTCGCCGACCTGCTGACCGCGCGCGGCCATCGCGTCTTCACCCCGACGCTGAGCGGTCTCGGCGAGCGGTCCCACCTCCTGAGCGCGGCGGTCAATCTCGATACGCACATCGCCGACATCGTCAATGTCATCAAATGGGAGGGGTTGGAGAAGGTCGTGCTGTGCGGCCATTCCTATGGCGGAATCATCATCTCCGGCGTCGTCGAAGAGGTTTTTCCGGCGATCTCCTCGCTCGTCTTTCTCGATGCTTTCGTGCCGGAGGATGGCGAGTCCTGGGGCGATGTCACGGTGCCGGAGACACGCCAAGCCATGGAAGCGGCGGCGCGGCGCGGCGAGACCGCGATCCCGCCGCGCGCGGCCGCGGCTTTCCAGGTGAACGAGCGCGACCGCGCCTGGGTCGATGCCAAGTGCACGCCGCATCCGATGGGCACCCTGCACCCGAAGCTGCACCTCACCGGCAAGCGCGAACGCGTGGCGAAGAAGACTTATATCCGCGCCTCGACCTATAACGGCGCCTCCTTCGCGCAGGTTTACGCGAAGCTGAGGGCCGATCCCTCGTGGCGCTGCTATGAAGTGCCCTGCGGCCACGATGTCATGGTCGACATGCCGGAACGGCTTGCGGAGATTCTCGAAGAGGTCGCCTGACGCTCCGTCAACGATAGAGTTCCGGAAATTTGCCGCGCACGCGCGCGGCGAGTTCGGGCGAGCTCTGCGCCACCTTGGGATAGGTTTCGAGCCGCTCATAAGGCCGGCACGCATCGATGACCATGCGGGTGTTGGTGAGCCGGGAATAGTCGGTGACCATGGTGTCGAGCCGCGACGACCAGCAATTGTCGAGGATCGTCGTCCGCGTCTTCGGATCGCAGCGCGTCCCCATCGCCCAGATGACGTCGTGGATGTCCGTCGGATCGATGTCATCATCGACGACGACGATCCAACGGCCGATGTAACCGGCCGGATTGACCTGGGAGGCGACCAGCCCGACCTGGGTCGAATGGCCGAAATAGCGCTGCCGGATCGAGACCGCGCAGAAGGTCCGGCCGGCGCCCGCCTGGTGCTGCCAAGCGCCGACGACGTCGGGAATCCCGGCGCCCTCGAGAGAATCGAGCAGCGCCGCCGAGCGCAGGAAGCAGCGCTCGAACAGATGCGAATGCGGCGGCTTCTGGCTTGCGGCGCAAGTCAGGATCGGATCATTGCGGTGATAGATCCGCTTGATGCGGATGACCGGCTCCGGTTTCGCCTCGCCGGCATAGTATCCGTGCCATTCGCCGAAGGGGCCTTCGAGCGTGGTCTCGTCCGGCGCAATCTCGCCTTCGAGCACGATCTCCGACCGCGCCGGAAACGGCAGCCCCGTCACTTCGCCTTCAATCAGCTCCATCGGCCGATCCATCAGCCCGCCCGCCCATTCGTATTCGGGCACCGCATCCGCCATGGTGTAGCCGGCGGCGAGGTAGGTCAGGGGATCGCAGCCGACGATGATGACGACGGGACAAGGCTTGCCGGCCTTCAGGTACTTGTCGCGGTGGATGCGTCCTTGCTTGCCGTTCGAGATGTAGGAGGCGCAGAGATTCGCGCCCTTGACCTGGACCCGGTAGGTGCCGACGTTGATCCGGCCGCTGTCGGGATCGCGCGTGACGACGCCGCAGGCGGTGCCGATATAGCGGCCGCCGTCGTCCTCGTGATGGATGGGCACCGGCAGCTTCAGCATATCGACCGCATTGTCGCGTTGGATGTTCTCGAGGACGGGACCGTCCTTCACGGTCTTGGCGGGAATCCGCTTGAAGCCCTTCTTGATGTGCTTGCGGAAGTGATGGAGCATCTCGAGCCGGTTGTCCGAGAGCGACGGCTCCATCCCCAAGACCAGCGCGAGGCGGAAGGGCGAGCCGAACATGCCGTAGGCGCAGCGGTAGCCCTTGGGATAATCCGGAATCTCGTCGAAGAGCAGCATCGGCGCCTTCTCGACCTTCTGGCGGTAGAGCACTTCGGTGACGGCGCCGAGCTCCTTGTCCCAATGGGCGTTCCTCACATGCGCAAGCTCGCCGCGCCGCTCGACCGCCGCGATGAAGGCGCGCAAATCGTTCTGCGGTATCGCATCGTCAATGGTGGTCACGAATTTTCCTCCATCGCAGGAGAGTTAGGTCAGCGGCCGCCGATGAGGGCGCCGGGGTAGAGTTCCAACCGCAACAGGAACGCGAAGAGCAACCAGAGGAACAAGGTGGTACCACAAGCGACTGCAATCGAGGCGCGCCACGTCCGGCCTCCTCGGAGCCGCGTGAAGGCCAAGACGTAGAGCGGCACGGCGTAGAGGATGCCGATCAGGTTCAGCGCCGCGGCGAAGCCCATGAGCCAGAGAACCGCGATGATTTGTCGCCCGGCCGTATAGTGCGGCTTGGCCTCGGCGTCCTCGCGGTCCGCCGCCGGATTGAACCAGCGCATCAGCGCCCGGCCGAGGCCGGTATGCGTACGGGAGACGAGATCCAGGGCGATGAGCCCCAACATCGTCCAGGCGACATCGGCAGGGATCTCGCGCGCATCCGGCGGGTAGCGATAGGCGGCGGCGAGATAGAGGGCGGTGACCAGCGCCAGGCCGAAGGCCGGCAGGTAGTCGCCGATCGGCGTGCCGAAGGCGCGCCTCATCGCTGATCTCCGGCGGAGACGGGTCCGCTGCCCCGGCCCCGCCGCAATCTCGCGCGCAGGATCGGCAGGCAGGGCAACGCGGCGATGCCAGCGAGCAGAATGAGCGAGATCGTCCGGGTCACGAAAATCGACCAGCTGCCGTCGGCCATCAGCATCGCCTGGTGAAAATTGCGCTCCGCCGTGGCGCCGAGCACGAGCGCGATGACGATCGTGAGGCGGGGGTAGTCGAAGCGGATCATGATATAGCCCAGCACGCCGAAAACGGCGGTCACCACCGTGTTTTCGATGCTGGCATCGACGGCGAAGGAGCCGACCAGAGCGATGCAGGTGATGACGGGCACCAGAATCTCGGCCGGCACCAAGGTCACCAATGCCAGGGGCCGCACGAACAGGAGGCCGATGAAGGATGCGAGGATGCAGGCGGCGGTCAGCGCCCAAATGAGCCCGTAAATTTCCGGCTGGTGCTGAATGAGCATCATCGGTCCGGGCTGCATTCCGTGCAGCACGAGGATGCCGAGAAAGACCGCCATCTCGGCGCCACCGGGAATGCCGAAGGCGAGCGTCGGGATCAACGCGCTGCCGTCCTTGGCGTTGATCGCCGCCTCGGGCGCGATCACGCCCTCGATGTTGCCCTTGCCGAAAGATTCCGGATCGCGCGACGCCTGGACCGTCAAACTATAGGAAAGAAACGAGGCGACCACGCCGCCGACGCCGGGAATGGCGCCGACGACGGTGCCGATGATCGACCCGCGCAACACCGTGCGCCAATGACGGAAGGTCGCGAGGACGCCGCTCAGCGTCCGCGTGATCCGCACATTCCCGGCCTCGCGCGCGACCGAGCCGCCCCTGATCGAGAGGTCGATCATTTCCGCCACGGCAAAGAGGCCGATGAGCGCCGGCACGAGATGGACGCCGTCCCAAAGGTATGGGATTCCCAAGGTAAAGCGCACATCGCCGGTGATGTCGTCGTAGCCGATGAAGGCGACCATGAGCCCAAACCCGCCGGTGATAAGGCCGCGCAGCAGCTTGCCGCGCGACGTCGTGGCAACGACCACCAGCCCGAGAACGGCGAGCAGGAAGAATTCCGGCGGGCCGAACAGCAGCACGAGCCGCTTCGCGATCGGCAGCACGGCAAGCACGGTGACGGTTCCGATGATGCCCCCGACCGAATTGGCGCTCGCCGCGGCGCCGATGGCGAGCCCGGCCTTGCCCTGCCTTGCCAGCGGATAGCCATCGAGGCAGGTTGCTGCGCTGGGCGCCGTGCCCGGCGCATTCAGCAGGATCGCCGAGATCGAGCCCCCCATCGGCACCGCTCCCATGACGCCGCCGGAGAGCGCCAAGGCGGCAAAAGACTCGAGGCCATAGGTGAACGGCATCAGAAGAGCGAGCGCCGTGCTGCCCCCGAGCCCGGGGATTGCACCGAAGAGCAGGCCGATGACCATGCCGAGCGCGAGAAACAGCAGTTCCCTGACCTGTAAAATCCCTTGGAGGCCGCTCAGCCAGACATCCAGCATCGCTCAGCGTCCTCTTCCCGAGAGCCCCGCGCGCCGTGTCATCGCTTCGGGTTCAGAAAGGGTTTCCACTTGTCGTAGAACTCGATCTGACTGCGCAAGGTGGCTGCGGCCTGATCAGAGCTTTCCGGGCTGATCGTGCTGTCGGTCTCTTTGGCCCAAGCGATCACCTGCGAATCGGCGAGCGCCCGCACCAGCGCGCCGGCGAGGATCGCCCGGATCTCCTCCGGCAAGCCGGGCGGCGCGGCAATCAGTCGGTCCAAGACGATTTGCGCGAGCTCGGGCTTGCCCAAGGCAACGGCATCCTCGGCACCGGACACGCTGGCGCGCTCTTCGAAATCGGCGATGATGCGCAAGGTCTTTCCTTCGGCCATGCGGCGCAGAGTCGGAATGACCGTGATCACGGCATCGCCGTCGCCGCGGATGGCGCCGACGACATAGTCGCTCGATCCTCTGTATCCCGTGATCAGCTGCGCCTTGATGTCGAGAAGGTTTGCGGCGATCAGCGTCGCGTTGTAGGCGGTTCCGGCCGGTCCGGTGGAAGTGAACTTGACGGGACGCGTCTGCGACAGCGCCTGCAAATCGGCGACCGATCGAATCGGCGAGCTTTCGCCGACCGCGAGTCCGTAATTGTCGATCCCGACGCGGCCGAGCCAAGAAAGCCGCGTCAGGTCGAAACCGGCGCCGCCGCGTTGCTGCTGCAGGTAAATGCCGGGAATGTTGAAGATGCCGATGGTGTAGCCATCGGGCTTGGCCCGGTAAATTTCGATCGCCGCGCGCGTCCCGGCCGCGCCGGGGACGTTGGTGGGGACGATGTTGACCTTGCTCGGCAGGTATTTTTCCATCGCCGGCGCGATGGCGCGGACATCGAGGTCAAATCCGCCGCCCGGCCCATCCGGAATGATGAAGGCAATGTCCTTTGCCGGGAATCCTGTCGCGGCGTGAGCGACGCCTGCGAGCATCGCTATTGCAGCGACTCCTGCGGCGATCAGCACGCGGCGAGTCGAGGGGCGCATCGTTTCCCTCCCGGCACCATCGCACGCGCGGACTCCCGGTTTGTCAAGCCGCGCGACGCCCGGCCGCGACCGTGGCGCCGCCACTAGCAGGCGGCGCTCCCGATCCCCATTTTGCTACCCCACCCCTCATTCAGGCCGTACGGACCATGACCTACATCAGCGCTCCCGACTTGCTCGATCCCCAACCGCCGCTCGAGGCCAGCCCGGCAAACGACGATCTCGACCCCTATTCCCGCGCCGTCACGGCGGCGGTCGAGACGGTCGGGCCGGCGGTCGTCCACCTTCAGGTGGAGGGCCCTTCCGGGCGGCCGGGCGGCACCGGCTCCGGCGTCATCTTCGCGCCCGACGGCTATGTCCTGACCAACAGCCACGTGGCGCAAGGCGCGCGCCGCATCGGGGCGAGCCTCGATGACGGCCGCACCCTGCCGGCAACGTTGATCGGCGACGATCCCGACACGGATCTCGCTGTCCTGCGCCTCGATGCGCCCAATCTCGTGCATGCGCGGCTGGGGCGCTCGGGCTCCCTCAAGGTGGGGCAGCTCGTCATCGCCATCGGCAATCCCTTCGGCTTCCAATACACGGTCACCGCCGGCGTCGTCAGCGCTCTCGGGCGCTCGCTCCGGGCGCGCTCGGGCCGGCTCATCGATTCGGTGATCCAGACCGACGCCGCGTTGAACCCCGGTAATTCCGGCGGGCCCCTGGTCAATGCCAAGGGCGAAGTGGTCGGCATCAACACCGCGATCATCGCCGGCGCGCAAGGCATCTGCTTTGCGATCTCGGTCGATACGGTCGAGTTCGTCGCCGGCCGGCTCATCCGCGAAGGGCGGGTGCGGCGCAGCTATATCGGCCTCGCCGGCCAGAACATCACCCTGTCGCGGCGGCTGGCGCGCCACCACGGCCTTGCGCACGAGAGCGGCGTGATGGTGCAGTCGACCGCCGAGGATGGCGCCGCGCGCGCCGCAGGGCTCCTCTCCGGCGATGTCATCGTCGAATTCGCCGGAATTCCCATTGGCGGGATCGACGATTTGCACCGGCTCCTGACCGAAGAGCGGGTCGGTGTCGCCACTCCGGTGACGGTGATCCGGCGCGCCGATAAAAAGGAGTTGAGCGTCAAGCCGCAGGAGGCGCGGCCGAAGGCTGCCGCCTCCTGAGACCTTCTCGCGAAGGAATCGAGCCCGTCTGCGAGACCGGCTATAGTGCCGCAATTGCCGCATAAGGACCAGGCGATCTCGATGCCAGCGATCGACTACGACCTGCCTTACCCGTCCCGGCGCTCGCCGGTGCTGGCGCAAAACATCGTCGCAACCTCGCAGCCCTTGGCGGCGCAAGCCGGGCTGCGCATGCTGCTCGCCGGCGGGAATGCAGTGGATGCGAGCCTTGCCGCGGCGATCGCGCTGACGGTCGTCGAGCCGACCGCCAACGGCGTCGGCAGCGATGCCTTCGCCATCCTTTGGGATGGTCGCGAGCTGCACGGGCTCAACGCCTCCGGCCGGTCGCCGGCGGCATGGCAGCGGAGCCGGTTCGAGGGTTTAAGCGCCATGCCGGCGCGCGGCTGGGAGAGCGTCACCGTTCCCGGCGCGGTCTCGGCTTGGGTCGCGCTCAGCCGGCGCTTCGGCAAGCTGCCCTTTGCGCGTTTGTTCGAGCCGGCGATCGCCTATGCGCGGGACGGCTTTCCCGTGAGCCCGGTGATCGCCGCCCTATGGGACCGCATCGCCGACAAGTATCGCGGCCAGCCCGGATGGAACGAAGCCTTTCAACCCGGCGGCCGCTCGCCCAAAGCGGGCGAGAGTTTCACCAATCGGCCGCTCGCCGCGACTCTGGAAGCGATCGCCGAGAGCGAAGGCAAGGCGTTCTATGAGGGGCGCCTCGCCGCGGCAATGGTGCAGCACGCCGCTGCCAACGGCGGCGCCTTGAGCCTGGATGATCTCGCGGCGCATGAGGTCGAATGGTGCGGCACGATCGCGCAGGATTTCGGCGACGCGACGGCGCATGAAATACCGCCGAACACCCAGGGCATCGCGACCCTGATCGCCGCCGGCATCCTGTCGCGGCTCGAGATCGAGCGACATCCCGTCGACAGTCCGGAAGCGCTGCATCTGGAGATCGAGGCGATGAAACTGGCTTTCGCCGATACGGCGGCGTTCGTCGCCGATGCCGCGGCGATGAAGGTCGATCCGCAGTCGCTGCTCCGCGACGATTACCTGTCGGAGCGCGCCAGGCTGATCGACCCCGGTCGCGCCGGCGATCCCGGGGCCGGCGCGCCCCGTGCCGGCGGCACGGTCTATCTGTGCGCGGCCGATGGCGGCGGCATGATGGTTTCCTACATCCAGTCGAACTACGAAGGCTTCGGCTCCGGCGTCGTCGTTCCCGGAACCGGCATCAGCTTGCAGAACCGCGGCTTCGGCTTCGTGCTGGAGCGCGGCCATCCCAACGAGGTCGGGCCGCGGAAGCGTCCCTTCCACACGATCATCCCCGGCTTTGTCATGCGCCAGGGACAGCCGGCGATGAGCTTCGGCGTCATGGGCGGCCCGATGCAGGCGCAAGGGCATTTGCAGCTCCTGGTCCGCACCCAGCTCCACGGCCAGAATCCGCAAGCGGCCTCGGATGCGCCGCGTTGGCGGGTCATTGAGGGCCGGCGGATTTCGCTCGAATCCGGCATTCCCGACAGCGTCATCCGCGGTCTCGCGGAACGCGGCCATATCGTGCAGCGCGAGGCGCCCGAGGCAAGCTTTGCCTTCGGCGGCGCTCAACTCATCGCGCGCATCGATGGCGGCTATGTCGCGGGATCCGATCACCGCAAGGACGGCTGCGCCGTCGGGTTCTGAAGCGCCGTCACGCGGGCGCAAAGGGGGCAATGTCATGAGCAGTGCGAGCGAGCTTCCACCGCAGGAGCGACCCGCCCGCTTCCGCGGCCGTGTCGCGATCGTCACTGGTGCCGCGCGCGGTATCGGCTTCGCCACGGCGCAGGCGCTGGGCCGCGAGGGCGCTCATCTCGCCCTGTTCGACCGCGACGCCGCAACGCTTGCGGCGGCCCAGCGCTCGCTCGCCGCTTCCGGCATCGCGGCGAGTCCCGTGATCCTCGACGTCACCGAAGACGCGGCATTGCCCGAGGCGGTCGACGGCGTGGCGCGAGACCTCGGCCGGATCGACATTCTCGTGAACAATGCCGGCGCCAATCTTCCGGAGTCGATCGCAGAATGCACCGAGGCGAGTTTTCGCCGCACCATGGATCTCAACGTCACCGCGGTCTACGCCTTGGCGCGGCTGGTGGCGAGCCACATGGCGAAAGGCGGCGGCGCCATTGTCAACCTCGCCTCCGTGCTTTCCTTCATCGCCCGCCCGACGATACCGGCCTATGTCACGAGCAAAGGGGCCGTCGCCGCCCTGACACGCGCCTTGGCGGTCGAACTTGGCCCCAAGGGCATTCGCTGCAACGCCGTCGCGCCCGGCTACATCCTCACGGAGGCGACCGCCTTTCTGCGGAGCGACGAGGCATTCCAATCCAAGCTTCAGGCGCGCACGCCGCTCGAGCGCTGGGGAAAGCCCGAGGAAATCGCGCGCGTCGTGGCGTTTCTCGCCTCGGACGAGGCGAGCTTCGTCACCGGCCACATTCTGGTGGCCGATGGCGGGCTTTCGATCGCCTTGTGATCGCTGCGGCGGCCGAGCGCTAAGCGAAGCACCGGCGCAGAAGGGCCAGCGTCCGGCGCATTCCGCCCTCTCCGCTCGGCCGCGCCGAGGCCGCGCGAAGGAGCGGGCGCTCGATGACGCCGTCGAGGATGTTCTGCCGCGCCTGATGCAGGACCTGAAGCACGAGCGTGTGAGTCGTCAGCGGCTGATCGTTGAACATCTCGATCCTGGCATAGTCGCGCCTGGTGATCTGGCGGATTGCCAGGAGAATCGGCTGTTTCAGTACGATCGTCGCATCGGCCTCCATCATCGCGCCCTGGATGCATCGCCTGCCGTCGCGGGTGCGCAACTGCTGTTTGCACCAACGCTCCTTGCGCGACAACAGACCGATCACCCGATCGATCTTGTCCAGCGCATCGTATCGACCGTCACCAGTCTTGCCGTCAAAGGGCATTGCTTTTCCCCCATTCCGCGACAGCCGTTGCCCTCGGCCTGCCGCTTTTGCGGTTGCACGTCGATCTGCGCAGAAAAGACCCGAAATCCCGTCATTATTTGACGCGTGCCGGTATTTAAGCGCCAAAACTTATGGTTGACAAGACTTGATGCAATTCGACCGCAACGCTCCCGACGGCGGGAGCCGCAGACCGGCTGCGCATGGCAATTCGCAGCTTCTATGCTAGAACGCCGATGCGAAACTTTGGTCGTGATCGCGAAAGACCCGTCATGCCGAACCAGTCGAGCGCCCGCGACATCCTGCGCCGCATTGCCCGCGGCGAGACCACCGCCGAAGCGGTGGTTCGCGTCTGTCTCGAGCGGATCGCTGCGCGCGACAAGGATGTCGCGGCCTGGGCCTACTGCGATCCGGATTTGGCGCTGACGCAGGCGCGCGCCTGCGATCGGGCGGCCTCGCGCGGGCCGCTGCATGGGCTCCCGATCGGCGTGAAGGACAATTTCGACACGGCGGACATGCCGACCGAATACGGAACCCCGATTTGGGCGGGCCACCGGCCGGAAGCGGACGCCGCCTGCGTCGCGATCCTGCGCGCTGCCGGAGCGGTGATCCTGGGCAAGACGGCGAATTCGGAGTTCGCCTCGTTCCACCCGGGCAAGACGCGCAATCCGCGCAATCTCGCGCATGTGCCGGGCGGCTCCTCGAGCGGTTCGGCCGCCGCGGTCGCCGACATGATGGTGCCGGTCGCGCTGGGGACGCAAACCGGCGGATCGATCATTCGGCCCGCCGCATTCTGCGGCGTCGTCGGCTTCAAGCCGAGCTACGGCATCATCAATCGCGCCGGCGTGAAGCCGGCCGCGGAAAGCGTGGACACGGTCGGCACGATCGCGCGCGATGTCGAAGACGCCGCCTTCGTTGCCGCAGTGCTGATGGGCGCCAATCCCGCGCGCTTCGGCGGCGGGCCGACGAGCGCGCCGCGGATCGCGGTCTATCGCGGCCCCGACTGGAGCAAGGCCGAGGCGCACACCGCCGCGATGCTTGATGAGGCGGCGCTTCGACTGGCCAAGGCGGGCGCGACGGTGCGGGAGGTCGATCCGCCGAAGCTGCTGGCCGAGGCGGACCGGGCGCACATGACGGTTTGCGGTTTCGAGATGGCGCGGGCGCTCGCCTATGAATGGTCGCACCACCGCGACGGCATCAGCGCCACTCTGACGCCGGTCTTGGCGGGCGGCTGGAATTGCTCCCTTGCCGACTACCTCTCGGCACAGGCGGTGGTGGCTGAGGCTCGCGCCTCGATGGCCCGCGCGCTGGCAGAGGACGACATTTGGCTCACCTTGAGTTCCACGGGCGAGGCCCCGGCGGGTCGGGCGACGATCGGCGATTCCGCGTTCAACAAGCTCTGGACGATCTTGTATGTGCCGACGCTGACGTTGCCATTCGGCCACGGACCCAATGGATTGCCGCTCGGGCTCCAGCTCGTCGGACCATATCAGGGCGACGAAAAGCTGATCCGCGCCGCGCGCTGGTGCGAAGCGCAACTGACCTAAGCGCGCCGGGCGCGCCGCCCGAACCAAGCAAAGCTGCGAATTCGTCTGGTATTTGCGTAAATTCGGAAATGAAATTTCTAGGGTAAATCGGAGATCATGATTATCGTCGTCACCGGCGCCGCGCTGCGTTCCTGATCGCCGTTACGGCGATGCCGCGGCGATTGGTATCGAGTGGTTGCGCATGATCAAGAGTGACAAGCAGGCACGCCTCTCCGCGGCTCTGCTCGCTGGCAAAAAAGCTGCTGAATCGCGGGCTCAGCCTGTCCCGGATTCCGGCGAGACCCACGCGAGCGTCATTGCGGCGAGCCTCGCGGATAGCCGCGAGGACGCGAGCGGCGTTGCGCTCGCCGACCCACCGGAATTGCCGGAGAGTCTGCTGTTCAGCAAGGGCGCGGCCTCTGCCGCCGGCTTCAAGCCTTCCTACTGGTCTTACGAGCCGCAGGGCGCTCGGCCGCCGGAAATTCAACAGACGGCGCCCGAGGCGACGATGTCCGGACACGCCCATGGCCTGGCCAAAGCGGCCGTTGGGCAACTCGGCGCGAAGCGGCTCGCGCAACTTGCGGTGATCGCCTTCGGCGGCACAGCGCTGCTGCTCTGGACCAGCCCGTTCTCGCGGATCGAGCCGGCGGCGCCACCGCCGCCCGCCCCTGCCATTGCCGCTCCCGCTCCCGCTCCGATTCCCAAGATCGAACCGGCGGTCGTCGTCGCGCCGAAGACTGAGCCGCCGCCGAAGCAAGATTCGACGGATCTCGCCACAAGACAGGAAATCGAGAATCTGCTGGATCGCGGCGACGAGCTGCTCAGCACCGGCGATCTCGTCTCGGCGCGCCTCTTCTACGAGCGGGCCGCCGCCAAGGGCGATGGACGGGCGGCACTCCTGGTCGGACAGACTTTCGATCCCACCTATCTCCGCCGCATCGGCGTGTTGGGCGTGCGCGGCGATCGCGCCGAGGCCGCAAACTGGTACAGGCGCGCCCGGGACCTCGGCGAGATCTTGGCCGAAAGCCGGCTGATCGGGCTCGAAACGAAATAGTCGAAGCCGGCGCGTCGCCCGAGTCGCGCGGTCGAGTCTGCCTGACAGACTCAGCGGTGCACGACGTAGCCGAAATCCCGGATCGGAATGCCCTGGCTCGCCACTTCGTCCAGCACGATTGGGTGCCCGACGCATTTGTCGTAGTTCCGGATATCGGCGTTCGCATGCGAATTGACGATGCGCACCGCCTTGACCTGCATGTCGCCGGAATAGCGGCAGGATTCCGCGGTGAAGCCGATGACCTCCTCGCTCGCCGCTCCGGCGGCCTTGACGATGGTCGAGCGATAGACCAGCACCTCGCCGCCATCCGGGAGGTCGAGGTCGCGGGAGCCTTTGGTGCTGTCGAAAGTCGAATCGGAAATTTCGGTCTTTCGGCAACGCGACTTGAATTCGTGACCGACCCTGGCGTCGCGGAAGACCGAGCCGCGGACGGTCACGACGCAGTCGCCGCTGAAGTAGACATTGTGCGTTTGACCCGTCCAGCCATTGTCGTAGAACTGCGAGTCCTCGATGCTGATGCTGCCGCCCGAGGCCAGCACGCCCTCTTGCGAACCGTGGCAGTAGATGCGTTTCAGTGTGAAGCTCAGATTTGTCTCGTTGCGGATGCAGGCGCCGTTGGCGCCCAAGGATTCCGGCAATTCGGCGCCGCTGATCTCGAGGTTTTCGAGGGTGATGCCAGCCGCGGCGAGCAATAGGCAAGCCTTGTCCTCGGGCAAATGAAGCCCGGCGCAATCGAAATGCGGCGTCCCCGCGACGCCGCGCAGCGTGACGTTCTTGAGCCCTATTTTTACGGCCTCATGGTAGGTGCCGGCGACGATTTCTATGAGATCGCCGTCACGCGCCGCGGCCAGCGCCGCCGCGACCGAGCCAAAGCCTTGATCCTTGCCGACGCAGATTGAATTCGCCTCGCAGAGTCTCGGCCCGCCGCCACTCTGGGTCTTTGGCGAGATCACCTCGATTTCGCCGTTAAGGCCCCGTCGCAGCGGGGCGACAGGCGGCGATGCTTCCGGCAGGCGAGGCTCGTCCGCGGCGACCTGAGGGGCGGGCGCGCTGCCGGGATTGAACCTCTCGGTCTGGGCCGCGGCGATGAAGCGGGTGGGACTCAAAGCGAAGATCGCCAGCGCGCAAGCGGCGATGCAAAGTCTCGGCATGGCCGGACCTTAGCGGCTTTGGGTTGTGCGGACCAGGATGCGGTTTCGACCAGGATCGGATCGTCGACGGGCTTTACACTTGGCGCCGGTGGACCGCCCGCTTCCCGGTCAAGCCCTTGACTCGCAATGCGATGGCGGTCGTGGCGCGCGTTTTGCACGAGACTGCGCGAGGGGTGGGCTCGGTCTCGGTTGAGATGACGAACGTGCTTACCGAAACAACTCGGACACCGCGTGCCCGCTCGCAGGCTGCGGATGCGCCGGGCGGCAGCGACCAGGCTCGCAAAGCGCGCGAAGCCGCGGAGGCTCTGTTCAAGCCGCGGAATCAAGCCGCGAGCGAAATTGTCGATCGGCCGCCCGCGGAACAATCGGCCGTTCGCAAACCGCGCATCATCACGGTTCCGCCCGTGGCGCCTGCGCCCGACGGAAATCCCGGGGCAACGGACTGAGTCGCGTGCGACCGGCCGGCCCGCCGGCGGTACTTGAGAGAACCGCAGCAATCCCGGTAATTGTTCTTTAAGCGTATTAACTATATTCTGAAATTGAACTAGTCATCAAGAAGATGTACAAAAGAATCGCGATGTTTGTCTCGATCTTTCTGGTTCGGGGGCGATGCTTGCACCCGGCCGGGCGGAAGCGGCGGCCCCCCTCCTGCCGCATCCGCCCGGGATCGCGAGCCTGAAGAAGTCATGACGAAACCAGCGGAATTGCGACATCAGGCCTGGCGGCTTCGCCAGCTTGCGCGGTCGATCGACCATCCCGGACTCATCGCGGAGTTCGAAACCATGGCGCAGGACCGTGAGCGGCAGGCGGCGGACATCGAAAAACTGGCCTCGCACAGCGCCGCGCCCTACTGGCTTGCCGCGGGATTGGCGCTCTTGCTGCTGTTCGCGGTTCTGAGGCTGACGACGGAGACCAGTCTGGGAATCTATCTCGCCATCGCCGTCGCCGGGGCACTGGCAATTTTCATTCCCAGCGTCGCCAAAGGCTGGCGCGGAGCGAGAGGCGAGCGAAAGCGGGGGCTGCCGATCGCATCGGCTATGCCCAGGCGCAGACGCGCATTCTAAAGGTCGGCACTTCCGTCGCGGCGCGCGCCGGTCCGGAGGCACGGCTTTCGAGATCCGCCGCGGATCGGCCGCGCCTTCTCTACTCGACCATCGCGCTTTACCCTATGATGTGTTAGATCAGATGGCCGTTGCCTGAGCGGACGCACGGGCACGGAGTGGGGCCGACCGTTTAGAGCCGGTCGTACGGCCATAACGCGCGGGGGGGCCATGCGGAAATGGGTCATGGCGGCGGTTGCCGTCGCTGCCTGCCAGCACAACGCCGTCGCGGAAACGCTCACTGAAGCGATGAGCGCGGCATATGACAGCAACCCTCAGCTCCTTGCCGAGCGCTCACTGTTGCGCGCTACCGATGAGAGCGTTCCGCAGGCGCTCGCCGGTTGGCGTCCGACCGTGCAGTTCACGGGGTCCTGGGGCCCGGAGACCATCGATAACACGCCGGGTTTCCCTCCCAGCTCGCCGACGACGGGCACTTTGCATCCCGGCATTCTCGATCTCAGCGTCACACAAAATGTGTACAATGGCGGCCGCACGGTGGCGCAGACCGCGCAGGCGGAAAACTCCGTGCGCGCCGAGCGGGCGCGCGCCGTCGCCACCGAAAGCCTGGTGCTGTTCAGTGTCGCCCAGGCCTATTTCGACATATTGCGCGACCAGACGTTGGTGGCGCTCAATGTCAACAATGAGCAAGTGCTCCGCCGCCAGCTCGAGGCGACCCGGGACGAGTTCAGCGTCGCCAATGCGACGTTGACCGACGTCGCACAGGCGGAAGCGCGTCTGGCCGCGGCTACGGCAAGCCGGCAGCAGGCGGAAGGCACGCTCGATACGAGCCGCGCCGAATATGCGCACGCGGTCGGCCGCGAACCGGAGAACCTCGAGCGTCCGAGCCTGCGTCCGGTGCTGCCCGAGAACCGCGAGCAAGCGCTCGCGCTCGCTGGGGCCGAGAACCCTACCTTGGTCGCGGCAGTCTTCACCGAGGACGCAGCGCTCGAAAACGTCCAGGCGACACGCGCTCAGTTGCTGCCGAACATCAATATCATCGGCGACGTCAATCGCGGTCAGCTCAATCAATTTGTCATCCACGATACCGTCACGAAGTCGGTGATCGCCCGGCTGACGGTGCCGCTCTACGAGGGCGGCGCCATTTACTCGCAGACTCGGCAAGCGCAGGAAACGCTCAGCCAGCGCAAGGGCCAAACCGATGACGCGCGGCGTCAAGCCATCCAGTCGGCGCGGGCGGCCTGGGACACCATCCAATCGGCGCGCGCGAGCGTGCAGTCACTCCAAACCACGATTCGCGCCGCAACCATCGCGCTCGACGGCGTCCGGACCGAGCAACAGGTGGGCGAGCGTACCGTGCTGGACGTCCTCAACGCCGAGCAGGAGCTGTTCAGCGATCGCGTCTCGCTGGAACAGTCGCAGCACGATCTCGCCGTCGCCGAGTTCAATCTGGCGCAGCAGATCGGCCGGCTGACCGCGACCGACTTGAAGCTACCGGTCAAGCTTTACGACGTCGACGTTCACTATGATTCGGTCCGCGACCAACTGCTGGGGTTTGGGTCGGCGGAATAGGTCGCCAAGAACAATCAAGAGCCTGTCCCGGGTGTCCATAGGGAGACGCGCCGGACAGACAAAGCATGATCGGCGCGGACGGTCTCGCTATCGCGGCGCTTCCGGCGGCGGCGCGCGGCCGGCAAAGTTAAAGCCGACAAATGCGCTGGGCGAATCTAACCGAATGGGGGTGGAGAGATGGGGGTGCTCTAATGATACTCGCCCGAACTAATTCAAAGGGCGGGGCTGGAATGGACGAGCAAGAGGAACTTCTCACGGGCAGTTCGGTCGAACTGCGGCGCAAGGCGGAACGGTGTCGCGAACTGGCACATCTCACCACGACGCGAGCCCTCAGCCAGCGCCTTCTTGCGCTCGCCGCCGATCTCGATCGGGAGGCCGGTCGTCTCGAAGGTGCCCGTTCGCGGCCCCGGTCCATGCGTCAATTCGTCTGAAGCTTCGCACCGCTTCCAGAGGAGCATCTTCGCGCGCGACACCGCCGGCGGCTGAAAGGAGTATCCTGCGCCGGCAGGCGGAACGCAGGGAGGGAAGCCGCGATGGATGAAGCCTCACTGGCGCTCAGCGAAATCGAGCGATGCCGACAAGATATCGACGAGCTGCGCGTTGGCTTGGAGCGGGTCGAGGGGTTCGCCGCCGCCTCCTTCGTGCTCAGCCTAGGCCTGCTGCGCGAGATCTTGATGGCGGGCGGAGTTTCGAACGAGCGCGCCATTCGTCTCGTCACCGCCGCGATCGGCGCGCTGCGGCGAATTTACCGCGTCGACGAGGCCGATCCATTCCGGAACGACGAGATCAACTATGACATGCTGACGGCAGCCTTCGAGTCGGTTCATCACGAGCAGAGAGCCGAAGAGCTGCTGACCCGGCTGCTCGGGGCGTTGTTGCGGAGACGCGACACCGAGGACTGAGCGCGACGGTTAACGCACCGCAAAAAAATGGGCCGGCAGCCCTGCGGCGCCAGCCCGAAAGCGAATGACCGCGCGTCAGTTATAGATGACGTAAAGCCCGCTATCGGCGCGCCATCCGAACAGCGTGACGTTGCGGCCGTTGAGCACGAGATGCAGCTGGTCCGCCGGAGCGAAGGCGAAATCCATATTGGCGGCGGTCATTCCTGCGGCATTCGATATCTGCACCGAGCCGAAGACGTCGTCGCCGTCGCCAGGCGCGATCTGCGTGTTCCAGACCGTCTGATTGTCGCCCGGCACGCCGGCCCAGCGATAGTAATATTCGTACTTGTTCTGGATCGCGATGTCGTTGCCGCCGTAAAG
>Ga0209415_10009049_pt1 | contig 17142 bp, 11 predicted proteins | sample PeaSoiSIISIP2007_FD_187696 | JGI IMG/M metagenome (GOLD analysis project Ga0209415, IMG submission 187696) | Peat soil microbial communities from Weissenstadt, Germany - SII-SIP-2007 (SPAdes) (version 2) | ecosystem: Environmental > Terrestrial > Soil > Wetlands > Peat | place: Germany... | reverse complement strand
CGCTACGCCAACATCGAGGTCAGCTACCTGCTGCAACGGATGGAGGCGTATCGCGGCCTGGCGGTGCTGACCACCAACATGCGCGCGGCGCTGGATGCGGCGTTCCTGCGCCGCATCCGCTTTGCCGTACAGTTCCCCTTCCCGGACGCGGCGCAGCGCGCGGTGATCTGGCGGCAGGTGTTCCCCGCCGCGGCGGCAACGCGCGGCTTGGACGTCGAACGCCTCGCCCGGCTGCGCGTCACCGGTGGCAACATCCGCAACATCGCGGTCAACGCCGCATTCCTGGCCGCCGATGCCGGCGAGCCGATGCAGATGCACCATCTGCGCGATGCGGCGCACGCCGAATATGCCAAGCTTGAGCGGCGTCTGACCCAAGCGGAGAACGAGGCATGGGCGTAGCCGCTGCCCGCGCGCCTGGACCCGCAAAAACGCCCGCGGTCCGGACGGAGACGACAACGCGACCGCGAGTCGTCAATGTCCGGCAGACTTCGCACCTGTTGCAGCGCGCCTGTGATTGCGGCGCGACGGCCGGGTTCTCCGGACGTTGTGCTTCGTGCGACCGCGTCAGCCTCGAGCCCCGGCACGGCAGCGATTACGCGCACGCCACGGCGAAAGCACCGGATGTCGTGGCTGATGCGCCGGCGGCAGGGGAAACGCGTCTCGGCCACGATTTCGGGCATCTCGGCATCCATGCCGCAGCGGGCCCCGCCCCATCCGGCCCCAGCGCTGCCGCTCCATCGCGCCCGACCGGGAGCATTGCGCCGGCGCGTTCGGTTCGGCTCACCTCACCGGTTCGGGCGCAGGCCCAATTGCGCGTCTCCTCGCCGAGCGATCCGGCGGAGCAGGAAGCGCACGCCATGGGCAAGTTGATCGCGCGCATGGCGGAGCCGGCAGTTATCGCAAGCGATGCACCGCCGCAGCGGGCCGGGAGCGGTGGCGCGCAGCGCCAGACCGCGCCGGCGATTGCAAATGCGCCGGGCGACCCGCAGACGGTCTATCGCCGGGAAACCGGGCCGCCGATGGCGACGCCGGACATCGTGGCCAGCCTGAAAGCCGGCACATCTGGCGGCACGTCCTTGCCGTGCGGCATGCGAAGTTTCATGGAGCTCCGTTTCGGTGCCGACTTCAGCGCGGTGCGGGTCCATACCGACGAGCATGCGGCGGTGCTGTGCGGTCAGCTCAGCGCGCGCGCGTTCACGATCGGCCGCGACATCTACTTCGGCAAGGATCAGTTCCGAACCGACACGCCCGACGGCTGGGAGCTGATCGCCCACGAGCTCACCCACACCATCCAGCAAGGCAGCGTGGCGCAACCTCCGGCAGCTGCTGCCCGCGTCGCCGAACCACCGGTGAAGGCGGCGGCACCTGCACCGGCTGCCAAGCCAGGTCCTGCGGCACCTGCTGCCCGCGTTGCCGAACCGGTGCGTCCGCCGGCACCCGTCCCCGTCGCCAAACCGGAGAAGGCGGCGGCACCTGCCCCTGTTGTCAAGCCAGTTCCTGCGGCGGCGCCTGTCCGTGTCGCCGAACCGGTTCATGCCGCCGCGCCTGCCCACGCTGCCGCACCGGCGCATGCGGCGGCGCCTGCCCGCGTCGCCGCGCCGGTCCGAGCGGCCGCGCCTGCGCGCGTCGCCGAACGGGTACCCACATCGATCCAGCGCTTGGGCCTCGACGATTTGCTTGGGTCCTTTGTGGATCTAGCCAACATGATCCCGGGATTCCGGCTGCTGACGTTCGTCCTGGGCGTCAATCCGATCAACATGACGCCGGTTGACCGGAGTCCAGCCAACCTCCTGCGCGCGCTGATCGAGCTGATCCCCGGTGGCGGCATCATCACCAAAGCCATGGAGAACAGCGGCGTGTTCGACAAGGTCGGCGCCTGGGTCGGCGAGCAGATCGCGACCCTGGCGATGACCGGCGCGGCGCTGAAGCAGGCGCTGATGAGCTTCCTGGGCAGTTTGAGCCTAACCGACGTCTTCCACCCCGGCGACGTCTGGGACCGGGCGAAGCGGATCTTCACCGAGCCGATCGACCGGCTGATCGAGTTCGGCAAGGGGCTCGTCGTCGGCATCCTGAAATTCATCAAGGACGCCATCCTGCTGCCGTTGGCGAAGCTCGCCCAGGGCACGCCCAGCTGGGATTTGTTGATCACGGTGATCGGGACCAATCCCATCACCGGCGAGACGGTCCAGCGCACGCCGGAGAAGTTGATCGGCGGCTTCCTCAAGCTGATCCATCAAGACGAAGTCTGGGACAACATGCAGAGGTCCAACGCGATCCCGCGCGCTTGGGCTTGGTTCCAAGGCGCGATGAGCGCGGTTGTCGCTTTCGTTTCCCAGATTCCCGACAAATTCGTCGCCCTGTTCAAGTCGCTGACCATCGAGGATGTCGTCCTCGTAGCCGGCGCCTTCCAGAAGGTTGCGTCGGTATTCGGCGGCTTTATCGGCGATTTCATCTCATGGGCGGGAACCGCGCTATGGAATTTGCTGGAGATCATCTTCGACGTGGTCAGCCCCGGCGCGCTGACCTACATCAAGAAGACCGGCGCGGCGCTCAAGAGCATCCTGAAGAACCCGCTGCCCTTCGTGCACAATCTCGTGGCCGCCGCCAAGCTCGGCTTCGAGAATTTCGCCGGCAACTTCGGCACGCACCTCAAAGAGGGCCTGATCGACTGGCTGCCCGGCTCGCTGCCCGGCGTGTACATCCCCAAGGCCCTGTCGCTCGTCGAGTTCGGCAAGTTCGCGCTGAGCGTGCTGGGAATCACCTGGGCGCAGATCCGCTCCAAGATCGTCAAGGCGCTCGGCCCGAACGGCGAGACGATCATGAAAGCGCTCGAGACCGCCTTCGACATCGTCGTCGCGCTGATCAAAGGCGGCGTCGCGGCGGCATGGGAGCTGATCAAGGAGAAGCTGACCAACCTGAAGGACATGGTGATCGACGGCATCGTCGGCCTGGTGACCGACACGATCATCAAGAAGGCGGTCCCCAAGCTGATCTCGCTGTTCGTCCCCGGCGCCGGGTTCATCTCGGCGATCCTGTCGATCTACGACACGGTGAAGGTGTTCATCGAGAAGCTCGCCAAGATGATCGCGGTGGTGAAGTCGTTCGTCGACTCGATCGTGGCGATCGCGGCGGGAGAGATCAGCGGCGCGGCCAGCCGGGTGGAGGGCGCGCTCGCCGGCCTGCTGTCGCTGGCAATCAGTTTCCTGGCCGGGTTCCTGGGGTTGGGCGACATCGCCAGCAAGGTCATGGAGGTGGTCAAGAAGGTCCATGACGCGGTCGACAAGGCGCTGGATACGGCGATCAACTGGGTTATCACGAAGGCGAAGGCGCTGTTTGCGAAGTTGTTTGGCGGCAAGGACGACAAGTCGAAATGGACGACCGCCGTAGCTGCCGTCACAGCGGACGTGGAGAAGATGGAGAGCCAGGAAGCGAACATCGATCAAATAAAAGCGCGCATCCCCGAATGGAAAGCCCATTACGGCTTTACAGAACTGACGCTAACCGCGAGCGCGGACTCCTTTGAAATCGACGGCGCGATGAGCGCCAGCCGGCCTGTCATTAAGGGCGAGGCCGACAACCCGAAGGAAGGGCTGACGGGAACCTATAATAGCCTCCAGGGGCCGGTGGGCGACAAGATGACACCCGATCATGAGCCGCAGAACGCCTTGTTGACTTACGTGTCGGACATGTCGGTCAAAGGGTTCAAGGGCTTCCGCAAGCCGTTTTCCGGGACCAAGGTTGCCGGCTATGCACGCGGCGACGGAATCTGCCTGAATATGGCGGAGGACCGCCACAAGCAGACGCGCACCTATGGCGGCGCCGGGGGCGGCACCAAAAATTCGGCGATTGCAGCGATCGACGACAAGCTCAGTAAGCTGCCGGAGGATACGGGCGTCCAAACTGTGCAGAAAGCGGTCGGCGTCGTGGTGCGTAAGGCGTTGGACGACGACCACGTGAAAGTTCGCAACATCTACAGCACATCGAAATTGCCTCCTAAAACCAAAGCACGCGTCACCACGGCACTTGGAACCATAAAAAGTCTCAACCAGGGCGCCTGGCCGGAGCTGTTCACGTGAAGCACACCGGCATTGCTGCTCCTTGCCGGAAGGCGACAGCCCCCGCGAGCGACATCAACAATCGCTGCAGCATCCCATCGCTGCGCGCGTGCGGGAGTGTGCCGGTGAACGCGGTCGCGATCAGCGTGTATGTCGGCGCTGAGCCGGAGCGGCTGAGCGACGCCGGTGGCGCGTCCGCGGCCTACGACCGCTTTCCAGCGGAGCGTGCCCATGACCGATAGCGCCGCCCCGCTGGTTTCCTGCATCATGCCGACCAAGGGCAGGCCCGATTGGCTGCCGCAGGCGATCCGCTATTTCCAGAAGCAGGATTATCCCAACTGCGAGCTGATCATCGTCGACGCCAGCCCCGGCGACCTTGGCGCGCTGATCTCGCACGACGCGCGCATCCGTCACCATCGCGCGCCGCCGTCGCACACGATCGGTACCATGCGCAACATCGCTTGCGAGGCCGCGCGCGGCGACGTCATTGTGCTCTGGGATGACGATGACTGGTACGCGGCAAAGCGCATAACTGTGCAGGTCCAGCCGATTCTGCACGGCCGGGCCGACATCACCGCCGTCACCGACACGGTATTCTTCGATCTCGATCGCTGGGAATTCTGGCGCTGCAGCCGGGCCATGCACCGGCGCATTTTCGCGCTCGACGCGGTTTGCGGCACCGTGGCGTTCCGGCGATCCCTGTTCGGCGGCAGCTGTCGCTATCCGAACCTGTCGGCGGCGGAGGACGCCGCGTTCTTGGAATGTGCCGTCCGTCAGGGTGCGAGCCTGCAACGCGTCGCGAGCGACGGGTTATTTGCCTACGTGCGGCACGCCGGCAATACCTGGAAGTTCGAGTGCGGCAAGTTTCTCGACGCAACGGCCTGGCGGCGTGAGCACGAGCCGCGCGAGTTGGCCGCTGATCGCGCCTTCTATGCGGCACGCTCTCAAGCAATGGCGCACGCCGAGCCGTGTGCACTGGCGACGCCGGTTGTCGGGGCAGCGGGCCGCGTCGAAATCGTTCCCGAGCAACCGTTCGTCTCCTGTATCATGCCGACCGCCAACCGGCGGCGCTTCGTGCCGGGCGCCATCGCGCAATTCCTCGCGCAAGACTACCCGGCAGCCGAGCTCGTCATCCTCGATGACGGCGATGATTCGGTGCACGACCTGGTGCCGTCTCACCCGGCGCTACGCTATCTGCGCATGCCGCGCCACCGCACCTTGGGCCTCAAGCGCAACGCCGCCTGCGAGGCCGCACACGGCGACATCATCCTGCACTGGGACGATGACGACTGGTACGCGCCACACCGTATCCGCACCCAGGTGGAGGCGCTGTGCGCGAGCAGCACCGACCTGTGCGGCATCGACCGCGCCCTGTTCTTCGATCCGCGCGCGCCGGCGGCGTGGGAATATGTCCATCCCCGCGGCGGTGCGCCCTGGGTGTGCGGCGCCACGCTGTGCTTCCGCCGGGAGTATTGGCGCGCGAATCCGTTCGCCGACATGAACGTCGGCGAGGACACGCGCTTCGCTGCCGCCGCCCGACCGGATCAGCTTTGCGTGCTGCCGGACAACCGCTTCTTCGTCGCGCTGGTGCACGCTGCCAATACCAGCCCCAAGCAAGTGCGCGATCCACGCTGGCAGCCGAGGCCGGTCGAGGCCATCAGGGCGATGATCGGCGGCGACTGGCCGGATTTCAGCACCGCGTCAGCCGTGCTCAGCGCTGCGCCGGCGGTCAGGACGGCTGCGCCCGGGCCTGCGGTGCCGCCAGCTACGCCACGCGTCGGGCTACCAGGGCCTGACGCCGTGCCGCGGGTCATGCGACAAGGCGTCAGTGTCGTCATACCGCACGGTGGCACCGAGCGGTTGCCGCATCTCGCCGCCTCTCTGGCCAATCTTCGGCAATGCAGCGGCGTCGGTGAGATCATCGTCGTCGACATGAGCGAGACCCCTGTCGTCCAGGGGCAGGCCCGCCGCTGGGGAGCCAAATACGTGTTCGTGCGGAACGATGAAACCTTCGAGCGGGGCCGAGCGCTCGACGTCGGCTCCAGGTTGGCGATGTACGATCTGGTGCTATGGAAGGACAACGACCTGTTGATGACCGGTGATTTCATTGCGACGGCTGCGAGTGAAATCAGGCGTCGCGCACTGGATTTTCTCATTCCGTACGTTCGGATCAACTACCTTTCGGAGGCCGACAGCAAGGCCGTCATGGAAGGCCTGCGGGATCCGGCGCTCTGCACGGCGGCCAGGATGCTCGCGCCGGGAGGCCAGGTCAGCGGCGGTGCCGGGCTGGTCCGGAACGATTTCTTGCGCCGCTACGGCGGAATTCCAGAAGGTTTTCGCGGATGGGGCGGGGAGGATAATGCATGGGTCCACAAGGTTGCGCTGTTGGGGAGTAGCGCCATCAGTACCAACCGCGATCAGAGTCTGTTTCATCTGTATCACGCCCGGTCCGGCGCGCATGACGCAACGGTTCACCAACACAATCCGCATTATGCCGACAATCTAAGCCTTCTGGCGCGGATCACCGGCATCAGGGACAAGCGCCAATTTCTCGAGCGGTTCCCGGCGTCGCCTGCCAACTGTCTGTGGACGAGCAGTCACCGAATAGTCTTCGTCGCCCCGCCGACGGGGCATCGGCTGTATCCGCTCGCCTACCTCGCTGCCGAAGGGTTGCGAGAGCTGCTCGGGGCCGAGGTCTTCGTTGTCGAGGACTGTGACGAGGCGGGATGGCGCGCCGGTCCGGCAGAGCGTCGACCCGATGCCATGGTCTATTTCGATCAGGCCCGTGGCGTCCGGCTGCTGGCGCAGCAAGATCTGGCATGGCTCCACGACCGGATGGTTATTGTTGTCGACACGGTTGCGCCGATGCCCGCTTTCGATGCGCGGCTTATGGAGCGCGCCGCTGCGCTCTGCGTCACCTCCCGCGCCATCGGCGCACCCGTCCTGGCGCATGTGCCCACCTTTGCGCTTCCCGCAGACGGTGCGGACCCAACCGACATCGGCGTAGGCTTCGTGCAGCCTTTGAGCATTGTCCTCGGCGCCGTGCGCTCGCGCACGAATGAGCCGGGCGAACCCGCGGCCCCGAGCATCAATGGCGGGCAATCGATGCAGCACCCGGTGTGGGTCTATTGGGAGGGTGACTGCCCGGAATGGATCGCGGCCTGCCGGCGCACGATCATCGCGCATGCGCCTGGTGTTCGCTTGCTCGATCGGGATGGCTTCGAGCGCATCCGGGATGGGGATCGCGATATCGACATCGATCGGCTGCAGGTCGCCCACCGCGCCGACTTCATCCGGGCGTTCCTGCTCGCGCGCTACGGCGGGCTGTGGCTTGATTCCGACTGCATCGCGACGAGGCCGCTGACGCCGCTCCTCGACCTCGTGAGCGTGCACGATTTCATTGCCCACCGCGATCGCCAGGGCTTCTTTCCCAATGGCTTCATGGGCGCTCGGCCCGGCAGCGCGATCGCCGGCGAGTTTTATCGTCGGATTTGCGGCATTCTTCGCTCGGGCCAGCGCTTGGGATGGATTTCGCTCGGCGGCGAACCACTGACCGAGCTGCTCAAAAGCACAGACGTCCCCTGGCACGAGTTGGAATGCGAATTGATCCAGCCGGTTTGCTGGAGCCGGCCTGACGTCTTCTTCGCAGCCGCATGCCGCGACGACCATGAACGGTCATTCAACAACCGCGCGTTCTGCTACATGCTTTCCAATACGGAGATCAAGAAGTACGCAGCGCGGCACCCCGAGCTCTCACTGATGCAGCAGGACAGCTTCTTCCGCTTCCTGGTCGAAAAATCGACAAGTGCCGCGGTCCGCGAAGTAGCCGCCGACGGGGCGGCCCAGCGTGGCGCACGAATTCGCACTTCGGACCAATGGAGCGCGGCGAAGGACCGGTACCGGACCACCAAGCTCGCCGCGGAACATCTGAGCTTCTATTTGTCGTCGATCGCCGATATCTCGCCGACGCAAGTGTTGGAGGTGGGGAGCGAGCTTGGCCGCTGGGGCATGCTGATCGGCGATCGCGAAGGCAACGCACGGCGCGAAGGCGGTGAATCCACTCCGCCCATTCAGGTTCACGGCATCCAGCTTTCACCTGACATCGGCGTCGATCTGCATCGTTGCTTTTGCCAGACGGTGAACCAGGGAGATATTCAGGCTCCCCTGAATGCGGAAGATCGCCACTGGGATTTGGTGGTCGTGAGCGACGCATTGAACGTTTGGCCACCCGATGTCGCCAACCAGCTTGTCGCCAGGGCGACGGCTATTGCCGACTACGTTCTGATCTGGGATTGGTGTGAGGCTTGGCGGGACCGAGGCCGCGCCTTGGCGTCCGAGGTCGGCGAGTCACGACCGTGGTCGGACACGGTGCGAGCGAGCCGCATTGGGACGGTGCGGGACTGCCGGTATAACGCGCTTCTCCTCTCGCGGTCGGATCCCCGCCACATCGGGCGACGGGCCGAGCTTGAGAAATTGTTTGAGACGGTTTTTCACGAAAATTCCAGGATCGGCGACGAGTCGGTGTCTGGTCCCGGCTCGTGCCTGGCCCAAACCGCCGAGATTCGCCGCAGCCTTCCCCATCTCCTGCAGAGCATCGGAGCGCGGTCATTGCTCGACGCGCCGTGCGGTGACTTCAACTGGATGAAGCACGTCGTTCTGGGGCTCGAGGAGTATATCGGAGTTGATATCGTCTCCGATCTCGTTGCCGAGAATCAAAGGCGTTACGGAAGGACCGACCGGCGATTCATCAAGGCCGATCTTACGCGGGATGATCTGCCGGACGCCGACGTCGTTCTTTGCAGGGACTGCCTTGTGCATTTGTCATATGAGGACATTCGTCGCGCCGTAAGAAACATCAAGCGCAGCAGGTCTACCTATTTTCTGACCACGACATTTCCGAGATTGCAGGCCAACTCGGATATCGTCACCGGACAGTGGCGCCCGCTGAACCTCCAGTTGCTGCCGTTCAATTTCCCGAACCCGATCAGAATAGTCGTCGAAGGCTGCACCGAAGCCGGTGGCCGTTATGCGGACAAAAGCCTGGCGCTCTGGCGATTGAGCGATATCGGATAATGATGGACAGTGTCAGGTCGCGACAAGTGGCGGACATCGGCCGCCCCGCCGGCTTTGTCGCCAGCACCGGCGGGCGTGTTCAAGGTCAGCCTCGGCCTGACATTTGGAGTCGATTACATCCTGCCTCTGCTGCCGGCCATGAGATCGCGGTACAGCCGCCCCGGCTTTCTTTTTTGTGGGGACGGGTCAAGCACGTATATAGGTCCCTATTCTTTAGCCCGGTCATGACGAAAACTACGCTCCGGTGTGCCGATGATAGACGTCGTCAAGCCGCAGAATATCGTCCTCGCCGAGATAGCTGCCGACCTGCACCTCGATCAGCTCCAGCGGGATCTTGCCCGGGTTGGCGAGGCGATGGACCGAGCCCATCGGCACGTAGACGGACTCGTTTTCGTGCACCAGCCGCACATTGTCGCCGACCGTTACCTCGGCGACGCCGCGCACCACCACCCAGTGTTCCGAGCGGTGGAAGTGCTTCTGCAGCGACAGCCGCCCGCCCGAATTGACGCAGATTCGTTTGACCTGGTAGCGCGCGCCCAGGTCGGCAGTCTGGTAGAAGCCCCACGGCCGGTAGATGCGCCGGTGCTCCAGCGCCTCGTTGCGGTTGCGGGCCTTGAGCTGCTCGACCAGGTCCTTGACCCGCTCGGCCTCGCGCTTCGCCACCACCAGCACAGCGTCGGCGGTCGCCACCACGATGATGTCGTCGAGGCCGACCACGGTGGTCAGGACGGTTTCCTCGGAGCGGATCAGGCTGTTGCTGGTGTTGAGGACTTCCACCGGCCCTTCGATCACGTTGCCGGCGGCATCCTGCTCCTGCACGTCCCACACGGATTTCCAGTTCCCGATGTCGGACCAGCGGAAGCTGACCGGCAGCACGGTCGCATGCTCGGTGCGCTCCATCACGGCGTAATCGATCGACTTGCGGGGCGCCTGCCCGAACGGTCCCTCGGCGAGGCGGAAGAAATCGAGATCGGACACCAGGTTGTCGACGGCCCCCTTGGCGGCCGTCATGATGGCGGGCTCGAAGCGGGCAAGCTCGCGCAGCATGACGTCGGCGCGGAACATGAAGTTGCCGCTGTTCCACAGATAGCCGTCCCGAATGTAGCCCGTCGCGGTCGCCTCGTCGGGCTTCTCGACAAACGCCGCGACCTCGCGCACGGCCGAGCCGTTGGCGGGCGGCCTTGCGCTGATGTAGCCGTAGCTCGTGGCCGGATAGGTGGGTTCGACCCCGAAGGTGACGATCGCGCCTGCAGCTGCGGCCGGCAGGGCGGTGCGGCAGGCGGTCGCAAAGGCCTCCGCATCGGGGATCAAATGGTCGGCCGCCACCACCAGCAGGACGGCATTCGGATCGCTCTTGACGGCGAACTCGGACACCGCCGCAACAGCCGCCGCGGAATCGCGCCGCTGCGGTTCCAGGATGATGGTGGCCTTGACGCCTCTCGCGCGAGTCTGTTCGGCGACCACGAAACGGAAATCCGAATTTGTGATGATGATCGGCGCCGCAAACAGGCCGTCGCGGCTCACCCGGTCGAGCACCTGCTGGAACGTGGTGAGGTTGCCGATCAGCGGCACGAAATGCTTCGGCATCTTTTCGCGCGACACCGGCCACAACCGCGTGCCGGCGCCCCCGCACAGGATGACCGGGGTGACGAGTTGATCAGTCATCGAGGTTCCATCTGGCCAGGCAGGTCGAACGGGCCGACTGGCGGAGCCCAGGCGCCGGCGTCAGGCGGGGCTCGCGGTCGGTTGGTGGAGAGAGCACGTCGTTCCCTTGGACGACCGCAGTAGCGCAAATCGGCGCGTCCAGCAATGGCGCCTTAAGGTGAATAAGCCATTGTTGCGGCGTCAGGAACGCGTGATCCGGGCGACGCGATGGCAACAGTTGGGAAAAATTCAGCGGGCCTGCGAAAAAATCACGTCGGGGCTGGCGGCAACGGCGGTTCGGTTCCATCAGGCAGCGGGATATCGTGGCAATTGAGGGTCATGGCCACCATCGTGTAGTAGCCGATCAACGCGGTGAGCTCGACGACGCCGATCTCGTGCCAGCGGTCGAGCACGCGGCGATAGTTCGTCTCGCCGACCGTCCGGCGGCGATTGAGTTCCTCCGCGTAATCGAAGATCGCAAGCCCGTCGGCGTCGAGGCCGGCGGGACGGCATCCGGCAAGCACGTCCGCAATGACGTCGCGCGGCAGCCCCGCCTTGACGGCCATCTGCTCGTGGATGAACCATTCGAGCTGGGCATGGCAATGGTGCGCCGTCACCAGGATGGCGAGCTCGTTGAGCGCCGGCGGCAGCGAGGTGCGGTAGCGCAGCAATTCGCCGAACTGCTGCCACTTGTCGGCGAGCTCCGGCCGGTACAGCGCCGCCCGCAACGGCCCGCGCAACTCGCCGCGCGGCCCGGACACCACCGCATCGTGGACGCGCCGCTGCTCTGGCGTCATCGTGTCGGTCGGAAACAGCGGAATGCGCGACACGAAGAATCTCCCTTTGTTCATCCCTTCGCGGCGTCCCACCCGAGCTCGCGCAAGATCTCGTCCGTGTGCTCCCCGAGCAGCGGCGGCGGCCGGCGATATTCGAGCGGCGCGTTGGCAAACCGCATCGGGCTCGCCACCTGCGGCACCTGTCCGGCGAGCGGGTGCGGCAGCTCGAAGCGCATGTCCCGGTGCCGGATATGCGGCTCCTCGAAAACCTCCGGGATGGTGTTGATGGGGCCGCACGGCACGCCGGCCCGTTCGCAGCCGTCGACCCAGTGGGCGCGGTCGCGGCTCGCCAATATCTCCGAGATGATCGGCGTGAGCACCGCATTGTTGCGCACCCGCGCCGCGTTGGTGCGGAACCGCTCGTCTTGCGCAAGCTCGGGGCGGCCCATGACGGTGCAGAACCGCGCGAACTGATCGTCGTTGCCGACTGCGAGCACCAGGAAGCCGTCGCGTGCCCGAAACACGTCCTGCGGCTGGATGTTCGGATGGGCATTGCCGCTGCGCCGCGGCGGCTTGCCGGAGACGAGGTAGTTCATCGCCTGGTTGGCGAGGAACGACACGCCGACATCGAGCATGCCGATGTCGATATATTCGCCCTGGCCGGTGCGCTCGCGCCGGGCGAGCGCGGCGAGCACCGCGATCGTCGCATACATGCCGGTCATGATGTCGACGATCGGCACGCCGACCTTTTGCGGCGCGCCGCCCGACTTGCCGTCGGCTTCGCCGGTGACGCTCATCAGCCCGCACATGGCCTGGATCATGAAATCGTAGGCCGCCTGGTCGCGCCGCGGGCCAGTCTGGCCGAACCCGGTGATCGAGCAATAGATCAGCGCCGTGTTGAGGGCGGCGAGGTCGCTGTAGCCGAGGCCGTATTTTTGCAGTGCCCCGACCTTGAAATTCTCCAGCACGATGTCGGCGCGCGCAGCGAGTGCCCGCACGATGCGCTGGCCGGCCGGGTCCGCGAGATCGAGCGTGATCGACCGCTTGCCGCGGTTGACGGCGAGATAGTAGCCGGCCTCGCCGGTGTCCGCGCCGGTCTTGTCCTTGAGAAAAGGCGGCCCCCAGCCGCGGGTGTCGTCGCCCGAGCCCGGCCGCTCGACCTTGATCACGTCGGCGCCGAGATCGGCAAGGATCTGTCCGGCCCACGGTCCCGCCATGATTCGGCTGAGGTCGAGGACGCGGATATGGGAGAGCGGGCCGGCCACGCGATCGCCTTTCAGAGATCGTCGACCGGCTCGGTGGCACGCACCGAGGGGCGCGCCGCGAACTTCGCGTGCCAAGCCGCCGCCAGCGGATGGCCGCTGCGCCAGTCGTCGGCTGCAAAACGGAAATCGAGATACGACAGCGCGCAGCCGACAGCGACATGGCCGATCGAGAAGGGGCTCGCTTCGAGGTCGTCCGCCTCGCGGTCGAGCGCCGCCAGCACGGCCTTGCGCTTTGCCGCGAACGCCGCGAGATGCGCTTCGGAGGGACGCGCGCGCTCGCGCTCGTTGCGCCACAGCAGCAGGAAATCCAGGAAGCCGTCGCCCAGCGCCTGCCGCCGCAGCGCCGCCATGCGCGCTCGCGCATCGAGGGGATGCAATCTCGGTCCGTCGTGAAGCGAATCCAGGTATTCGCAGATCACCGGGGAATCGTAGAGCACGGTGCCGTCGTCGAGCACCAGGGTCGGGATTTTCGAAAGCGGGTTCTCCGCCATCAGCACCGCATGCGGCTTGGTGAAGGCCACCACGCTGCGTACGCAGGTGATGCGGTCGGCGAGGCCGAACTCGTGGGCCACGATCATCACCTTGCGCACGAAAGGCGAACGCGGAGACCAGTGCAGCTTCATGCAATGTCCTGTTGATCGGATGCGGTCACGGGGGCGTCGTCGGGCTGACAAGCTCAGTCAAACGCGCAAAGATAAGGCGGGTCAAGGGCGCTTGGAGCGCGGGCGTCTCGCCCGCGCTCCGATTCGGCCATGACGGGGTGCAATCACGAAGGACTGTTCATGGATTACGATCCGCGCAGCGAGCCGCACATGCTCGCGCACGATCCGACCACCTCGCTGGTGGTGCCGCGGCCGATCGGCTGGATATCGACGCTGAGCCCCGCGGGCGTCGTCAACCTCGCGCCCTACAGCTTCTTCAACATCCTCTCCAGCAAGCCGCCCTTCGTGCTGTTCTCCAGCAATTCCCGCAAGCATTCCCAGGCCAATGCGGAGGCGGGCGGGGAATTCGTCTTCAACCTCGCGACCTGGGACCTGCGCGCCGAAATGAACCTCACCGGCACCGATTTTGCCGACGGCGTCAGCGAGCCCGACATGGCGGGGCTCGAGATGGTGCCGTGCCGGTTCGTCAAGCCGCCCCGCGTCGCGCGCTCGCCGATCGCGCTCGAATGCCGCTACAGCAAGACCGTCGAGCTCGTGTGCGAAAGCGGCCGGAAGATGCCCAACGCGCTCGTGGTCGGCGAGGTCATCAACGTGCACATCGACGACGCCGTTATCCACGACGGCATGATCGACGTGGCCCGCATCCGCCCGCTCGCGCGGCTCGGCTACATGGACTACAGCGTGGTGGATAACATCTTCACCATGCTGCGGGTGCCGCCGCCCGCGCGCGTGCCGTGACCGGAGAGATTGAGCCCATGAAGCTTGAGCAGTTCCGCCTCGATGTCGCCGACGGGATCGCGATCGTCACGTTCGATCGCCCGCCGGTCAACGCCCAGAACCGCCAGACCCGCGAGGAGATCGTGCGCATCTTCGATGCCATCAGCGACCGCGACGACATCCGGGTCGCGATCCTGACGGCCTCTGGCGACGTGTTCTGCGCCGGCGCCGATATCAAGGAGCGGGTCGATCTCGTGCACGAGCCGGGCGACTACATCCGCCACAATCGACTGGTGCGGGAATCGTTCTACGCCGTGACGGACTGTGCCAAGCCCGTCATCGCGGCCGTCAACGGGCCGGCGATCGGGGCCGGCTTCGTGCTGATGCTCGCCTGCGACATCATGCTGGCGTCCGAGAACGCCTATTTCGTGATGCCGGAAATCAATGTCGGGCTCGCCGGCGGCGCCCGCTTCCTGATGGAGCACCTGTCGCGCTCGCGCGCCCGCGCAATCTATTTCACCGGACGCCGCGTGCCGGCGGCGGAGCTTTACCGCCTCGGCGTCATCGAATCCTGCCCGGCGCGTGCCGGGCTGATGGAGGCGGCGCTCGACATCGCGCGCGAGATCGCCGCCAAGAGCCCGGTCGCGGTGCGCCACATCAAGCGCGCCTTCAACGCCATCGAGGAAATGCCGGCCCGCGACGCCTATCGGTTCGAGCAGAGCGTGACGGTCGAGCTCTCCCACACCGAGGATGCCCGCGAGGCGCAGCGTGCCTTCGTGGAAAAGCGCAAGCCGGTGTTCAAGGGACGGTAGCCTTCAACCTCGCCCCGCAAGGGGCGCGAGGAGAACAGGCGCCAGGGCCTCACTATTGCTTCCGCCGCGCGGAAGCGTCTAATGCGGTATCAAAATCGCGTTCACCGCAAGGAAGGTGCCGTCATGTCCAGTCGGATTCGTCACATCGCCATCATCGTCCCGGATGCCGAGGAGGCGGCGAAGTTCTACGAGCAGGCGCTCGGCCTCAAGCGCGCCGGCAAGGCACGCCGTGGCATTTACATGTCGGACGGCGTCATCAACGTCGCCCTGCTCACCAAGGAGCATGAGAACGAGAAGCTCGGCCTCTACCATTTCGGCGTGTGGGTCGACGATCTCGATGCGTCCGAAAAGCAGGTCATGGATGCGGGCGGCACCTACCTCGCCGGCCGGCCGACCTCGCCGAACTCGTTCTACGAGGCGAAGTACCGTGATCCCAACGGCGTGGTGTTCGATCTCACCCACAACGGCTGGGCCGGCGCCGCCAAGGACGTGGTGGCAAAATCTTAAGGCCGTCCGTGGGGGCTCCGGCATTGGCGCGTGCGGCTGCGGCTGATCGATGACACATTCGTCTGACCGCGTCATTGTCATCGGGGCCGGACCGGTCGGCCTTTGCCTGTCGCTCGCGCTTGCCAAGGAGGGCGTTCCCGTCACCCTCATCGAGGCGCTCGGGGATGATAATTTCCTCGAGCAGGTGCCGCGCGCCGGCACCAACCATCCCGCCACCCTGGAGATGTACGACCGCATCGGGCTTTACCAGAAGCTCGAGCCGCGCGGCATCATCGCGCCGGTGTTCCACTATTGGGACCGCGCCGACCGCAAGCTGATCGCGGCGTTCGACCACGTCCTCCTGCGCGACGACACGCGCTTTCCCTACGTGCTGCAATGCGAGCGCATCAAGATCGTCGAGGAAGCGCTCAAGATGGCGAAGGCCCATCCGGGCATCGACCTGCGCTTGTCGTCGACGTTCGAGCGTTTCGAGCAGAACGGTTCGGGTGTGGTGGCGCACTTCGTCAATCCGGCCGGAGAGGCCGAGCGCATCACGGGCGCCTATATCGTCAGCGCCGAGGGTGCGCGTAGCATCGTGCGCAAGGACCTCGATATCGAGTTCGAGGGCTTCACCTATTCGGACCTCACCTTGAACATCGAGGTCGCCTACGACTTCCGCCGCCACGGCTATGCGGAGCGCAACTACATTTCGGATCCCGTGGAGTGGTCCAACCTGTTCCACTGGAAGGGGCCGCCCGATCGTTGGCGCGTGCATTTTCCGGTGGAGGCGTCGCAGGACCAGGAAGCCGCGTGCCGTCCCGAGACGTTGCAGGCGCGCCTTCAGGCCTTCCTGCCGACCGGCCGCGCCTTCGATATCGTCGGCAGCAACCTCTACACGGTGCACCAGCGGGTGGCGAAGAAGTTCCGCGGCGGCCGCGCAATTCTCGCGGGCGACGCTGCCCATGTGAACAGCCCGATCGGCGCCATGGGGATGAACAGCGGCGTCCACGACGCCTTCAATCTCGCCGACAAGCTCGTGAGGATTTTGCACGGCGGGGAGGGCGACGAGATTCTCGATCGCTATGAACGCCAGCGCCGCCACGTGGCGATCCAGCACACCCAGGCCCAGACCATCCGCAACAAGCGCCTGCTCGCCGAGAAAGATCCCGAGATACGCAAACGCAGCCAGGACGAGCTCCGTCGCATCGCCGAGGACCCGGCGCAGGCCCGCGCCTTCCTGCTGCGGGCCTCGCTCATCGAAAGCCTGCGCGAAGCCGAACAGATCATGTGACGCCGGTAGGGTGGGCAAAGGCGCTCGGCACAACGGCTGTTGGGCAGACGAACCTCTCGCGCCGTGCCCACGCGGTCGGAGTTCTCACATACTGACGGACCGCGTGGGCACGGCGCGAAGAGCGCGCCTTTGCCCACCCTACAGGGCCTCCTCCACCCGCACGCTGCGGCAATCCACCTCGAACTCGAGGTTCTGCACCGGCGGGCGCGTGAAGTGCCACGTCACGCCGGCGTGGCCGGCGCCGCGGCGAACGAAAGCGTCGGCGAGCAACGGATAGGCGTCGCGGATCGTATAGAGCTGGGTGGCGGTGGTGTCGCGCCAGCCGACACCGAACAGCGTGAGCCGCCGGGTGATCTCCTCC
>Ga0209415_10009048_pt1 | contig 17142 bp, 10 predicted proteins | sample PeaSoiSIISIP2007_FD_187696 | JGI IMG/M metagenome (GOLD analysis project Ga0209415, IMG submission 187696) | Peat soil microbial communities from Weissenstadt, Germany - SII-SIP-2007 (SPAdes) (version 2) | ecosystem: Environmental > Terrestrial > Soil > Wetlands > Peat | place: Germany... | reverse complement strand
GTTCCTGGGCTACCCGGCATGCTACTTCGGCTTTGGCCTGTTTGCGACGCTGTTCCTGACCTCGGTTCTAGGGCTGGCTCGCGTGTTGCAGGTGGAAACGATGCTTCCCGTCTTACGGCTTGTGTCCCTGGGCGGGGTTCTGTTCGCGGGTAATTTTGTGGCGCAGGAAGTACAGCGATTCTGGGTGAACGGGTTTCAGCCGAACACATTCGGACTGCCGACGTGCGCCTACGGACTAATATTCTTCCTGATCATCTTCGGGCTTTCCTTCCGGCCGGTTTACTCTCCGGGCAAAGGGCCGGAGAAGGCGGGACTCGGAACACCAGTTGCTCCGGCGAAAGTTTAGCCTCAAAATGCGCTGACGGAAGAGTACCGACCATCCATCCACAAATCCGGACATGAACGAAACTGCCTCTGCACTGGAGACGCGGGCATCTGGCTTCGCGCGGGTGCGTCGGCGGGATGACGGCTAAGGAGACCACCGCCCAGTATCTGCATCTGTCGGTCAAGCATCTCCAGGCGCGGCCAAGTCCTGAATGACGGGATATCCTTCCATTACTTTTCAAATTCGGGGGTGCGAGCCGCTATGCGACGTTCTTTCGAATCGACACTCCGACGCCGCTTGCAAGAAAGGATTAGGAGGAAACAGATCGGATGCGGCAACATCGCGTCCGAGCATTGGGATAGAATTTGGAGGGTTTCCTGGAGGATCGAATGTTTAGAACTGTGGCGAAGAAACCAATTCTGACCGCCGCGTGCGCTGTGGTTCTATCCTTCTCTTCATGGGTGCCGCGAGAGGCATAGGGTACAGCCGTGACTTTAGTGCCAGGAGACCTCACTACACACACGGCGGTCAACCGCTTCAACCAAGCATTTAATCGGCATGACGCAGAAGCAGTGGCGTTGTTGTTAACCGACGACACAGTATTTGAAAATACGTCTCCTGCGCCGGACGGGAAGCGGATCGAGGGAAAAGCCGCGGTCGTCGAGTTCTGGCGAGGATGGTTCGCGCGTAATCCAGACGCGACGTTCGAAGAAGAGGAGATGATCGTCAGCGGCAACCGCGCCGTCGTCCGCTGGGTGTACCGTAAGATGCGCAACGGACAGCCGTGGCACATCCGTGGCGTAGACATCTTCACCGTGCGCGACGGCAAGGTGGCCGCCAAACTCGCTTATGTCAAAGGGTAAGGCTCCCCGCTTAGCGGCAGGGAGAGCCGTCTCATGACAAGTTCCAACCCACGACTGCGCTGTGACGACGCTGCGACGTGCGGCGAGTTCACTGCTGCTTTGGTGGGCCGCCCTTCGCTGCGCCGCCAGCCGCGTTGATCTGGCCCTCGTCCCAGTGTTCGTCGGCCTTACCATCGACAAACCGCCACATGTCGAAATGCGTGGTGGTGTAGGTCTGGCCGGGGTTACGAGGGTCGGGGCGTGTGCTCACCGACGCCACGCAGACGATGTCGTTGCCCTGCGAGGTCACGGCGACGATCCTGGTGCTCCAGTCCTTGGGGTCGGCGGGAATGGGCCTGGGCGCAGCCTTGCTGAACGCGGTCATAACGATCTGGCGACCGGATGAGAAACCGGGGTTGTGCTGAATGTAGCGTTCGGTGAGCCACTTATCGGCCTCGTTCCAATGGCCGTAAGCGAGCAGATCGATGACGATATGCATGGCGGCCTGCTTATTCTTGTTGAGCACGGGGTCCTTGTCCGTGAACAGGGCGGTAGGATTGTCAACGCCCACGACTGGAGCGGCTTGCCCGAAGATCTCGGAAGTGGCGACCAACGTAATCACCGCGATGTGAAGCTTCATGCGTACTATCGTTCCCGAACTCGGGTCTTGTGTCAAGGAGGTTATACAGAACGGTTGCGGCACGCGGCGAAAAACCGATAAGCGGCACGTCAACCCCGCGCCCGCTGTCGTTTCGCGATTACTCCTGGATTACGGCGCATCCTCCGATTACTTTTTCAGATTTGGCGTTTGGCGTGCAGCCGACGATCCGCAGAAGTACTCTTAGGCGGTCTCTGGAAGCGCGTGCTCATCCTCCAGAAAGTCACTGACCCTGCGATTGTCCACCGCTTCTTGGCAAACGATACATAGAGGTGCCCATGGCATCGCAGCTAGGCGCCTCGCACCGATGTCCTCCTCACAGTTGAGGCAAATCCCAAAGCTGCCACTATCGATGCGCCCCAAGGCAGCCCTGACTTCGCGCAACCATAAGGACTCCCGATTGAGCGCACCCACTGCTGAATCGCGTTCTTGAGCCTGTTGAATTCGATCTAGTTCATCCGCGCTCGTTTCAATCGCGAGAGCCTCGCGGTTGCGGCGTCCTTCTCTCAACTCGGCCAGCCGAGTGTCCAGGGTTTTTCGGAATTTTTGTAGTTCACTTTTTTTTAGAGGAGTATATTCAGGTTGCGCTGCCTCTGAGACCTGAAGCGTGTTGGACGAAACTGGAAATGGCGCTTAACGGTCCTCAGGAGAGCGAAACCCGATGATTGGATTTCCTGCATCTATCGGCAAACAGCGGCCCATCTGAGCTGAGGCTCGATGCCTCCGCATGCTTTTCCGCTGGCGCCGTGCGCGTTGTCACTCGTTGTTACCCTTGGGCTGTAAGTTATTGGGGAATTGGTAGCTGCTAACGGGAATCGAAGGCGCATGGCGCGCCAGTTCAGTTCGTCTCATCTGGGTCTATCTTGTACTAAATGGGTTCAACTGGTACCGCAGACACGCCCAAAAAACTGTTGTGAACCCGCGACGTTGTCACTCGGTTGTCACTCGCGCGCTGTTTTCGGCGTTGCGGCACTGCCGCGCAAGTACCACAGCATCAGCGTTGCATTTGGCGAGTTCCTATTCGGGCAAGCCGATCTTCGCCCGTAGCGCTTTCGTTCGCGGATCCGCGCGAAGTGGGGCGAATTCCGGATACGTGAGGTCGCGGCCGATTCGGACGGGACCCATTGGAATCGCCCGTTCCAAAGCCTGGAACGCGCGATCCTTGTCGCCCAACGCCACGAAGATTTGAGCTTGCGCGATGGGGCGGGGCTGAATCATGGCGATTCTCTCGGCGTCTTCGCTGCGGCCGGCGACCGCATACGCGTATCCGAGTTCTCCGGAGCCCGACGCCGACAGGTTGCCCTCGAACCGCTTTTCGAGAATCGGAATCGCCTCAGCCGCTCTGCCCTGGAGAACCATAGCCCGAGTGCACGGTTGCTCGCAATGCGCCGCCGCTTCGTCCATGCGGCCGGCTGCGAATAAGACGCCGGCGAACACTCGTTGAGTATTCCGCGACAGGGGATCGCTTTTCTCCGCCAACCGCATTTGCGCGATCGCTTCGCCCAGCCGTTGCAAGGGCATCAGAACCGATAATGCAAAATCTGCGCGAGTTAAAGACCGGCTTGGTTCCAGTTCAAGCGCGTGACGAAAGCTTTTTTCAGATTGGACCCATTGCCCGTCGCGCGCTTGAACCATTCCGAGCGCGGCGTACGCTTCGGCCAAGAGCGGATCGAGCTGCAATGCCTTCTCGACAACCGCGTGCATCCGAGACATTTCCTCGGCACGATCCAAGACAGCCCAACTATTCAAGCGGTCTTCGCCAGTCCGGTACGCATAGGCCGCCCCGAGTCCCGCGTAAGCAGGCGCAAACGAGGGGTCCTTTGCGATAGCCTCTTCATACAAGTCCACGGTTTGGTTCCGGCCACCACTGACCGTAGATTGGGCTTCAATCGCCCTCGCTCGGAGATAAAGGTCATACGCGTCCGTGCTTGTCTCATACCGCCTGCGGCCTTGACCGAGCTTCAATCGCAGACTATTTACCATGCCTCGCGAAATCTCATCCTGAATGGCAAAGACGTCGGTCAGCTCCCGGTCGTAGCGGCCAGACCAAAGCGGGAAATCGTCGCGAACGCGGATCAACTGGGCGTTAATGCGCAATTGCTGTCCGGATCGAAGCACCGATCCTTCAAGCAGGTATTCCACATCCAATTGCCTTCCCGCATCTCGAACGTTCTCCGGCTTTCCCTTGAAAACAAACGAAGACGTCTGGGATCGTACCGTCAGCCCGTCGATGATCGAAAGGTCGCGGATGATTTCGCCTGTAAGAGCGTCGGCGAAGTAGTCGCTGTTGGGTTCCTGGCTCAAGTTCACCAAAGGCAAGACCGCGATCGAAACGGTGCTTGGGTGCTGAAAGCGCCACGACAGGAACACCGCCGCGGCGATCACGGCGGCGGCGAATCCGGCAAGTAACCACGCTTTGCGACTCAGGGGCGTCTTTGACAGGGGAGCCAGTGCCGACTCCTCACCTCCGACTCCGCGGAAAACGGGGACGTAGCCTCCCTTCGGAAGCTCGATAACCAGGGGGTCATTCTTGCCATCGCCCAGGTAGTATTCGCTCAACCTTGCCCGGAGCCTGCTCGCCTCCGTGCGAACAATGGAGTCCTGCTTGGGGTCGTGATCCGTGGCCCGTCCGAAGACTTCGATGGCGAGCACGGACTCCTTAATCTCGTCGTCCCGGCCCTCGAGATGCCGTTCGACGACAAAGCGCAAAAACCGGGCAAGCCGCTCGTTTCGGGCGAAGCCGAGGCTGGCCACGACCCGCTCAAGCTGCCGCTTCACAGCACTGGAATCGAGCTCCGCCGTGGTCATCGTCTCTTGAGCATACGCCCTGTTTTCAATCTGGTGCAAGTGTATGAAACACCCTTCCAACGCTTCCGAACTTGTTTCGCCGCACGATCCGGGCGCATTGTGTTGGCATGTCAGTCGCCGAACCAAAGAGCTCGAATCTGGCCGTCATGGTCCTTCGAGTCGTCCTCCTGTGGGTAACGCTCGGATCTGCCGCTGCGCAATCAACTGGCACGTTCACCCCGGCGAGCTCCATGACCACGCCGCGGGCGGGGCACACCGCGACGCTGCTCCCCTCCGGCAAGGTCTTGATCACAGGGGGCTCCGGCCCCGCGGCATTCGGCTCTCCGTTAGCAACCGCGGAGCTGTTCGACCCCTCCACGGGTGCGTTCACCCCAACCGGCGGCATGAACGCACCCCGGGGTATCCCGGCTTCTATCAGATCAACGTTCTTGTGCCGGACGGCATCACGCCTGGAAATACCGTTCCCGTGCGCTTGTCCTATCTCGGAAGATCCAGCAACGAAGTAATGGTCGCCGTCCAATGAGAGCGTCCCGTCCAATGAAAGCATCGATGCGGACCGCCTCGGTCTTTCTCATATTTAACTGGGTCTGCTTTAACTGGGTCTGCTGTGCGGGTTCGATCCTGGGGACCTGGAGAATGGACCCGCGGAAGTCCACGTTTGCCGGGCAATCGGCCCCCGATTCCCTGCTGCTGCGGATCGAGCGCCACGCGAAAGGCGAAGTGTTTACGGTAGACCGGATCGAATCCGATGGACGGCACACCAGTTCCAGCACCGTTCTGTACCTCGACGGCACATCGAGGGTTTTTCAGGATTTCGAATGCTCCGGCTCGCAATCTTCGCGCAGCACGGATAGCAACACCGTGGAAATCGTCCGGAATTGTGAATTGGGGCATTGGATACGGCTGACCAGTAGACTGGCTGGCGCGGATCGGCAACTTGTTCTGGAAATAACCGAGCAGTTTGCAGACGGCCGCCGGTTTGAGCGGAGGCTTGTGTTCGAGCGAGTGCGGGAGTGACGACGACAGGGGAAAGAAGGATTGCATGCCAAAGAAGATCGTGATCGCAACCTTGATGCTGAGTTCCGCGGCGCTGGCGCAGCAATACGTGATTTCCACCTATGCCGGCGGCGCACCGCTTCCAACACCAGCGCCGGCCACGAGCGTCAACCTTGATTCGCTCACAACCGTCGCCACCGACACGGCGGGGAATGTTTACTTCAGCAGCCAGTTCTCGCTATTGAAGTTGGATGCCAGCGGAACTCTGACTCGCATCGCCGGGAACTCCAGACAGGGCTACTCAGGTGACGGCGGACCCGCGCTTAATGCGCAAATATTTGCGGCCTCGGGAATCGCCACGGATGCCGGTGGCAACCTCTATTTCGCGGATTCCGGCCGCGTGCGGAAGATCACGGCGGACGGCATCGTCGTGACCGCTGCCGGCAACGGGTCTGGGGTTTTCGGGGGAGATGGAGGAGCGGCAACCTCAGCCGGGTTCACCGCCGACGGAGTCGCCGAGGATGCGTCCGGAAACATCTTTATCGCGGACGTTGCAGGGGGCCGAATCCGTAAGGTCACGCCGGATGGAATCATTACAACAGTAGCGGGGAACGGCACCTGTTGCTTTTCCGGAGATGGAGGACCGGCTACCGGCGCGGCGATCCCTGATCCGACTGCGGTCGCACTGGACAGTCAGGGCGACCTGTTTATCGCCAGCATCGCGAACTACCAGCGTATCCGCAAGGTTTCCCCTGACGGCACCATCACTACCATCGCTGGGGGCGGGAACGATACAATCGCCAACGGCATTCCCGGCACGGACGCGTCACTTGCCTATCCGCTCGGCTTGGCGGTGGATACCGTGGGCAACGTTTTTATCGCTGACCTAACTCGCGTACGCAAGGTTTCGCCCAGCGGCATCATCACCACCGTCGCCGGTAACGGGATGTATGGTTCCGCGGGGGACGGAGGTCCCGCGACGGCCGCGCAATTCGACCGGGCGACGGGCGTCGCCGTCGACAGCGGCGGAAACCTGTTCATCGCGGATAACTTCGTCATTCGCAAAGTCTCGACAGATGGAATTATCACTACGGTTGCGGGGAACGGCAGTTGCTGCTTTTCCGGGGATGGCGGTCCCGCGACTCAGGCACAATTCACCCTGCCCTGGGATGTTGCGCTGGATGCCACAGGCAACCTCTTTGTGGCGGATCCTGCGACGCATCGTATCCGAAAGATTTCCCCCGATGGGATCATTACCACCGCCGTGGGCAATGGCGCTTCCTGCTCCTATCCGAACGGGTGCCCACAGCCAGGCGATGGCGGCCCAGCCACAGCAGCGGAGCTGTTCAATCCCGCGGGCGTAGCCGTCGACAAGTCCGGCAATCTGCTCATTGCTGATTTTTTTGACTCGGTCCGCAAGGTCAATCCGGCCGGGATCATTACAACAGTGGCGTCAGGCGTTCCCGGATTTCGGGTAACCAGCGACGCCGCCGGTGACGCGCTGGTCATGCAGGGCGCGACGATCGCCAAGATTGCACCAGATGGAAGCGTTTCCTACGTGGCAGGCAACGGTAGGCCAGGGTTTTCGGGTGATGGCGGACCAGCGGGCGCGTCGGAGTTCGACACAGACGACCCGGCCGGTTGTGACGGACCCGGCGGCGGGATGGCGTTCGACCCCTCGGGCGATTTGGTTTTCGCGGACACCTACAATGACCGGATCCGCCAAATAACCCCCGGCGGGATCATCAGCACGATCACGAGCGGGAGCCCGCTTGCATACCCCTCCAGTCTTGCGTTCGACAGTGCCGGCAATGCTTTCATCACCGACTTCGAAGCCAATGGCGTTTTTCAGCGCACCGCGGACGGATCCGTGGTCACGGTCGCGGGTAACCAAGGGCTCGGATACACCGGGGATGGAGGACCGGCTGTCGGCGCCTCGCTCCAAGCGCCGGCCGGAATCGCGGTCGACCCTGCGGGAAACATCTATGTCGCTGATACCTACAACAGAGCGATCCGCGTACTGCGGCCCACCAATCACTCCGTCCTGATCGGCGCGGTGGTGGATGCGGCGAGCCAGAGCGTGGCTGCCGTTTCCCCCGGCAAGATCGTCGTCATTTACGGAGCGGGACTCGGTCCCGCACAGTTGGTGCAGAACCAGGCCTCCGGCGGCAAATTCGGCACGGCCGCGGGCGGAACTTCGGTGTACTTCAACGGGATCGCAGCGCCGATTCTCTATGCATCGTCGACTCAGGTTGCCGCGGTCGTGCCGTATGCCATCAATGGCACCGCGGCGCAGGTGACGGTGGCGTATCAGGGGGAAACATCGGATCCGTTTCCGGTGTCCGTCGCGTCCTCCGCGCCGGGTATCTTCACCGCGAATCAAACCGGCGCAGGCCAGGCGGCCGCGGTGAATTTCGATGGAACCATCAACTCCCCGACAAATCCTGCAAACGTCGGCGCGTATGTGTCGCTGTATGCGACCGGCGAGGGGCAGACGTCACCCGCTGGCGTAGACGGGCAAGTGAGCTTGGGCCAAACCCATCCCGTCCTTCCAGTCACTGCAACGGTCGGCGGACTCCCTGCGGTGGTTCAGTACGCCGGCGGCGCACCAGGCCAGGTCGCCGGCCTCATGCAAGTTAACGTGCAGATCCCCAGCGCCGTGCAGGCAGGAGGATATGTGCCGGTGGTGTTGAAGGTCGGCGGCTCTTCAACCACGGCGGGCGCGGTATGGATCGCCGTCGCAGGCTCGGGCCGATGAAACATTTTGCAGCGGTTACGGTTTCGCTGCTGGGAGGCTTCTCGGTCTCCCAGGTCATGGCACAGTCGACCGGCACGTTCGCCTCGACCGGTCACTTGACGGTCGAGCGGATGTATCACACGGCGACCTTGCTCACCACCGGCAAAGTTTTGGTGGCCGGCGGCTTCGCGATTCTCTCGGGCTGGCCGGTCTGGTCCACCGCGGAACTGTACGATCCCTCGACAGGCACATTCAGCTCGGCAAGCAGCATGACGACCTCGCGTTTCGGCCACACCGCCACTCACCTCCCGGACGGGAGAGTCTTAATCGCAGGAGGCGATTCCAGCACTCCCTACATGGGTTATGGCAGCTCTGCTCAAGCCAGCGCTGAGTTGTACGATCCGGCCACGGGATTTTTTACGGCCACAGGTACAATGAACGCCGCGCGAACGTATCATTCCGCAACGCTGCTCAATACCGGCAAGGTTCTCATCAGCGGTGGATTCGTGTACGACGCGCAGGGGAATCAAATCTCGCTGCGGAGCGCAGAGCTGTACGATCCTTCCACCGGAACTTTTACGGCCACCGGAAGCATGGCGACGCCGAGAGCCTGGTTCACCGCGACGCTTCTGGCAAACGGGAAGGTCCTCGTGGATGGCGGCGCCAATTCCGAGTCCACTGCCGAATTGTATGATCCAGCGGCGGGCTTGTTCAGCCCAGCGGGCCCGTCGGCCTATCCGAATTACGTGATTCCGACCTCGGCGAGTTTGCTGACAAACGGAGACGTGCTGGAGACGGAGGAGGTCTCCTGCGACTTTGGCGACCAGGCAGAGCTCTACGACCCCACCGCGGGCACTTTCGCCGCTACCGCGAACATGACCACCAGCAGAGGATACGCTACCTCCACGCTGCTTCCCGAAGGAAAAGTCTTCATCGACGGGAGAGACGGCAGCCATATCGGCGGCAGCGCCGAGCTTTACGATCCGGTCGCCGCAGCGTTCATGGCCGCGCCCGGCGAGCTTCCCGAAAGCGAGGAAGGGCACACTGCCACATTGCTCGCCGATGGCACGGTGTTGCTGGCGGGAGGGTGGATCTGCTGCGGCTACTCGGTGGCAAACGCGGAGATTTACTTGCCCGCAGTCCTGATCCCGTCACCGATTCTGTACTCGCTTTCTGGCGGCACGTCAGGTGCGATTCTTCACGGCTTATCACAGCAGGTGGTCTCGCCTTCCAATCCGGCAATGCTGGGCGAGGTTCTGGAGATTTTTGGAGCAGGTCTCATCGAGGGCAGCTCCATCCCGCCTCAGGTTTCGATCGGAGGGCTGCTCGCCGAAGTCCTCTTTTTCGGCGAGGCTCCGGGATTCCCCGGCTTGAATCAGATCAACGTGATTGTGCCTAATCCAGTTCAGTCCGGTTCTGGTGTATCCGTACGTCTGAATTATCTGAACCGGCCAAGCAATGAAGTGACTTTGGCCGTTCAATGACACATTGGAGGATTTACATGCAAATCATCGAATCGATGGTCCTCGGCACCTTAGCTTTGGCCATGGTGCTTGATGGGCAGAATATTCTCGGCCAATACACTATTCCATTCCAGGAATTCGATGGAGAGCCGTTCTTTGCTGCCGCTCAGTTCGCCACTCCCGACGGTTCCGGCGGTCTGGTCTTTTTCAATCCGCCAGACAACTCCCTCCGCAGATTCGATTCGACGGGCAAGCAACTGTGGAGCGCCTCCTGGAGCTTTGGGTCATTGCAGGGCGCGGTTACCAGCATGGCCGTCGCCTCGGATGGGGTGTACCTGGCGGGGCAAGTTAACGGCGCGTTGCCCGGCCAGTCCTATACAGGCTCCTACGACGCCTTTGTCGCCAAATACGACCCGAACGGTAAGAGCCTGTGGACCCAGGAATTCGGTACGGCGGACGCCGATTACGTCCGGACGATCGCTCTGGCCCCCAACGGCGTGTACGTGCTGGGGACCGAAGGGGGATCATCGGGCCCGCTGGGCCTATTTATCCGGCTCTCTGATACCAGTGGGAACGAAGTCTGGACACGCCGTTTCACCGACCCCTCGGTAATCGACGTAATCGGCGCAGCGGCAGATACAACCGGCGTCTACTTCGGGGGCATGACCGCTCAAGCCACCCAAAACATCCTCAGGAAATTTGATTCCACCGGCAACGATCTTTGGACCTACCAATTCGACCGGTTCAGCATCATTCTGAGTCTCGCACCGGACAATCAAGGTGTTTACGCGATGTTTTACCCCGACGGCCAAGCTATTCTGACAGTTCGGCGCCTGGATTTGACTGGGTCTGAGGTTTGGACGCGACAGATCGTTTCCTCCTACGCCGCAGGTCCAATCGCCACCGATGGCACAGGCTTCTACGTTTCCGGTGTTACAGGTACTGCTCTGCCTGGCCAGTGTTATGCCGGACAGGGTGATGTGTTTGTGATGAGATTCGACTCCAACGCGGATCCGCTGTGGACCCGAGAGTTCGGAACGGCAGGCCCGGAACGGCCGGCAGAGATTTCAATCGGAACTTCGAGCGCTTATGTAAGCGGGTTCGGCCCCAATGGCAGCGTTTTTCTTACGGCTATCGAGAAATCGTCCCCCGCCGCGACGGGTTCTCAGCCGATAATCCTGAACGAGTGCGTACTGAACGCAGCCAACTATCTTGGCGGAGGAGTCGCGCCTGGGGAAATCGTGACAATCCTGGGGTCTGCCTTGGGACCGGCGGATCTAGTCAAATTGCAGCCCACGGCGGACGGACAGATTCCGACCAACCTGGCCGGGTCACAAATCCTGTTCGATGGGGAAGCTGCACCGCTCATCTACGTATCCGATCAGCAGAGCAGCGCGATCGTGCCCTATGATGTCGCCGGCAAATCTACCGTAAGCGTGCAGGTGGAGTACAACGGAGTTCAATCGAGCGCCGTCACGGTTCCGGTTTTCGATTCGCGTCTCGGTGTCTTCAGCTTCGGCCCAAACGGCACGGGGCAAGCCGCCGTCATCAATGAAGACGGGACAATCAATTCGCCATTTAATCCAGCAGCGCCAGATTCAACGGTGTCGATCTATGCCACCGGTGCGGGACTGGGAAACCCGGCCGGCGTAGACAACCAGATCACGGGAACGAATCCGTCCACGTTCCAGTCATCCGTCTACGTTCGCCTGGACTCCGACGGAAGCTGCGACGCACCGTACTTCGCGGCACAAGTGACGTACTACGGAGGCGCGCCACAATCGGTTCCAGGACTTGTTCAAATCAACGCGCAACTGCCTCCGGATGCTCCTGTAGGCGACTCCGTGCCGCTGTACCTGGGGCTCTATCCTAACTCGACTGTCGAGCAGACGGTGACCATCGCGATTCGGTAAATCATATGAGAACAATTCTTTCACTTACGCTTCTTGCTCCATTCTCGATCCTGGCGCAGCAGTACACCATCTCGACTTTCGCGGGCGGGGGAGCGCCTCCGAGTTCTGTCCCTGCGTCGAGCGTCCGCGTACCGGTTTCCTACGGCATCGCCGTTAACGCCGTGGGCGACGTTTATTTTGCGAGCGGCAACTCAGTCATGAAGGTGGATTCGAACGGAATCTTGACGCGGGTCGCAGGCACTGGCCAATACGGGCTATCCACGGACGGAGGATCCGCGGTAAACGCACCTTTGGCTTGGCCCGCGGGGCTGGCGATCGATGGCGCAGGCAATCTTTACATCGCGGAGAATGCAGCGCATCGCGTTCGAAAGGTATCGCCGCAGGGCATCATCAACACGGTAGCGGGAACGGGAACCGCCGGTTATTCGGGCGATGGCGGTCCGGCCACCAACGGGCAATTGAATTGGCCGGTGGGCCTGGCGCTCGATACAGCCGGCAACCTCTTTATAGCGGATGTCGCCAATCAAGTCATCCGTAAGGTTTCGCCGAATGGCGTCATCAGTACGATCGCGACGGGTCTTAACGAAGCGGAAGGAGTCGCGGTGGACGCATCGGGCGACCTCTACATTACGGATTATTCGACCAGCACTGACGATTGCGGCGATATATTCTATTCGGGGCGCGTCTTGAAGGCTCCTCCAAGTGGCGCAACCACCACAATTTTCGGGGGCATAGACGAGTACCCGTTATACCTGCCCCGTGGGATTGCATTGGACTCGGCCGGGAACGTCTACATCGCCGACTCACAGGGACAGCTACTAAAACTATCCCAAGCTGGAGGGGTTTCTACGATCGACGCCGGCTTCGCTGCCCCCGCTAACGTAGCAACAGATAGCTCGGGAAATGTTTACGCCTCCGACGGGCTAGGCAGACTTGTCCGAATCTCCGTGGACGGAACCATGGTCGATCTGGTGGGAGACGGGGTTGACGGAAACTACTGGGGTGACAGCGGCAAGGCGACGGACTCTGGCTTGAATGTGCCTTTGGGCGTGACTCTGGACAACAGCGGCAACCTTTACATCGCCGATTCGGGCAACAACCGAGTGCGCAAGGTAGCGCCGGACGGGTCGATCAGCACCTTCGCAGGCAATGGAACGCCCGGATTTTCTGGCGATGGGGGACCGGCTACCGCGGCGGAGCTGGCGGCTCCAACCGGGTTAGCCTTCGACGCGAATGGGAATCTCTATATTGCGGACCGGCTCAATAATCGTATCCGCAAGGTTTCGGCCGATGGAACAATCAGCACCGTGGCGGGCCGGGGCGACTTCAATCCGCCGCTGGGCGATGGAGGACCTGCCACCAGCGCGGCCTTAGCCGGACCGTCCGGCGTTGCTGCGGATGCTGCCGGCAATCTTTATATTGCAGACACTTCTTTCTTCCTGATCCGGAAGGTTTCTCCCGCCGGCATCATCACGACAGTCGCGGGCACCAATTACTACGATCCCAGTTCAAGTAACGTAGGCTCCCCCTTGGACTTGACCTTGGACCAAGCCGGGAACCTCTATATCGCGACATTAACCACGATTCTGAAACTCGCGCCGGGCGGAGCATTGGCGACGATTGCGGGAGGGGGCAACGGGCCCGCGCCTTCAGGTGACGGAGGGCCTGCGACGAGTGCAACGATCCTTCCTGCGGTGGGAGTAGCGCTCGATTCGGTCGGCGACATTTTCATTAGCGGAGGCAACCTCTCGGGCTACCCGCAATTCGGGACGGGTTACGTTCGCGAAATCACGCTGGACGAAATCATCCATACGATTGCGGGGGATGGTACAACCGGCTATTCCGGCGACGGCGGCGCCGCCACGGCTGCTTCTTTATCGACATCCGCGGGTAAAATCGCCGTGGATTCCGCCGGCACCATCTATTTTGCGGACGTGTTCAACAATGTGATTCGCGTGCTCCATCCTTAGGTCCCTTTCAATCCGGCCGTCGGACGAGTCCATTGTGCTAAAACAGTGGGAACGCTCGAGAGGTTTGCGGAAGGGCATGCTGAATCGGTCGGTCGCAGTGCTCGTAATGTTCGCTGCGCTGGCGCACGCGCAAACCAGCCGGGGCACGGTGACCGGCACGGTGCTCGATGTTTCCGGAGCGCTGATCGGCGGTGCCCATGTGACACTGATCGGCGAGCAAACAGGGGTCCGGCTGGTGACCGAGAGCAATCAAGACGGCGTCTATCGCCTCGATGCCGTTGATCCCGGCGTCTACGATCTTGCGATCGCGCATCCCGGCTTCAAGGCTTATTTAGCCAGTAAGCTTGGCGTGGAGGCCAATCGCGTTACAACAGTGGATCCCAAGCTCGAAGTGGGCGATGCGGGAACGCGCGTTGAGGTGAACGCCGAGTCGAGCGAACTTTTGACTAAGGATAGCCCCTTGCGCGGCGGCAACTTCGATTCGCACGAGGTCCGGGACATGCCGCTGATCGCTCTGAATCCGCTGTCGCTGGCGCGGACACTGCCAGGGGCAACCGAAGCGGCCGGAAGCACCATTTGGGGTGGAGGATACACGGAAGGAGGCGGGGCCAGTGAGGCTGCGAACGCCAATGGCGGCGGGTTTTCCATAAACGGCCAGCGTCCTCGCGGCAACAATTATTTGCTGGACGGGACCGAAAACAACGAAAGCTTCCTGAGTGGCGAGGAGCAGGTCTTCACCATCGCCGACGCGATCGAAGAAGTATCGGTGCAAACAGGCGATTTCGGCGTCGAGTTCGGCCGCGCCGGAGGGGGCGTGTTTAATGTGATCACTAAGTCCGGCACGAATGGTCTTCATGGCACTCTCTTGTGGCGTTACCAGTCAGAGGTGTTTGATTCCGTCAGGAATACGGACAGGCTCAATGGCATCCCCAAATCGGTCTTCAGCAATAACATTTACGGATTTACAGCAGGCGGCCCCGTGCGCAAAGATAAAACGTTTTTCTTTGCCGCCTTCCAGCAGAACGACTACCACTCCACCGCCAATTATGGTGTGCAGGTTCCGACGGCGAGCGCCGTTAGTCAACTGGAGGCTCTGTTCCCAGCTAGCAAGAACCTTGCCCTTTACCTCAATGCGTTGGGCGATGTTCGAGGAACGGCGCTCCCTTTCGAGCTTCCACTCGGAGCGGATCCCGTGACCGGGGCGAACCGAGGACAGGTACAATTCGCCACAGCCTCATATGCGCTGCCCGCCTTCGACGACAGTCCCCAATGGTTCGGCCGGCTGGATCATTATTCGTCCGCAAAGCACCGGTTATCACTTCGCTATCTTTACGATTCGCGGCAAACCGTTCCGGAATCTGTCTCCTTTCCAGGCTTTGTTCAGCAGGACGCGTTCAGTCACCAGAATGTCTTGTTTTCCGACACCTACACAATCAGCCCCACCTACACCAATGAGTTCCGCTCCTCCTACGAACGCCCGGATGTCAACTTGGGTACGCTCTGGCCAGGCTCTTCTCCTCTGGCGCAAACGCTGCCGCAAATCACGATCACCAACGTGTCCGCCCCCGGTGTGGCAAGCGCGAACGGCCAATTCCATCACGGAAACAATTACCTCTTTCAAGAAGCACAGACAAAACTGGTTGGCCGTCAGGCCTTTCGCTATGGAGTGGAGTTCCTTAGAGAATTAATCACGCAACAGAAAGCCGCCAACGATCTCGGCTCAATCTCATTCGTGGACGGGGGCGGCTATAGTGCCTTCGCCAACTTCCTGGATGATTACAGCGGACCCTCAGCGAAAGCCAGCAGGATCTTCGGAGCGCCCGTATTCTACCCAAACCAACTCCATCAGACCTATTTCTTGCAGGACAACTGGAAAGTCACTCCTTCACTGGCATTGACCATGGGGCTGCGATACGAGAACTTCGGGCAGTTCGCGAATACGCTTCCGTATCCTGCCTTCTCCGGCTTCGACCCTAGCCAGTTCCTGGTGCGCCATACCGTGAAGACCGATAACAAAGATTTCGGGCCCGCGTTTGGTCTGGCATGGACTCCTGCATGGCAATCGAATTTGTTGGGGCGCTGGTTGGGCGGCGGCAAAACGGTCTGGCGCGGAGGTTATCAGATCAGCTACGACAGCCTCCCCACACAGTTGATCGCGCTGGGCCCGGCTGTATCCGATCCCAATGCCATAACAACCTCGAGCCAGGCGCCCAACACTGGCAGAGGCACGGCCGGTTGGTTGGAGCAAATTCCCACGGTGGCGGGTGCGCCCAGCACGATGGATTCCCTGCAACCGCTGGATGGTAATCTACTCAACCCCTATACCGAACGATGGTCGTTTGGGTTCCAGCGCGAGCTATCGAAAGTTGCGTTGCTCGACATCTCTTATGTCGGCTCCGAGAGCCATCGGCTGACCACCCGCGAAGACTGGAATCCCCGATTGCCTGTCGGAACTGCACGCCTTTACTCGAATTATGGACCGGTGATCGTCAAGACCAGCGACGGCAACTCTTCCTACAATGCCCTACAGGCGCAATTGGAGCACCGCTTCGCACACGGCCTCCAATTATCGGCGGCCTACACCTGGTCCAAGATGATCGACAGCACCAGTGATGGTGTCGGCGCGGTCAACATTCAGGATCCTTCGAATTCAAATCTCACCTCCGTCCCGGTCATGTACGGAGGGATGAAGATCGATCGCGCGGTGAGCGATTTCGATCGCCCGCAGAGAGTGAGTATCGCGTACCTCTGGGTGATTCCGGGTCCCCGGCGGGGCTGGGAGAAGTACGCATTGGGAGGATGGCAGCTCGGCGGAATCACCATCTTTCAGTCCGGCACGCCGTTTTCCGTGGCCAATGGGTTCGATCGCGCAAATTTTGGGGACAACGAAGACCGGGCTGACATCGGCAACCCGAACGCGCCGCTCGATACACGCGCCGTCCTCTTTTCGGGCTGTGGAACGGGCTATCAGAACCCTGACACGCTAACGTGTGTGAGCCGCAATGACGTGCATTGGGTTGAGGGAAAGGGTTTCCCAAACGGGTCTACGGTGGGACGGAATACGCTTCGGACCGGAGGCATGAATAACTTCGACGTTAACCTGACCAAGTTGATTCCCCTGGGCGAAACCCGCCGCCTGGAGCTTCGTTGGGAAGCGCTGAATGCCTTCAACCATCCACAATATGTGAACGTGCCCGCGCACAGCGTGGTGAGCAGTTTGCCGGGGTATTTTCTCAATCGCGTTTATACAGACAGCGGTATTCGGACGATGTGGGTTCAGGTGAAGCTTGTATTCTGAAGATCCAGAGGATCTTAACGTCTTCGAAAGAATTGGTTCCAACTTGAAGAGAGAATTTCCGGCTCTCCGCAGGAATTCGTAAGAGTGGCCATTCTACGCGGCTTTCATGATTCTGTGGACGACGACGAATTC
>Ga0209415_10009047_pt1 | contig 17143 bp, 18 predicted proteins | sample PeaSoiSIISIP2007_FD_187696 | JGI IMG/M metagenome (GOLD analysis project Ga0209415, IMG submission 187696) | Peat soil microbial communities from Weissenstadt, Germany - SII-SIP-2007 (SPAdes) (version 2) | ecosystem: Environmental > Terrestrial > Soil > Wetlands > Peat | place: Germany... | reverse complement strand
CATCGACGGCATCGACCCATCGCTCCCACGGGCTCGGCTCGCTGAGCCCAACACCGCTCACAGATCCGGTCAAGTTCCCACCCCCGTTGGGGGTGAAGTACGAGACGATCTTCGTACAACACGGATGGACGGTGACCAGCTCGCGCCCACTCACGTAGACGCTGATGGCCAGGGTCTGCAAGTCGCTCACGTCCATGCTCACCGCATCGCTATAGCTGACCTGCCCCACAGGGACTGTCGTCCCCGGAGCTCCACCGAAGGTCAAGGCGTGCAGTGTTCCGGACACCACGCCGGCACCTTCGGCTGCGAGCCCCACGCTCGCCGCCCCGATCATGAGGGGCTCGTTCCCAAATACGTTTGAGATCCGAATGCGAAGGGCTTCACCGCCGATGCCGACCATGGCCAGGTCGCGGACCGTCACGTTCGACGCCTCGCCGTTACCCCATGCCATGGCGGACCCCCACCCGACGCGCCACACAGGGGCGGCAGCGGTTGTCGCCGTGATCGGATGCGACGTCGTGGGTGAGGCGGAGGAGGGCTCGCCCTGCCCCCGCCGCGATGGCCCGCTCGAACCCGCCAAGGCGGCGAAGGGTGCGATCGACGCCACGATCACAGCCACAAGGCCGAATGCCACCACGGCAGTCTTGGGTCCACGACGACCGCGACGGCCTTGTGGCGAGACTGCTGGCCGACGACGAAGGTGCTGCGGCATGAGCCCGTCGGCCAATGTCGAATCGACGCGGGCTCGACGGCCTCTTCCCCACATCAGGCTGCTCGATGGATGAGTGCGTGGAACAAAGCCCAGCCGGACGGCTCGCCAGAGTCGTCTATCACGGGGCAGCGCTCATGCGTTTGTCGGGGTCGAGACGAGCCCACCATCCGGATCGTGGTTCGTTCTCAGCAAGTCCACAGCGAAGATAGAGAGCGAGCTCAGCGAGCCGTTGTCTACTTGCTGCGGGTGTGGCGGAGGAGGTCGACGTGGAATCGAAAATAGCAAAGGCGTCCCCATGAGGGTTCTCTGTCGACGCCAAACTGTCGTCGCGGTATCGGTCTGACTGGTTGACGTTGCACCTCGATCCTCAGGTGGCCGAGCCGCGACCCCAGCTGTTGTCCTCAGGGCGGTCGTCGACACGTCACACGCAGCCGGGAAGCACAAGCGTCGTCGCAAGGCTCAACGCCAGGACCCGTGACCTGCCCGCGCGGAGTGATTGGGGATTCTGCGATTTCGGGCGAACATCTGTCGGACAACTTCATGCTGTCTTCACCTAGGCTTCCTAGGCTCGAAACGTCGGGAGCAAACGCACCGGTGATCCGAGCCCGGATCCGGCCCGAAGGCCGCCACGATCGAGGACCTGCGCCTGAGCCGACGTATCAGAGAGTCCACAGGAGGCACCGTTGGACACCGACTGGATGGGTCAGGGGCGCTGCAAGGACATGGATCCCGACGTGTTCTTCCCCAGCGGCTGGATCGGCGCGCAGTCTGCGCAGCACGTGTGCGTCGAGTGCACGGTACGAGGTCAATATCTGGGATACGCCCTCACCAACCGGATCACCGACGGCGTGTGGGGCGGCACGTCAGAGCGGCAACGTAACCGCCTTCTCCGCGGTCGTGGGCCGAGGATGGCCTTCGCCGAATGGGCCAACCCCGATCCCATCGGCGGGCATTGACCGGCCCGGGGCGCGTCCGGACGGCGATGACCGTCCTCCTGGCCATCGCGCTGGCGGGATGCACCGCGTCCCCGACGTCCCACGACGCGAAGTCCGAGGCGATGCCGGTGAGGTCATCGTCTTCGCCCGTCGCCGCGCACCAGCCGACCACGACCACAACCACGACCACGACTGTCCCGGCCCAACCGGGGTGGACGCCGGTGAGCACCTTGGCGACGGGGGTGGCCATCGACGAGCGGGCAATGACGACCCCGCGGGGTGCCTCGGTGACGTTGGTCCGATTCCGCGCCGGACAAGTCGTGTTCGCCCTTCACTCCGGCAGCCAAGACCCTCCCACCGCCGGCATTGCCCTGAGTGTCGACGCGCAGCCCCAGATCGCGGCTTCAGAGCGGGCGGTCCTGCTCGGTGCCTTCAACGGTGGATTCAAGGTGTCCGGCCACGCCGGTGGCGTGGAGGTCGACGGACACGTCCTCACCCCCCTCGTCGCCGGCATGGCCAGCCTGGTCATCGACACCAACGGCGCGGCCCACGTCGGTGTGTGGGGGGCTACCGCACCCGGGCCTCACGAGGCGGTGGCGAGCGTGCGGCAGAACCTCCCGCCGCTGGTGTCGGGCGCACAACCGAGCCCGACGATCTCGACGACCAGCGCCTGGGGTGATCCCCTGCACGAGGTCGCCCTCCGGCCCGCAGCGCGCTCGGACAGGACGCGGCTGGTGATCTCATCTATGCGGCCAGCATGCACGCGCTTCCCATCGACATGGCCACCGCCCTCGTGAGTGCCGGAGCCACCGTGGCCATGGAGCTCGACATCAACCCAGAGTGGGTCCAGGCAGACGCAGCCGCGTCGCCAGGGGGTGTGCTGACAGCCATGGTCCCGGGTCAAAACCAACCGGCGGATCGGTACCTGCTGGGGTGGACCCGCGACTTCGTGACTGTGGACGTCGCACAACCGATCCCGTAACCACGGGGGAGGACCTTGACCACCCCGGGCGACCGCTGGGAAAGGGGGGCGGGGGCGGACCAGGGTGATGGCTGGGACGCCGCGAGCGAGCCAACGCTGCGCTCTACGATCGGCCAGGACATGAGCTGCTTCCCTGGCGACGAGCCGCACGCATCCTCGGGGTCGCCTCGACCGTCCGGACCCTACCGGTCTCGCTACCGATGGCGGCCTTGGCCGCTCTCTGTCCCCCTCATCATCACCATGGCGGCCGTGGTGGCGCTGGGCTCGGGCATCGCCGTCTGGCTGACCACCAGCGGGGGGCAGGCACGGGGAGCGCCGTTGTCCGACGCATCGGTCCACCGCCCGCCGGTCCCCCACGCAACACCCACAACGAAGGTGGCCGCGCTAACCACCACCACCACCACCAATCCAGGTTCTCTTCCCCAGACCGACGCACTCCCGCCGACCAATTCACCACCGTTCCAATCCGACATGGCCGCCCTGTGGGAGGGCGTCGTGAGCGATTCGCCGACCATTGCGTTGCCCGCTTTCTTCCCCGAGCAGGCCTACGAACAACTCAAGACCATCACCGACTCACAGGGGGACTACGAGAATCGCTTGGTCCACGACTACTCGCTGGACATCACCGCAGCACACGATCTGCTCGGACCCGACCCCTCGTCGGCGGTGCTGGCGAACGTCGAGGTCCCCGAAAGCAACCGGCACTGGGTGCCGCCCGGGGTCTGCGACAATCGGATCGGGTACTTCGAGGTCGCCAATTCCCGAGTCGTCTACCAACAACACGGCGTGACGCGCTCCTTCGGCATCGCCTCTCTGATCTCGTGGCGCGGCGTCTGGTATGTGGTGCACCTCGGCGCCATCCTGCGCTCGTCCGAGACTGGTGTCGTAGAGGACCCCGAGGTCGGCACGGGCTACTCGGCGCCGTCCTCCACCTGTTGAACTAGGAGGGATTGGCGGAACTCGCCGGTCCAGGTAGCGACCTCGCGATCACCCAGTCTCCTGAATGGCCACCCTAAATCCGGAGGACTTTTACCCTGCTTCCTGAGTAGCGTCCTGATGAGTGAACGCAGAGCGCGAGATCGTCAGCATCGCGTGGTACCCATATCGGCCTGATTGGTACGAACTGAGCTACGCAGACGGGGACTTTGAGCGTGTTCCTGGCACCCAGGCGCACGCTCAGGGGCTCGCCGAAACGCTCGGGATGGGGCCACCGCAACAACACGGCGAAAGTATCCAATGGGAGCGGAGAGGGCAGTGACCCCACGATGGGGGAGCGGAGGCGGGGGAAACACCCCGCCCCCTCCGCTTGCCCCGCTGACCCACCTCCAACAACCTGGGAGTGAGGGAGGAGGGTGCTCCTTGGGAGCATAATACGGCTTCCGTGAAGGGTTCATGAACGCCAAAATCGGACTAGAGCAGCCACTCGACAGCGTCTGACCCGAGATTGGGAGTATGCCCCTGTCGACAACGCCGCCTGTGGTCACATAACTTTGACGGCGGGCGAATGTGGCTGGTCGGAACGCAGATGGAGCCGGTAGGGCCGGGCGAATATCGGTAGTGCTCGTTGCCGCCTCTGCATTGGTCGCCTCGTGTTCGTCACCGACCACTCCGGTTGCAAAGCCGAAACAACATGTCCACCAGCCGTCGGGCTTGACCACCCCTTCGACCGCCGCCGCCACGTCAACCTCTACGGTGGCTGGAAACAGTGGAAACACGGGAAATAGTGGAAACACGGGCAATAGTGGGGCTGGGACAACAACGACGCCGACGAAGGTACCCGCCACAAAGGCACTGACCTCAAGTGCAAAGCCGAGAACGTCGACAACAACGACGACGACCCTTCCCAAGTATCCGGCACCACCGGCGGTAGCGCTTCCGGGGAAGAAGCACGGACGTGGGCACCGTCGTCACGCCGCCCGTCCCACGCATGATCACCCAGGACAACACCACTTCTAGGGTTGACGGACATCAACCTTCGGCCCTCGCCCCGCCCTACCCAGCTCGGTGAGGACGGGGAAGTCGACTTCGACTGTCCTCACGGCGGTAGTCACCACCTGACCGCCTGTTCCACGCTCATAAATCGGGCCTTCCGGCCTCCATCGTCCTTGGCCCCGAGCTTCGCCGATCGTTTCGCCGACCCCTACTAGGGCTCTGTGTCCCTAAGTGCTTTCCCACCTGCGATTGCGACATCGCGCCGACAGCCACACGGCGACGCCGAGCCCGACTTGAGTGACGCGATCGACATTTTGGTGCCCTGCAGGTACGTGTCAGAGCACGGGCTCAAAAGAGCCGCAGACCGTCACATGGACCGACAGCAGTCACGGTCTAAGCACTGACCGGCATCACCGTTGTCCCCATCGGTGTTGACCGGGCTCGTTAAGGCTGACCAGCGGGCGGTCTTAAGTGGCGCTCGTCGGCTCGCTCCATGGTGCCAGCCTCCAGCTCAGAGATTGGGGACGTCGGAGTCCCGAACCCATCGGCGGGCGTCATCAGAGGTGACAATGAGCAGCAATCCGGTGTCCTGAGCCAACTCTGCGGCGACACCTTCTGGCCCGATCAAATGATCGGGCCTCCCGTCGACGTAGATCACCTCAATGTGGTGGTCCTCCCGGTGCCATACGACGCAGGTGATCTCGCGCTCGGCCATCCAATCTCCACAGGTCAGTTACGGTCGCTTGCCGAGTCTCCCCGGCACGTTGCGAGCATCCTTGCGCTCTCCTCACCGCTGCTGCCTGCACGCTCGCAGAGGCATGAAGTCTCCATTACCGCAAAGTTGCAGGACATGAGCACTCTGACACCACTTGACACGTCGTTCCGGCTGTTCGAGACCGGCGGCGCGCGACGGAGTCACGTCGATTCCCTGTACTCGTGGGGGCGCCCCGTGAGGGTCGTCAGGCTCGAAGCGATCTGCAAAGCGTCAGACGTAGCCCTAGTCCGGTCTACGTACGTCGTCCCCTTCAGGACGTCCACCCCATCGACTCTGATTGCCCAGGCGGTTCCGAGGCGTCCGCGAAAACGGCGTCGGTAGGGGACGGGTACCACCTCGACAGCATGGACGTGGACGATCACGAGACCTCTGATCGACGGCTTCGGGGGGGCTCCCGATCCGCGCTGGCATGATTCACAGGTCGAGGATGCCAGGGCAAGGATGAAGGAATCGTGAAAGCTGGTCTCGGCCGGCCTATACAAGCGGTTCAAGGCGCCGACCCGGTCGAGCGGGTGGAAGAAAGGAGCAATCGACTCAAGCCTTCCCACAAGCTGGCGCAGGGCCTTGCGGAACCAGGATTCGTTGAACGCCGCCGCCATGACGGAGTTCGGCAGACCCGACGACGGGGTCACCGGCACGTGGGCGCACCAGCGGAACGAATGACAGTGTCTCCCCGCGCCGGGCCGAAGTGAGGTCCCCACGGCATGCGTGGTCTCCCCGGATTATCCCGGCGCATTGGACAGCGTCACAGTACGAACGAGCCAAACCGCTCGCCACGACTCTTTGCCCAACGATGGCAGCGGTCGACGTGACCGAGTCGACCTCCTCAACCTGACCGGAGGCTTGAAACACGAGCACGAGCTCGTGACGTCAGCCGAAAACGAGTTTGCGAACACAAGGGTCGGCCGGCTCGGTGCCCCGAGTGTCAAGAGCGAACGAGTCGCTCCTCCTGCCTGGCGAGGCGTACGGCATCCGCGGTCGAGAGGGCCTCCGAAAGCCAGTATCGGAAGCCCAGCCACCGAAGATACGGAATCGACTCGCGAGCAAACGCTAGGGCGGTGCGCGCGATGTTCCCACTGTCGATCACGTCCTCGAGGCACGTCGGAAACACTTGAACGCGAACGCCGACGGTCGGGCTCGGGCAGGCCGGTGGTGTTGTCCGCTGCCCGATCACCCTCAGGTACCCTTCGCTGGTGTCGATGCCAGTCGCCAGGAAGCTAGCCGAACCTCCGAATGCGCGGGCGTTGAAGTCGATGAGCCAGTCGAGGCCGTCGTTGTCGCGGATGATGTCCATGTTCACCAAGCCCGTGCATCCCACGACCTCGAGAGCTTTCCGCGCGAACGCAATCAGCCGAGGGCCTTCGATCGTCTCGACCTCGCTGGCGCCCCCCGCCGGTTCTCGCCAGCGCGTCACTCGATAGGCGAGTTCCTGCTCGATAGCGGCGGAACTGACGGCAGCCGCGTAGTCGAGCTTGGTTCCATCGACATACTGTTCGTAGAAGATGCCGCGAGGCTCACCACCCCAACCCAACGCTGCCGCAACGAGATCGTCGATGTTGTGGGTGATGCTGACGCGCCCACCGCCGTAGCCGACACTCTCCTTCACCACGACCGGGAAGCCAAACCGATCTGCGATCTCGTGGGGTGACGCGTCTATGACCCTCACGGCCGCGGGGGTACGAACTCCCGCGGCAAAGAACAGACGAGACGCCTCGAACTTGTCCAAAACGGTGAGACGTCGGCCCACTTGCTCGGCCACGTCAGCCCTCAACAGCGCGGCACTCTCGCGCACGAGATGGCCCAATGACTCCGCGAACTGAATATCCACGACGTTCTCGCTCGCCCGGATCTCCCTCAGCACCCCGGCGTTGGATTCTGAGAGGATCACGTACCGGTCGAAGAGAAGCCATGATGCGATCCGCGTCATGCGGTGCCTATCGGTACTCACCCTCATAGTTCGAACACCGGCGCGTCGGAGCTTGGGCGCAAGTTGATGAAACGCGTTCCATCGGCAGTCATCGAGAAATACCACGCAGGGCGTGCCCAAGGGACGACGCCTCACCGTGCCCCGTGTCCGCCCACCCGTGGTCCCCTCTGGATCTGGCTCCCCGAGCTCCCGGCGCAACAAGTCGAGGTCGCGGCGATGGGACGCGCTGAGCTCAAATGCCGTGTGATATAAGAGCTGGACATCGAGTGCCAGGCATGGGACCCGTCGATCCCCCAACGTGCCTTCGCTGAACACTCGCTGCTCACATGCACTGCGGGCCCCTCCGTAGGTGCCGAACGGCCCGACTTCGTCGGCCAGCCTCTTCCAGTCGAGGCTGTTGAGGTCTATACACCGGCCCGTGTTGTCTTCGAGCACGGCAATCCTGGGCATCCACGCTCGGCGTTCGTAGCTGGCGATGAGTCGGAAGCCGAGGGGAGCCAGCGCCTCTAGCGCCCGTTTCACTTGGTGCTCGTAGTCGTCGATGACAATGTCGAGGTCGTCGTGAGAGCGGGTCTGCCTGCCCAAGAGGGCGTCTATTCCCCAACCGCCCGCCAGGTAAACGGGCACGTCGTGTGCTTCGAAAGCGCTCAGCACTCTCTGCACGTCATCGATCTTCATGGCACCCCGCAGGCGGTCCCGTAGAGGCCCAAGGATGGACCGGACCGGCGAGGACTCCGGTGACGATGCCACGACCAGGCTCAACCATCCGGCGGGCACCCAAAGCACCCGGTGGTGCTTGACGAAACGGTGGATCACATTTCCACGCTCGTGGGAGACGGCCTGTGTCCTCATAGACTCGAGGGAATCGGAGAGCCCCCAGCGAGCGGGAACCCACTGCCAACCCTCGTCGAGGGCAGCGGCGTAGCGAGTCGCACAGTCAGCGTCTCCCTCGCTTCCGAGATGTACGTCTCGGTCAAGGTTCCGTCACCTCCGCACACTCGGTGTCGCAGCGAGCGGCAACTACTGTCGTCCTAGCGACACCTGGACACCAGGCTGTCACGCACCGCAGCATCCACACGCACTGTGTGCGTTGCAGCATTACGAGAGCATGAAGACCGTGTCTGGGAGTTGTGGTGCGCTGTCCGGTACGCAGGGGCCCCGCTCATGAAGACTGTGGTGAAGTCGAGCCGACAAGCGATGCACATCGAACCAGAAGGCGAGTGATCCAGGTCGAGGGGAACGGTTGTCTGTTGGGTTTGGTCTCCGTCGGAGCACTCTGGGGCTCGCCTAGCCATAAACCACCCGCCGAGATGCCGCACCGAGGAGCTCTAGGCCCGTGGTCGAAGACACTTTGCGTGGAGGAGTGCCCGGACTGCTCGATCCGAAGGTCGGTTAGGAGAGTGCGCTAGTTCACGGTGTAACTGATAGCGGTACCTTGCCTGCCGCTGGCGGGGTGCCCTGTTATTGACCGGTTGTGGCCTAGAGATCTTGCGCAAGTGAGGCATCGTCACCGTGGTCATCGACCGCACCATGCGCTTTCATGCTCACGAATGATCGCGTCGAGCGGTCGAGCGGTCGAGCGGTCGAGCGGTCGAGCGACGATTGTGATACCCCGCAAAGTGGGCATTGTCGACAATCGTTCGCTGACGGTTGAGGACCGCAATCTCAAGGAGCTCGGGATCAAGGTCAGAACTCAGTAGGTCAAAGATCGCCACCATGACCGCAGGCTTGCGTCGGCAATGCGAGCAGCGGACACAGGCCAGACGGAATCCGTCGAATCGTCGCTCATTTCCCACCTTCGTACGCTCCTGCATTGGCATTCGACTTTCAGAGGAACACGGCTGCCTTGGAAGTTCCTGTGCGCACCCCAAATTGTGGTTCCGACGCCAGCCTTCCCTGAGCAGGACTCCTCACGAGTAGATACCGACGAAGACGAGTGCCACCCACATCAGGCCGAGCACCTGCAGCATGTGGTCACGCAAGGCCAGCTCCTCAGGCGCGCCGCCCATGCCCTGCTCGAAGCGCAACTCCACATGCAAGACGGCGACCACGAACGGGACGATCGACAGTTCGAACCAGATGGGGTGGTGCCCGAGGCCGATCTGGGCGGAACGCTCGAAAGCCCATAGGCAGTAGGCGGTCACTGTCACCGCCGCCGCCAACAGGCGCACCGATCGTAGGAACGACTCGGGGTAGACGTTGAGCGTCGGACGGTGCTCCCCCCGGAGCTCGCCGAGCTCGGCGTGCTCGGCACTGCGTTTGCCCGTCACGACCAGGAGCGATCCGAACGAGGACACGATGACGAACCAGTTGGACAAGGGGATCCCGGTGGCGATTCCCCCCGCGATCGCCCTCAGCACGAACCCTGCCGACACACTGGCGAGGTCCACGACGGGCTCGTGTTTCAGGCGCAACGAGTAAGCCGTGGTCACCGCCACGTAGATGGCGACGACGAGGGCCAGGTGCCCCCCGATCAACCACCATGCCAGGCCGATGGCCAGCGCCATGAGGAGCGCGCCCCCGACGCCGGCGAGAGGAACGGGTACCTCCCCGGCAGCCACGGGCCGAAACTGCTTGACGGGGTGACGCCGGTCGGCGGCGACGTCGAAGGCGTCGTTGAGGCAGTAGGTGCCCGAGGCAGCCAGGCAGAAGATGCCGAAGGCGATGCCGGCGTGGGCGGCCGCGGTGCCATGGGTGAGCACGCCCGCAGCGCCGGGGGCGGCAAAGACGAGGACGTTCTTGGTCGACTGGCGGGGCCTGGCGATGCGCGCCAGGCCTAACCACAGTACTGCGGACACCGACCGGGGGACGGACGGCGCGGCCTGCGCTTCGGGTCGGGTGGTGGTGGCGCGGACCATGATTATGGAGAACCAACAGGCCGAGAGCGACTGGCCTCAGTGGCCGCCCGTGGGGCAATAGAGGTCATCTCTACGAAACGCGTGCACTCGGCAACGCGGGTGACGGCGCCAGGAATGTTTCGATGGCGGTCGAGATTGCCTGGGCGATCACCCTCTGGCCGTGGGCACTGGCGGCGATCGTTCCCTCGAATGGATCGGTGATGTAGAGCGGTTCGACGACCACGCCCGGCATCTGGCTCGGCGAGGTGAAGTAACCCGTCATGGCCGGACCGATCACGAGGAGGTGGTCGTAGGCAGCCGCCTCCCCCGCTATCCCGCCGGCAGTCGGATCTCCGACGTATGAACCGAGGTCGGTGTCGGGCAGCACGCCATCGTTCGGGATGTTCCAACCCTGTGCGTCCATTGCCGCCAGCACGTCGCCTTGCATCAAGTTTGCCAGCTTGAGGTTCGCGGTCGAGAACGGCCGGTCGGCGTCGTAGGCGGTGATGCTCCCGGCTCCTTGTGGGGAACCACCGGCGTTGAAATAGATCCCGACGAGGACGTTCGCCTCGGCGTCATTGGCGCAAATGTCCCGTGCCGCGACGTCGTCATGGGAGCCCTGGAGCGTGAGGACCCCGCCGGATACGTCCGCCGATCCAAGCCGCACGACGGCCGTGTCTCCCGTGCGCGACACCACGACGCGGAATCCTTGGGCGCGGAGAATTCCCATCGCGTCGAGCTCGATGGGAAGAGTCGCGTCGGCTTCGTAGATGGTCTGCCCGGCCTGGGTGGTCCCGACGCCGCCAGGGTCGATGCCGCCGTGGCCGGCATCCAGGAACACCGTCTCGTGGCGATTTCCGGTAGTGGGACCGAGGGCCGTGCACGCTCCTGCGGCGAACGTGGCGGGATCGAGGGGCTCGCCACGCGACGAAATGCGAGTTCGGGGAGCCCTTCCATGGAGGTCGGGTAGCGGCCGACTGAACCCCAGGATCTCGATGACGAGGATCACGACCACGAGCAGCATCACGACCACGAGCCGTAGGGCCATCCCCGACCACCCGCGGCGACCGGCGAGCACCGTCTCAGGCGGCTGTGTCTCTAGGTCTGCTGCTCGTGCCACCACACGGACCGGACCCGACAGGAGCGTAAAGGTAGGTCATCTGGACGTGAGCCACCCGGCGTCGGTCAGGTGGCATCGAGCTGACCGTTGGCCTTCGGCCATTGTTGAGCGATGCAGTCCGGTGACGATGCAGCCTCAGGCCCGGACTCGCTCAGGCAACCTTCTTCAAGAGTGGGCAGTCTCATCGGATGAGACTGGGCCGGACTGACAGAGTGAAGAAGTCGCGTGACCACCACGATTCGAAGTACCGCTGGGGCGTGCCCGCCATGTTCGGTAGCAAGTCGGTCCCGTTGCTCGGGGTGGCGGTGCCGGTGGGGGTGGATGGGGCGTAGGTGGCGAGATCGACCCAGTCGGTGTTGATGTCGAGCTCCATCGCCCGGACCGCCCCGGCCCGCACGAGGACGTCGGCCAGATCGGTGATGTTCAGATCGGGGCCGCCGACGTACACGAGTGCCCCGGTCGCGGTCACACCAACTCCTGAACGCCATACGTAAACTTTGTTACCCAAAGTGTCGCCCCACTGGGTGGTGTCATTCGCGTTCAGCCCGGGCACGGGGTGGCCACCGTCCACCACCAGGTTCAAGTTCTGCCTCACGGATGTGATGCTCGGCCCCATCGTCACGTCTCGTCCCCACTGGCCTACGGTGGCGGTGCCGTCGCTGTAGATAACGAAGGACGCCGCTCCTGGGCGCAGGGGGAGGATCGTCCGGCCCTGCGTGTAGTACCCGCCGTTGGCGTTCGACATCAAGAAGCCGGCGTTGAACGCCGCTACGAGCGATTTCGCCGCTTGGGACGAAATGGGCGCGGTGTAGTGCCATGGACCGCCGCCGGGGATGGTGCTGCCCGAGTACAAGGTGGCAGAAAGCAGCTTCGTATCCATCCACGCCACACCCACCACCACGCTCGTGTGCACAGCGTCGGGGCGCAGGTAGGCCTCGTAGACGGCGGGTAACCCATCGACGAGCCGCCCGACGGGACGCCACTGGTCTTCACCGGCGACGGGTGGGCTGGCAATAGGCGAAATTGACGTCGGCGGTGGAAGGTGCGCAGGGACCGACGTCGTCGGAGCCGGGGGTCCGTGTCGCACGATCGACGCCGGCGACGAGGGGATCGCCCCCTTTGCTGGCTTCCCACCCACTGGCGGTGGGTGATGGGAGTACCAGGCGTTCTCCGCCCACGTGACCAAAGAGCCGCCGCCGTGGCCGCGGAACCATTCTGCGAACCTCGCCGACGCACTCGTTCCCAGGCCGGGATTCGCTAATGCAGAGCCGAGCGACCACCATACGGGCGTCAGAAGAATGGCCACAAGCACGAGAACCCTCGTGACCTTGTGGGAGCGAGCCCATCTCACGCGCCGACGCACCCATTTCCGCCGACGCAGGTTCGGCGCATGGGCCCGGGTGTCCGCCACGCGTGGCGGTCGGACAGCCGTCTGTGGCATCGGGGTCACCTTACGGAAGGGACCTTACAACGACGTGAAGATCCAAAAGCACAAGAAAACGATGAAGGCGGCCTTCGGTGTAATCCTGTCGTCAGGTCGAGCGAGTAAATGTTACGGACATGAGGCTGCTGGTTGCCCAGGACGACGCCGGGCTGCGCTCTGCCCTGGAGCGAGGCCTTCTAGAGAGTGGCTACGTCGTCGACGCGGTTGCTGACGGGGAGCAGGCACTGCACTTGCTGTGCACCTACGACTACGAGGTGGCAATCGTCGACTGGGTCATGCCCGAGGTGTCGGGCATCGACGTGGTGCGTGAGCTCCGTCGATGCGGATCACGACTCCCCGTCCTCATGCTCAGCGCCCGGGACGCCCCCGGCGATCGCGTCGCCGGACTCGACGCTGGAGCTGACGACTACATGGTCAAACCCTTCGACTTCGGAGAGCTGCTAGCCCGCATCCGAGCGATGCAACGTCGTTCCTCGGTGCAGGGCTCGATTCGCCTACAGCGGGACATGTTGAGCTCGCCCCGGCCACTGATCGCGGGAGGTTGTGAAGTCATTGCTGCCCCGTTGAACGACTCTGACGTCGCGCGGAACGTCCGACAGCTTGGAATTCCCTGTGATTGAGGTCAGCGTGCCCCGGTCACTGCATTCTCCCAGGAGCACCGTTGTGACTAAGAACCCTGGTCCTAGCCCCCGTTTGCCCTCAACATCCGATCCTAGGTCGGGGCGCGCCGAGGTTCAGGGTGACCGAGAGCTGGTTGACGTTGTCTGGCGGAGATTCGGCCTCCACGTCTTCCTTACGTACGCCGGAGGAGACCGTGAACACCTGACGGGGGATCTCGTCTTCGCTATGGACATGGCTCAGGACGCAGGATTGAAGATCGTCGAATCATCAGCCGCCGCTGTCCATTGGGCGAAGGCCGTTGAAGCTTCCCAGTCGGTGCAGGTCTGAGGCCGTAGTCGTTCTCGCCGCGATGAACACCCAGCGACTGATCATCAGCATCGTCTGGTACCCGTACCGGCCAGATTGGTACGAACTGGACTACGCCGACGGTAAGTCGGAACGCATCCCAGGCACCCAAGTGGATGCCGCCGCTCTGGCTCAAACTAGCGGGATGAGGCTTGTCCCCACTCGTGACGGCACAGTCCGATGGAAATGAATGCGAACTTGTAGGTGCCGAGAATGTCATCCACCGGCCCTGAGAGGTGAGTTACGACGCGCGCGCCCTGGCCAGTGACGGTGGGCGATGGCCCTGTCCTTCCTCTATATCGCCTTCATCCGGGTGCTCGAACTCCTGCACTTGCGGGCAAGTGACACCAGCGATCTGGCAATCGAGGTCGTCATCCTCCGTCACGAGGTTGCGGTCCTTCGTCGGCAGGTCGCCCGGCCTGCACTCCGACCGGCCGACCGCGCCCTGCTCGCCGGACTGAGCCGCCTGTTGTCGAGGACCAAGCGCAGCCGATTGTTCGTCCACCCCGAGACGTTGCTGCGCTGGCACCGGGACCTGGTGCATCGACGTTGGACCTATCCGCACTCGCCCGGGCGACCCTCGATCCCACCTAGCACTGTGCGCATGGTGGTCCGCTTGGCCAAGGAGAATCCCACCTGGGGCTATCGGCGGATCCACGGCGGGCTGGTTGGACTGGGCATCAGCCTGGCACCCTCGAGCATCTGGGCCATCTTGAGGCGCTACGGCATCGAGCCTTCGCCGACGAGATCGGGTCCGACCCTGGGGTGAGTTCCTCCGAGGCCAAGCATCCACCCTCTTGGCTGGTGACCTCTTCTCCGTGGACACCATTCTCCTTCGCCGGCTCTACGTGCTCTTCTTCATCGAGCATTGCTCTCGGAAGGTCCACGTGGCCGGGGTGACGGCCAGCCCGACGGGCCCGTCAGCTCGCGTGGACCATGGGAGAGTGGTGTATCCCGCCCAAGTGGCTCATCCGAGACCGAGACCCGAAGTTCACGACCAGCTTCGGCGACGTCTTCCGATCCAAGGGCATGCCGGTGATCCAAACCCCGTTCCGGGCGCCACGCGCCAACGCCATCGCCGAGCCCATCGTGGGAACCGCTCGCCGGGAGCGTTTGGACAGCATGCTCATTCTGGGTCGGCGTTACCTCGTCGCTGTCCTCGAGGAGTTTGTAAGCCACCGTGGGTGAATCGTACCGCTCTCGCCATATGCGGTTCTCGGCGAACTGCTCGCCGCCCGCACTGCACGGTAAGTGAATGCCGTTCCCGACCGAGTTTTGAGAGGCATCGGCGAGGACCGGGGGCATCCTGTATATCGGGCTATGCGCTGCCGGTGCCTTCCTCTGCGTCCGACACGTTGCACCGGATTCGGGCAACCGGGCCGATTGGCGAACCGCGCAGTATTCGCGTCGCTGAGCGATAGCGGATGCGTCAGGTCGGGGCGAGTGTGTCACCTTCGGTCTGACTCGGCACTGGCAGATGGAGCGTCACCTGTCCGACTCAGGGAGATGCGCCCCTACGGCCAACCCTGATGGCCCCCTGGAGACCCTGCGTACCAGGAGCGGCATTTGTTAGCGGGTTTGCAAATAGCCAGGGTTGGTGAACTTTAGGAGGTCAGCCCGGTTGAGACATGAAAGGGGACGGCGCCCGAAGGCACCGTCCCCTTCACGGGGCACCCCTTCGAACTACGACGTTGGTGCTGTCGGCGCCGACGACCCGTAGGCGACGGCGAACCCATCACCAGGGCTCGGCGTCCCGGTATCAGGACCCGAGGGCACAGAGACGACTTGTGACCGGAAGAAGCTGCCCTGGGCCATCTCACCGCCGGTGCCCGCGACGAGACCAGGATTCAGTCCGTTGGCCTTACCGAGGTCGAAGATGGTCGAACCGTACTGCGCCAGGGTGGCAATACGTCCGTTGACCTGTGGCGCCTCGAAGATCCATTCCGCCGAGGTCCCCGGGCCTGAGTAGGACTGACAGGTGGCGAACTCGCTCTGCGCCGCGTGCGTGCCGCTGCCGCTGTCGGTCAGAGTGATGAGCCACTGCCCGGCGCTGCACATCGTTGGCGACGTGATGGCCGAAGCCTCCTTGGTGATCGACACTGTGATCGAGTCACCCGGCAGCACGCTGATCAACGGGATCACGGTCTCGGGGGCGGGAAGGATCTCCCACCAGGCCGAGTAATGGGCTTTGCCGCCGGTGTAGTCGTGTTCGGTCCCGGCCTGGATGAGATTGGAGTTGGTGAAACCGTCGATACCGGCCCACGCGGCCGAGTACGACGAGGACCTGCTGGATCCGGTCACCGTGGGGACGGTCCACGTCCCTGAGATAGCCGTATACGTCTGACCGGAAGGCGGGACGCACGAAAGCCCCGATGGTGAGGTCTGGCTCAGTGCGTAGCCGGACCAGTTCGACGACGCCCAGCACGGCGAGGACGTGTTTGCCGTTGTGGAGGAGCGCGCCCTTGTACTGGCGGTGCCCAAGAGGTGGCTGGGCAGCATCCGGAGCACAGGGGCCGTAGCAGGTGCCGCAGCAGCTCCGATGCTGATCATGGTCAGCCCTCCGATCCCTGCTGCCAGCGCCACCCGTGAGAACACTGCCGTCCACCGACAACGACCAGACTCATGACCAAGCATTGGACCCTCCCCGCCCTGGACACCCCCGCCAAGGCCACGCCAGCCTACTACCACGGAGAGTGACAAATGGCATCCTCTCCCTGGCTAGGTTCCCTCCAGGACCGTCCGTAGGGTGCCGGTCCGGGGGTTGGGTCCGCAACCCCGACGGAGCGCACCCGTCGCGCCCAATCAGGTCAGTGCCTTGACCACGGTCAAGACGCCGGTGGCCAAAAGGAGTATGTCGACGGCGACGAGGAAATGCCCCGTCGCCATACGCCCCCCAATCCAGGAGCCCACGGCGATGCCGAAGACGCAGGGCAGAAGCGAGACAGCGGCATACTCCAGGTCGTACCCGCTGACGAGACCGGCGGCGGCGAGCAGCGGGAAACCGATGACGTTCGAGATGAGGAAGACCGAAGAGATCGTCGCCCGGAACCGGTCGTCAGTGAATCCGCTGCGGCGTAGTTCGTAGACGAGGGGTGGTCCGTTGGTAGCCAGAGCTGTGTTCAGCACCCCGCTGATCACGCCAGTTGTAAGCGTGGTCAGCGGGCGGGAGCGTGCGGACCGGGCGCGACCTACGCGTGTCTGGACGATGATCCACGTAGCCGCCGTGACGATCGTCACTCCCAACGTCAGACGCAGGGCTCCCGCCGAGATGACACGCAAGACAACCACCCCAATGGGTGCACCCAAAGCGACGCCCGCTCCAAGTTGCCGAACCGTCGACCACTCCGCATCACGATGAAGACGCAGGGTGAGCCAGGCGCACGTGAGAGTTCCGATAAGGAAGACGATGACGACGGCGCTCTTGGTTGGCACGACGAAGGCCAGGAGCGGCACGGCCAGGAGCGCGAAACCGAATCCCACGGCCCGCTGCACGACGGCGGAGGCAAAGACGAT
>Ga0209415_10009046_pt1 | contig 17143 bp, 15 predicted proteins | sample PeaSoiSIISIP2007_FD_187696 | JGI IMG/M metagenome (GOLD analysis project Ga0209415, IMG submission 187696) | Peat soil microbial communities from Weissenstadt, Germany - SII-SIP-2007 (SPAdes) (version 2) | ecosystem: Environmental > Terrestrial > Soil > Wetlands > Peat | place: Germany... | reverse complement strand
CCCGCCGCTACGGCTTCATCCAGCGGCTTGAAGAAGAACATGCCGCTGTGGTCGAAGCCCTGGAACGGGGCGATGCCGAAGGGGCCGAGGCGGCGGCCCGCGCCCATATCCGACGGGTGGCTGAACTGGATTATTCGGCGGAATAACCGCTCCACCGCTCGCCCGGCTGGGCGATGGCCAGCCAGGCGGCCAGGGCATCGGCTCCGGGAGCATTTTCCAGGGGCGCCCAGGCGGCGAAATCTTTGTCCGAGGTCGGGCGATAGGGGCCGGGCTTCAGCTCGAAGACGACCGATCCGGGCTCTAAAAAGGTAATGCTGTGCCACACCCCGCCCGGTAGTTCGACGATGGGCAGGTCATTGGGGTGCAGGTCGTAGCGGTTGATCGCCCGTCCATCATCGTCGAAGGTCAGTATGGCGATGCTGCCTTGCACCAGCACAAAGCTTTCCCAGCGGTCCGGGCCATGACGGTGGGGGCGCACATAGCTGCCGGGGTGGCCGCTGTTCAGCATCCGCTGCACAGGGTCATCAAGCTGAGCGTGCATGTTCAGATTGCTGCGTCGCCGGGGAGAAGCTTGAGCGGCGTCGGAAAGCGCGGCCAAGGTCTGGCGGGTGATGATCTGCATGGAAGCCCTCGGTGGATTGCCGCACAGCCTAATACCAAATCTCGTTGATCGGTACCGATCAATCAATGCCTCTCATGGGCTGGCGCATAAAGAAACGGCGTCCAGCCAGAGGCGGACGCCGTTTTTTGCCACCGCAAGGCCGAGGGGTTAGGCCGCCGAGGTGGCTGTGGTGGTGGATGAGCTGTCCTGAGCGACCTGCTGCATCTTCATCAACTGATCGATCATTTGGCTGGCCAGTTGCTGCAACGAAGATGAACTGGTGGTGCTGGCGGTCGCGCTGCTGGCGGCGACGCTGCTGCTGGCCTGCGAGCTATCGCCGTCAGCCGGCGGCGGGCCGGGCGGCGGCGGGCCGTTCATGCCGCTCACCGAACTGGTGGTGCCGCTGGAGCTGGTGGAGCTGGACAGGGCGGATGTCAGATCCGACATGAAGCTGGCCATCAGATCGCTGGTGGTGCTGGTGCTGCTGGTCGATGTGCTGCTGGTAGAAGCAATGCTGCTGGTGGTCGACGTACTGCTGGTGGAGGCGTCGCTATCGACATCGGCGGGGGGCGGGCCGCCGCCGCCGCCATGATGATGGCCGCCGCTGACGCTGCTGGTGGTCGCCGTGCTGGCGGTATCGGTGGAAGCCGTATCGCTGGTGGCGGCTGCGCTGTCGGTGCTGCTGGTGCCGCTCTGCATTTGCAGAAGCAGAGCCTGCAGCTCGGAGGCCAGCTGCTGGAAGGCCGACGAAAAGTCGCTGCTGGAGCCGCTGGTGGTGCTGCTCGTTGAAGTGCTGCTGGTGCTGCTGGCGCTGCTCGTGCTCGTCAGGAACGAGGTTGAACTGGCCGACGACGCGCTCGAAGTCGAGGACGCCGAGCTGTACCAGTCAACATAGGCGGAACTTGACCCGCTGATGCTGCTGACCATGGTGATGCTCCACTCTTAAACAGTAATCGACGCCCGATTGCCGAGCATGATTGCAGGAGCCGTGCCAGTTAACAGATCATTAGGGATTCTGCGGATTCTTCGCTCGAATCATTTTGCCCATGCGAAGAAGTTGCCCGGCAATATTTACCGGTCGGCAGCTTTCACCGGGCAGCTGGCGACCAGATCGGCCCGGTTCAGGCTGCCTTTGCGTCCTTTGTCCAGGCGGGTGAAGACCTGATCGGCCTGGGCCATGAAGTCCTCCAGGCTGACACGGAACAGCAGATGCACATCCGCCGACATCACCGGATCTTCCTGGGTCACGCTGGAGCGGGTGAGGCCAGGGCTGTCGCCGCCGCGTTGCTGGCCTCCACCGCCCGGACCGCCCCTGTTTGAGCCACCGTTGGGGCCGCCACGATAGGGCTCGGGCGGCGGGGCATAGGGGGCGCGGAATTCAGACAGTTCCGCCGGGGTGATCTTGCCATCATGGTCCAGATCCATGCGGGAGAACTGGGTGCGGGCGTCGGCCATGAAGTCGTCGCGGCTGATGGCGCCGTTATGGTTGGCGTCCATGCGGTCAAACCAGCGGGCCAGAACCTCGGCGCAGGGCGCCTGTCCCAGCGGGCCGCCGGTCAAGGGCTCGCCGTTGGGGCTGAACAGCAGTTCAGCCTTGGGCGGCTTCGATTTATCTGGGCCGTGAGAACATGCTGCGACGGACAGCAAGGCCGTGCACAGCAATAGACGAGAGATAAGGCGGAGCGGCGTCATGGGCGTCATCATCGCTTGGTTAGTGGGCCTTGCGGGAAACTGCAGGTCTGGGTTGCTTTGGCGGAACTCTTTTTATAACAGGCGCCCCTTGCGGGAAAATGCTGCTTTCACATATACCCCCCGCATGGGTGCCGCCGGTAATGGCATGGTTCCGCTTCTATCAGAATGCATATTAACACATAAATTGGTGTCCATTAAATTAGTTTTCCATTTTTTTGCTGATTTCTGCTGTGCAACTGATTCGCATATGCTATAGCAAAACCAGAAATTGGGCGGCTGGCCCGAATCTCACGCAGGCTTATCCGAGGATTGGATGTCCAACATCATCGAAGAAACGGTTCTGGAAACCCATCACTGGACCGAAAATCTGTTCACCCTGAAGCTGACCCGCGATCCCGGTTTCCGCTTTGAAAGCGGTCAGTTCGCCATGATCGGCCTGCAGGTCGAGGGCAAGCCTTTGATGCGCGCCTACAGCATGGCCAGCGCCTCTTACGAGGATCATCTGGAGTTTTTGTCTATCAAGGTGCCCAACGGTCCGTTGACCTCCCGCCTGCAGCATGTGAAGCCGGGCGACAAGATTTTGGTCAACCGCAAGACCACTGGGACCCTGATCGCCGATAATCTGCTGCCCGGCGGCAAGCGCCTGTATCTGCTGAGCACCGGCACCGGCTTGGCTCCCTTCATCAGCATCGTCAAGGACCCGACCATCTACGAGCTGTTCGACGAGATCATCCTGACCCACACTTGCCGCCACAAGGCCGAGTTGGTTTATCAGGATCTTATCACCGCCGGTCTGCTGGAAAATGAGTTCTTCGGCGATCTGGCTCGCGAAAAGCTGACCTATTACCCCAGCGTCACCCGCGAAGACTTCAAGAACAAGGGGCGCATTACCGACCTGATCCGCAGCGGCAAGCTGTTTAAAGATCTGGGTCGTCCGGCCTTCGACAAGGAAACCGATCGCGTCATGATCTGCGGCAACCCACATATGATGACCGAGATCGCTCAGTATCTTGACGGTCTGGGCTGGGAGCAGGGCAGCAATGCCGGTCCTGGCCATTATGTGATCGAAAAGGCCTTCGCCGAGAAGTAACGCCGGAAACGGTCTGATGGCTGTCGTGTTGAGATAAAGAGAGAAAAACCTCCCGGAAGAAATTCCGGGAGGTTTCTTTTATCTGGGCATCTTGGAATTCATCAGCCGAAGGGATGATGGCCTTCCATGCCGCCATGGCCGTGGTCTTCTTCCATCGGGCCGCCCATGGGGCCCATATGGCCGCCCATATGGCCGTCATGGGGGCGGTCAAGAACGGCCCGCTGATCTGACGTCAGGGTGTCATACAAAGCTTCCAGCGCGGGCTGAGCGGCCTGCATGCCCTGCAGGCGCAGGCTCAGATGCTTCTGCATGTCGGCTTCGCGCTCGACGATGCTGGGCCGGGTGTCGGGCTTTGGGGTGAAGGCCAAACAGGCGTCGCGCTCTTTCTCGGCGGTCTGGGTTTCCACCTGAGCCCATTTCACCCAGGCCGGAATCTGCTTTTCCGTCAGGTCCAGACGGGCCTGCAGATAGGCCAGACGAGCGGTCTCGTGGGCATAATGTTCGCTGCACATGCTTTTATGCCAAGCCGCCAGATCCTTTTCGGAGGGCTCTTTGGCCATCTGCGGGCTGTGGGCCGGCGGCTGGGATTCGGCCGAAGCGGAGGAGGCCCACAACAGGGGCAGGGCAACCAGAGCGGCGGCGGCGATATAAGTACGGTGCTTCATCATGAATGCCTCATCCTTTCGAGGAGTTGGGTCATCCTAGAGCGCCGAGGTAACAGGGCGATGACGGCCTTCCGGGAGAATGGTAACAGTCGGTTACATCTTTTGCGCGGCAGTGGCCGAGGGCTTGTCGAGTCGTGTCTGGGCGGGTTATCGATAAAATTTTATGTAAAAGCAGAACTATATTTGCGGCAATAAGTAAAAAATATAACTTCGAGAAATGTGGATATCAGATACTTTCGTCTAGATTGAGACTAAAAAATATTGGGAATATATTAATACCTAATACTTAATGGGAGGCTCCTATGTCCGCCGCATTGATTACAGCGGTGAGCAAAGGCCACGAAAGCCATAGCCACGCGCTAAAAAATCCAAGCAGTCACCACGCCCATTCACCAGAGGCGCAGCCTCATCCTGCCGAGCATCCGGCAAAGCATGGCGTACATAAACACCATCCCCATGTTCCGGTTCCCAAAAAGGGAGTGGCGGCCTGGACTTGGCAGTGGTTTCTGGTGGCGACTATCGTGGCGGGCGGCGTGCTGCTGGCGGTGGAACTGCCGACGCGGGGACTGCCCCATCTGACTGGCGCTGAATTGTCCCATCAAATCGAATTGGCGGCGAAGGGGACACCTTTGCCGCCCCGCAAGGACGGCATCACCATCCATATTCTGACGGGCAGCGGCGTGAATATCGTGACCGCCGAGGCGGTGCCGGCCAAGTTGTGCGTCAGCGCAGGCTGGGATCTGGCCAAGGACGGCACCTTAAGCGTCAACGGCATTACGCCCATGCGGATCTCCGCCGCCCGGCTGGCCGAACTGTGCAATGCCAATCCGCCCGCCACCCTGGTCTGGACGCCGGAACCGGCGGAGTAGGGGGTTTAGCCCTTCAGGCTCATGGTGGCTTCGGCGACGCGCACCAGATGATCCAGATGTTGGTCCAGATTATCCAGGTGGTCTCGGGTGGCTTGGTCCATGGTTCTCGAGGCCTCGAACAGCCCTGAGAACCCCAAATTTCCCGCCGAACCCTTCAGGCTGTGAGCGGCCCGACCCAAACCCACGCTGTCGCCTTGGGCCAACAGGTTGCGCATGGTGTTTAAGATGCCGGGCAGGTCGGCCATCAGATGGTCCACCAGTTTGGCGAAGCGTTCCGGGCCCAATTCTTCGGCCATATCGGTTTGCACGGCGGGATCGACCAGGCCTTCGATGGCAATGGCTGGCTCTATCGCCGGGGGCTTGGCCTGGGAATCGGCGGCATAGAGCCGTTCGAACCAGCGGTCCAGCATGGCTTGCAGGCTGCGGCGGCTGATGGGCTTGGAGATATAGTCGTCCATGCCGGCTTTCAGGAAAATCTCGCGGTCGCCGGCCATGGCGTTGGCGGTCATGGCAACGATGGGCACCTTGGACTTGGGGCCGGTCATGGCGCGAATGGCGCGGGTGGCGGCGATGCCGTCCATCTCGGGCATTTGCACATCCATCAGGACCAGATCGTAATCGCCCCGTTCCACCAGCACCACCGCCTCGCCGCCATCCGACGCCACATCGGCCCGGTGTCCCAGGCGGGCCAGCAGCCCGGTGGCGACCTGTTGGTTGATGGCGTTGTCCTCGGCCACCAGCAAGCGCAGGGGGCGGCCTTCGTGGTGAGGCTCGTCGTCTTTGTGAGCGATGTTCAGATGTCCGTCGGCGGCTTCGATGCCCAGGGCCGTCATCAGGCAGTCCAGCAGGGCGCTGGGGCGGATGGGCTTGGTCAGCACCGACTCGAATCCCATCTCGACGGCCTGTTGGCGCACATCCTCGTTCAAGGACGAACTGGCCAGAATCAGCTTCAGCCCCCGCAAGGCCGGGTCGCCTTTGACGATGCTGGCCAAATCGATGCCGGTCATGCCCGGCATGTGATGATCCAGAATCACGATGTCGAAGGGGCGGCTCTGGGCATTGGCGCCGCGGATCAGTCCCAGACCGTCATAGGCCAGCGGCGCCGAGGCGACTTCGGCGCCCCAGCCTTGCAGCTGGCGGGTAAACACTTCCAGATTGGCCGGGGTGTCGTCCACCACCAGGGCGCGCAGGCCGCTTAACGGCGCTTGGGGCGGAGACATGGCGTTCGACATGCGGTTCAAGGGAATCGTAAACCAGAACCGGCTGCCCTCGCCCTGATGGCTGTCGAAGCCGATCTCGCCGCCCATCATGCCGACGATGCCGCGGCAGATGGCCAACCCCAGGCCGCTGCCGCCGAAGCGCCGGGCCGTCGAGGCGTCGGCCTGGGTGAATTCTCCGAACAGCCGGGCCTTGGCGGTGTCGGCAATGCCGATGCCGGTGTCGGTGACGGTCAGGCGCAGATGTTCGGCCCCGTCCACGCCCAAAAGGCGGCTGGCATTGATGGAGACGCTGCCCTTCTCGGTGAATTTGACGGCGTTGCCCACCAGGTTCATTACCACCTGGCGGATGCGCCCGGCATCGCCGATGAATTCGCCTTGCAGTTCGGGGTCCACGTAAACCGACATTTCCAGTTGCTTGCCCACCACGCGGGGGGCCAGCAGATCGGCCACGCCCTCGACCATCGAGCTGATGTCGAAGGGATAGCTTTCCAGCTCCAGCCGGCCCGCCTCGATGCGCGAGAAGTCCAGGATGTCGTTGATGATCGACAGCAGGGATTCCGCCGAGATGCGGATGGTTTCGGCGAAATGGCGCTGATCCTTCGACAGGGAGGTGTCGAGCAGCAGGCCGGTCATGCCGATGATGCCGTTCATGGGGGTGCGGATTTCATGGCTCATGGTGGCCAGGAATTCGCCCTTGGCTTTGTTGGCGGCTTCGGCCTGGCGGCGGGTCTCGTAAAGCTCGGTGATGTCGCTGAAGATGCCGATGTAATTGTTGGTCAGGCCGTCGGCGTCTTGCAGGGCGTTGATGGACAGAAGCTCGGGATAGACCTCGCCGTCGCGGCGCTTGTTCCACACTTCGCCGCGCCATTCTCCGTTCTTTACCAGGGCTTCCCACATTTCCGTATAGAAGGCCGGGGGATGATAGTTGGACTTCAGGATGGCTGTGGTATGGCCGACCACCTCGTCCAGGGAGTAGCCGGTGATGCGGCTAAAGGCCTGATTGGCGGTGACGATGGCGCCGGTGGCGTCGGTGACGACGATGCCTTCGCTGCTGGCCTCAAAGACTTGGGAAATCAGGCGGCGGGTCTGTTCGTTCTGGCGATGGAACATGCGCAGGAAGCCCAGAATGGCCAGGGCGATGGCGGCATAGGCGACGCCGTATAGGATCGCCTTGCGCCGCCAGCTGAACAGGAATTCATCGGGGGAACGGCCGATCACCACCACATAGGGCAGGCCTTCCAGCTTGCGATAGACGAACAGGCGGTCGACGCCATCCACCCGCGAGACGGTTTCATAGCTGCCGGTGACATAGCCGGCGGCCAGCTCGTCGCGCACATTGGTGTTGTCGAACTGGCGGCCCAGTTGTTCGGGTAAAGCGGGCAGCCGCGACAACAGGCGCAGGTCGGTATCGAACAGCGACACATTACCGTTTTGTCCCACATCCAGCCCTTCGAACAGGGACTGGAAATATTCGGTGCGCAAGGCCGTCTGCACCAGACCGCCAAAGTTGCCGTCGGCCTTGTTCATGCGGCGGCTCAGGGTGATCAGCCATTTTCCGGTGAAGCGCGACAGCAGCGGCTCCGACAGCACCAATCCGGCCTGTGGGTTGTCGCGCTGGTGCATGAAATAGGCGCGGTCGGCCACCACCACGTCGGGCAGGGCGTCCGAGGTTCCGGCGTTGTAAACGACCCGGCCCAGAGGGTTGACCACCCGCAGGCTTTCCTTCTGCGCTTCGGGGATGTAGCCCATCCAGCGTTGCAGATCCAAGTTGGCCGCCATCAAGGGGCGGGGTGCGCCTTCATTGACCGCCGGGGCGAACTGATGGGCGGTTTCGGCCAGCACCACGTCGATCTTTTCCACGACCGACGAGACTTCACGTTCCAGTACGCGGCTCAGATTGTCGGAATCCCGGCGCACGGCGTCGAATTCACGGGTGCGCGACGCCGTCAGGTCGCCGACCAGCAACAGGCCGAAGCCGCCCAGCATGATCGCCGCCAGCACCAAGGTGACCTTCGGCGTCAGATATTGGGCCGAAAATTTCTGAAAATTGGTGAGTGTGGTCTTCACCTGAAACCTCTTCGCAGTGCTGGCCGGAAACATCCGTCGCGCGCGCCTGCAAGACGCGGAATCGGGCGACGGTCCAAGCCAAACCACCGCTCCCACTCCGCCTTATCAGCGGTCCCCTGCGAGGCAAGGCTCAACTTTCGTGATAGAAGGCAGAGTCCTTCATCCGTTAGATGAAATCAAGTGCCCAGTGGCGCTTTCAGCTCTCGCCGCGGCGGGAATGGACGATCACCGACAGCATCCGAGCCGGCAACTTTTTCAACTCTTCCGGCCCGTGGGGGGAATCGGCGTCGAAAAACAGAGAATCCCCAGGCTTCAACGGATAAAGATTGCGTCCGTGCCGATAATCCACCTCGCCCTCCAGCAGATAGATGAACTCCATGCCCTCATGCTGGAACACCGGGTGGATGTCGGCGCCGTCGGACATGGTCACCAGATAGGGTTCGACGGAAAAGCTCCGGCTGCCCATGCTGTGGCCCAGCAATTGATATTGGTGCCCGGCCCGGCTGCCCCGGCGTTCGATGGTCAGCCCTTCGCCGGCTTTGACGAAGGTGGCGTCGCGCTGCTCTTCGAACTTGCGGAAAAAGGCGGTGATGGGAACATTCAGGGCCGCCGCCAGGGCTTGCAGGGTCGATAGGGAGGGCGAGGTCACGCCGTTCTCGATCTTCGACAACATGCCGGTCGACAGCCCGGCCTGTTTGGACAGGTCGGCCACCGTCATGTTCAGCTTGGCGCGGAATTCCCGCACCTGATGGCCGATCGAGACTTCCAGGCTGTTTTCCCGAACCGTCTCCGCCTCTTTGCCGGGCACGCCGTTCATCTGCTTTTTCCTTTTGGGGTTCTGCTCATTCCACGGCCTGACGCTGGCCCAGCCTTTTTTGCAGCTGGATGAAGTCGGACAGGTCGCTCAGCATGAAATTGCGGTTTTCCGGCCGTCCCATCTCGCGGCGGGTGGCTTCGTCTCCGGCCAGATAGCGCTGGGCGGTCAGGCGGAAGGGATGGGGAATTTCCAGGTTGAACAAAGATTGCTTGGTCAGCAGGCGGCAAAGCTGATCGAACAGCAGGCGATAGCGTTCATCCTGGGGCGCCAGATAGGCGTCGGACAGATCGCCGCCATAAAGGCGGAACAGTTCCAGATAGTCTTCAAGATCGGGCGTGCTCACGGCCGGCGGCCTCCCCTGCAAAAGCGGGCAATCGCCCGCCCCAGTCGCGTCCCAGACGCCTACAGGAGAACCTGATCAGGGCAAAATGTCAAAATCGGCGTAGGATTCAGTCAATTCCAACAGCTTGCGCACGGCGTCTTGGGGGGATTTCAGGCCAAGCGGCGCATTGGCCAAGCTTAGTTCCTCCTTGGCGACGTACAGAAATCCCAAGCCCACGGAATCGATGTGATGGATGCGTTCCATGTCGAAGATGACTTTCCGGCCCTTATAGGGAGCCATGTCGCCCATCAGCTTCTTGAAGTCGTTGCTGGAGGCGTAGTTCACCTGGCCGTCCAGGCTAACGACCACCACGGGGCCCTTTTCGTCGATGGCATAGATCATCGCGAACATTCCTACTTGTATGTCATAGGGCCTATTTTATACCTATGATGGATCGGATCGGAAGGACTTAGAATCCTGGGTCATGAATCTCTGGACGTCCCAGGTTTCTGATGATACTGATTCAAGCCATGACCAGTCGTACTCATATGCAGGCTCTCCTGCGGCTGCTAACCCTAACCTCCCTAGAGGTTCGGGCTTTCGCCGTTGGTTTGTCTTCTTGTGAGTTCGCAGGTCATGTCTCCCTCCGCTAAAAAATCTTTCCATTTCCGTTCTGCACCCTTTAGCCGCGCTGTTCGGCTGATGATCTTGTGCACGCGCCATCTGACGCGACTGTGACGCTTCTCCCGCTCCGAATATCCCAACCGTTCGAGTGTTTTTTTGCGAGAGAAGTTTGATCATGGAAAAGATGCCCTTCGAGAAGTACCGCTCCGTCACTCCGGTCAATCTGCCTGACCGCCAATGGCCCAGCCGCGTCATCGACCATGCCCCCATCTGGTGCAGCGTCGATCTGCGTGACGGCAATCAGGCGCTGGTGGAACCCATGAACCCGGCCAAAAAGCGCCGGATGTTTGATCTGTTGCTGGAGATGGGCTTCAAGGAGATCGAGGTGGGCTTTCCCGCCGCCTCGCAGACCGACTTTGATTTCCTGCGCATGTTGATCGAGGACAATCTGATCCCCGACGGCGTGACCATTCAGGTGCTCACCCAGTCGCGCGAACCGCTGATCCGCCGTACTTTCGAGGCGATCAAGGGGGCCAAGTCGGCCATCGTGCATCTGTATAATTCCACCTCGGAACTGCAGCGGCGCGTGGTGTTCGGCGCGGACCAGGCGGCCATTACCAAAATCGCCGTGACCGGCGCCAAGCTGATCAAGCAGTTGGCGGCCGAGATGCCGGAAACCGAGGTGATTTTTGAATACACCCCGGAAAGCTTCACCGGCACCGAGCTGGATTATGCCGTCGAGATCACCGAGGCGGTGATGGCGGTTTGGCAGCCGACTCCGGCCAAGCGGATGATCGTCAATCTGCCGGCCACGGTGGAAATGGCCTCGCCCAACCATTATGCCGACCAGATCGAATGGTTTTGTCGCCATGTGAAGGGGCGGGACTCCATCATTCTCTCGATCCATCCCCACAATGACCGCGGCACCGGCGTCGCCGCCGCCGAGCTGGCCGTGCTGGCCGGCGGCGAGCGTATCGAGGGCACCTTGTTCGGCAATGGCGAGCGGACCGGCAATGTGGATGTCATCACCCTGGCCATGAACATGATGACCCAGGGGGTCGATCCGGTTTTGCGCATGAGCGACATCAGCCGCATCATGGAGGTGTCGGAAGACTGCACGCAGATTCCCGTGCCGGTGCGCCACCCCTATGCCGGCGAGCTGGTCTTCACCGCTTTCTCGGGCTCGCACCAGGACGCCATCAAGAAGGGGCTGACCGCCCTGCGGCAGTCGGGCTCCAATATGTGGGAAGTGCCTTATCTGCCGGTGGACCCGGCGGATCTGGGCCGTTCCTACGAGGCGGTGATCCGTATCAACAGCCAGTCGGGCAAAGGCGGAGTGGCTTATCTGCTGGAGCAGGAGTTCGGCATGAACCTGCCCCGCGCCATGCAGGTCGAACTGTCTCAGTCGGTGCAAAAGACCGCCGACGCCACCGGCAAGGAGCTGAGCGCGGCTCAGGTCTGGCAGCATTTCGAGCGGGATTATCTGCAAGCCCGCAGCCCCTATGATCTGGTCGGCCATCACTTCGACCATAGCGGCGGAGCCGGTCAAATGACCGTGACCTTGCGGGGGCCGAAGGGCGAACAGACGGTGCGCGGACGGGGCAACGGTCCCATCGACGCCTTCATCGATGCCCTGAAGAGCATCGGTGAACAGGTCCAACTGGCGGATTACCAGGAACATGCGGTGGGCCGCGGTGCCGACGCCAAAGCCGCCGCCTATGTGGAAATCGCCGGACCCGACGGCAGCGTCTGCGGCTGCGGCATGGACGAAGACATCGCGGTCGCCGCCCTGCGCGCCGTGCTGTCTGCGGTCAATCGCCGGGCTGGCCGGTAAATAAGTCACGTCCCCCCATCCCCTGCGGGATGGGGGGAATGCTCTAATGGCAGTCGGCGGACAAATGGCGGCTTTCGTAGCAGGTCAGGCTCGAAGCCTGCTCGGCCAGATCAATGAATTCCCGCTTCTGTCCGAACGGATCGGCCAGATTGCTGCCTCGGGCAAGGTCGGCAATCTGCTTGAAGGTGAAGTCGTCGCCGATATAGCCGTCGTTGCGCAGCTTCTCGGCATAGGCGGCAACCGCTATGGCGAAGCGGGCCGAAGGAGGCGTCGAAGCAAGGTCGGGCCGTTCGTCGCCAGAGGTGACGGCGCGGACGAAAGTCTGGCGGCGACTGGAGGATGGCAGCCGGTAGCCGACGCGCACATAAGCGACTTCTGCGGCATAGCGGGGATCGGCTTCGCTGGTGGTGGGGTGGGTATAGCGCAGGGGCTGGATGCGGCGGGCGGGGCTGCCCGGTTCGGTGATCTCGTACAGAATGGTAGCCTCCTGGCCCGAGGCGATGTCAATGCCCGGATGGGCCGCTCCCCCTTGAGCTGAATTGGAACTCTGATTCAGCTCATAGCCGATCAGGCGGTATTCGGCCACGCGGGTCGGATTGAACTCTACGTTTGCCAAGGCTTCGCGGGCCACCACCAGCCGCCGTTCGCCCAATTCCGAGGTGAAGAACTTGACGGCCTCGGCCTCGTTGTCGGCATAGGCGCTTTTGCTGCGCCCGGCCGAGGACAGGTCCTGAAGCAGCGAGGCGTTCAAGGTCTTCGAGCCGACCCCCAGAACCCGCAGGCCGATGCCGTTGTCTCTTTGCTGCCAGATCATATTGGTCAGGGACGATGAGCCCCGGCGCTTGTTGTCCCACAGATCGTCGAACTCACCGCCGCTGATCAGCACCACCAGATTGACCGCATTGCGGTCGAACATGCCGGTGGCGGTCTGATAGGCCAGGTCAAGGCCTGCCGCGCCCATGGACTTGCCCTCGGACTTCAGTTTGGCGATGGCGTCCTTGATTTGCGAAGCGTCGCTGCCCGCCGTCGGCGGCAGCACCAGCTTGGCCTCGGAGCCGAAAGCCACCACGGCCACCTGATCATGGGTGGAGAGGGATCCGGCCAAAACGGCGACGGCGCTGGAAAGCAGCGGCAGACGATCGGGGGCGGCCATTTTTTCCGACGTATCGACGGCCAGGATCAACCGCAGCGGGGGCAGGGATGCGGGCGGCGCCTCATAGGCCTTGATGCCGATATGCAGCAGCTTGGTATCCGGGTTCCATGGATTGGGGGCGATGACCGAACTGATCTTGAACGGAGCGGCTGCTGAATCCGGCTTGTCATAGCCATAGTCGAAATAATTCAGGAATTCGGCGGCTTTTACCGCCTGTTTGGGCGGGAAGCTGTTGTCGTGGATATAGCGGCGGGCGGTGACATAGCCGGTGCTGTCCACATCCAGGCTGAAGGCGGAAACCGGGCGGCTGGCGGTGGTTTCGATCTGATTGGGAACGAACCAGCCATAGCGTTCCGCCGTCCGCGCCTCGCCGCCGGGGGCATAAGGGGCGCGGTAGGAGGCCGAGCCTTCATAGCTTGCCGAGCATGCCGCCAGGGCCAGCATGGAGCCCAGACAGAAAAGAGATCGCAACGCCCGCATATTTCCCCCTCATAACCGATGCACGCTGTCAGATACGCGGCGTACAGGTTGTCTTCGAGAGGATGTTGGCATGGGGCGGAGGGGGAGGCAACGGGCATGGGGTCGCCACGCCCGTTGCGTCAGGATTTTAGCGCCGCAGCAGCAGGAAGCCCATGACGGCCACCAGCACCCAGGGCAGCCAGCTGGGGAACAGGCCTTTGCGGCCTTGGCTCATGGCGGCGATGGTGTCTGGGTGCAGCTTCAGTCCGCCGCCGCGTAGGGCGGCTACGGTCTGCTCGGCATGTTGAACCAGCTTGGGCAGGCTTTCCAAGGTGCCGACCAGATGGCCGATGCCTTGCTTGATCTTCGCCTGGGGGCCGAGATTGGCCATCATCCACTGCTCGATCAGCGGCCGGGCCAGCTGCCACATATTGACCGTGGGATTCAGGCGGCGTCCGACGCCTTCGGCCACCAACATGCTCTTTTGCAGCAGCAGCAGCTGGGGTTGGGTTTCCATGGCGAAGGTTTCCGTCACCTGGAACATCTGCCCCAACAGGCGGGCGATGGAAATCTCGTGCAGCGGCTTGCCCAGGATCGGCTCGGCGATGGAGCGGCAGGCCTGGGTGAAATTGTCGATGGATTTGTCGGCGGGCACGAAGCCGGCCTGGAAATGCACCTCGGCCACCTTGCGGTAATCGCCGTTCAGGAAGCCCAGCAGCATTTCGCCCAGAAAGCGTCGCGTCTGCTCGTCGACCCGGCCGGTAATGCCGAAATCCACCGCCACCAGACGGCCGTCGGGGCCAAGGAACAGGTTGCCGGGATGCAGGTCCGCATGAAAGAAGCCGTCGCGGAACACCATGTTGAAAAAGGCGTCGGCGGCTTTTTCGGTGACATCCACCAGATCGAAGCCGGCGGCGGCGATGGCGTCCACCTCGTCGATGGGAATACCCTCGATGCGTTCCAGGGTCATCACCCGCTTGGCGGTGCGCTGCCAGTCGATCTTGGGGATGGTGAAGCCTTCATCGCCCTCGAAATTGTCGCGCATCTCGGCGGCGGCCGAGGCTTCGAAGCGCAGGTCCATTTCCAGGACCACGGAATCTTCGAAGGCCTTGACCGAATCCACCAGACGCAGGCGGCGCCATTTGGGGAACAGCCGCTCGGCCCAGCTGGCCAGCCAGTGGAACAGGGCGATGTCGCGGGCGAAGCGTTGCTCGACGCCGGGGCGCAGCACCTTGACGGCTACTTCCTCGCCCTCAAGGGTAATGGCGAAATGCACCTGGGCGATGGAGGCGGCGGCCACCGGTTGGTCGTCGAAGCTTTGGAACAGTTCGTCCAGCGGCTTGCCCAGCTCGGCCTCGATGATGGCGCGGGCTTCCTGGGCCGGGAACGGCGGCAGGCGGTCCTGCAGGTCCGACAAATCCTCGGCCACCTGATCGCCCACCAGATCGGGGCGGGTGGATAAAGCCTGACCCAGCTTGATGAAGGTGGGGCCCAACTGCTCCAGGGCGGCGGCCAGACGCTGACCGGGGCGCTTCACGGCGGCTTCCGGCGTGGCGAAACGGGCCAGCAGGTCCGACAGCCAACGCCCGGTTTCTCCGGCGCTTTCCAGAGGGAACAGGGCGCCGTTACGGGTCAGGGCAGTGCCGATGGCGGCAAGGCGCAAGAGATTGCGGACGGTTCCGATCATGGCCTTACAAACGCCAGCCGGAATGCAGAGCGGCGATGCCGCCCGACAGATTGCGGTATTTCACCTGCTCGAGCCCGGCGGCGCGCATCCGTTCGGCCAGTTCCTCCTGGGGCGGGAACTTGCGGATGCTTTCCACCAGATACTGATAGGCCTCGCGGTTGCCGGCGACGAATTGGCCGATCCACGGCAGCAGTTTGAAGCTGTATTCGTCGTACAGCTTGTCCATCACCGGCACCACCACCTTGCTGAATTCCAGGCAGAGGAAACGCCCGCCGGGCTTCAGCACGCGCCGGGCCTCGGCCAGGGCATTGTCGATATGGGTGACGTTGCGCAGGCAGAAAGCGATGGTGTAGGCGTCCACCGAACGGTCGGGGAAGGGCAGCTTTTCAGCGTCGCCGCACACCCAGTCGATGCCTTCCAGAATGTTTTTGTTCACCGCGCGGTCGCGGCCTACCGACAGCATTTCCTTGTTGATGTCGCAGACCACCACCGGGCCGCCGCCCTTGGCGCGGAAGCGAAAGGCGATGTCGCCGGTGCCGCCGCCCACATCCAGCAAGGTCATGCCCGGCCGGGGGTGAAGCCAGTCGATCATGGCCGATTTCCACAAACGATGGACGCCGGCGCTCATCAGGTCGTTCATCAGGTCGTAGCGGGAGGCCACGCCGTCGAATACTTCGCGCACCAACGACGCTTTTTCGTCTTCGCGCACGGTGCGAAAGCCGAAATGGGTGGTGCTGGAAGATTGGGGATCGTTCTGCTCGCTCATGGGGGCGGAGGATAGCCCAAGCCCAATCAGGATGCCATGGCCGAGATGAGCTTTCTGGCTGGGAAGGGTTAAAACCTCTGCTCCCTGCGGCGCGTCTGGACAAGTTCCAAGAGCATGGATACTATCCGCGCCACATACAGATGATCCCCGTGGGAGAGACCGGCTTGACCGCCGGCGCCGAAGGAGCAACCGCCCCTGGAAACTCTCAGGCAAACGGACCGCGGGGGGATGGCTCTCTGGAAAGCAGGCATTGGGATTTAACCTTTTAGGTTCAACCTCTTTCGCCTCACCGAAGATGAAAGCCAGACACCGCTTCGGCGTGCCTGGCGAATCTTTCAGGTACTCAGGACAGAGGGGGGCAGACCGCTTTCGGTGTTCGAAGGCGGAGACTGTCCAGGGAGAGCCTTTACCATGAGCCACGATCCGACCCTTCTGCGCACCCCTCTTTTTGCCCTGCATGAAAGCCTGGGGGCCAAAATGGTGCCCTTCGCCGGTTATGCCATGCCGGTGCAATATCCCGCCGGCGTGCTGGCCGAACATAACCACACCCGCACGGGCGCCGGTTTGTTCGATGTTTCCCATATGGGCCAGGTGGTAATCACCGGCGAAGGCCGCACCGCCGCCCTGGAAAGCCTGGTGCCCGGCGACATTCAGGCTCTGGCCGAAGGCCGCATCCGCTATACCATGTTCACCAACGACCAGGGCGGCATTCTCGACGACCTGATGGTGACCAATGCCGGCGACCATCTGTTTTTGGTGGTCAACGCCGCCTGCAAGGAACAGGACATTGCGCATCTGAAGTCGGGCCTCGAAAAATTTAAGGGGGTCGGCAAGGCCGTGGTGACCGAGCTGACCGACCGCGCTTTGCTGGCCCTGCAAGGGCCGAAGGCGGCGGCGGTGTTCGGCCGTCTGGCTCCCGCCAGCCTGGGCATGGGCTTTATGAGCTGGAAGGTCATGGACGTGGCCGGTATCTCCTGCTTCGTCAGCCGTTCGGGCTATACGGGCGAGGACGGCTTCGAGATTTCCGTGCCCAATGACCGGACCGAAGAGCTGGCCCGCAAGCTGCTGGCCGAGCCTGACGTGGCTCCCATCGGCCTGGGTGCCCGCGATTCCTTGCGTCTGGAAGCCGGGCTCTGTCTCTATGGCTCGGACCTGGACACGACGACCACTCCGGTGGAAGCCAATCTGAACTGGACCATGTCCAAGCGCCGCCGCGCTGAAGGCGGTTTTCCCGGCGCTGCCGTGGTGCAGGCTCAGCTGGCGTCCGGCCCGGCCCG
>Ga0209415_10009045_pt1 | contig 17143 bp, 12 predicted proteins | sample PeaSoiSIISIP2007_FD_187696 | JGI IMG/M metagenome (GOLD analysis project Ga0209415, IMG submission 187696) | Peat soil microbial communities from Weissenstadt, Germany - SII-SIP-2007 (SPAdes) (version 2) | ecosystem: Environmental > Terrestrial > Soil > Wetlands > Peat | place: Germany... | reverse complement strand
TTGACGGGGCGCGTTTATCCGTGGAGCTACAAGCCGTATGAGAACCGCTACGTGGATGTGGGGGAGACGCTGCGGAGCGCAATGACGCAGAATCCGTTCTTGCGCGTTTTTGTGGCGAAGGGTTACTACGACCTGGCGACGCCATTTTTCGCGGCGGACTACACGTTCGATCATTTGGGGCTTGATCCTTCGTTGCGCGGTCATTTGAGCGCGGCTTACTACGAATCGGGGCACATGGTGTATGCGCACATGCCTTCGCTGGCCAAGCTGAAGCAGGACACCGCGCAGTTTATTCGGGCAAGTTCGGGAACCAGTTCGGGGAAATGAATAAGGCACTAAAAATTATTGTTTGGGTGTGCGTGGCGACCGCGGGGGCGGGAGCATTGGGAGCGATTGCTTTGCACCGAGGCGAGCCGCTGAATGCGACGTGGTTCGTGGTTGCGGCGGTTTGCTGCTACATGGTGGCGTACCGGTTGTACTCGGCGTTTATTGCGGCGCGCTTGCTGGCGTTGGACGATAAGCGAGCGACGCCCGCGGAGATTCACGACGACGGGCGCGATTTTGTTCCTACCAATAAGTGGGTTTTGTTTGGGCACCACTTCGCGGCGATTGCAGGACCGGGGCCGCTGGTTGGGCCGACGCTTGCGGCGCAGTTTGGGTATTTGCCGGGGACGCTGTGGTTGATAGCGGGAGCGGCGCTGGCGGGATGCGTGCAGGACTTCATTATTTTGTTCTGCTCGATCCGGCGTGACGGAAAAACGCTTGGGCAGATGGCGCGGGAAGAGGTGAGCGCGCGCGGCGGGTTGATCGCGCAGATTGCAGTGCTGGCGATCATGGTGATTTTGCTGGCGGTGGTTGCGCTGGTGGTGGTGAACGCGCTGAAGTCTTCGCCGTGGGGAACATTTACGCTGGCGATGACGATACCTATTGCGCTGCTGCTTGGCGTGTATTTGCGGTTCTTGCGGCCGGGGCGCGTGCTGGAGGCTTCTCTTTTTGGCGTGGCGCTTGTGTTGTTCGCGGTCGTGGCGGGGCAGTGGGTGGCGGCTTCACCGTCTTGGGCGCGGGCGTTTACGTTTGGGGGAGTGTCGCTGGCGTTCGTGATTATTGCGTACGGATTTGCGGCGGCGGTGCTGCCGGTGTGGCTGCTGCTGGCGCCGCGGGATTATTTGAGCGCGTTCATCAAGACCGGGGCGATTTTTTCGCTTGCGGCGGGAATTTTGTTTGTACGACCGCACATCCTGATGCCGCCGCTTACGAAATTCATTGATGGAAGCGGGCCGGTGTTTGCGGGGAAGATTTTTCCTTTTTGTTTCATCACGATCGCTTGCGGAGCGATCAGCGGATTTCATTCGCTGATTTCTTCGGGCACGACGCCGAAGATGATTTTGCGGGAGAGCCACGCGAGAGTGATCGGGTATGGAGCGATGCTGCTGGAGTCGTTTGTCGGGGTGATGGCGATGGTGGCGGCTTGCGCGATGCCGCCGGGAGTCTACTTCGCAATTAACGGCCCGGCAAGCATCGTGGGCGCGACGCCGGATGCTGCCGCGGCGACGATCAGGTCGTGGGGATACCCTCTCGTTGGGCAGACAATGACGCAGCTTGCGCACTCCGTGGGCGAGCAGAGCCTGCTGAATCGCGCGGGGGGCGCACCCTCGCTGGCGGTGGGGATGGCGCAGATTTTTTCGAATACGATAGGAGGCGAGCGGCTGCTGAGCATCTGGTATCACTTCGCGATCATGTTCGAAGCGCTGTTCATCCTGACGGTGCTGGATGCGGGGACGCGCGTGGGGCGATTCATGGTGCAGGAGCTTGGCGGACGCGTGTGGAAGCCGCTGGGGCGAACGGGATGGATGCCGGGAATTATTCTATCGAGCGCGATTATCGTGGGGATGTGGGGATATTTTCTGCATCAGGGAGTTGTCGATCCGTTGGGTGGGATCAATTCGTTGTGGCCGTTGTTTGGGATTGCGAATCAGTTGCTGGCGTCTGTGGCGCTGGTTCTGGCAACGACGATTCTGTTGAAGATGAAACGGTTGCGGTGGATTTGGGTGACGCTGGTGCCAATGGCGTGGCTGGTGGCGGTGACGATGACGGCGAGCTACGAGAAAATCTTTGATGCGAATCCGAATCTCGGATTCTTGTCGAAAGCCAACTCGCTGGCACAGCAAATTGCCAGTGGACTGATACCTGGAGGGAAAATTGCCGAGACGCAGCGGCTGATTTTCAACCAAAGATTGGATGCTGTGGTGACGGGAGTGCTGGCGCTGATGATTCTCGTGCTGCTGGTGGAAGCGATTGCGCAATGGTATTTGATTCTGAGCAAACGGCGAGAGGCGGTGCTGCACGAAGCGCCTTACGCGGCGACGCAGTGGGCCGCCGGATTCACCGGCGCGGCGCACGGAGACGATTGATGCAGATGCGAACGATGGCAAAACTTGTAGGGAAATCGTTTCGCCGTTTCTGGCGCGGCTTGCGGGAGTGGTGTGGCGACGCGGCGTATGAACGTTATTTAGGCGCGAGTGGGAGACAGGACGGGAAGCAAGGCGCGCTTGGCCCCGAGGAGTTTTACGTCGAGCAACTGAACCGGCGTTATTCCCGTCCCAACCGCTGCTGCTGACGGCTCTTGCAATTTACCTGGTTAAACGCCTAGAATCCGCGAAAATCTCCAGCTCGCCTGCTATCTGTTTGACGGAGGAATAAATGGCAATCGATATGGACAAGCTTCACGAATTCTTGGGAAGAGCAGTGGTCGATTTTGGAGCGACGTTTAACGCGGCGCTGATTCGAATTGGCGACAAGCTCGGGCTGTACAAAGGCCTCGCCGTTGGCGGAGCGCAAACCGCGGCGGAACTGGCGAAACGAACCGGGACTGTGGAGCGCTACGTTCGCGAGTGGCTGAGTGCACAGGCGGCCGGCGGTTATGTGACGTACGATCCATTAAAGGGGAAATTTTACCTCAGCGAAGAACAGGCATTTGCGATGGCGGACGACAACAGTCCGGCGTTTATGCCGGGAGCGTTTCAAGTGGCGCTTGCGGCGATCAAAGCGGAGGAATCGCTGACGGAGAGATTCAAGACGGGCGCCGGACTGGGTTGGCACGAACACCACAACGAGTTATTTGAGGGCACAGAAAGATTTTTTCGCCCCGGCTATGCCGCGAATCTGGTTGCCGCGTGGATTCCGGCGCTTGAAGGCGTGGATGAAAAATTGAAAAGCGGGGCGCGGGTGGCGGACGTGGGTTGCGGTTTGGGAGCGTCGACGATTCTGATGGCGAAGTCGTATCCAAAGTCGGAGTTTTCGGGATTTGACTACCACGACAAATCAATCGAGACAGCGAAACAACGCGCGCGCGAAGCCGGCGTGGCGGATCGCATCCAGTTCGAGGTGGCCAGCGCGAAGTCGTTCCCGGGGAAGGACTATGACTTCGTGACGTTCTTCGACTGCTTGCATGACATGGGTGATCCGGCAGGCGCGGCGACGCATGTGCACGGCAGGTTGAAGAAAGATGGAACGTGGATGATCGTCGAGCCGTTCGCAGGTGACAAGCTCGAGGACAACCTCAATCCGATTGGGCGGGCGTTTTATGGGGCCTCGACGCTTTTATGTACGCCAGCCTCGCTTTCGCAGGAAGTGGGGCTGGCGCTCGGCGCTCAGGCGGGAGAAAAACGCTTGAAGGAAGTTGTGACGAGCGGCGGTTTCACGCGATTCCGCCGCGCCACGCAGACGCCGTTCAACCTTGTGTTCGAAGCGCGACCCTAGCGAGTAGAGAATCGAGAGCGCAGGCGGTGCAAGTCAGGCTTCCGGCTGGTTGTCTTCGCCGCGCTTGATCGGCGTAGTCTTGTGCGTGATTTTAACGCTGTGAGAGCGGATGCCCGCGATGATGGCGCGGCGCATTTCCAGAGGGAGCATCTCCGGAGCAAACACGCCGGCCGCCTCGCGGGGAAAATGTTTGATGAAGAGCGCGGCGACGTGAGCAGTGGCGTAGGCGACCGGAGTCGTGAAACGGCCCTGCTGCCGGATTTGGTAGAGAGTCGGAAACATCACATCCGTGCGGATCAGCAGATGCTCGTCTTCTTTGGGATGGCGCTTAACTCCACTGACCAAGACCGTGGCTGAGAACCGAGCGTTTTGTAACACGCCCTGGCGGATCAAGCGGGCGATCGCGCGAGGAGATGATGTGTGAGGAAAACGGTGCCGCACGATCCCGCGCGACTTCGATAATTTTCCCTGCTTGTACCAGCGGCGTAGACGATCAAACTCGTTGCCGCCGATTTTCACGTCCATATTGTGCATGGGAATGGCGTAGGGGAGCGTGGCGACTTCATCTTGCGCAGCGAGGACCACGTTCGCGCTGCCAATGGGATCTGGAAACCGAAACTTTTCCAGTTCGGCGAAGCGCTTTCCCATCAGGAATTTGCCTTGGCGATAGACCCGAGGATGCGAGATGGCCTCATCGAAGGAAACTTCCGGCGACCATTGCGAAATCGGATCGTCGCTCTCCGTGCTTTCATAAAGCCGGATGTGCACGGCATGGACTTCGTCCAGCATCTCCGCCGCGCGCATGACCAGCAGATTCGTTAAGCCCGGGGCCACGCCGGCATTGATCAAAGCGGCCCGGTTTTTTTCTTTAAATCGTTTTGCGTAGGAGAATTGCTCGGCTTTAAACGGGTTGCGCGTGAGGTGAGAGCTTAGGTCCAAATAGTGGGCGCGCAAGCGAAGCGCGGCCCGTATCACAATCTGGTTAAAGACGCTTGCCGAGGCGTTGACGATGAGCTGGCAGCCGCGCGCCGCCCGCACAATACCCAGCATATTTCTGGCATTGACCTCGGCAACGGCGATGGTGCTCTTTTCACCAAGAAAGCGGCGCGCACGAGCGGGATCGCGGTCGCCGCACCAGACAGTATGTCCTTGACGTAAGAGCAGCTCTGCCAGAAGGGAGCCGGTCGCACCAGCTCCGAGAATGAAGATCCGCATGGCGTGGGAAAAACTCTATCACACTCCCCGGGCAGGACTCAGGGAAGGCGCGTAGATTCCACAGAATTGCACTCCTTTTCGTACAGGCATAGACTATGAGGGAACTCCGACCCCGGTCGCCTAAGGGAGACAAAACCCAGGGTAGGCGGGGCGACGCTTCGGCGGCGGCTTTTGGCGAACCGCGAAGCTGAGGGTTCGGGTGGAAACGCCCGGGCCTCCCGAACTTGGAAAGGAGCGAATCGACGGAAAAGTGTGTATTTTCGTTGCGCGCCCGCATCCAAGCACTCGGATCGGGCGATTTTATTTTGGGGACTGGAAGAAAGAAGGAGTTTGGGTGGCCGCGTCCAACTAGAACAGCGTCTTATGACCCTTCTCGATAAATTCGGCCGGCAAATCACCGACTTGCGGATTTCGATCACGGACCGCTGCAATTTTCGCTGCGTTTATTGCCGTTCGGCCGACCCTGAAAACTATCGCGATCACGACGAGATCCTCTCCTGGCCGGAACTCGACCGGCTCGCTAACGTTTTCTTGAGCCTGGGCATTCGCAAAATACGAATCACCGGTGGAGAACCGCTGGTGCGTGCGGGCGTGGAAGATTATATCGCCCGGCTGCATGCGTTGGGCGTCGAAGACCTCTCCATGACCACCAACGGCCATCTACTGGCCGAACGCTGCGAACGTTTGATCGACGCGGGATTGCGCCGCATCAACATCAGCCTCGATTCGCTGGATCCCGCCAAGTTTGAAAGCATCACGCGCACGAAGTCCTTCGCGACCGTGATGCACAGCATTGACGTGGCGCAAAAATCGCGGCTGGGTCCGGTAAAAGTAAACGCTGTGCTGGTGCGTAGCCTGAACGATGACGAGGTGGAATCGTTCGCGGAATTCGCCCGAGAGCGCGGCGTGATCATGCGCTTTATTGAGTTCATGCCGCTGGATGCCGACCGCACCTGGACACGCAGCCACGTCGTTCCGGCCGCGGAGGTGTATGAGCGAATTCATGCGCGTTGGCCGCTCGCGCAGATTCCACACGAGCGCAGCGAGACGGCGCGCAAATACCGCTTCGGGGATGGCGCTCCCGGAGAAATCGGCCTGATAGCATCGGTTACGCAACCCTTCTGCGGTCACTGCTCACGGATACGGTTGACCGCGGATGGAAAGCTGCGAACCTGCCTCTTTAGCAAGGAAGATCACGACTTGCGCGGACTTCTTCGCGAAGGCGCGACGGACAATGACGTGGAGACGTACATCCGTTCCGTAGTCGATGAAAAGGAAGAGGGGCATCGCATCAATGCCCCGGGCTTTGTCCCACCATCGCGTACCATGGTGTTCATCGGCGGCTAGTGGGATGCTTTTTGGCGCCCCTGCGCAGGCGTATTGCGCTCGACCAGGCCATAAGTTTGCGTTAGCATCGATTTAGGCGTCCCAGAAAGGCGCAGCAGGAACGGACTGAGCATGCCGGACGAAGACGACGAAGAAGAACAAGACGATTCGCCCGAACCGGAGCCGCGGTTCTTCACTCTCACTGAGGCGGAGCGCGCGCGGCGGGAACTAGAGCCTTTTCTTGTGGAAGCCATGGACTGCCGCAAGAAGCTGTCCGGCCTGGAAACCGATCTCTCGGCGGTCTCCGCGCGCATCATGATGATGGGCGGCGTGATTGTCCCCTACGAAAAATTGGCCGCGCTTCGCGTGGAGCACCAACAGCTGGCCGAATCCCTGAAAACGGCGCTGAACCGCATCCTCGAGACCGGCTGCGTCATCAAGGATCTCGACGTGGGCTTGCTCGATTTCCCCGCCGTGATCGACAACGAAGATGTCTATCTCTGCTGGAAGCTCGGCGAAGACCGGATTCGTTTTTATCACCGGCAAGACGAAGGTTTTGCCGGGCGCAAGCCGCTTGATCCGCGGGATCTCGGCCCGGGAGACGTTGTGCAGTAGCCTGGTTTCGTCCAATGTTTCTTTTCCACTTTCTCTTTGCGCCAGTGCAAAGACAAACCTTGATACCGCGCTTGCCATCCGAAAGGATTTTTCGTGGCTTCTCCTATTGAAAAGCATCCCGAAAACCGTTTGAAGGATTCTGCCAGTCCCTATCTGCGTTCCGCAGCGCACCAACCCATCGACTGGCACGAATGGGGCGATCCGGCTTTCGCGCGGGCAGAATCGGAAGACAAGCCCATTCTTCTGGATATCGGCGCCGTGTGGTGCCACTGGTGCCACGTGATCGATCGCGAGAGTTACGAGAACTCCGAGATCGCGAAAATTATCAACGAGAATTTCGTCGCCGTGAAAGTCGACCGCGACGAGCGGCCGGACGTCGATGCGCGGTACCAATCCGCCGTTAGCGCTATTTCCGGCCAAGGCGGCTGGCCGCTAACGGGATTTTTGCTGCCCAATGGAAAACCCTTTTTTGGTGGGACATATTTTCCGCCGGAAGATCAAATGGGGCGGCCCGGATTTCGGCGCATTCTGCTGGCGGTGGCGGATTCCTACAAAAATAAAAAAGCCGAGCTGGTGCGTGCCGCCAATCATTTGGCCGATGCCGTTGCGCAAGCGGAAGTGTTCACAGGCGCGCGGGCGGAGTTTGATCCTGGGGTGGTCGACGAGCAAATCAGTTCGGTCACGAAACAATTTGATATCAAGAATGGCGGATTTGGCCACGCACCGAAATTCCCGCATGCCTCGGCCGTTGACCTGGTTCTCGAGCGCTACCAGCAGACGAAAGAAAAGCATCTGTTGGCGATGATTGAGACGACTCTCGAAAAGATGGCGCGGGGCGGTGTTTACGACCAACTGGCCGGAGGGTTTCACCGCTACTCCGTGGACGAACGCTGGCTGGTGCCGCACTTCGAGAAAATGTCGTACGACAACTCGGAACTGCTGAAGAATTATCTCCACGGTTCGCAACTGATTGAGAATTGGCGCCTTGACGAAACTGCTACGGGCATTATCGCCTGGGTGAACGAAACTCTATCTGATCGGCAAGACGGTGGATTCTTTGCGAGCCAGGACGCGGATGTTTCGCTGGACGACGATGGGGACTATTTCACGTGGACGCTCGACGAGGTCCGTGCGGTGCTTACTCCTGAGGAAGCAAGAGTCGCTGAACTTTACTACGATGTTGAAGCGCATGGAGAGATGCACCACAATCCGGCGAAGAATGTTCTTTGGGTAGCTCGCGAGATTGAAGACATCGTAGATTCCACAAAAGCCGATGCGGACGGCGTGATGAAAAAGCTTCTTCTCGCGAAACGGAACCTAATGGAAGCGCGCCGCAAACGGCAGACTCCGTTCGTTGACAAGACGATGTACATCAGTTGGAACGCGATGTTTGTCTCGGCGTATCTAGAAGCGAGCAGAGTTTTGCAAGAGCGAGAGTATCTCGGTTGCAAGGAATTCGCGCTGAAAACTCTGGATCGCATGTTGAGGGAAGCGTGGAGCGAGACGCGGGGCTTTGGTCATCGCATCGGTGGGCCGGCGCTGGATGGCTCTCTCGACGATCAAGTTTTTAGCGTACTTGCTTTGCTGGATGCGTACGAGGCGACGCTTGAGCCGCGCTATTTTGAGGCTGGGCAGAAAACGATGGACCTTGCCATTGCTCGCTATGGCGACCCAGAAGGCGGCGGCTTTTTCGATCGGCCTTCGGACGCCGCGCCGATGGGTGGACTCGATGTGCGCCGCAAGCCGTTTCAAGATTCGCCCACGCCGGGAGCGAATTCCGTCGCGGCGATCGCGTTGATTCGCATGCACGCCTTCACCGGAGAAGAGCGGTATTACAACTTTGCGAAGAAAACTCTAGAGGCCTTTGCAGGGATTGCTCCGCAGTATGGAATGTTTGCCGCGACGTACGGACTCGCCGCAACGCTTTTCGCGCATCATCCGTTGCAAGTCGTCATCACCGGACGCGCACACGATCCCGCCGCGAAAGCTCTGGAAGACGCCGCGCATAGCGTCTTCCGTTTCGGCAAATCTGTGCTGCGACTAACACCCGGTTCTTCAATCGCGAATTTCGCCGGTGCGCTCAAGGAGACATTGCCGCATCTTCCGGCTGATAAAGCGATGGCTGTTGTTTGCGCAGGGCAAACTTGCCTGCCTCCAACAAGCGACCCCGAGCAATTAACAGCCATGCTGAAGAATGGCGCCGCTGGGGCCGCAACTTCCTAGAACTTCCTTGGACTAAAAAAACGGGCACGAGGAAGAATCCTCGTGCCCGTTCCGAGTGCGGTGCGATACAGCTTTACTTCTTGGGCCGCGATTCGGGCGGCACCATGCCGTTGATGCGGTAATAGACAACGAGCTGGCCGTAGTGTTCTCCGGAATGCTCGATCAATCCATACGCCAGATCATAAAGCCGGGTCAAGGTGGGCCCGCCGGCGGCAATACTCTCATTCAATCCCTTGTCGCCCTTTGCTTTGATCACGTCCGCGCCGTCCTGAACGCACTTTTTCACGAAGGCCACAATCTGAGCCTTGGTTTGAAGGTCGTCGCGCTTTGGATCATCGGACAGGTGCGGCTTTTTTCCCTGCGCGATGTCCGTGAAGTAATACATGGAACCGGAAGCGTGGATGAGCTGCGCCACGAACGTCCGCGAATCCGGGTTCGGTTTGTAGTCGTATTTGTCTTCCGGCAAATCCTCGGCGATGGCAATCAGCTTTCTGCCGATATCATTCCAGGACTCCAAGACGGCTTGTGACGGACTCGGTGCGGGTTTGGGCGGTGCAGCTTTTTTGGTGTCCTGAGCCAGTGCCGGCATGGCCGCGAGCACTACTGCAACCAGCAAGGCCCCCCACTTACTAAGACTCTTCATCGTTTCTCTCCTCGTTTTTGCTACTCGACATTTTCTTGCGATTTGACCTGCTGTCGGACCTGTATTTGGACGGCCTGGGCAGGCACACACTCTCTGACGGGCCGCAGAGCTAAGCGTTTCTCCCCTGGAGCTGCAGAGCCTGACCCTTTGGCCGGGGTTCATCTTACGCAGGTGGCTCGACGGCGTCATGGAAAATCGGCGGCGGCAGACATGCTAAGCTTATAACTCGTGCCGGGAGGCTTGCTTCTTTGAACTGGACCTGGTTGGTATTGCGAATCGTGATTGGTCTTGGCGTCCTGGGATTGTTGTTTTTCTCGCAGCGCTTCTGGTATAGGGCCATTTGGCGGGTTACCTCCAATTGGGGAAGCCAGTGGCTGCGCGTTGGCGCGCGTCTGATCTACGTAACGCTCTTAGTGCTCATCATCGGAGCGACTGCGGACGGGTTCCGCATGGGGCGCGGGGGGCACATTCTTTCTGGCGTCAATTTGATCACGGTTTTTGCCGGGCTGTGGTTTTTTAGCGCACTGTTCGCCTGGCTGGCAGTGAGATTTGTGGGTGGCATTGACCGCGTGTGGGGCTGGCTCCGCGCGGCGTATCACCTAAAGAAGAATCCAGCGGTTGCACAAGCACCGCCTACCCCAGCAGCGGCTTTGCAATACGCCTCCGCCGCCGCGGAAATCATTTCCGATCCCTCGCGCCGCTATTTCTTCAAGACGGCTACTGCGCTGGCAGGTGCCGGGCCGTTTCTTACGGCAATGTATGGCTTTGCGGCCGAGCGGCTGGACTATCAGGTACATCGAGTGGAACTGCCGCTGCCCAATCTTCCTGCTGGGCTTGAGGGCATGAAGATTGTGCAGATCAGCGACATTCACCTGAGCAGTTACATGCCGCGCTTGCAGGTGCGCCGAGCCGTCAATATGGCGAACGACTTGGGCGCGGACCTTGCCCTGGTTACGGGAGACTTCATCACTGGCGCAGGCGATCCGATTGCCGATTGCATCGACGAAGTGAAAGGGCTGCGCGCGCCTCTGGGAGTCTGGGGCTGCAACGGCAATCACGAAATTTATGCCCGCGCGGAAGATATGGCTCAGTACCTGTTTGCACAGGCAGGCATGAAGCTGCTTCGCAGCAAAAATGCGCAGATTGATTTCAACGGTGCTTCCTTCAATTTGATCGGAGTCGATTATCAGCGCGAGCGCACCAGCGGCGGCCGGAAAGTACAATTGCTCCAGCGCGTGGAACCTTTGGTACGGCGCGATATGCCTAACATTCTGATGTCCCACAATCCCAACGCGTTTAATCGCGCGGCGGAATTAGGAATTGAGCTGACGCTTTCCGGGCACACACACGGGGGACAAATTCAGGTGGAAATTCTCGACCACCGGCTCAGCCCAGCGCGATTCATAACAGATTACGTGGCTGGATTGTATCAGCGGCCGATGTTTGCCCAGGCCCCCAATGACCGCGCCGCGTCACCTTCCGCTTTCGACAAGAACCGCGGCTCCCTCTTTCCTAATCGTTCCACACCTACGGCTTCGATTTACGTAAATCGCGGGCTTGGGACGGTGGGCGCGCCTGTGCGCCTCGGCGTGCCGCCGGAAATCACCCTACTGACACTCCGACGGGCCTGATCGTCGCCGGGCGCGGCGTTCCTCCTTTTTTTATTCTTCAACAATTCACGGAATAAACGCCTCCCAACTTCGGTATACGCAGCGGTGGTTGTCTACGGGAAATAGGAACGCCGTGATGATTCTCTTCAGGCGCAATCCACTAAGTTCCTTGTTCTCAACTGCGGCTTCGATTCTTGAGCAATGAAATGCGGTGGAATTCAACTTGCAGCCAATGACCGTTTACCCAGCCAGACCGTAAAGCAGTGGCGATCACGTGGGATGTGTTTCGCTGCATAAATCTCGATCTGGAGGAAATAGCAATGGGTTACGTGTCTAAGAACTGGAAATCTGTAACACTGCTGGCATTTGGGTTGTCTTTCTTTTCTGTTTTAACAAAAGCGCAACATTACACGCAAACGAATCTGGTCTCCGACCAATCCGGGGTCGCTGCTGTTACCGATCCTAATCTCGTAAATCCCTGGGGACTGACCAGAAGCCCAGGAACCACTGCGAAGCCCGGAAGCCCGTGGTGGGTGTCCGATAACAACTCCGGCTTTTCCACGCTCTATACGGGTGCCGGGGCGATAATTCCCATCAACGGCACGGGAACCGTTACCATTCCTCCTCCCAAGGGCTCTCCCGCTGGCACTTTGGCTGCACCCACAGGAATTGTTTATAACGGCAGCCCGACGGATTTCCCAATCACCCCAGGCGGGCCGGGAGCGGCTTTTATCTTTGTCACCGAGGACGGAACTATCTCTGCATGGGCTGGCGGAGCGGCGGCGACGCTGGAAGTGGACAATTCCAAAGGAGGTCCGCCAAACGGCGCGGTCTACAAAGGCGCCACCTCGGCTCTCGTAAACGGAAAAGTTTTCCTGTACGTCACGAATTTCCGCTCGGGAAGAGTGGAAGTCTACGACAGTACCTTCAAGCCCGTGCGCATCTCCGAAGAATTGTTCGATGATGATGCGATTCCGCGCGACTTCGCGCCGTTCAATATCCAAAATGTCGGCGGAACTCTTTTCGTCACGTATGCAAAGCAGGACGCCGCCAAACATGACGACGTAGCCGGCGAAGGCAATGGCTTCGTTGAACTCTACCAGCCCGATGGCAAACATATCGGTCATCTCCAGCATGGTCCCTGGCTGAATTCTCCCTGGGGTGTTGTGTGGACGCCTCGCGATTTCGGTGTCTTCAGCAACTCGATCCTCGTTGGCAATTTCGGAAGCGGCTGGGTCGCTGCCTTCAATGGGTTCACGAAGGAATTCATCGGGTTCGTGAAGAATCCCGACGATTCCATTCTGACCATCGATGGACTGTGGTCTCTCACCTTTGGGAACGGCGGCTCCGCTGGTCCTACCACGACACTGTTCTTTTCCGCCGGTCCTGACCACGAAACGCACGGGCTCTTCGGCACACTCACGCCTGCAGTGGCCGAGCAGACCGGAGCGGTGGAATAATTTCACCCACATTCGTTGTGCCGTTATTTGTTGAACTCAGCCGGCAGAGACGCAAGTCTCTGCCGGATTCTTTTAACGTGCCATTTTGCGGACGCGTCCCGCGTCTGTAGCTATCACGTTTCCTGCTGGACGAAATCGCCTCGCTGAGTCAAACTTTTCCGGCAACGCTTCGTTTGGGCCACAGGGGTTCCTAATGGATGAAGCGCCGGAAATCGACCGCATCGTCAATGAATTGAACGAACTCCGCGAATCGGAAGGCCCGGAGTCTGCCAGCGCCGCTCAATTGGACGGATGGCTCAAGACTCTGATTGCCCATGGCGGTAGTGATTTGCTCCTTGTCGCCGGCGCTCCCGCGTGCATCCGCGCCAAAGGCGTAGTGCAAAAAATAGAGACGCGTCCGCTCGACGGCCCTGAAATCGAAGCGGCCGTGCTTCCCGCCTTAACCTCGCACGCTCTTACACGTTATCGCCAGTCTCAAATTTCGGACTCTTCCTATCGCATCACTGGGCTTGGCCGCTTCCGCATCAATCTGCATCGCGAACGCGGACGCGCCGCGGCGGCCATTCGAGCCCTTCCACAAAAGGTGCCAACGCTTCGCGAACTCAACCTTCCTCCGTCGGTGGAAACTCTCGCTCATCTTCCGCGCGGTCTTGTCCTCATCGGCGGTCCCGCGGGTTCGGGCAAGTCGACCACGCTTGCCGCGCTGATCGACGACATCAACCGCCGCGAAGCCCGCCACATCGTTACCATCGAAGATCCCATCGAATACGAACACACGCACATACGCAGCGTCATCGAGCAGGTCGAAATCGGCACGGACGCACCTGATTTTCCGACGGCTCTGCGTGCCGCGCTGCGCCAGGCGCCGGATGTTCTCGTAGTAGGCGAGATGCGCGACCCAGAAACGATGCGCATCGCCGTCGCCGCCGCGGAAACGGGGCATCTGGTGCTCTCGACGCTGCACACGATCGACGTCGCCACCACCATTTCGCGCATCTCCGATTCCTTCTCCGACGAGCGGCAAAACACAATCCGTCAGGAATTGGCAATGGCCATTTCCGCCGTCTTGACGCAAATTCTCTTGCCCAGCAAGAGCGGCCAGCGCTTTCCCGCTGCCGAACTATTGATGATCGGTTACGGAGCGCGGCAACACATTCGCCGCAACGCCTTGCAACATCTGCACCAGGAAATCACTATGACCAAAAAGAAAGGTTCTTTCGCGCTCGAAGAATCTCTCGTCCAGCTCATCAGCAAAGGTCACATCGACCGCGAAGATGCGCTACTCTGCGCCATCCATCCCGATGATCTGGACATCCTCCTGAAAACCGGCAGCCGCGGCTAATTCTGCAACAATCGTTTCCAAACGCCGCCCAGTTCAGGCAAAATACCTGCGCAAATCGAGGGGGTCTTTCTAATGAACCGCAGAGCATTAGTAGCATCGATTGTGTTTGCGAGTATTTCCCTGGCACCCGCCGGGAGGCACGTCACCGCCGATGAGCAGCCGCTCGCCGGCTATTCCGCCGAATCCTCGCGCGCCGAGCGGCAGTGGGAAGAGAAGATGCGCGCCATACCCGAGCCTGACAAAATTCGCGGCTACATGGAACACCTTGCCGCGCGGCCGCACCATGTGGGCTCGCAGTATGACAAGGACAACGCCGATTGGCTCCTCAAAAAATTCCAGGAATTTGGCCTCGACGCTCACATCGAGTCCTTTGACGTTCTTATGCCTACGCCGAAGGAGCGTGCCGTTGAACTCGTGGATGCCAGCGGCAAACCAAAATTCGTAGCAAAGCTGCAAGAACCGGTCGTTAAAGAAGATCCCACCTCGGGCCAGACGTCCGAACAGCTTCCGACGTACAACTCCTATTCGATAGATGGCGACGTAACGGCGAACCTCGTCTACGTCAATTTTGGGGTGCCCGCCGACTACGAACAGCTTGAGCGCATGGGCGTTTCCGTGAAAGGAGCCATCGTCATCGCGCGGTATTACGGCTCATGGCGCGGCATCAAGCCGAAGGTTGCCGCGGAACACGGCGCCATCGGCTGCCTCATCTTTTCCGATCCGCACGAGGACGGCTACATGCAGGGCGATGTCTACCCTGAGGGGCCGTACCGCCCCAGGGATGGCGTGCAGCGCGGCAGCGTTGCCGACATGCCGCTTTATGCCGGCGACCCGTTGACCCCGGGAGTGGGCGCAACAAAGAACGCGAAGCGACTGGACGTAAAAGACGCACAGACGATTACCAAGATCCCCGTTCTGCCCATTTCCTACGGCGATGCGGAGCCGCTTCTCGCTTCGCTGAAAGGTCCAATAGCGCCACCGGCGTGGCGCGGTGGACTCGGCATCAGCTATCACATCGGGCCCGGTCCTGGGAGAGTGCACCTGAAAGTGAAATCGAACTGGGACATGGCGCCTGTAAATGACGTAATTGCGAAAATTCCAGGATCGGTTTATCCCGATGAATGGGTGATTCGCGGCAACCATCACGACGGCTGGGTCAACGGCGCCGAGGATCCGCTTTCCGGCCAATCCGCGATGCTCGAAGAAGCTCGGGCGCTGGGCGAACTCGTGAAGCAAGGTTGGAAGCCCAAGCGCACATTGATCTACTGCGCATGGGACGGTGAAGAAGAAGGCTTGCTCGGGTCAACGGAGTGGGCAGAAACGCACGCGGAGGAACTGGAAAAGCACGCTGTGGCCTACATCAATTCCGACGGCAATGGCCGCGGCTATCTCGGCTTGGCAGGCTCGCACACACTCGAAAAGTTCATGAACGATATCGCACGCGACATTCAGGACCCCGAGACGAAACTTTCCGCCTGGAAGCGCGAGCAGTTGCGTGCCATCGAGGAAGCACCTGGCGACAAAAAGCAAGAAGTTCGCGCGCGCGCCGATATGCACCTTGGCGCGCTCGGTTCCGGCTCGGATTTCACGCCTTTCCTCCAGCACGTCGGCGTCGCTTCGCTCAACATCGGTTTCGGCGGCGAGGATGGCGGCGGAATCTACCATTCGATCTACGACGACTTCTACTGGTACACGCACTTCAGTGACACAAACTTCGTCTATGGCCGTGCACTCTCGCAGACCGGCGGTACTGCCATGATGCGTCTTGGCGATGCCGATCTACTTCCCTTCGAATTTGGCGACTTTGCCGAGACGATGCAAACCTACGTTAAGGAACTGAAGGACCTGTCGAAGAAAATGCAGGACGAAATTCGCGAGCGCAACCGCGAGATCGAGGAAGGTGTTTTCACCGCCACGGCCGATCCGAAGAAAACTTACGTTCCGCCCAAAAAAGAAGAGGTTCCGCCGTATCAGAATTTCGCCCCGCTCGAGAACGCAGCCGATGCCGTCAGCCGCAGCGCTGCGGACTACCGCAGAGCCCTCGAGCACGCTAATGCCAACGGCGGCGCTGCGCTGGCCGCAGCTTCGCTCGCCGAGGTGAACCGGCTGCTCATTGAAAGCGAACGCAAATTCATTACGCAGCAAGGCTTGCCGAATCGCCCGTGGTACCGTCACCAACTCTATGCGCCGGGCTTTTACACTGGCTACGCCGCAAAGACGATGCCGTACGTTCGCGAAGCGATCGAGCAGAAAGAATGGAAGCAAGCGGACGACGGCGTCGTGGTTGTCGCGCGTTGCTTGCAAGACGAAGCGAAGTTAATCGCCGACGCCGCAGCGAAACTCGCCGCTGCGCATTGATTCGCGTTATCTTTATTGCGTATTCCTGCACGGCGGGACTGACATTCCTGTCTGTCCCGCTTGTCCCCTCCCGGAGGAACGGCTCATGCCGTCCTACAATCTAGCTATCGTCGGCATGGGCAACGTAGCCCGCGCTCTTCTGCGCCTGCTCATCTCGAAAGAAACCGACCTGCGCCGGCGCTACGATATTCGCTGGCGGCTCACAGGTATCGCTACTCGCCGCACAGGATGGATCGCCGATCCCGACGGCCTCAATCCCCTTGCCGCGCTGCACGGCCATTCGCTGATTCAGCATGGAAACACCACGCAACCGCGCAGCCTTCGCGAGTGGCTGGAAAAATCTCGCGCCGATGTTCTTTTCGAAGCGACTTCGCTCAACGTGAAAACCGGCCAGCCCGCCACCGAACATCTTAGGACCGCCCTCGAACTAGGTATGCACGCCATCACCGCCAACAAAGGCCCCATCGTTCACGCGTACCACGAGCTCACCGCGCTTGCGAAAGAAAAGAACCGCCAGTTCCTTTACGAATCGACGGTCATGGACGGCGTTCCCGTTTTCTCGATGTTTCCCTACGGCTTGCCTGCAACGGAC